>ENA-ORIJ01000031-ORIJ01000031.1-human-gut-metagenome-genome-assembly--contig:-NODE-31-length-168815-cov-26.7061_pt1 | contig 168815 bp, 148 predicted proteins | sample MGYA00243030_ERZ508746 | MGnify/ENA primary metagenome ERZ508746 (study PRJEB26277, sample SAMN04329826) | human gut metagenome | biome: human-associated habitat | host: Homo sapiens | place: USA... | reverse complement strand
CAATAATTTGTGTATGAATTAGTTGGCTGATTTTGTAATATTTAATGAATGTCCCTATAATAAATGAGACATTATATTATAACGGTCGTTTAGTTTTTGGGTTGAGTTATGGTTTAGATATTGAAATTCATGCTTTTTCTGTTATTGTTCATCGTGACTTCTACGATATCGGTTTCATTTTTAATCGTTTTTGTTTTTATCTTAAATCCTTTCAATGTACCTTCTTTAAATCCCGGCATATTTTCCAATGTAAATGAGACATAACCACTGTTGGCATTGAGTTGCAGGTCATCGGCCGCATCATGACGCAACTCGGCACTTAAATATCCGCGTGCGTCCGGTTGGGCATCTTTCGCTATGAGTAAGCTGATAGAATGTGGTATAAGATGGTTCCCTCCGTTTAAAAAGGTGTAGCGTAAGTTGAGATGCGCTTTGCTTATACTTTGCCCGCTAATCTCAATCGGGTCTGTGCCATAGTCTTTTGCATCATTGTCTTCCACGAAGACAGGTTCTTTGGTCAGCACTTTATTCACTTGCATAATAGTGATATAAGGAATACTGTCAGCACCTGTACTCTGAGGAATGGCAGTGTAAGTATAAAATATGCGTTGCCCTTTTTGGTTTATTTTATTGTCAGACAAGATTTGCGGGTTGGCTATATAAGTATATCCGTTTAAGTCAGTATCTATCAAAGTAGCCCCCGACAGCGTAATGGGATTGACAATGATGGCCATGTCTGCATTATAATTATCCATACTGCTTTGGAGGTCATCTATGTCTTCATCGTGACTGCATGCTTGCGTCATGCAGGTCACGACCGACAGAAAGAGTAGGAGTACTATATTCTTTATATGCTTCATTTCATTATCTCTTTTTGAATGTTTCTATGACGTAAATGTACAGACAGGATGTTTACTGCTTCTAAAAGTGTTAAATCTGCTTAAGCAAAAAAAATCTGCTTCGTTAATGCAGTATTTTTGCAATCTCATCATTTATAGAATAAAATAGTGTCACAAACAATGAATGAAGCAGAGTTGGCCGAACGATGCGGCAAGGGAGATAACCTTGCCCGCAAGCAGTTGTATGAGCGTTATGCCGGACAATTGATGGCTATCTGTATTCGTTATATTGGTGACAGAGAGACGGCACAAGATGTTTTGCATGATGGCTTTTTGAATATCTTTCGTTCTTTCGACAAGTTTACTTACAAAGGAGAAGGGTCACTCAAAGCATGGCTTGCGCGTGTGATGGTAAATGAAGCTTTGGGTTATTTGCGCAAACAGTCTTCAGCCAATCAGGAAATAGTAGTGGAAGAATTGCCGGATATGGTGGATGGAGATGATGATACGATGGAACAGATTCCTCAGTCTGTATTGATGCAGTTTATAAAAGAATTGCCGGAAGGCTATCGCACCGTTTTTAATCTATATGTATTTGAAGAGAAAGGACACAAGGAAATAGCTCAGATGTTAGGAATCACCGAGCATACCTCTTCATCGCAATTATATCGTGCCAAAAGTTTACTTATAAAGAAGATTAATGATTATAGAAAGAGGATATAGGAATGGAAGAGAAAGATAAATGGATAAAGAATTTACGCCATCGGATGGAGGACTATTCCGAACCGGCTCCTGCTGATCTTTGGAATCAGTTGGAGAAGGAGCTTAATAGTACTCCCAAAATTATTCCGTTGTGGCGTCGCTGGCAGGCAGTAGCAGCAATTGCCTTGCTGGTGGTCATATCGACAGTGACCGTATGGTTCTGGCATTCTCCTTCGGCAGAATATGTAGAAAGAAAATCTGTTGAAATAGCATCTCTTTCTCCTTCGGCGGATATGAATGAGATAATTCCTACCCATCCGTCAGTGGCACATATCGCTCCCGAAATTACGTCAGTAAAAAAGAAAGTGAACAATGTGGAAGCTGTTATGCAGAAAGCTGTATCTGCATTTTATAATGAGGTGATGACAGAAAAAACAGCAGAAGAGAAGCCGATGGAGGAAACAGATAAGACGGATAAAAAGAGCAAAGAAACGGAACAGGTGAAGACTGGAGAGCCTGTGCAGAAACCGGCTGCAAGAACTGCCCGGCGTAATAATTATTATGCATACGCCACCCCCCGGAAGACAAAAGAAAGGAAGTGGTCGGTTGGTGTTTCTACCGGTAACGTTCCTTTTTCTTCCAATATGAATTATTCGGGATATGGAAGTCTGGCTCCATTGAATAAAGAACCGAAGAAAAATTCACCTTATGCTTCTTTGGAGGCAAGGAATGAACTGAACGAGCCTATTTATTTTGCTAATCTGAATGAGGATAATAATACGAAGGTGGAACATCACATGCCTGTCACATTCGGCGCGTCTCTCCGTTTTGAGTTGAATGAGAAATGGGGTATCGAGACGGGAGTAACCTATACGTTGCTTTCCACTGATTTACGTTCAGGTTCTCAGGATTCTTATTTTGAAGAAGAGCAACGCTTGCATTATGTCGGAATTCCTTTGAAGGTAGATCGTCGTTTGTGGAGTAATAAACGTTTTGAAATCTATGCTTCGGCAGGGGGAATGGTCGAAAAGTGTGTTTCGGGCACGATGCATAAGGTGGGCATTGTGAATAAGCAAGACAAAGATGCAACAGATGAAAAGATAAATGTGAAGCCATTGCAATGGTCGTTGTCGGCTGCTGCCGGTGCACAGTTCAAGATTACAGAGAAAGTCGGTATTTACGCCGAACCCGGTGTGGTTTATTATTTTGATGATGGTAGTCAATGGCAGACTATTCGCAAAGAGCATCCTTTTAATTTTAATATTCAATTGGGAGTGCGGTTTACTTTGAAATAAATGACTTCTGTTTGCAATTTTACCGAGTATTCGCAAATAAACCATTTTTTTGTACTACTTTTGTAACCTATATGCTAAGAAATAAGAACAGTGAATTATGGCTAAACCTCTAATATCTCCTTCTTTACTGTCTGCCAATTTTGCTAACTTGCAGGCAGACATACAGCAAATCAATCGCAGTGAAGCCGATTGGTTGCATATTGACGTGATGGACGGTGTGTTTGTTCCTAATATTTCTTTTGGGTTTCCCGTATTGAAATATGTAGCGGAACTGACAGAAAAACCTTTGGATGTACATTTGATGATTGTCAACCCTGAGAAGTTTATAAAGGAAGTAAAAGACTTGGGCACTATGATGATGAATGTGCATTATGAAGCATGCATACACTTGCACAGGGTAGTGCAACAGATAAAGGATGCGGGCATGAAAGCAGCTGTAACGCTCAATCCTTCTACTCCTGTTGCCATGTTGACAGACATTATCCGTGATATGGATATGGTTTTGTTGATGAGTGTAAATCCGGGATTCGGAGGGCAGAAGTTTATTACACACACATTGGATAAAGTGCGAGAATTGCGCGAGCTCATAGCCCGTACCGGTTCGCAGGCTTTGATAGAAGTAGACGGAGGTGTGAATCTGGAAACCGGTAAGCTGTTGGTGGAAGCCGGAGCCGATGTTCTCGTGGCGGGAAATGCGGTATTCAAAGCTCCCGATATGGGAGAAATGATTCATAAGTTGAAGAATCTTTGATTATTCGGCAGTGCAATTATTTTCGGCTTTGAAGCCTTACTCTATACTCCGGCTGACCATCCCATTGGTAGCCGGAATTTTTTTATCCGATACCTGCTTTCGGTCTTTGAATTTGTTGTCTGTGCACTTTGGAGTGATGGCTGTGCTTTTTGTTGCTCTTCTGTGGATGCTGAGAACATGCGCTTACCGTTATCGGTGGCTTTTTGGAGGAACGGTCAGCCTGTTTCTGCTGGTTTTGGGAAGTACGGTGACGCAAATACAGTGGGATAAAATAAACTGCGATTGGTCATCGGAAAAGAAAGTGTACCGAGGTGTCGTTCAGGAAGCTCCTGTTGAAAAGGAGAAAGTCATGGTATGCAAAGTAAAGACAGAGGACAGACAGGTGCTGCTTTCTGTTTATAAGGACAGTTTGTCTCAAACCTTGCAAAGCGGAGATAATATCTTGTTCTATGGCAAAATTCGTTCTCCGCACAATGCTGGTAATCCGTATGAGTTTGATTATGCTTCTTATTTGTTGCGGAAACAGATTAGCGGGACTGCTTATGTGTATGCCGGATATTGGCGTGTTATGGACAAACCGCGTGTGCTCGGTATCAAGCAACAGGCTTTGGCTTGCAGAGATAAGATTGTCGGGTGTTATCGGCAATGGGGATTTAAAGGAGAGGAATTTGCCGTACTTTCCGCATTGACGGTGGGATATAAAGAAGAGTTGAGCGATGAGTTGCGGGAGTCTTATTCGGTGGCGGGGATTAGCCATGTGCTGGCATTGTCGGGACTTCATGTCGGAATACTTTGGTTTCTGTTGGGGTATATGTTGCGGCCGTTTTGCCGTAATCGGGCAATGCGTATCCTGAAATGGATAGTCGTTACGCTGTTGCTGTGGAGTTTTGCTTTTGTAGCAGGGCTGATGCCCTCGGTGGTGCGTGCCGTCATCATGTGTATGTTGGTTGAGCTCGGAACACTGGGAGGGAAACGAGGGAAACCTCTGAATATATTGGCAATAGCGGCATTCTCTATGTTGTTGTATTCTCCTTTTTATTTGTTTGATGTAAGTTTTCAACTCTCTTTTATGGCAGTTTTAGCCATTTCTCTGTGTTATAAAGAATTCTACCGTATCCGTTTTATCCGTAATCGTTTCTTGAGATATATATGGGGAACAACGATTGTGTCTGTGGTGGCACAATTAGGTACGGCCCCATTGGTAATGTATTATTTTTCCGGTTTCTCTCTTTACTTTTTATTGGCAAATCTGCTGGTGGCACCATTGATTCCTGTTATTATTTATCTGGCATTGCTGGCTTTTGTCTTTTCACCGGTCGCAGAACTTCATCATTGCATTCTGTTCATGCTGGAAGAAGTCATTAAATGTTTGAATTGGGGTACATGGACTATCAGCCGATTGCCTTCGGCTTTTATAGACTCGTTGTATTTATCTTCCTTGGAAGTATGCTTGCTTTATGCTTTTTTTATGTTGGGACTGTATTATTGGAGTACCGGAAGCAGGAAAGCGTTGATAAAGGTATTTGCAGGAATAAATATGATTCTGGTACTTTTGCTCTACATTCATTTTCCCCGGGCAACCGTTCCTTCGATAGTGTTTTATAATCTGCATAATTGTGCTGCCGTTCATTTTATAGAGGCTGATAATTCTTCTTATTTATGTTCAAACAGGAAAGACAGCACCTATATTTATATGAAAAACATAGCTGAAACCTATTGGAAACGGAAGAAGATGCCGATCCCCCATTTGCTGTTATCCGATTATGAAGGTAGAAATGTATGGAGCCATAAAGGAATTGTCCATTGGAGGGGCATGAATATTTGTATGGCGACTGATGGGTATTGGCGCAACAAATCCGCCACAAATCTGTTGGATATCGATTATATGTATTTGTGTAAAGGATATAAAGGAGAGATTGCTCCGTTGCAAAAACTGTTTCATATAAAGAGAATAGTCTTGGATGCATCGCTCGGTGATTATAAGTCAAAAGCTTATAAAGAGGAGTGTAAAACCTTGGGTTTGGATTATATTGATATTTCGGAGAAAGGTTCTTTCCGTATTCTTCTGTGAATAAAGAATAAATTTGTATTTTTGCCATTTCAAAAGAAAAGATATATATATGTTATCAAAAGTAATTTCGCAAGCTAATATTGACCATGTGGAGAAATGGTTTGAGAGAGCTGAAAAAATAGTAATTGTCACCCATGTATCTCCCGACGGAGATGCGATAGGTTCTTCATTGGGACTATGGCATTTTCTGGAGTCTCAAGAGAAGAATGTGAACGTGATTGTTCCCAATGCTTTCCCCGATTTTTTACGTTGGATGCCCGGGGCGAAAGATATCATCCGTTACGACAAATATAAAGAGTTTGCCGATAAGTTGATAGCTGAGGCGGATGTTATTTGCTGTTTGGATTTCAATGCCCTGTCGCGTATTGATGCCATGGCAGATGCTGTTGCTGCGTCAAAAGGACGTAAGATGATGGTAGACCATCATCTTTACCCCGGTGATTTTTGCCGGATTGTCATTTCTCATCCCGAAATCTCCTCCACTTCCGAACTCGTATTCCGTTTGATTTGCCGTTTGGGGTATTTTGAAGATATCACCAAAGAAGGAGCGGAATGCATCTATACGGGAATGATGACAGATACAGGCGGTTTCACTTATAATTCGAATAACCGGGAAATTTATTTCATCATCAGTGAGCTTCTTTCGAAAGGCATAGACAAGGATGAGATTTACCGCAACGTATATAATACGTATTCCGAAGGACGCTTGCGCCTGATGGGGTATGTGCTGTATGATAAGATGCAGGTTTTTCCCGAATTCAATTCGGCGTTAATTTGGCTGACCAAAGAGGAACAAGGCAAATTTCAATATGTGAAAGGAGATACGGAAGGCTTTGTGAACATTCCCCTTTCTATCAAGAATGTCCGTTTCTCTGTTTTCTTGCGCGAGGATACGGAGAAAAACATGATTAAAGTTTCCTTGCGTTCGGTCGGAACCTTCCCTTGTAATAAAGTTGCTGCTGATTTTTTCAACGGAGGCGGGCATCTGAACGCTTCGGGAGGTGAGTTTTATGGCACAATGGAAGAAGCTATCGGCTTGTTTAAACAAGCTTTATTGAAGTACGAAGAGCTATTGTTGGCAAAAAAATAGTTATTTTAGTATAATTGCCTAAAAACAATATAAAAGTTTGCGGGTGATTTATTACTTTTGCCCGAAATTATAACAGAATCAGAATGAAGAAATTAAGTATACTGTTCACATCAGTGTTTCTATTAGGATTGTTTTTCCAGTCATGTAACAATGAAAAATCCTATGCTGAGATGAAGGAAGAGGAAAGAGAAGCTATTAAGCGGTTTATTGAGAAAGAAGATATCAAGGTAATTAGCTTTGAGCAGTTTCAGGAACAAGACTCAACTACGAATGTGAAGGATAATGAGTTTGTTCTTTTCTCGGACAATGGTGTGTATATGCAAATTGTAGAAAAAGGAAACGGGAATGTACTGAAAGACGGACGTTATGAAGTGCTGGCCCGTTATGTAGAAGAGCAGATAACGGCAGATGGCACAGGGGATACTCTGTCTTTGAATACTATTGGTAATCTTGCACCACATCCCGATGAATTTATGTTAACTAAGTCGGGAAAGAATTTTTCGGCTTCTTTCACTACAGGGCAAATGGCTTCTGTATACGGCAGCACGTTTGTTCCCAGTGGTTGGTTGATTCCGTTTAATTATATCAGAACGGGCCGCGAGATTTCCGGTCGGGCAAAGGTTAGATTGATTGTTCCTCATAGCGAGGGACAAAAGAATGCCTCTGCTTACGTTTATCCTTGTTACTATGAAATAACTTATCAATTAGGACGATGACACTGATTAAATCAATCTCAGGTATCCGTGGCACTATTGGTGGCCATGCGGGGGAAGGTTTGAACCCGCTGGATATTGTAAAATTCACATCAGCTTATGCAACGCTGATACGTAAAACAACAACTGTAAAGAGTAATAAAATTGTAGTAGGACGCGATGCCCGCATCTCCGGTGAGATGGTAAAGAACGTGGTATGCGGAACCCTGATGGGGATGGGGTTTGATGTGGTGAACATCGGCTTGGCTTCTACTCCGACCACCGAACTGGCTGTTACTATGGAAGGCGCATGTGGCGGTATTATTCTGACTGCAAGCCATAACCCTAAACAATGGAATGCCCTGAAGCTGCTGAATGAAAAGGGAGAGTTTCTGAATAAGGAAGAAGGAAATGAAGTTCTTCGTATCGCTGAAGCTGAAGAGTTTGAATTTGCTGATGTAGACCATTTGGGCAGCTATCGTGAAGACAATACTTACAATCAAAAGCATATTGACAGTGTATTGGCATTGAAGTTGGTTGATGTGGAGGCTATCCGCAAAGCTGATTTCCATGTAGCTATCGACTGTGTGAATTCTGTGGGAGGAATTATCCTTCCCGAATTACTGGAACGTCTTGGTGTGAAACATGTAGAAAAACTATATTGTGAACCTACCGGAAATTTCCAGCACAACCCCGAACCTCTTGAAAAGAACTTGGGTGATATCATGGGATTGATGGCAAAAGGCGGCTGTGATGTGGCTTTTGTTGTTGACCCTGACGTTGACCGTCTGGCTATGATTTGTGAAGATGGTAAGATGTACGGTGAGGAATATACATTGGTAACTGTTGCTGATTATGTATTGAAACATACTCCGGGAAATACAGTTTCCAATTTGAGCTCTACCCGTGCTTTGCGTGATGTAACACGCAAATATGGTTGCGAATATAATGCTTCTGCCGTAGGTGAAGTAAATGTGGTGACAAAGATGAAAGCAACAAATGCAGTCATCGGTGGTGAAGGTAATGGTGGAGTCATCTACCCGGAAAGCCATTGCGGACGTGATGCTTTGGTGGGCATTGCTTTGTTCTTGAGTCATTTGGCACATGAAGGTAAGAAAGTAAGTGAGTTGCGTGCTTCTTATCCTTCTTATTTTATTGCAAAGAACCGCATTGACCTGACTCCCGAAACCGATGTCGACGCAATTCTGGCAAAGGTGAAAGAACTTTATAAAGATGAAGAAATCAATGACATTGACGGTGTGAAGATTGATTTCCCCGATAAATGGGTTCATTTGCGCAAGAGTAACACAGAACCGATTATCCGTGTGTATTCAGAGGCGTCTACTATGGAAGCTGCTGATGAAATCGGACAGAAAATCATGGATGTTGTTTACAGCTTAGCAAAATAAGATATTAAATACTTTAATTTTTTATTTGCCATATCGGGCGGCAACTCTTGTTGTCTTCTTGATATGGCAAATGTTTTTTTACCATTAAAAGAAATACGATGAAAAAAGGAACATTTATGGCATTGGTATGCCTGGGACTGATGGCATTGACCACTGTCGGTCAGACTTCGGGGAAGAAAGGAACATGGAAGCTGGTTTGGCAGGAAGAATTTGACAACAAAGCCGGATTTGACACCACATCATGGAGCAAGATACCTCGTGGAACGGCAGACTGGAATAACTATATGTCTGATTTTGATTCATGCTACGCCGTGAGAGATGGAAATATGGTCTTGCGCGGCATTGTGAATTATACGCAAAAGAATGATACCGCACCCTATCTTACCGGTGGCATTTATACCAAAGGTAAAAAGCTTTTTACCGGTGGAAGGGTAGAGATAAAAGCCAAGTTGCAGGGAGCTCGCGGTGCATGGCCCGCTATCTGGATGCTGCCCGAAAATGCAAAATGGCCCGATGGAGGTGAGATAGATATCATGGAGCGCTTGAATAGCGACACCATCGCTTATCAAACCGTACATTCCTATTATACCTATAAATTGGGGTTTGAGGATACTCCTCCTCATGGCGGCATCAATAAGATAAATCCTGATGAATATAATATTTACTCGGTAGATATTTATCCTGACAGTTTGGTCTTTGCCATTAACCATGATTACACGTTCACCTATCCGCGGATAAGTACTGACAAAGAAGGGCAATATCCCTTTTATCAGCCTTATTATTTGCTGATAGATATGCAGCTGGGTGGTTCATGGGTAGGAGGCGTGGACCCGAAGGATTTGCCGGTGGAGATGCTGGTCGATTGGGTGAGATATTATGAAAAAGAATGATACCTTACATCTAGTCTTCTACACGGAGCATGTCACTCATTATGCCATCTGAAATGAAAATACCCGGGCGTGTCAGTTTTAGTGTATCATTGACTATTTCCAGTGTTCCTTGTTTCAGATAAGGCTGTGCCATGCGCAGACAATAGGCGTACAGCTCTTCACCATATTCTCTGCGAAGCTTGGATAGCGGCATTCCCCATTTGGTGCGGATACCGGTGATTACAAAGTCATTATAGCGGGTGTACAAATCGAGCTCTTCAATCTCGAATGCCGGTATCCCGCCGTCTATCCCTTTGATGTATTCATTCAGCGAAGCAATATTCCATTGACGCGAGATGCCGTTGTAGGAATGTGCCGACGGTCCGCAACCCAGGTATTTCTTTCCGGTCCAGTAACTGGAATTATGGCGGGAATGCAATCCGGGGAGGCAGAAGTTGGATATTTCATAATGGTCATATCCGGCGGCACTCAGGCTGTCGATGAGTGTACCGAACAAAGAAACGCTTAAGTCTTCATCTGCTTCGGCTACTTTGTGTTGTTCGCGGAGTTTCCACAAAGCAGTATTTTCTTCGTATATCAAATGATAAGCGGAGATGTGTTCGGGATGCAGGTTTACTGCCTGCTCCAAGTCTTTTTGCCACGAATCGAGTGTTTCACCGGGGAGTCCGTACATCAGGTCGATACTGATGTTATGAAATCCTGCCCGGCGGCAGTTGTTAAAAGCATGGATAGCCCGGTCTGCAGTGTGACGACGCTGTAATAGTTTCAACATATCCTCGTTAAAAGTCTGGATTCCCATACTCAGGCGGTTGAATGGCAGGCTGCGGAGCATGGTGATATATTCCGGAGTCAGATCGTCAGGATTTGCTTCGAGTGTGATTTCGGCATCGGGCTCCACATTGTATACCTTATATATATGGGAAAATATGTTGATAAAGTCCTCTTGTGACAGTTGTGAAGGAGTCCCCCCACCGAAGTAGATGGTTTCTATTGTTTCTCCTCCGATATAATCTTTGCGCATTTCCAGTTCCCGGCACAGGGAAGATACATAAGCTGTTTTCTTTTCGCTTTGGGTGGTGGAAAAGAAATCGCAGTAGATGCAACGTCGTTTGCAAAAGGGAATATGTAAATAGAGTCCGGCCATATATTAAAATAATGTGCAAAACTACGAAAACTATCATTGCTTTTCGCGGTATCGAACTGATATTTATATTTATTTGAGGGATTATCGGAAGAATATATGGAATTAAGGCTAAGAATAAGAGGATATAACGTTTAAGGGCCTGATAACCCTGCCGTAAAACATAGTTTAGTAACACCTGCCTTGAGGTTGTTTTTTTTGTCTTTATTTCCTAATTTGCGCTCCACTTTTAAGGAGATATGAGACACATATCCGTTTGTTAATAATTAAATCTTAGATATCATGAAAGTATATCAGACTAACGAAATTAAGAACATTGCACTCCTTGGCAATGATGGATCAGGTAAAACCACCCTCACAGAGTCATTACTCTTTGAGAGTGGTATTATAAAACGTCGCGGCAGAATTACTGCCAAAAACACGGTTAGTGATTATTTTCCGGTAGAGCAAGAATATGGTTATTCAGTGTTCTCTACCGTTTATCATGTAGAATGGAACGGAAAGAAACTTAATATAATTGACTGTCCGGGAAGTGACGACTTTGTAGGTGCCGCACTTACTGCATTGAATGTAACAGATACTGCTATTCTTTTGCTGAACGGACAATACGGTCCTGAAGTAGGTACACAAAACCATTTCCGCTACACAGAAAAACTGGGTAAACCCGTCATCTTCCTGGTGAACCAACTCGATAATGAAAAGTGTGATTATGATAATGTATTGGAACAGTTGCAAACCATCTATGGCTCTAAAGTAGTTCCTGTACAATATCCGATTGAGACCGGACCTAATTTCCACGAGCTGATTGACGTGCTGCTGATGAAGAAATATTCATGGGGTCCTGAAGGTGGTGCACCCACCATCGAAGAAATTCCGGATTCGGAAAAAGAAAAGGCGATGGAGCTGCACAAAGCATTGGTTGAGGCTGCTGCCGAACACGATGAAACGTTGATGGAGAAATTCTTTGAATCGGAATCACTGACTGAAGATGAAATGCGTGAAGGCATCCGTAAAGGATTGGCGGCACGTGGCATGTTCCCCGTATTCTGTGTGTGTGCAGGTAAAGATATGGGTGTTCGCCGACTGATGGAGTTTTTGGGAAATGTTGTACCGTTTGTAGATGAAATGCCCAAAGTACATAATACCAGAGGTGAGGTGGTAGAACCGGATGCTGAAGGTCCTACTTCACTTTATTTCTTTAAAACAGCCGTTGAACCGCATATTGGCGGAGTTCAATATTTCAAGGTGATGAGCGGAACCGTGCATGAAGGTGATGATTTGACAAATGCGGATCGTGGCTCAAAGGAACGTATGGCACAGCTCTTTGTATGCGCCGGTGCAAACCGTATCCCCGTTGAAGAACTGCGTGCCGGTGATATCGGTTGTACGGTGAAGCTGAAAGATGTAAAAACCGGTAACACACTGAACGGTAAAGATTGCGATAACCGTTTCAATTTCATTAAATATCCCAATGCTAAATATTCTCGCGCTATCAAGCCGCTGAATGAGGCGGATGTGGAAAAGATGATGGTCGTACTGAACCGTATGCGTGAAGAAGATCCCACCTGGGAAATCGAACAGTCTAAGGAGTTAAAACAGACTATCGTTCACGGACAGGGTGAATTCCACCTGCGTACGCTGAAATGGCGTTTGGAGAACAACGAAAAGTTGCAGATTAAATTTGAAGAGCCGAAGATTCCTTATCGTGAAACAATTACCAAAGCAGCCCGTGCCGATTATCGCCATAAAAAACAATCGGGTGGTGCCGGACAGTTTGGTGAAGTTCATCTTATCGTAGAGCCTTATTATGAAGGCATGCCTGTTCCCGATACGTATAAGTTCAACGGACAGGAATTCAAGATAAATGTGAAGGGTACCGAAGAAGTTCCATTGGAATGGGGCGGTAAATTAGTATTCATTAACAGTGTAGTGGGAGGTGCCATTGATACCCGTTTCATGCCGGCTATTTTGAAAGGTATTATGAGCCGTATGGAGCAAGGACCGTTGACCGGCTCTTATGCACGTGATGTCCGTGTGATTGTTTACGATGGCAAGATGCACCCGGTAGATTCCAATGAAATCTCCTTTATGCTTGCCGGACGTAATGCCTTCAGTGAAGCATTCAAGAATGCAGGTCCGAAGATTCTGGAACCTATTTATGATGTTGAAGTATTCGTTCCAAGTGATAAGATGGGCGATGTAATGAGCGATTTGCAAGGTCGTCGCGGTATGATTATGGGTATGAGTAGCGAAAACGGTTATGAGAAATTGGTTGCCAAAGTACCTTTGAAGGAAATGTCTTCTTATTCCACTTCCTTGAGCTCACTTACCGGCGGGCGCGCTTCATTCATCATGAAATTTGCCAGCTACGAACTTGTTCCGGGCGATGTTCAGGATAAATTAATGAAAGAATTTGAGGCGAATGAAAATAAGGATGAATAACGTAAACTGTAAGAAATGATATCTAGAAGGAACGCTTTTCGTTAAAAAAGCGTTCCTTTTTATTTAAGTAACCTTAAACTTTTAGGTTTATTATTTGGTTTTGAACTTAATTTTTTATTATTTTTGCAAACCAAGCGGCGTTAATTTTGTTATAGTAGTCAGATTATTAGTTTAAATGACTTTTTCGGTTAATTATAGAGAATTGCCGTTTAAATTTGGTTAATCCGTTATGTAATAAGGTTTAACGCTTTTAATTTTGCTGGCATGAAAAAGTCTACTATTTGGATATTAGGAATTGTAATGGGGCTCTCATTTCTGAGTTTGCTTTACTTGCAAGTGAGCTATATTGAGGAAATGGTGAAGATGCGCAGGGAACAATTTGATGAATCGGTTCGGCGCAGTTTGGATCAGGCGTGCAGGAATATTGAGTTGGTGGAAACAAAGAAATATCTGGAGGATGATGTTGTTGCTACCGAAAGAGCTGCCCAATTATACCGGCAGCAGGCCGCCAAAGAAGGAAAAGAGGAAAACGAATTGGTCGCACATACACAGCATTATGCTGTATCTTCGGACGGGTTGGACGGGTATTCCACTTTCGAACTCAAGATGAAGATTAGTACAAACCGTCCGGCCAATGTTCCCAAGGCAATTATCTCTACCGGTAAAAATATCCCGCAAACAGCCAGGGCATTGCAGGAAATCATAAAGGAGAGATATGTATACCAACGGGCATTGTTGGACGAAGTGGTTTATACTATTTTGCGCACAGCCAGTGATAAACCGCTTAAAGAGCGTGTTAACTTTAAGCAGTTGGATTTGTTTATAAAGACGGAACTGTTAAATAACGGCATTGATATTCCGTATCATTTTACAGTGACAGATCGTGAGGGAACAGAGGCTTATCATTGTCCCGACTATACGAACGAGGGTAGCGAGAGCATGTACCGCAAGGTCATATTCCAAAATGATCCGCCTGCACGAATGGGAATGGTAAATGTTCACTTCCCTGATTTGAACAGTTACATATTCAGTTCTGTTAAATTTATGATACCGTCACTCATTTTTACGTTTGTATTGCTTGTGACATTCATCTTTACTATCTACATCATCTTCCGCCAGAAGAAGCTGACAGAGATAAAGAATGACTTCATCAACAATATGACACATGAGTTTAAGACACCTATCTCTACCATTTCGTTGGCAGCACAGATGTTGAAAGATCCGGCGGTGGGTAAGTCTCCGGCTATGTTCCAGCATATTTCGGGAGTTATCAATGACGAGACGAAACGTTTGCGTTTTCAGGTAGAGAAAGTATTGCAGATGTCAATGTTCGAAAGACAGAAGGCAACACTCAAGATGAAGGAAGTGAATGCAAATGAGCTGATAGCGGGAGTCGTTAATACTTTTACGTTGAAAGTAGAAAAGTATAACGGAAAAATAACTTCCAGTTTGGATGCAGAGAATCCTGATATATTTGTGGACGAAATGCACTTTACGAATGTAATCTTCAATCTGCTTGACAATGCAGTGAAGTATAAGAAACCGGAAGGAGAATTGCTGCTGAACATCCGTACATGGAACGAATCGGGTAAACTTTATATTTCGATACAGGATAACGGTATCGGCATCAAGAAAGAAAACCTGAAAAAGATATTTGATAAGTTTTATCGGGTACATACCGGTAATTTGCACGATGTGAAAGGCTTCGGTTTGGGCTTGGCATACGTGAAGAAAATAATTCAGGACCACAAGGGCGTTATACGTGCTGAAAGTGAACTGAATGTAGGAACAAAATTTATAATTGTATTACCTTTATTAAAAAATGAATAATATGGACGAGAAATTGCGTATCTTGTTATGCGAAGATGATGAGAATCTTGGCATGCTATTGAGAGAATATTTGCAGGCAAAAGGCTACTCGGCCGAACTTTGCCCGGATGGTGATGCCGGCTACAAGGCTTTCCTGAAGAACAAGTATGATTTGTGTGTACTGGATGTGATGATGCCTAAAAAGGATGGTTTCACTCTGGCACAGGAAATTCGTGCTGCAAATGCTGAAATTCCTATTATCTTCTTAACTGCAAAGACATTGAAAGAAGATATTCTGGAAGGTTTTAAAATCGGTGCTGATGATTATATCACCAAACCGTTTAGTATGGAAGAATTAACTTTCCGTATTGAAGCTATCCTGCGTCGTGTACGTGGTAAGAGAAATAAGGAGAGTAACATTTATAAGATTGGCCGTTTTACTTTCGATACTCAGAAACAAATTCTGTCTATTGATGGCAAGAATACCAAGCTTACCACTAAGGAATCCGAATTGTTGGGCTTGCTTTGTGCGCATGCCAATGAAATTCTGCAACGTGACTTTGCTTTGAAAACTATTTGGATTGATGATAATTACTTCAATGCCCGAAGCATGGACGTATATATCACTAAATTGCGTAAGCATTTGAAGGAAGACGACTCTATCGAAATTATCAATATTCACGGCAAAGGTTATAAACTGATAACCCCGGAAGTTGAGTAATGAGGTCATACATATAAAAAGTCCGAAACACTCGTTTCGGACTTTTTTGATTGTTAAGAATTTAAATAAACGAATCTTTTTTTTACCGCAATCGTTGTTATACATTTAATTCCGCAGCACCATGTCGGTGTTGTTTATTAAAATCAATAATTTTATGTGTAACAATTCATTTTTTTCTTTTATGAATGAGCAGAAAGAGCTTCTGCTGCAAAACGGGCAGTTTAAGACCGCCGTTTCCTATTCATGTACCTTAAACAGTTTTTTCAACTTCCGTAGAGGGAAAGACCTCGGCATCGAAGAGGTTACTTCAGAACTGATACAGAGTTATCAGTCTTGGCTGAAACAGCGTGGTGTGGTGGCAAACACCTCTTCTTTTTATATGCGTGTATTGCGTGCTGTATATAATAAGGCTGTTAAGAAAAACTTGACAGTACAGCAACGTCCTTTTGAAGAGGTATATACAGGAATTGATAAGACTCAAAAACGTGCTTTGACGATAGAAGCATTACGCCTGCTCAGGAACTTGGATTTAAGTCACAAGAAGAAGCTGGCTTATGCCCGTGATTTATTTATGTTCAGCTTCTATACACGTGGCATGGCTTTCGTAGATATGGCCCATCTGTGTAAAGAGAATATAAAAGAAGGTACCATCACCTATCACCGTAAAAAAACGGGGCAGAAACTGGTTATCGGACTTGAATCTTGCATGGCAGAAATTATAGAAAGATACAGTTCATTCACTAAAGATTCCGATTATGTATTACCGATTCTTCATTCGGATAATCCTAGAAACATACAGGTGCAATATTATAATGCATTACGCTATCAGAATATACAGCTTAAAAAAATAGAAAAGTTGTTGGATATTCCTCATCTGCATCTCACGACTTATGTGCCGCGCCACGCCTGGGCTTCCATCGCTCGTGAAAATGGTGTTTCACTATCTGTAATAAGTGAGGGCATGGGACATACTTCAGAAAAAACAACACGTATTTATTTAGCTTCTTTGAGTCAAGTAGTGATGGATGAAGCTAACCATAAGGTTTTATCATCGATTTGAAACTTATGGACTTTGTATCACCTCTTACACAGAGGAAGTACAATAAGGTTTATAATTCGCTGCAAAGTTAATATTTATTTCTATAAAAAAAAGAATGAAACCAGATGTTTTTTCTAAATAAAGTGAGTTTTCTTTATCGAAAAGCCATTTATAAAGTAAAGATAATTTAATCTACAGCTTTGAGTTAAAAATTGAATAAAATCTATATTTTCTCTATATAAGGAGCTTAGAAAGGCTTTTCATGCCCCTCAGAAGGTGTTCTGAGGCCCGTATCACCTCTGTGTAAGAGGTGATACAAAAAGTTTGATTCATTTTATTGAATCTTTTATAAAATTGCCTTCCAAAGGGGTGATGACGCGAAGCGTACTTGAACATGACGACAAACAAAGAAAAAGTGCAGCCGATCAAATGGTTCGCAGCGAAAACAAAATTTTCTGCAGAAAAGAAAATCAAGCAATTCTTGGAGCGGTTGGGTATAGAGCATTATATACCTTTCCGAACCGTTATAAAAGAAAAAGGAGGGAAGAAAGTCAAAGTAGAAAAGCCCGTTATACCCAATTTAATATTCATCCATTCAGATTATAACACTTGTCTTTCATTGGTTAATGAATATAAATTATCCATGAATTATCTCCTGAACTTGGAGACCCGCCAACTGTTGGTGGTCCCCGACAAGCAGATGCATGATTTTATGTTTTTGCTTGATTTTTCGGAAGATGCAGTTCAAGTGCTTAATGAAAACCTTCGTCAGGGTGACCGAGTGCGCGTTATAAAAGGAGAATTTGCGGGTATAGAAGGCGAATTGATTCGCATCAAAGGGCATAAGCGGGTTGTGGTGCGTCTGGAAGGAGTGTTTTCTTTAGCTACTGCCTACATTCCGGGGGCCTATCTGGAAAGAATATGACTCCTCTTTGAACTTTTTTAATTAAATCACAGAACTATCATTTTTTGAATGATAATTAAATTATATCTAGGAAATAAAACTGTACAGAATATATAATTTATGAAAAAACGTTTTTTAAGCATGTTTCTTATGGCAGTGTTGTTGATGTCCTGCAACACTTCCAAGGAGATTCTCTATTTTCAAGACATCAATGTAAATCAGCCTGAGGTTATCAGTGGCGCACGAGACATTACCGTGCAGCCCAAAGACCAGATTTCCATCCTTGTGTCAAGTAAGGACCCGCAGTTGGCGGCATTGTTCAATCTGACAAGGGCCCAGGCACGTGTGGGAACAGAAGGCTCGCTAAACACAGGGGGAGAGGTGTCGGGTTATACGCTGGATGACAAAGGAAACATTGACTTTCCCGTATTGGGCACACTTCATATTGCCGGTATGACCAAGAGTCAGATTGCCGCTTTGGTGAAGCAGAAATTGATAGACGAGAATTTGGTAAAAGACCCTGTTGTGACGGTTGAATTTATGAACCTTTATTTCTCGGTGTTGGGCGAAGTCAAGTCACCGGGTAAATATAGCATTACCAAAGATCAAATCACTCTGTTGGAAGCCATCAGTATGGCTGGTGATTTAAGTATTTACGGAAAGCGTGATGCTGTGTTCGTTATCCGTGAAGAAAACGGAGAGCGTGTCACTCATTGGGCAGATCTTCGTTCGAAAGATGTGTTTAACTCTCCCGTTTATTATCTGAAACAGAATGATGTGATTTATGTACAGCCCAACAAGGTGCGTGCCGGCCAGTCTACTCTTAACGAGAACAGCGTGAAGTCTGTTTCGATGTGGATTTCCATTGCTTCTTTCCTCACTTCATTGGGTGTATTGATATTTAAGTAATCTTTTACATTATATTATAATATATATGATAGAAAAAAAAGCTGCCGCCGGCAAGCCTGCCGACGATTTTATACGGATACAAGACCTGTGGGGGCTGTTTGTTCCCAAATGGCGCTGGTTTGTTCTTTCTCTTTTTGTCACCATGTCTGTGGCAGTGTTGCGTCTGATGAGCACTCCTTCCATCTATACCCGCAGTGCGGCAATTTTGGTAAAAGACGATTCTAATAGTGGTTCTTCGGGTGGAGTCATGAGCGAGTTTTCCGATATGGGTATATTCAGGTCAAATACCAATATCAATAACGAGCTGTTCACGTTAAAGTCTCCCGCATTGATGACCGAAGTGGTTCGTCGGTTGAGGCTGAACGAAACTTACACTGTGCGCAAAGGACTTAAAAATGTAGATTTATATAAGGCAAATCCTGTGGCGGTGACATTTGGTGAGGTGATGGAAAAACCGGTCAGTTTCACCATTCGGATTGATTCCAAGGACGCCTTTACCATTTCCGGTCTGAAGGTTGCCGGAGCGGAATCGGAAAATACCTTTGCCGGCAGGATGGGCGACTCCATACAGACTGCAGCGGGAACTTTGTTCATTTCTCCTACCAAATTCTATAGCGATGCCTGCATTGGCACTTCCATCCGTTATGCCATAGGCAAAGCAGATGGTGCAGCCGACCGTTATCTTCATGCATTGCGTGTCGAATTGGGCAGCAAGGAAGCCACTATCATTAATCTGAGCATCAACGATACATCCATAGCCAGGGCAGAAGACATACTGAACACACTGATAGAGGTGTACAATGAAAAGTGGATACAAGACAAGAACCAGATTGCCGTCAGCACCTCTCAGTTCATAGGCGACCGTTTGAGTGTAATCGAAAGCGAGTTGGGACATGTGGACGAGAATATTTCCAGCTTCAAAAGCGAACACTTGTTACCCGATGTTCAGGCGGCATCCAGCCTTTACATGGCTCAGTCGGCAGAGAACAAAAAAGAACTGCTTACGCTGAATACCCAGCTTTCCACTGCTCGGTATATTCTGAAAGAGCTGAAAGAAAAGAGTCTGAGTCAGCCGTTGCCTACCAATTCGGGCATTGCCAATTCCAATATTGAGAATCAGATAAGCGAGTATAACAATATGGTGTTGAACCGCAACCGGTTGATAGCCAACAGTAGCGAGAAGAATCCGTTGGTGAAAGATCTTGCCAGTTCTTTGCAGAGTATGCAGCGCACCATTATTCAGTCGGTAGACAATCTGATAGTTTCTCTGAATACCCAGATACACAGCATCCGTCAGCAGGAAGTAACCACTACCAGTCAGTTGGCTTCCAATCCGAGTCAGGCGAAATACCTGCTCAGTGTGGAACGTCAGCAAAAAGTAAAAGAGGAGCTTTATCTTTACCTGCTTCAAAAACGTGAGGAAAACGAACTTTCACAGGCATTCACTGCTTACAATACAAGAGTAATTACAGCTCCTCGCGGTAGCATGGCACCGGTTTCTCCGCAGAAAATGAAAATATTGCTGATTGCTTTTGCACTCGGATTGGGAGTGCCTGCAGGTGTTATCTTTCTGAAAGAAAACATGAACAGCAAGGTGCGCGGACGAAAGGACTTGGAGCATCTGAGTCTTCCGCTGGTCGGTGAAATTCCCTTGTACGGTTGTGAAAAGAAGAGTATTTTCGGACGGAAACCGCTTCGTAATAAGCGTGTCGTTGTGGTGGAAGAAGGAAATCGGAACGTCATTAACGAAGCCTTCCGTGTGTTGCGTTCCAATCTTGATTTTATGGTAGCCAACACTCCGGAAGCTACGGCATTTGCTATCACATCGTTCAATCCGGGCAGTGGAAAGTCTTATCTGTCGGCAAATATGGCAATCAGTTTTGCCCTCAAAGGGAAAAAAGTACTGCTTATTGACGGCGATTTGCGTCACGGCTCCCTTTCTGCCTATATCAACTCTCCCCAACTGGGATTGAGTGATTATCTGAGCGGACGTATCGGCAACTGGGAAGAAACTTTGGTGTCACACGATAAATATGCCAATCTGAAGATGATTCCGGTAGGTACCGTGCCTCCCAATCCCACAGAGTTGTTGGAAAACGGAAAGTTTGCCGGACTGCTTGCACAGCTCCGCACCCGCTATGACTATATCTTTGTGGACTGTCCTCCCATAGACATTGTGGCAGATACACAGATTATCGAGAAAGCGACAGACCGTACCCTCTTTGTGGTTCGTGCCGGCTTACTGGAACGCTCCATGCTTTCCGAACTGGAAAATATTTATCGCGAAAAGCGTTTCAAGAATCTTGCCATGATTCTGAATGGAACCGAACGCAGCCACGGTCGTTACAGTTACCGTTACGGCTATCACTACGGTTCTTACTATCATAGTGGTAAATAGTTTTTTATGTGGCCGTTCTCCAGATACATATCCGTATCTTCTAAAGGTATCCTGCAGGGTATGACCGATTGTCACAGCCACCTCCTTCCGGGGGTGGACGACGGTGTGCGCACTGCCGAAGAGTCTTTCCGTATTTTGGAAGAGATGGAGCGGCAGGGCATTCGTAAGCTATGGCTCACCCCCCATATCATGGAAGATATTCCCAATACCACCGATGCTTTAAAGACCCGTTTCAGAACGTTGTGCGAAAGTTATCGGGGAAATATCCGGCTGGAACTGGCAGCGGAATATATGTTGGACAATCTTTTTGTCCGGCGTTTGGAGGCAGACGATATTCTTCCTTTACACGAAGAAAAATGCTACCTGTTGGTGGAAACCTCCTATTTCAATCCTCCTATGAGATTGCTTTCTATGTTGAAGCATATTCAGGAGAAAGGTTATCATCCGTTGCTGGCACATCCCGAACGCTACGAATATATGCAGATGGCAGATTATAAAGCTTTACAGCAGGTAGGAGTAGCATTTCAGTTGAATATACCTTCGTTGGCAGGCATGTATGGCAGGCATGTGCAGAAAAAAGCGGAAGCCCTGCAAGAGGCAGGCATGTACACGCTGCGTGGTAACGATACTCATTCATTGATTTTCTTTCAGAATTTACTGAATGAGAAAATCAGAAAGTGAGAATATCGGGACTTAATGATAGCACTTTGTTTAATTAATATTGTGAGATATATATAAATTAATAGGTATTATAAGATGTCTGATATAAATAACAATAAGCGTATAGCTAAAAATACTATGATGCTTTATATTCGGATGCTATTTTCTATGGTAGTATCTCTTTATACTTCACGGGTAGTATTAAATACGCTTGGGGTAGAAGATTATGGAATATATGGTGTTGTTGGAGGAGTTGTTGTCTTATTCTCTTTTTTAAATAATGCAATGTCGGTTGCGACACAGCGATTTTTGAATTTTGAATTGGGTAGACAAGATATGTCTAGGGTTCAATGTGTATTCAATGTAAGTATAACTATATATATATTTATTGCACTATTAATTATATTATTATCCGAAACTATTGGTATTTGGTTTTTCTATACTAAATTGAATATTCCTTTTGATAGGCAAAATGCAGCGATGTGGGTTTATCAAATGTCTGTATTGGCATCTTGTTTGTCTGTTATTAGAATTCCTTATAATGCATTAGTTATTGCTTATGAAAAAATGTCTTTTTTTGCCTATGTAAGTATTATAGAAGTATTATTAAAATTGCTTATTGTAATTGTCTTAGTGCATATTGCATTTGATCATTTAATAATGTATTCAATATTGTTGTTCATTGTTAGTTTCGTTGTTGTTGTTGTTTATGTATTGTACTGTAATTTAAATTTTTCTGTATCAAAGTATTCATTTTGTTGGGATAAAGAATTGTTTGGTAAATTGACTTCATATTCTGCATGGAATATGTTTGGGGCTTCTGCTGGTGTTGCAAAAGATCAAGGTATTAATTTTTTACTGAATATATTTTTTACTCCTTCTATTAATGCTGCTCATGCTATATCAATGCAGATAAATAGTGCGATATTCCAATTTTATAATAGTATATTGGTTGCAGCTCAGCCACAGATTATAAAGTATTATGCAGCTCAAGAATTGGAGAAAATGTATAGATTAGTATTTTTGGTTGTGAAAATTATATATCTTTTACTTATTGTGATTTCCCTTCCTCTTTTTTTTGATACAAGTTTCATTTTGAATTTGTGGTTGGGAACGGTTCCTGAATATTCTGTGCCTTTTATTAGAATATTAATAGGTATAACATGTGTTGATGCTATGGCTACACCTTTAATGACAGTAGCGCATGCAACTGGAAAGATAAAATTGTATCAAAGTCTAGTAGGTACTATTACTATATGTATTATTCCCATTTCTTATTTGTTTCTTAGGTACGGAGGATTGGAACCAACTATTGTTTATGTAATTAGCCTTTGTTTATCAATAGTAAACTTTTTTATACGTTTGTGGTTCGTGAATGATTTGGCCAAATTTCCAGTATATGATTTTTTATCTCAAGTGATGTTTAGGGTTATAATTATGACAATTATTCTGGTTTTATTTATGCACTTAATGGGTAATTTATTTATTTGTGATTCTGTTTTTATATTTGTGGTAAAATTAGTTATTTCTTCGGCTTTGTCATTGTTCTTATTTTATTGCTTATGCTTTAATAGTAGAGAAAAGAATATGTTCATTAATAAAATTCAATCCTGCTTTAAACAATACGTAAAATTTTAATTGAAATATAAAAATGATAGAGTTGGCTTCATTTGATAAATGTACAGCGTGTGGAGCTTGTGCATACGTTTGTCCTAAATCGTGTATTAAAATGACAAAGAATACATATGGTACTATATATCCTGTCATTAATGAAGATGTTTGTATAGAATGTGGTAAGTGTATGAAGTTTTGTCCCATTATTTCCCCATTAGAATCAAATTTTCATAATCAATCGTATGCTGCATGGAATAAAGATGAAGAGGAAAGAAAGAATGCTGCTTCTGGTGGAATAGCTACAGCTATATATAAATATGCATTAGAAAATGGTTGGTATATAGTTGGAGCTTTAATGAATACAGATTTTCTTGTTTCATTGAAGGTGACAAATGACAAACAATATTTGACACAGTTTAGAAACTCAAAATATGTATTTAGTGAGCCTTATTTTAGTTATAAAGAAATAGAAGAATTATTAAGAAAAGGACATACTGTAGTTATTATTGCTTTACCATGTCAGATAGCTGCATATAGAAAGATATATAATAAATTTAAAAATGTTTATTATATAGATTTGATTTGCCATGGAGTTATTTCTGCTTCATTTTTGCAGCAGCATGTATATAATATAGAATTGAAGAGTAGAGAAAAAATTCAAAAAATATATTTTAGGGATCCTTTATATAATACTGATACTTTTACCTTTACATTATATAATGAAAGTGGTAAATGTGTTTATTCGAAAAATGTCTTAGAAAATGACTTTTATCAAGAAGCATATCATGATGGCATTGCTTATAGAGAAAATTGTTATCATTGTAATTTTGCTTCTACAAAAAGAATTTCTGATATAACTTTAGGTGATTATTATGGTTTAGGAAAAGAAACTCCATTTAATTTTTCTCATAAAAAAGTTTCTTGTTTGTTGGTAAATACTAGTCGAGGAAAGGATTTGTTGGGAAAGCTTATTGAATCAAATATGATTAAAGCAATAGAAAGACCTAGAGAGGAACCGATAAATGGTAACAGAATGCTTAGGCAACCTTGTTTGAAATCTAGAAAGAGAAAATATTTTGAATATTATATAGTGAAATTTAATGGTGATTTTAATTCTGCAATTTCTGCTGTAATAAAAAGGTATTCAAAATGGAAGAAAATGAATGAGTTTATTTTGTGTTTAAAAAGATCTATAAAACAGAGATTGAAATGAAAAAAATAGGAATTATAACAATACATAATTGTAAAAGTTTTGGAGCATGTTTGCAAACTTATGCTTTATATCAATATTTTCTTAATATTGGATACGATTGTGAAGTTATAGATTTAAGACGCAAGGAACAGCCTAATTTTGTTAAAAGTAGAAAATACAGACCTTATTATAGAGATGAATCATATATAGTACCAATAAAACGATTTATTAAAAAAAAATTACATCTTTCCCCACAGGTAGAAGACTCTTCAATCTTAAATTTTGAAAAATTTTATAGTCTCATTAAATTATCTTCTGAATATAGGAGCGTAGATGAATTATATAAAAATCCACCCATATATGATATTTATGTGACAGGAAGTGATCAGGTATGGAATCCTTATCAACCATATTGTGTAGAGCCTTATTTTTTAACTTTTGCACCTCAAGGTAAAAAGAGAATTTCGTTTGCAGCAAGTATTGGAGTTGAATATGTTGAAAATAATATTTTGCAAGATTATAAAAAGTGGTTATCTGATTATGATTTTATTTCTGTAAGAGAAAAAGAGGCTAAAATGTTATTATCTACTTTAACAAATAAAAATATAGAAGTTGTTTCTGATCCAACTTTTTTATTGGATATTTCTAGTTGGAATTCTTTATGTAAAGATATGAATATTAGCACTCCTTATATTTTGCTTTTTTCATTGTCCTTTCAACATGAATTGTTAGATTATGTGCTTAAACTTCATGCGAATTCAGAGTTTATTTTAGTTGTCCTAGGTGCTAATCAGCCTACAATAGTTCAAGATAATGTTATACAATTTAAAGACGCTGGTCCTATAGAGTTTTTATCCTTGATTCGTGGGGCAAAAATGGTTTTTACAGATTCTTTTCATGGGACTGTATTTTCATTGATATTGGGTGTTGACAATTTTTATACTTATATTGCTAAAGGAAATAAGCGCGGATCTAGAATTTTAAATTTGTTAGAACGATTTGGACTTAATGATCATTTATTAAAAACAGAAGTAACGGGTAATTTGAATGAAATGTTTAATTTACCCATTAACCATCAAAAAGTTTTAGGCGTAATATCAGAAATACAAAAACATGATAAAGATGTCCTGCAGTACATGCTAAAATGATTTTGTGAATATATGAAAATATCAATAATAATTCCAATATATAATGTAGCTCCCTATGTAGAGCGTTGTCTATACTCTGCATTAAATCAATCTTATGAAGATATAGAGCTAGTTTTAGTTGATGACTGTGGCACTGATAATAGTATGAATATTGTCTCTGAGGTTGTTGAAAAATATGTGGGTAACAAAAAAATATCACTTTTTAAGCATGAACATAATTTAGGATTATCGGCTGCAAGGAATACAGGAATAAAAAATGCTACAGGTGATTATTTATTATTTTTAGATAGTGATGATGAGATACCTCTTAATGCAGTTGAATTATTATTAGAAGCAACAAATGAAAATCCGGATTTTGTTATAGGTAATATTAAGGTATTAGGCTCTGATAAATTTAGTTTTTACTTTTCAATACCTTCGGGGGTTATACAAGGAAACGAGCTAATATTAGATAGTTTTATTAAAGATAAATGGTATTCTATGGCTGTAAATAAACTCATAAAGAAAGAGTTTCTTTTGAATCATCATTTATTTTTTAAAGAAGGTATTTTACATGAGGACGAGTTATGGTCTTTTGTATTAGCAACGAAAGCTAATAAAATGTCTGTGGTGAAAGATTATACTTATCACTATTATATTCGTAATGATTCTATTACAGGTAAAATTTCAATTAGAAATTATGAATCGAATGCTATTATTTTATGTGAGAAAAAGAAAATCATTGATGAGATAAATAATGTGGATCTTCATTCTTATATGATGGAAAAAATAGTAGACTTCTACTATTCTTTATTGGTTTTTAGACCTTCTTATAATAAATTGGTATGTATGCATAGTCTACTGAAAGAGAATATGAATACTTTTCACTTGAAAGACTTAAGTGCTTCATATAAAGTAAAATATTTATTGTTTCGTTTACCTTGTATATTTTTTAAATTTATATGTCGTTGAAAGTTTCATTTATTATACCTGTATATAACGCAAGTAAGTTTCTTCGTAAAAGTGTTGGTTCCATCCTAGACCAAGATTATGACAATATAGAATTAATTTTAGTAAATGATGGAAGTAAGGATGGTAGTGCTATAATTTGTGATAAATTGGCTTTAAACCCTAAAGTAAGAGTTATTCATCAAGATAATAGAGGTGCTTCTACTGCAAGAAATGTTGGTTTGTCTTTGGCACAAGGTGATTATGTTTGGTTTGTTGATGCGGATGATTGTTTGATACCTAATTGTTTAAGTAAAATAGTTCATTGTATAGAAGAATATAATACTATAGATGTTGCAAACCTTGATTACGTAACATCTATGCAACCAGAAAAAACGCTTAAAAGTTATACTGGAATAAATTTGATGAAAGGCTGTGAGTATTTAGATAATACAGATGGTAGGCTATATATTTGGAATCGAATTTATCGTACTAATTTTTTAAAAGATAATGGTTTGCTTTTTCTTGATGGAACAAAGAATATTGAAGACTTTTTGTTTAATATTCAAGTTTTTCTTTTGGCAGATAAGATAGTAAATACAGGAATTTTAGGTTATATATATAATAATGAAAATGAGAATTCTACGTCTCGGTCTAGAGAAAAAAGTAATTTATTGAAACTTTCAGAAGATTCCATTGCTATTCATTTAAAAATAAAAGAACTACAATCTTGTTTGCCTTTTGTCAAACAAAAAATTATAAATAAAATATTGAGTAAATCATGTGCGGGATTTTTTTATAGTTTATTGGTTTACAAGTATGATATAGAGTATATAAAAAAAGTATTTCACATATATAAAACCAACGGTTTATATCCTATTAAGTCAATACATGAGTTAAAAGCTAATGCTTTTATTCATATTGTCAATATGAAATATCTATATCTCGTTGTTTGTTGGTTACATAAGAAACTATGTTAATATATTTATTGCTGTTCTTTTTGTGTGCTTTCCCTCTTTTATTAGGAGATAATGCATTTGGAAGTGATTTGTTACGTAAAAAATACGCGTTTTTTATTATTTTTTTGATTTCTTGTGTAGCAGGACTCAGAGATATGATAGGAGGGTATGATGTGTATATTTACGGTGAATTTTTTGATGGGTTATCTTTAAAAGATTTCGAAGATGGGTCTTATGTAATGAATCTTTTATTTGAAAAAGGTTATACTTTATATTGTTACTTCATTCATTTATTTACAGATAACAGGTATGTATTTTTCTTCATAACTTCTATTATATCTTATTTACTTGTTTCTAAAAGTATGAAGTTATGTGAAGAAATTATTCTATTTTCTTTGTTTATCTTTTTTTGCAAATATTTTTTAATGTCATTTGTTTATGTTCGCCAGTTTTTAGCAATGGGAATTGTTTGGTTAGCTGTTCCATTTATAATAAGTCGCAATTTTTTAAAATTTTCAATAGTTGTGTTGTTGGCATCTACTTTGCATACATCTGCTATTGTATTTTTTCCAACCTATTTTATTTGCAAATATCAGTATTCGAGAAATATTTTAGTATGGGGAATAGTAGTGTCTATTTTATTGGGATTGACTTCTGTTATAAAATATTTATTCTCTTTTGTCGGAGGAGAGTCTGGATTGGAAAAGGTTATAGCTTATGGCACTTCAGAGGCTGGTGTAGTTAATTATTTTTATTTGTTGGAAAGCTTGTTGTTAAGTATTGGTATTATAAAATGTAGGGATGAGTTATATTCCAGTGAAAATGGAGTTTGTTTAACAAATATAGCTTATTGTTATGTTTGCTTTTCTTTTTTGACAATGAGAGATGCAACAATATTGCGTCTTATTTGGTATTTTCTTATAGGTTTTATTTATGTAATTCCTAATATTTGTTCTTATGCAGGAAGATATATGCATATTATCAAGCCTATGGTTATACTTTATTTTACCTTATTGTTTTTTCGTCTATTATTGATTTGGGATGGGGGTGATATGATGCCTTATAAAACATTCTTAGATAATAATTCTCGTAATGGCAGATGGGAATATTTAGAATATGATATGAATTATAAAACAGATAGATTTTATAAATGATTACAGTTTTTACTCCAACTTATAATAGAGCTTATATAATAAATAAGCTCTATACAAGTCTGTGTTTACAGACTTGTCAGGATTTTGAATGGCTGATTGTGGATGATGGAAGCACGGATACTACAGAAAGTCTGATTACTTCTTTTATTGAAGAACATAAAATAAATATTCGTTATGTCAAACAGTTGAATGGGGGAAAGCATAGAGCTATAAATCGAGGTGTTCAGTTGGCAAAGGGAGATTTATTTTTTATTGTAGATAGTGATGACCAATTACCTCCTAATTCAATAGAAACGGTATTAACTTATTATACGCAGATTGCTGATGAGTCTTCTTTTGCTGGAGTATGTGGGTTGAAATATTATTTTTCAGGAGAAAAAGTGGGAGGGGATTTTGCTTATGAAGTTCTAGATTGCAATGCTATTGATTTTCGCTATAAGTATAATTTAACTGGTGATATGGCAGAGGTATTTAAAACTTCTATTTTAAGAGAATATCCTTTTCCTGAGTTTGAAAATGAAAAATTTTGTCCGGAGGCTCTGGTGTGGAATAGAATATCATCCAAATATAAATTACGTTATTTTAATAAGAATATTTATTTCTGTGATTATTTGCCTGATGGTCTAACTGCTAAAATTGTGAAAATAAGAATGAATAGCCCTTTAGCATCTATGTTGCATTATTCTGAGTTATCTGTTATGCCTATACCTTTTGCCCAGAAACTAAAGGCTATTATTAATTATTGGCGCTTTTCTTTTTATGCTAAAAATACTTTCATTAGTAAAGTAAGACAGATAGGGGTTTTTGCTTTAGTTATGTATCCTTTCGGGCTTTTGTATCATTTAAAGGATTTGCATTTATGAAAATTCTTCATGTAATTACTACCCTTTATACAGGAGGTGCAGAAAAGCTGATGGTTGATTTGCTTCCACGTATGAAACAGGCGGGGCATAAAGTAGAGTTGTGTGTATTTGATGGTACTCGTACGCCTTTTTTTGAACAGTTGGAAAAAAACGGAATAAGAATCCATTGGTTTCATAAGGGAGGAAGTGTATACAATCCGTTAAATATATACCGTCTTTGGCGTTTGATGCGTAAAGGTTGGGATATTGTGCATACACATAATACCGCACCGCAGTTATTCGCCGCCTTCGGCGAAGTGTTATGCTCTGTGGTGCTTGTCACCACAGAGCATAACACTTCCAATCGTAGACGCGATTGGAAGTGGTATGCATGGCTTGACAAATGGATGTTTCGTCAATATAAAGAAGTGATATGTATTAGTGATCAAGCAGAGATAAATCATCGTAAACACATTGGTGAGAATAGCAATAATATATGTACGATATATAATGGCATTGACTATTATAGGTATGCTAATGCTATTCCGGATGAGAATATAAAAACTATAGGGAAGAAGATTATTACTAATGTAGCCGGATTTCGTTATCAGAAAGACCAACCGACCCTTATTAAGGCGATGAAGTATCTTCCTGAAGATTATCATCTTTGTCTTGTTGGGGATGGAGAACGTAGAGCTGAGTTTGAAACACTGGTAAAAGAACTTGGTTTGGAACAACGTGTGCATTTGTTGGGATTGCGTAGTGATGTGCCTGAAGTACTTGCTGCAAGTGACTATGTTGTAATGTGCAGTCATTATGAAGGTCTTTCGCTTTCATCTCTTGAAGGTATGGCGTCAGGTAAGCCTTTTTTGGCAGATAATGTGGATGGTTTACGTGAAATTGTTGAAGGAAATGGCGTTTTGTTTGAACATGAAGACGCTGAGGGATTTGCTGCTGCTATATTAAAACTTGATAGCGATAAAGAATATAGAGAGCAGATAGTGAAACAATGCCAAGCTAAAGCGGCTAATTATGACATTAGTGTAATGACAGAGAAATATTTGACGCTATATAGAGAGCTTCTTGCGGAATGATGGAACAAGAAATCCTGATTCTCTAAGATCATTGCTGATATACATAGCATTAATTGTGATAAGTTTATTGTGTTCTTATTTGGTAAATGCTATTTGTTCGTTGCCATTATTTATAATAGAAAAATGTCAAAACAAAAAATAATTCGTGCCTGTACAGTGCCTCAGTCTTTAGGTTTTGTTGCAGGTATGCTTTCCGATTTGCAAAAGAAATATGAAGTAGTTTTATTGTCATCTCCCGGTCCCGAATGGGAAAGAATATATAAGTCCCATCCCGATATAAAGTGTATAGAAGTGAATATGGAACGTCATATTTCACCGATTAAAGATATAAAGTCTTTGTGGCAGTTATGGCGTACATTCCGTAGGGAAAAACCACAGATGGTACATTCCATGACTCCCAAAGCGGGGTTGCTCTGTATGATGGCTGCGTGGATGGCGGGTGTGCCTGTACGTGTGCATACCTTTACCGGATTGGTGTTTCCTACGGCTGTTGGAGGAAAAAGGAAGATTCTTATGATGACAGACCGGCTTACTTGTGCCTGTGCCACACATATTATTCCTGAAGGAGAAGGAGTAAAAAACGATCTTTTGAATAATGGAATTACAAAGAAGCCAATTAAAGTATTGGGCTACGGAAACTGTCGCGGAATAGATTTGAAACGTTTTGACAGGACACCGGAGGTTATGGAACAGGCCGGGCGGTTGCGTAAAGAGGGTGTTTGTACTTTTATTGCTGTAGGTCGTATAGTGGGAGATAAGGGTATCAATGAATTGGTGGAAGCTTTTGTCAAATTGAACAGGGAAAATGCTGATACACGTTTGATTCTTGTGGGTGGTTATGAGGAAAAGCTTGATCCTCTTAAACCTGAAACGCTCTCTCTCATTAAAAATAATGATGCCATTGAAAGTGTAGGTTCTCAGAGTGATGTGCGTCCTTGGTTTGCTGCATCCGATGTGGCTGTACTTGCTTCGTACCGCGAGGGTTTTCCGAATGTGGTCATTGAAGCCGGAGCAATGGGGCTCCCACAGGTTGTGACTGATATTAATGGTGCTAACGAGATAATTATAGAAGGTGTAAATGGTACGATTGTTCCATCAAAAGATGCGAATGCTCTTTATGATGCCATGAAGCGTATGCTTGATGCCGGCTATCGCGATATCCTTGCAAAGAATGCCCGTAAGTGGATTGCTTCAAGGTATGAGCAGGGGTTTGTGCACAAGTGTTTATATGATTTTTACGACACTTGCTTATAAAAAATAAAGGCTCCCGGCATACACCGGAAGTCCTATAAGGATAGAGACAGTTATTTAGATGCTGACTGTGAAGCTCTTTTGATTAAAAAATGTTGTTGTGATAGGAAATCTGAAAAGGAATTTGTTTCTTTGTTGCAAAGAATAAAGCTATAATGAAAACATTACCGGAATACATTACCTTATTGCATAGCTATATGCAGCAAAATGCGTCAAAATATGGTATTTTGCGTATGGGAATTTTTGGCTCGGTAGCTCGCAATGAACATACACCCACAAGTGATGTTGATATTTATGTAGAAGGAAAGCTCCACGGATTTTTCGCTTTGGCAGGTATAAAGCAAGAATTAGAAGAATTGCTTGATTGTAAAGTAGACATAGTGCGGTTACGCGATAAGATGGATTCTTTTTTACGTGAAAAGATACAAAAGGAGGGGGTTTATGTATGATACGTTGATTGCTTTCCATACGCTAGAGCTAATACAGGAATCTTTAAATAAAATATGTCTTCGCTTTTCCGGAATATCATGCTCTGATGATTTTCTAATGAGTGAAAGTGGTATGATGAAATTAGACAGTATCTGTATGAAACTGACTGCGATAGGTGAAAGTATAAAGAATTTGGATAAAGTAACAAATAGAGAATTATTGATTCAATATCCGGAAATTCCATGGAAACACGTGATGGGTATACGTGATATAATTGTACATCATTATTTTGATGTAGATGCTGATGAAATTTATCGTATTTGCCAAGAAGACATCCCACAATTACATCGAGTGATAACGCGGATGATGGATGATTTAAAGATAGTCTAAATATACTTGTTTTGTTGACGAGTCCGCAGAAGTAGAATTTATGGCAAGTAATCATAAAAGGCTCCCGGCATACACCGGAAGCCTTCCACTAATAGAAACAATTTTATAAATCTTTATATTCCCGGCTTGCCTTGAAACAAGGGCATGCCTTGTGAACATTCGTAGAGAGTTCATTGTGTCCCGCAATGCGGGCTTCGGGATAATCCAACCGAAGTTGCCGCAACAGTGCTATCAGCGCGATTTTCTGTTCCATGGTCCGTGTGTCGGCAGGTTGTCCCTGTTCGTCCAGACCGCCTTCGTAACACACTCCGATGCTGTGGTCGTTGAAACAGCGGGCATGGGCGCCGATATGGTCTATCGGGCGGCAGACATGGGTGATACCGTCGCGGGTGATGTAGAAGTGATAGCCGATATCGGCAAATCCGCGTTCCTGCACGTGACAACGGCGGAGAGCTTCCACCGGGAAGCTGCGGTCGGCGCGCGTGGCAGAACAGTGAACTACTATCAAGGCAATGCGCCGGTAGTTTTGATACTGTGAACTGATGTTGTCGTAAGTCATTTTTATTAAGGATTAAAAATCAGATACAACTTTGAATACCCAGCACACCGCCTATGGCGGTGGCTACTGCAATAATTACTTTGATAATGATGCTCCAGGTTGATTTTCCTTTTGGTTTTTCCATAACAGTGGGGTTTAAAATGATACATAATTTTTTGTATTAGGGCGGACACACGGGTCCGCCCCCTACGGTCTAGACAGCCGGTTCTTCCTTGGACTTGAGCAGGTCTTCCACCACTTTGCCTTCTTTCTCGGCACGCAGTGCGGCTGCTTGTGCGGAACGGCTGGCAACGGGCTGGAATTCCAGATTGCCGAAAATGGTCTTCAGGTCTTCTCCGGGGACGTACTGGATGTTGATGCCGGTGATACACGAGGCGGTAAATTTCTCCAGACTGTCGGCTCCGCGACTGGTGATTTGAAGACGGAACTTGCCTAAATCGCCGAAGTCTACCTGTTTGCCTTCTTTCAGGGCTTCCAGCAGATTGTCTACGGTGGCGGTAAGAACTGCCACTACATCGGCGCGGCTCACGGTGGTCTGTGAGGACACACGTCTGCTGAGCTGTTTCAACGAAAGTTCACCGTTCATCTGAGCTGTGGCGTAAGCCTTTGGAGATGCTTCCCTTTCCAACGGATTGGGGCGTAATGAAACACTGTAATTTAATGCCATAATGTTACTGTTTTTAAAAGATTAATATTAATTGAACATGACAAAGATAGCATTGCGGAGGAACGGAAAAATGAAAAGCTATGAATGCCTGTGAAGTGCTGTGGCAAAGTATGACAGAGTATGAATTAAGATGAATTAAAGCACTTTATATAGTTGGCTATGTGGTTGATTTTCATTACATTTGTTCTATTAATCAAATAGAAAAATGATATGAATCAGAGAGAAGACGAGAGGGAAGGATGGCCGGTGAAACCTTATTACAAACGAGACTTGGCGGTGGCATACGCTCCCGATATCACTCCGGTGGCTGCACTTAACCGTCTGTCGTCATGGGTGCATCACCACAAGGTGCTTTACCGTGCTTTGGCGGATTCGGGGTATACCGACCGGCAGCGGATGTTCAATTCGGTACAGGTGGAGCTGATTTTCCGGTATTTGGGAAGGCCGTAGGGACAGACCCGGTGTCTGTCTGTTGGCATCCCCGTATGGTTGGAAACGCGGACGTATGCATGAGCTTACACGTATATACGTGCAGCCTCACACATATATATGCGCAGCCCCACACATACGTTCGCATGAGGCGATGCATACGTTCGTGTGGACGGCCTTTATTCCGCGCGGCATTCCTCTTCGCTTTCGTGCTCTTCATAGCGTCCGCAGGGACGGCGGGTGTAATACACGGTTCCTGTGCGGCAAAGCTCCTGGTCGCGTACCTTCAGCATGTCTATGCGCGTAAAGGCGCGGTCGGGCTCCGATATACGCGAGACGGTGAGGATGAAATCTGCCAGGTTTGCCCAGTTCGCACTGCCCGATATGGTGTACATATTGATGGCTTCCAGTTCGTTCCGGCCGTTCACGGTCTTCAGTCCGCGCGGATGCGCCACGATGACCACCCAGATGTGGTTTACACGTCCCCATGTCTGAAACTTGGTGAGCATCGCCTTGATGCTCTGCGTTTCGGTTTCGCCGTTGCCGCTTTGTGTTTCGATGAAAAGATAGGGGTCTACCACCAGATATTTCAACGGATGTGTGCGGCGCACCCGGTCGGCACGGTTCAGGATGTTTTCGGGCGTGGGCGGTACTTCGTGCATATCCAGATGAATCATGTGGGTATCCAGAAAGTCAAGATAGGGCGTCAGTTGTCCGTCGGTATAGGCGGTGGTGTTGGCTTTGCCCAGCATCAGGCTCACCAGCCGGGCGATGTGCTTGTTCTTGTCGGGAACCTCAAAGGAAAGATAGCATACAAACCGGTCGGTCTGCTGCATGATGCGGCAGGTCAGGTCGTTTAGGAAATCGGTCTTGCCGCTGTTGGGCATGCCGGTTACGATGATGAGCCCGCCGATGTCGGTGGGATGGAAGATGCGGTCGGTCAGCGGGCCGTAGCCCACGCTGTAACCGTGGTCGTATTCGCCGTGGAGCACACGGATGACTTCATCCCTTCGCTCCGCCACGGTGATGATATCGGTGGTGTGGCGTACGCTTGCTCCGTCGATGACACTGCGCACCACCTCGATGCCGTATTGCAGCATCACGTCGCCTATGTCCTTGCATCCGCCGGGCAGGGTGACGAAGAGGCAGCGGGCGTTGAAGTAGTCCGACAGCCGCTTGGTGAGTATGCGGCCGGGCAGGTCGGTGTCACCGCAGACCACGATGTGGTCCACCTGTTCCAGCCATGGGAGAAACGCTTCGAAGGATTTGCCCAAGTCGCTTGCGGCTCCCGACGGTACGCTGATGACATATCGGTAGCCGGCTTCTGCCAGCACCAGCGTGTCTTTTTCGCCTTCCACCACGATGACCCGCGGAATGGTTTCTTCCTCCACGAGCAGCGGATTGAGGCAGTCGATGTTGTAAGGGGCGCAAGGCGTGGTGGGTGAGTCCTGTCCCCAGAACTTGCTGTAAACGGTGGGTTTTCCCTCTTCCTGCCGGGCCGAGGGCGATGGACTGCACGAGCGGTACTTGGCGTTGACGGGGTGTCCGTCCACATAGTTCACGTAGGCGATGCAGGGGAACACGTTGGATGCCTGTTCGCTTTTGTTCTCGCTGTCTTTGGTGATGCAGTAATGGCGCAGGCAGCCTATCCGGGCTGTGATGGCGGTGGCGAGGGAGATGCCCTGGTCCAGGAGGTAGCGGCGCGCGGCGAGCTGGTCGGGGTCGGTACAGTCGGGCGAGTCGGTGAGGGGTTTGATTTTCTGCATCACTTCGGCGGTCAGGGGCTTGTAGTCCGAGGGCAGCATGGGCACTTCGCCCAACGTGCTTTGAGCATCGTTTCGGGCGGTCTTGTATCTGTTGCCGCTGCGGGTCGGGGCATATCCGGCAGCTCCCGCGGCATATTGCGGGAACATGGGGCGGTCTGCCTTGCAGAAGTCGGTCAGTATGCCGTTGAAGTTACATCCTGCGTAGAAGCAGTGGTACACACCTTTTGCTTTGGAGATGGACAGATGGGGTGTTCCGCATTTGGGGCATACGGCAACAAAATTCTTTCCCGCGCTTTTGCGGTCGGGGAAGTCTGAAAGAGAATAATAAGGCTTCATATCAATTTTAAAATTAGAATGTAAAAAATAAAAATTCATGGTTGACAGGGAACTGCTTCAGGACCCGGAGTGTTGACCGTCGGTGTCCACCCATTTTTGTGAGAGGACGTTCCAGATGGCTTCATCGGAGGGCCGTGGCGGTGCATCCGCCGGTATTTCCACTTTTCCGTCTATGGGGTCGTCATAGTATCGGATATCTTTGTCGGCATCCTTCCATTCGAATGGCGAGACGGGACGGAATTCACGGAGTTTTTTGCGTTGTTCTTCCAGTTCCTTCAGCAGTGTTTCGCCCAGTTTTTGTGTGGCTTGCTGTATCAGGTTCTCCCCGTGGCGGGTCTTGATAAGGTTTTGCAGCCAGATGATGCGTCCGTTGTGCGGTGTTTTGGCAAAATTGGACTGGGCATCGAAGTGAGGAATCAGGAATTCGTTCACCAGAACGACCAGCGCATCCAGTGCGCGCGGTCGGGTGTAGCGGTAACCGGTAACGATACGGTCGATAATCGGCACCAGTACTGCCTGCTTCTCTTCGGGAGTGGCGTTGAGCTTGTGAAAGAACTCTTTGGCAGATGAAGAAGCTTTTGGAGCTTCATCGCCGTGAGGCGTTCCGGCAGGATTTTCAGAAGAATTCTCCGAAGGAGATATATTATTATTTATATTATATAATATATTAATATTAGTTTTTGAATTTGTTTCTGCGGGAGAAACCGCGGGAGAAACCGGAGCAGAAATAGAATTCGTCGATTGATGATGCCATAAGGGAGTGAAGAATGCGAGAATCTCAGTTCGGTTTTCATTCCATACCAGTTCGAATGATTTGCATTTTTTGATGTATTCCAATATGTCCGAAGTATGTATGGTTTTTAGTGCCAGACAAATTTGATAGAGGTTGTTGATGGGGTATACTCCATCTTCATTCATGAAATGGGGCATACCCAGATAGAGATCCAGTAATTTCAGACAGGCAGAGTCGCTGACTCCCCATGCCTTCCATTGGTGAATCATTTTCTGTATTTCACGGATGGATACGTTTTGTTTCAGTGCTTTTATAGCCATAAGAGATATTGTTTTAAGTTAATTCTTGCGAAGTTAGGAAAGAATAAGTTGGTATTACTTCCCGCTAGGGAGAAGTAAAGACATGTTTGTTGTATATAATTAACAATTAATAAAAGAAAGTAAGATGAAGAACAGACAGTTCGATACAGAGAAGTTGGCAGCAAGCATCAAAGTGCTTGTTAAAGCTGCCGGATTGCGTAATTCAGAGGTTTGTAAAGACGTTCGTATGAGTCCCTCTTGTTACTACAGGACTCTTAAAGGTAAACTGATGATTTGAGTTTTTATGCTGTTATTATTCATTTTCTGATTATCAACTGCCGTGATTGCGGTGTGGAGACTCAGATGGAAGCGGTGAAACGTGAATGGTGGAATGTGGTAATGGAGAATGAATGGGAGTTAAAAACGGTAGATAAAAGTAGATAAAAAAGAAGAAAGACCATGTATCGTAAGTATTTAAAGCGTTGGCTTGATTTTGTTATTGTATTTTGTGTATTGGCTGTCATTTGGCCGATATTGCTTTTGGTCACTTTATGGCTTCACTTTGCCAATAAAGGAGCGGGTGCCTTCTTCACTCAGGAACGTCCCGGACGAAACGGAAAAATATTCAAGGTAATCAAGTTCAAAACAATGACGGACGAACGTGACGCAGACGGTAACTTGCTTCCGGATGCAGAACGTCTGACCCCGGTAGGGCGCTTTGTACGTTCTACTTCTATTGATGAGTTGCCACAACTGATTAACGTGCTGAAGGGAGATATGGCGTTGATAGGGCCACGACCACTGTTAGTGCAGTATTTGCCTTTGTATAGCAAAGAGCAGGCACGCAGACACGAGGTACGTCCCGGAATTACCGGTTGGGCACAGTGTCATGGGAGAAACTCCATCAGTTGGACGGAAAAATTCAAACTGGATGTGTGGTATGTGGACCATTGTTCGTTGATTACAGATATTAAAGTGATTTTTATAACAATTAAAAAGGTGTTGCTTCGTGACGGTATTTCGCAAGAAGGACAAGCAACCATGGAACCTTTTAACGGAAATAACTAATGTATTTATATGGTGCAAGTGGTCATGCTAAGGTGATCATTGATATAATAAGGGCACAAGGAGGAGTTGTTGAAGCTTTGGTGGATGATAATCCTTGTCTTGAAAAATTAGGAGATATTCCAGTGTTACATAATCCTGTCGGATTATCCCCTTTTATCGTTAGTATTGGCAACTGCAAGATACGAAAAATGATTGCTGAAAGACTTGATTGTGAGTTTGCAACAGTCATTCATCCCTCTGCTATCATTTCTCCTACAGCCACAATTGGTGAGGGAACAGTAATTATGCAAGGTGCTATTATTCAAGCGGAAGCACAATTAGGTAAGCATTGTATTATTAATACAAAAGCGAGCATCGACCATGAGTGTGTTATTGGTGATTATGTACATATAGCACCGGGATGTACTGTCAGCGGAGATGTGCGTATCGGCGAGGGAACTTGGATTGGAGCGGGAACAACCATTATACAAGGAGTTCACGTAGGTAAGAACTGTTTTATTGGTGCGGGTAGTGTAATAATAAGGGACATACCGGATAATTATAAGGCTTATGGGGTTCCTTGTAAGATTATAGAAGAAATTAAATAAATTAATTAATATAGTAGTTATGAGTTACATTCCTGAAAAAACAATTTACCTCTGTCTTGCTCACATGAGTGAAGATGGAATAGAGCAGAAATATGTGAAGGAAGCATTCGATACCAACTGGGTAGTGCCTTTGGGTCCCAATGTAAATGCTTTTGAGGAAGACCTCAAGAACTTTGTCGGAGGAAAGAATGAAGTTGTCGCACTTTCGGCGGGAACGGCAGCGGTGCATCTTGCATTGATTGGCTGTGGCGTTCAGGCGGGTGATGAAGTTTTGGTACAAAGCTTTACCTTTTGTGCTTCGTCGCATCCGGTTACTTATCTGGGTGCAAAGCCTGTGTTTGTCGGCTCTGAAAAAGATACGTGGAATATGGACCCGGTGTTGCTGGAGGAAGCTATCAAAGACCGTATGGAGAAAACGGGAAAGAAGCCCAAGGCGATTGTTCCGGTGGCGCTCTACGGTATGCCATACGACTGTGAGAGAATTATGGAGATTGCAAACCGCTATGACATTCCTGTGGTGGAGGATGCGGCGGAAGGGTTCGGTTCCAAGTTCGACGGCAGGGTGCTGGGCACTTTCGGCAAGTTTGGCGTGTTGTCATTCAACGGCAATAAGATGATTACCACTTCGGGCGGCGGTGCTTTGATTTGCCGGAATGCCGAAGATAAAAATACCATTATGTGGTATGCTACTCAGGCACGCGATGCTTATCCTTATTATCAGCATACGGCAATCGGCTACAATTATCGTATGAGTAATATTTGTGCCGGTATCGGTCGCGGACAGATGACCGTGGCGGAGGCGCACATTGCTCATCATAAGCATGTGCAGGCTTTGTATGAAGAACTGTTGAAGGATGTGAAGGGCATACGTATGCATAAGCAGCCTGAGGATGCGCGTTATGATGCCAACTTCTGGCTGTGTACGGCTACCATCGATCCTGATGTGAAGGTTGTCGGTCAGGAGAATGCGTATAAGGAAGTGGTCAAGACTGCGGTGGGAGGAGCTGCCGGGGTGATTAAGGCGGTGGACAGTGCCACCACGGATTGCCAGCCTAATGAGAATGTGGAAGCAATGCGTGTTTTCATGCTTGCTAGGAAGATAGAGGTACGACCTGTGTGGAAGCCGATGCACAAGCAGCCGGTGTATGCGGATGCGCCTGTTTATACCAACGGGGTGGAAGAGGAAATCTTCAGGACCGGACTGTGTCTTCCTGCGGGCCCTTGTGTAAGTGACGAGGATGTGGCATACATTGTGCAGACAATAAAGGATTGTATAAAAGGATAATGGATTATTATCGGTATTTGGATATGATTTGGAAATTATCAAACTGGTATTTTTCGAAAGATGCACTGCCGTATTGGTGTATATTCGTTTTGGATTGCCTGATAGTGCTGGGCGCGGATGTGTTGGTTTATGCTTTGAATAACGGAACACTTTCTTTATTGCAGAACTTTGTACAACTGACAGGGGCTTTCTGCTTTTATTTGTTGTTCTATGTTGTGAGCTTTCGGATGTTTCACACGTATTCGGGAGTGGTTCGTTATTCTTCGTTTATCGATTTGCAGCGGATAGGATTTGCCATGATTACGGGTTTGCTGATGATTATAGGCGTCAGGTATCTGCTGAATGAGGATTGTTGGGTGATGGCAGTCGGTATGAGGGATATCGGAATTGCCGCATTGCTGGCTGTCATGATTATGTGGAGCGTGCGGGTTTTTGTGAAATATCTGTATGACTCTACTTTTAACAGACGACGCGGAAAACGTGTGTTTATCTACGGGGTGAAAGCCGGCGGAGTGGGACTGGCGAAGAGTATCCACAATCAGGTTGACTCCCGATATGTCGTGAGCGGTTTCGTTTCGGACAGGCAGGATATGCAGGGCCGCTTCCTGATGGGGAAGCGGGTTTATTCCAACGATGAACATTTGGTGGAGAAGATGGAGGACTTCGGAGTGCATACTTTGCTGGTTTCTCCCTTGAAGAATGAGGCGATTCGGAATAATCCCGAAATGGTGGAGAGACTGATAAAGGCAGGTATACGAATCTATATGATTCCTGCCGCGCAGGAGTGGGACGGTAAGAGTGATCTTGACCATCGTCAGCTTAAGGAGGTGGATATTGAAGATTTGCTGCCTCGCGACAAGATAGAAATCGACTTGAAAGCGGTGGAGGAATTGCTTACCGGAAAGAGTATTCTGATAACGGGAGCTGCCGGCAGCATCGGAAGTGAGATAGTGCGCCAGATTGCCAAATTTACTCCGCAAAAGCTTATTCTGATAGATCAGGCGGAGACGCCTTTGCATGATATACGTCTGATGATGGCGCGCAAATGGCCCGACATCGAGGCGGAAACCATCGTGAGTGATATTTGCATGAAGGAACGCATGGAGGAGATTTTCGGTATATATCGTCCCGATTATGTGTTTCATGCGGCGGCGTATAAGCATGTGCCTATGATGGAGAATAATCCGGGAGAGAGTGTGCGTAATAATGTGGAGGGTACGCGTATCATTGCAGACTTGGCTGTGAAGTATCGGGCAAAGAAGTTTGTGATGGTGTCTACGGACAAGGCGGTGAATCCCACCAATGTGATGGGGTGCTCCAAGCGTATCTGCGAAATTTATGTGCAGAGTCTGGATAAGGCGGAGAAGGATGGCAAAGTGGAGGGAGTCACTCAGTTTGTCACTACGCGTTTCGGTAATGTGCTGGGCTCGAACGGTTCGGTTATTCCGCTGTTTAAGGAACAAATCAAGCAGGGCGGACCGATAACGGTGACGCATCCCGATATTATCCGTTTCTTTATGTTGATTCCCGAAGCTTGTAAGCTGGTGCTTGAGGCGGGAACGATGGGCAATGGCGGTGAGATTTTCGTGTTCGATATGGGTAAGCCGGTGAAGATTGTGGATCTTGCCCGACGTATGATTCAGTTAAGCGGAGCCAAGAATGTGGAGATTAAGTTTACAGGATTGCGCGACGGTGAGAAACTGTATGAGGAGGTATTGAATGAAGAAGAGACGACCAAGCCTACTTTTCATCCTAAAATCAAGATTGCGCAGGTGCGTGAGTATGATTATGCCGATGTGTGCCGGCAGGTGGATGAGCTGGTGGCTTCCAGCGTGAAAGAGGATGATATGGGTATTGTAAGACGTATGAAGGAAATGGTTCCCGAGTTCAAGAGTAAACATTCGGTGTATGAAGTCTTGGATAAGTAGAACCATGCACCGGTGGATTTTGCTGTTATGTCTGTCGGCGCTGTTTGTTTGTACCGGAAGGGCGCAATCGGCAGAGAACACGCGGGTGGATGTGTTTATGGGAGCCGAATTGCATTATCGTGATATTTTTCATAATAAGATATATGAGGTGCTGGTGAACCTGACACCCGGAGTGAAGTGGTATATGGGAAACCGCTGGCAGTTGGCGGGACAGGTCATTGTACCTGTTTATAATGATTATGGTGATCGTTATAAGAAAGTCCGTCTGAACATGGCTGTGCTTAGCAAGGAATGGGATTGGCACCGGAAGCTTTTTCTGAAAGTGAGCGGAGGACTGTTTGCGATGGAACGCTACGGACTGGATGTGAAGTGGATGTATGCGGCTACGGACTGGCTTGCCTTGGACGCACAGGCGGGATGGACGGGTTTTTGTTCCATGGCGGCAGGATGGGAATGCAGTCCGATGGAGCGTTTGACGGCTCTTGCCGGGGTACGTGCTTATCTGAATGGGGTGAATACGGAATTCCGGGTGCGCGGCGGCCGTTTCCTGTATGAAGACTGCGGTGTGCAGGGAGAAGCGATGAGGCATTTCCGGCATTGCACGGTGGGGGTGTTTGCCCAATATACCGATAAGGGAAAAGAGAATTTCGGTTTTAAGGTGGTTATGATGATTCCTCCTTATAAACGGAGTAACAGGAGGGTGCGTTTCCGCCCGGCATCCAATTTCCGCTTGACGTATAATCAGGAGGCGGATGCTTATGCGGGTAAAATGTATACGACCGACCCCGAAGAGAATGAACGGGAAGGATGGTTTGACCGCAGCCGGTCGGACTGGGGTGCGAATGGCATGACGCCTGATTTTACTGTTCGGCAGAAAGGAGGTACTGAATGAAAATGAGATATATAATGGGGTGCTTCATGGCATTGCTGTTTTCGGTGCCGGCCGTGGCACAGCAGTATACGGGCATGAGCGGTTTGATACATGTTCCTTCGGCGGACATGGGTGAAGAGGGGGAGGCACGCGCAGGGGTGCATTTCCTGAATCGGGAGTTTACTCCGAATGTGCTGACGTATAAAGGCGATAAATATCATACGATGAGTTATTACCTGAGTATCACGCCGTTCAGGTGGATGGAGATTGCGTATACTTGTACGCTTTTGAAATCGACGAAGATTGTTGACGGTGTGGAAGATAAGGAACATCCGGGGCTGCACCGCAAGGACCGTTATTTTTCGCTCAAGCTACAGCCGGTTCGTGAGAAGCCGGGTAAGTGGTGGCCGAGTGTGGCGATAGGGGTCAATGACCTGGATTTCCGCGTAAACTGGCTGAAGACGCAGCATGAGACGGATGTATCGCGTGTGGTAAACAGCTATTTTTCCAATTATTATGTGGCATTGTCCAAGCATTTCCGGCTGAAAGGGAATGTGCTGGGTGTGCACATGGCTTACCGGCACTGGCGGTGGAGTCTGAACTCGAAATGGAACGGACCGGTGGGCGGTATTACGTTCAGCCCTTCGTTTCAGAAGAATTTCCGGTTGATAGCGGAGTATACGGGCGATGATGTGAACGTGGGCTTTGACTGGAAATTGTGGAAGCACTTGCTGGTACAGTCTTCGCTGCAAAACGGCAAATATTTTTCCGGAGGGGTGTGCTTTTGCATCAATCTGTTGTAAATGATATAACTAAACATAATTTTTAAATTTAATTATTTTACTATGTACAATTTTGTAAGAAGAGGAGCTTATATGCTTCTGATTGCCGGTTTGACCATGGGGGTTGCCGGTTGTAGTGACGATGATCCTGATTATGACCATGTGACTCCGCCTGTGGTTGAGGTTGCTTCCAATACGTTGACCGGAGTTATCACAAGTCTGAACGGTGAGGGAATCTCGGGTGCGAAGGTTTCATTGGGAGAGGGTAATTCTGCCACGACCGATGCCAACGGTGTTTATCTGTTTGAGGATGTCAAGGCGGGTACTTACCAACTGAAAGCGGAAGCCGAAGGTAAGTTGTCACATACAGGAACATTGACTGTTGCGGATGTGAAGAAGACTCAGAATCTGGTGTGGAATGCGGCACTTGCTTCTGACGTGAAGAAGGAAGTGAGTGTATCGGCTGATGCACCAAGTGAAGGAAAAGTGGAAACGGAAACATTGAAAGGCAATGAGGAAGCCAAGGTAGAAGTGAAGGCTGAAATCGCTGCCGGTGCCGTGGATACAGATGCAGATGTGAAGGTCATCATCTCTCCGCTTTATAGAGAGGAAGATGTAGTGACACGTGCTGCCGATGAGACCATGTTGGTCGGTGCCGCTCTTTCTTGTAACAAGGAGGGTGTTTCTTTGAAAAAGGCTATCGAGCTGAGTTTCGAACTGGATACCGAACTGGCAGGTAAGGTAGAAGTCAAGCAGTATAAGAACGGTGAATGGGTGAAGGCGGACAGCCGTGTCGAAGACAGCCATGTAATCGTTGCTGCAAGTGAGTTCGCTTCTTATGGTCTGTTCCTCGGTGTGGAATTCTCTGAGAAGAAGAGTACGAAAGCTGTAGAGTTTGAACAAAGCAAATGGGACAACCTGTATGGTTCTAAGGATATGTCTGTGGGTGAGGCTGCTTATACCTATAAGGTGGGTACTGAAATCAGCACTGAAGGTACTGCAGACAAACTGACTGCTCTTTTGATAGAAGAGTTGGCACAGCGTTTCGGTGCAACGGCGACTACACTCAACGGCTCTTATCCTATCAATGTTACATTGCCGGTAGGTACTATGTTGGAAATCAGTGGTGTGCAGGAAGAATGGGGTGTATCGGCAAGTGCACTCGGTAAGTCGGCTTCAGGTACACGCCATGGTAATGTATCAATTGAGGTTGCTACTTCCAATCGTGAGCACACAGGTGGTGGTGAGTAAACTGTAGTTTGTATTAATTTTTGTGACCGGTCGGGAAGTAAGCATAAGCCGGTCAGTTATATATTAGGGAGGTAATGGTAGTTATCTTCCTAATATTTTTTTATACCCTTTTCCTACTGTTTTTTGAAATGTATGACATGATTGCGTCATTCGCTTTTTTTATAACCTCGTTCTTAAATCCTTTTAAATATATCTCTGTCACTTTTACTGACGAATGACCAAGGGCTTCACATATTAGTTGTTCGGAGAAATTACAATATTTGGCAAGGGTGGCCCAGGTGTGGCGCAGGGTGTATGAACTGACTTTGGCTGATACGCCGCATTTTTTCGCCAGCCTGTCTAAATTATAATTCATGGTTCGTAGTGCCTGTTGGTACTCTGTATACAGCTCTTCTCCGGTTTTGCTTCCGCTGAGGATAGGGAAAAGGTAGGGAGAGTTCTGATTGGTATTCTGATACTTGTTTATCAGTGTCATTGTGGTTTCCGACACTTCCACTATCATTTGTCTGCCTGTCTTATGCCGGCGGTAGGAAAGTATATTGCCTTTCAGGTCGCTTTTATGTAGATGGGCTAAATCGACAAAAGGTATTCCGTGCAGCCGGAACATCAGGTTTGCCCACACTCTGCACTGTATCAGCTCTTTCGATAATTTCTTCAAGGGGATTTCATTCAGCAGCTTGTTTATCTCCTCCACTTCCAGCGCACGTTTGATGTTGTTTTTCACTCCGGTGTAGACGTGATTGAACAAGCGGGAGTTTTCTGCTGTTATTCTTTGGTCCACTGCCTTGTTGTAAGCTCCGCGCAGCGTTCTCATATAGGTGGAGACTGTGTTCCAGCTCAGTTGCTTGTTGCGCAGGTAGGTCTCAAATTCTTTCAGCGTGCTTCTGTTGAGTTGGTGGAAGTAAACAACCTTGCATCCGCAGAATTCGCAGAAAGCGTTTAAGGCACTTTGATAGATGTGTGCCGTGCTGTAACGCTTCTCTTCTTTCAGTTCTTCAATAGTTTTGTTTATAAACTCGTTGAATTTTTTCTTCTTTCTCATAAAGATTCCGTTTTTTTATAGATTTTACAAAATAAGTAATTCTCATAACGGAATCGAATATAAATCGAAATGTTTGAATTAGAAAAATTATTTGTCTAATTCTGCATTGTTTATGCGTATTATCCAGCCGTTTACTTGCATCTGCAAGCACATGTAAGGCTTTGACGGATTATTTGTAGGCTCAAGGAAAAATATCAGATTATATCGGTCTTGTCTGTCCAGATACTCTTGTGGGAGCATGGCTGCTGCCTCTACATTGCTTGATAAAAGTAAGTACTGTGTCAGTGGAATGTTGAACAACGTTTCTCCGCTAGGCTGATAAATCAAACGTAAGCGGGTGTCATCATTTTCCATCAGTCGTAATGTATTCATTCCGGCATGCACTACCTGTATGTCTTCCAAGTTGGCGCTCTCTTGCATGAAGGGGAGATAACAGGTGAAAACGGAGTCTGTCGGAGTGTTCCGGTGATCCATGCATCCGTTGCGGGCTGTCAGCTCCAGGCGAAAATCATCTTTTTCCAGCGGAGCGGCCGACTGACTTTGCAATATGCAGCTCAGAACATTTGTGTTTTTGGTAAGAGAGAGAGCCAGAAACTGATATTCGCCACTGATATGCACATTGTCCAGCCGCCCGTGGAATAGAGATGAAAGCCGTCCGGACTGTTCTCCCGCCTCATTGCGCAATAATGTCAGTGAGGTGGGAGTGTGCCGGTAAAGTGAGTCCGCCAATCCTGCCCAGACCAGAAAGGTGTAATCTCCCTGAGGCAGGGAGGGGACTTGGATTGTACATTCATTTTGATGGAATGTAAGACTGTCTACTTCCTCCCGGGCTATATAGTTGCCTTCCTGGTCGAGAATAAATAGCGTGACATCTTTTACCTGAGTGGTCACGGCATCTACATTCAGCATATTGTAGGTATAGGATAACTTTAGCCAACAGCCTGTGGGACAATCAGACCGGTCATCGTCTACCCAGGAGCATGCACTACAGAAAAGAGTACATAGGGCGAAGAGGATAGTAGCAGTTTTACTCATTGTTTTTCTATTTTGAGACTGTTTTATTCAAGGTCGGCGTCTTGGTCACGGACAATCCACGGATATACTCCGAATTCTACGTCCAAGAATGCTTTGTTTTCATCCGGGTCGGGTTTGGTATCCGGGGTGCCGGGACCCAGGTTCTTGATGCTGGTGATGTTGACAGAGTAGATGTTGTTGCGTACAATACCGAACTCCATGACTCCCATGACGGTGGGGTTGTTGTTGTCAAGATGTTTGATCCAGTAATTGTAGAAGGTAGAGAAATTACCTCCGTTCTTGGTGAAACGGGTAATCTGCTTGGCAGCCAGTGCTGCATCATCGGATTCTTCTGTCAAACCATCAATATTGGCATCGCCATATTTACCCACGGCAGCCACTGTGGTGTAGAACTTATAGTTGAAATAATACAGTTTGTCGAACACAAGCGGGTCTTCTACCGGATTACCGTTGTCACCGATGGTCTGTGAAGCTTCGGGGGTAAATGTACCTTTCAGCATGATGCCGGTGGTGTATACTGTGTTCTGTGCCGGACGGAACATACAGTTTTCAAGACAGTACATGGAAACGTACTTTCCTGCATCGGCCAGGCCCGACCAGTTGCTGTCTGTCTGTTTTGACAGGTGGTTGGTGTAGAATGAACCGCCTGTGAAACCGGTAGTGGCTCCGGCTACGGTCTTGTCGAAGAAATAGGGGTCGATAAGGTAACCGTTGTTGTCGGCGATGTTACCGAAGTTTCCTGCTTCCACGCTGTAAGATGACGGAGCCGACGGAGTCTCGGGAGCGTTATCCAGTGTAGCGACATGGCGGAAGGTGTAGAACTTGTTTGCCAGGTTGATGAATTTGTAGTTGTTCAGACGGATTGTGGCGTAAGTCACTCCGGCAGGATTCTTCAGCGTGTAGATTTCCTTGCTGTCATTTCTGACCATCAGTTTGGCAACGGCACGTTCCAGATTGATTCTGACGTGTGTTTTGGTGTCGCTTTCTTCGGGAGACTCTACGGTGATGTTCATATTGGCAGAGCCGCGGTTGGACATGATGAAACCGCTTCCGGGTACGCTGGTTATCATACCGTTTCCATAGGTGGAGGCATCAATCTGTCCCAATAATGTGGATTCCTGACCTATTTCGAAGGTCTGTGAACCGTTGGCTACGGCAAGGATGTCATAGTTGCCCGGTTTTACTGTGATTTCCTTGTTGCAAGGATAGACAATGGTTTGTCCTTCTTTGTTGCTCTCTCCGCTGGAAGTGCCTGCACCCAGATCGCTTTGAGCTACATTGATGGTAGTAACCAGATTCTTGCTGGAAGAGTCAAACAGATAGAGGGTTACATTGCTCACCTTGTATTCTTCGGCGGTACCTTGGTCATAGATTCCGGAATCTTCGGCAGAAGCGGCACGGCTGCCGTTGGAAGAGTTGGGAACTACAAATGAAATCTCCATGTTTCCTCCTTTGACTTCGGGAGCGGGATTGTCTCCGTTTTCTGAGGGAACATCTGAATCATTGATACATCCTGTCATTGCGGCTGCAAGAACGAAGGATAATAATAATTTTTTGTTCATAATGTAAAATAGTTTTAGTAAAAAATGTGATTAATAAATCTCATGTAATATCTTCAGGTTTTCGCCTGCTTGGGGCAGTCCTGCTTCTTCTGCTTTGCGCAGCAGGGTTTCCGCTTCGGTATAATTCCCGTTCAGCATTTGCATGATACCTTGCAAAAGGGTCTTTTCGGGAGTCTCATCGGCTTTGTCCAGATAGAGCGAGGCGCCTTTGGTATCTCCCTGCGAGAGCAGGATGCAGGCTGCATTGAGATTGGCAACGGGGTGTTCCGGATTAAGCAGAACGGCCGTCATGAAAATCTTATTGTATTCCGGACTGCCGGCAGGGTAGGTCCGGGCTATGCGGAACATCTCTTCAATACTCAGATTCTTGGGGTTGCTTTGGAATACCTGCTTGGCCTGCTCTACCGTAAACGGACGTACCACATAGTGGATGGTGTAGTCTGAATGGCGGAGGCCGGGGAACCAATGTTGCAGGATGAAACGAAACTCTTCGGGATAACGTTTCCGTATTTTCCGTTCTTTCTCGTCGGGGCTGCTTTTGCTTTCTGCAATATGTAGCAGTTCCTCGCGATGGGTGATAACGGTGTCGGTCAGCAACTTGACAAATCCGTCCCAGTCTTCGGGAGTGTAATGGGTGGTGAACAATGTATCATTGAAAGCATATTGGCTGCATACATAGTCTTTCAAGGTCCGGGTCCGTTCCCGCGCCAGGCGCTCGTTGTTGGAGTAGGGGCCTTCGGGAGAGGCGTATCCATGAATGTCAATATGCGAAATGACTACATTGGTATCGTTTTTTATCAGGTCGATACTGCGCTTTATCTTTGCCAGTTCGGCCGGATTGTTTCTGTATTCGGGATAGATGGTTGTTTCGTTGAGCGGGAAGTCCAGATAGGCACGTCCGCTTTCTTCGCGCACTTTCCTTTCTTCCATCTGCGGAGTGATGAACGCTACGTGCGGATGGATATCGGGAAGGATGTTCAGGCGGGTCAGATAGGTGGAGTCTGTATGATGGGGGACTCCGCATCCGCATTCTTTTTCGATGAGATGCAAGGAGGCATGCTTCATCCAGTGGGTGAAGGGGATGCTGCGCAAGTAGTGTACGCTTTGTTTGCGGTCATTGCGGCGGCGTAACTCTTCATAGTCTTTTTCCTGTCTGCCGGTTTCACGCTGGAAGAAAATATGCTGTTTACGACCGTTCACATAGATGGCGGGGAGCTGGATGAAGTTGTCCAGGCTGTCGCTGAGCCGGGGAATCAGTATGACTGATTCGTTGGAGGGAATCTGCCTGGTAATGTCTACTTGCATGGACACTACCAGACTTTCTCCCATCCGGTAGAGCCGGGAGGAGGCGATGTAAATCGAACTGTCCCGTTCTGCCGGCTGCGCCGATGAGCAAAGCGCAGGAAAAATAAATGATATAAAATAGAATAAGTATTTCATGGCTCTTTAGTTAAATATGTAAACTATACTCAGGGATGCTCTGGAGGGGCCGAAATAGTGATAATGGCCTTTTTCCAGTAGCTCGGCACACACGTCGGGGCATTTATATTTCTTATAGTCGATATATTCATACCCTACACCGACGGAAACTTCTATATTCCAGTGGCGGTTGAGCATGATGTGATATCCGTAGCTTATGCCTCCACCTGCCAGCCAGCCTGCATACCGGTGCTCTTTCAGCCAGGGGAAGAGTCCGAAAGGCATCTTTTTTCCTCCTACGTTGAACTGCGCTCCGTTGAGATAGGCTCCCCAAAAACTGCCGTTGAATTTCTGGCAAGTCCAGTAGCGGTATTCAGGTTGTATGAGCCAATATTTGTTGACATATCCTTCCGAGCGTTTCCACGGACGTATGCTGCCGGACAAATCGAATGTGGATTTGGAGCCGAAGACATATTCCACACCGGCATTTAGCGCACCGTTGGCGGCGGAAAGCAGGTTGCTTTTGACAGCCATTTTCTGTGCGGAAACGGAAAGGGCGCTGCCGAGCAGAAGACAAGAAAGGACATACCGGGTTTTCATGTTTTATTGTATATTGGTTTGGTTGGATTCAAAGAATATTTTCAGGTTATAGGTGGCTTCTTCCGAGCCTTCGGCTTTGGCGGCTTTCAGCAGGCGGATGCCTTCGTAGGTGTTGTTGCACAACAGTTCGTAGGCTCCACGGCAGTTCTTGTAGGCAAGCGTTTCATGGGAAGCCATTTGCAGATAGCGGCCGGCTGCCTGTGTGTTGCCCCGTTCGATGGCGGCAGCAGCGGCGTTGAGGTTGGCAACGGGGCTTGCCGGATATATCTTGACACTAATATCTATGATTTTGTAGAACTGTTCCGGAATGTTCTTGTAGCTGATGGCTACGGTGTAAAGCTCGCGTAACGAAAGCATCTGCGGATTGATTTCGGCTATGACACGTGCTTCGTCCAGACTGAAGTTCAACTCTTTCTGGTTGCGTTCATCGGTGGCATCGCTTTCGGGAGATACATAGCTTCCCTTGAAGTGCTGTCTGCCGGAAGAAACAGGACGGGATTCCGAGATGACAGATGCAGAAGGGGATGCTGCAAAATCTCCCTCCCGGGTCCTGTCCTGTCGGGGAACGAAAACACTTTCTGTTTTTGTTGCTCTTATTATTTTTATTGCTTTATCCGGGATAGGGATATTTTCACTTTGTGTCTTTTTCCCATTGCCGTTGATAACTTCTTTTTTTATATTCAGGCTGGCTTGCTGCACCCATTCCGCCATAGGAAGTGAAGCACGGTAATCGATGCTTTGATTGCCCTCGTCGAGGGCGATGGCGGTGAATACGGGAGGGACATCTGTTTTGCCTCTCCGTTTGTTGAGCGCCGAAGTGCGGCGGTACAACCGGTGTGCACGTTCTCCATTGAGCAGAATCCGGGGAAGCTCCTCACTGTGCTCTCCATCTGTAAGGATAGGGGTGAGGCAGATATGACTTTTGGAATCCATTTGGGAAGCACCGAATGTCATTTTCATGGATATCACGGCAGAGTCTTGCCGGAGAGTGACAGACGGAGGTAAAATGTCAAGTCTCAGATTTTGTGCAGTGGCGAATGTGCCGCATAATAAAAGACTGAATAGTATGTTTGTTTTAAGTTTCATGACTAATTGGGGTGTATGTTGCTTTTATATATTTATTGAATGAAATAAATGAATGAAATGCCTATTTGGGTTGGCCCGAAGTAATTGGAGTGTGATTGCTTGATGAGTGCATCTCCTTTGGCGGGGCCGTATTTATCATAGGTGAGGTGGGCATATCCGACGGATATGCTTGCTTCGAGACTCCAGAATGTGCTGAGCAGCCATTGGTGTCCATAGGTCACTCCGCAGCCTATCAGATTACCTTGGTAACGGTTGTTCTTGACTGTGGTGAAAGGGGTGGTTCCGCTGAAATTGTATTGGGCGAAGTGGGCTTGCACTCCGAAAAAACTTCCGATGAAGGTTTCATTGAGCCACCAACGATATTCGGGCTGGACCAGAATATGTTTCATCTTTTTGTTTTCGCCCAGATTCCAGGGGTTGTAATTGACACTCAGACTGAATGAGTGAGTGTCATCGCATCTTATTTCTCCTCCCAAATTGAGGGTGCCGGTAAGGTCATAAAGAATATTGCTTTTTACAGCAATACTTTGGGCCGAGGCTGTACGCGAAGAAATAACTGTCAACATGATTGCTATTATCAATAAATAAGAATGTCGCATTGTCAATATTTTTATTTTATGATTTTTCTGTTACTTTAGAAGTAACGGAAGAGGCAGAAAGAGGGAAAAATCCATAACTACAGAGGTAAAGTGTGGATTTTGTGGATGTTAGGAGTAATGAAACACTTAAAATAAGTATTAACCCATGTTAACGATTAGTATGTGGGGAGGGAGAGGTGTATGTGTAGGAAAAAGATTTTTTAAACTAGAAACGAAAAAAAAGTGTATAAATCTTGCATCATATCTAAAGTTTGTATACTTTTGCTTCCAAAATATCTTCCGTTACTTCTAAAGTAACACTATTGTAATTCTCTGTTTTATAATATAATGTGAAGTTTTAAAACTGCTTATATAGAAAAGTTGATGTATTTAATTATTACCTTATTGGCTTTGTTTAATTCATCATTCTTAAAGCTTTTCAAATAGGTTTCGGTCACTTTCGTGGAGGAATGTCCGAGAGCGTCACAAATCAGTTGTTCTGAGAAATGGCAATATTTGGCTAAAGTAGCCCAGGTGTGTCGGGCTGTGTAGGAACTGACGTTGAACTTGATGCTGCAATAAACAGCCAGCTGCTTCAGGTCGTAGTTCAGTTTCCGCAGGGCATGTTGGTATTCGATGTATTCTTCTTTGTTTTCTCGGTTTCCACTGAGGATGGGGAACAGGTAAGGAGAGTCGGCATCCATGCTTTTATATTGTTGAATAAGCTTCATGGCTGTGGGAGGTACTTCTACGGTGAGCAGGGTCCCCGTTTTGTGCCGGCGATAGGAGATAACGGAATCTTGCAGGTCTTTTTTGTGCAGATATGCCAAGTCCACAAAGGGCATTCCGCGTAGCAGGAACATTAAGGTGAGCCATGCCCGGCTTTTTTCCAGGCTTTGCGATAAGGATTGTGGAAGAGGTGCTTTCAGTAACTTATTCATGTCTCCGGCATCGAGGGCGCGTTTGGTATTGGCTTTTACTCCGGTATATACGTGGCGGAAGAGGCGGGGCTTTTCTTCTGCCAGGCCTTCGTCTACAGCTTTGTTGTACGTGCTCCGCAAAGTACGCATGTAAGTGGAAACGGTATTCCAGGCACATCCCTTGTTGCGCAGATGGCTTTCAAATTGTTTCAGTCTGGAACGGTCCATTTGGTTGAACCGGATGACATCGGCCTTACAGAAGAGCCTGAGGGCATTCAGTGTACTTTGGTAAATGTGGGCGGTGCTGAAGCGTTCTTCTTCTTTTAATGCCCGAATGAGCTGTTCCATAAATTGGGTTAGGTTAGGTCTTTCTTTCATCGTTCTTTCTTTATTAATTAAATAATGTATATTCTCTGTTTAGATGTGCATTCTTTAAGTTAATCTTAAAAGTTCGGATGAAGTTTATTTGTTTACCGGTTTGTTTCTTTTTGGGATAGCTTGTGCTTTTTCTTCGTTTTTTGACGATTGGCGGAGTTGAAAGATGGTGGTTGCCTTGGTTATGTTGAAACATAAAAAAAAGTTGTGCCAGTATTTTTGACACAACCTTATTCATTCTTTTTCTTGTATACTTTAATCGACTATGCGCTTGTTCATTATGATATAAACAACCAGTCCAACAATGATAAGAGCAGCTGAACCACCTAAAACTGCGTTATCATTAATAGCAGAACTTCCTGCGCAGAAGATACCAACCAAAATAGCGGCACCAATGATCATAAGTATCAGACCTAAATTCTTAAGTAAGCTTTTCATGTGTGTATTTTATTAATAGATTATTTTTCTTGTGCACAAATTAAAGCATAATTCTGTTATGAAGGAAATTATTTTAGGAAAAAAAGATGAAATAGCAGAAATTCTTTAATCTTTGGTGTTCGTAAATATCTTCCTTAGTACATCCTGACTAACTTTCAGCTCTTCTAATGTTAATCCTTGCAAAGCTTCTTTTAATGTTTTATTGGCGATAAACCGTGCTTTTTCTTCCAGTTCACGTCCTGTTTTGGTTAAATGAACCAGATTCGTGCGACGGTCTTTCTTGTCCGAGATACGGACTACCAAGTGCTGACGCTCCATGTTGTCTATCAGACGAGTCATGCTGGGCTTGTCTTTGAAAGTGGCATTACACAGTTCTTGCTGGGTTACTCCGTCCCGTTCCCACAGAAACAAAAGCACTGTCCATTGTTCAGGAGTAATGTCTACTCCGTTCTGACGGAAGTTGCGGCTCAGTTTCCTATTGATGGCTGCCGACACTTTACCGTTCAAAATAGCGAATATCAGCTGGATATCAAAACTAAATTGTTCTATCATATAATTATTGTTTAAACAACTTTGCAAAGATACGATTCTTGTGGGAATAACGCAGATTTTAAGGATGAAAAAATACTAAAAGGCAAGATTAATTGCGAAATGAAACTATATTTTTGAAAGAAAATGCCTGTAAGTCTTTGTAGATTAAGAGAAAATATCTACCTTTGCGCTCGCAATTTAAAATTTTAATTTAATAATTTAATTAACGTAGTATGAATCAATACGAAACCGTTTTCATTTTGACTCCCGTTTTGTCTGATGTTCAGATGAAGGAAGCGGTAGAGAAATTCAAAGGTATTCTGACTGCAGAGGGTGCAGAGATTATCAATGAAGAAAACTGGGGCTTGAAGAAATTGGCTTACCCCATCCAGAAAAAATCAACTGGTTTCTATCAGCTGATTGAGTTTAAAGCAGAACCGAAGGTAATTGAAAAATTGGAAATAAACTACCGTCGTGACGAACGTGTTATCCGTTTCCTGACTTTCAGAATGGATAAATACGCTGCTGAATACGCTGCTAAGAGAAGAAATGTTAAATCAACTAAAAAGGAGGATTAATCATGGCACAGCAACAATCAGAAATCAGATATTTAACTCCGCCCTCAGTAGACGTTAAAAAGAAAAAATATTGCCGTTTCAAAAAAAGCGGTATTAAGTACATCGATTACAAAGATCCTGAATTCTTGAAGAAATTCTTGAACGAACAGGGCAAAATCCTTCCTCGCCGTATTACAGGTACTTCTTTGAAGTTCCAACGTCGTATCGCGCAGGCTGTTAAGAGAGCACGTCACTTGGCGTTACTTCCATTTGTAACTGATATGATGAAATAATAAGGAGGAATAAGTATGGAAATAATTTTGAAAGAAGACGTAGTAAACTTAGGCTACAAGAATGATATTGTAACTGTAAAGTCTGGTTACGGTCGTAACTATCTTATTCCGACCGGTAAAGCTGTGATTGCTTCACCTTCTGCAAAGAAAATGTTGGCAGAAGAATTGAAACAACGCGCTCACAAACTGGAAAAAATTAAGAAGGATGCTGAAGCTATGGCAGAACAGTTGAAGGGTGTAACTTTGACTATCGCTACCAAAGTGAGTGCTACAGGTACTATCTTTGGTTCTGTTACCAACATCCAGATTGCTGAAGAATTGGAAAAATTAGGCCACAAGGTTGACAGAAAGATTATCGTTGTGAAGGATACTGTGAAAGAAGTTGGTTCTTACAAGGCTATCGTTAAACTGCACAAGGAAGTTTCTGTAGAAATTCCGTTCGAAGTAGTTGCTGAATAATCTGTAAATACTTTAAAGTATATGCTGAAGAAGCCCGGTTCGCTAGAGCCGGGCTTCTTCTTTTTCTTGAGATTCCTCTTTTTTGTGGAAAGGGACTATATTAAATCGTTTTTGGCTTGCCGGTATATAAATTTTGTCTATCTTTAGCATGATAATTTTTCATACACGAATGAACTACTATGAAAACAAACCTGATAGAGAAAGTGAAGCGCATGAGCACAGAGTATAGATTCGGTGATTTCTTTCGCAACTTCATTGCTGTGGTGCTGGGTATTGTTATTACCTTTGCCGGCAGTGACCTGATAGAAGAACGTAAGATAAGAAATGAAGTGAAAGATGCTCTGTCATTGGTCAAAGATGAAATATTACTCAACAGGGAGACTATAGAAGAATTGATGGAGCAGGAGCTGTTTGAACAGCGGGGGGCGTGTTATCTGCTTCAATATAAAGACTCCATAGATAAGGCATCGCCGGATTCAATTGAGAAATATGGCTATTCGCCATTCCAGTCATTCAATCCTATTTATATTGATGATGCAATGGAGATGCTCAAAAGTTCATCGCTTATCTCTGCTATTGAAAATAAAAAACTTGCTACCCGGATTATTCAAACATACAACACGATAAAAACAGCTTATGGCAGTTTTGGGGCTTTTATGGATATAAAGCTGAAATGTATTGAGAAATTGACTGATAAGGCAGAAGTGCGAGAAGCATTGGCAAAGAATAAGCTCAGGACTAAAATGCAGGAGTGGGACTTTTATTTCACTATCCCGGAAGGGGTGCAGGCTGTGCAGCAAATTTCTTATATACATAGTTATCCAAGAAAAATGTATGGACGGTATATGGAACAGATAGACGAGACGTTGGCTGCCATTGACGAGGCGTATAAATAAAAAAAAGTCTGTTGTGCTTTCGCACGGCAGACTTTCAATTCTCTCTAATGTTCGTTCTGAATATTATTCAGCTACGGCTGCAGAGTCAGCAGCTGTGCTATCAACAGCAGCTACAGTGTCAACTGTTTCAACAACAGCTGCTTCAACTGTTTCAACTGTAGTAGAATCTGCGTTTTCAGCTCCGTTGTTAGCAGCTTTGTTTCCGCAAGATGCGAAAGAAACAGCTGCAAATGCTACGAACAAAAATACTAATTTTTTCATTTTCTTTGCTTTTTAAATCTGTAATACTAAATAGTTGCTTTATTAAAACGTTGCAAAGGTATACACTTTTTCAATATGTTGTACTCCTGAAACCGACTTTTTTTCCACATTTTTATGTTGTGCAACCTAATTTACTGATTTATAGTATGTTTTAAAACATATTGTTATTCCTCTGCAATGCTGTTGTAGAGGAAGCGTTTTATACTCTTTTTGGGAGTCTTTTCAAATTCGGTAGGATAAAGCTGAATAGTACTTACTTGTTCGTAATTGCCTACCAGTTTATTCAGATTTTTCAGGTTCTCGTCCATTACCGTTTTTATATTGTCGGGGGTGTTCAATCCCAGAGAGTCAAGACTGTCGTAATCGGGATAAACCAAAGCCACAAGTTTTTTATTGCGTTCTATAATCAGACTTTCCAGAACGAAGGGCATATTATTTAACTTCGCTTCAATTTCCTCCGGAAAGATATTTTGTCCGTTGGAGCTTAACAGCATGGTTTTGCTGCGGCCACGGATATATATGAAGCCGTTTGCGTCAATGGTTCCCAGGTCACCGGTCTTCAGCCAACCGTCTTCGGTAAATACTTCGCGGGTTGCTTCTTCGTTTTTATAATATCCTTTCATTACGTTTTCTCCGCGCACCTGAATTTCTCCTGTCGTATTGTAGGGGTCATCCGAGTCGATACGCACTTCCATGATGTCGAGAATTTTTCCTGCAGAACCGGGGATGAAGGTATTCCAGGGGGCATAACTGATGAGCGGGCCGCATTCTGTCATACCGTATCCGATGGTAAAGGGGAATTTTATTTTGTAGAAGAAATCTGTTACTTCCGGGTTCATGGCTGCACCGCCAATAATGACTTCCTTGAACCGTCCGCCCAGGGCGTCAATCAGTTTTTTACGGATTTGCGCATATATCTGATTGTCCAGCAAAGGGATATTCAATGCCCATTTCATGCTGCGCTTATTGATAAGTGGCTGAATGACATTCTTGTATATCTTTTCTATTACCAGGGGGACTGTGATAATCAGGTTGGGCTTCACTTCTTCGAAGGCTTTCATCAGAATTTTTGGAGAAGGTGTCTTGCCTAACAGCGTGACATGGGTTCCCACGGCCGTTGCGGTCAGAAAATCGAAAGCACAACCATAAGCATGGGCCAAGGGTAGGAAAGAAAGTACTTTTTCTCCTTTTTTCAACAGTCCTGTTCGGATACCGAAGGTGACATTGCCTGCCAGATTGTTGCCTGTCAGCATCACTCCTTTGCTGAAGCCGGTGGTGCCCGAGGTATAGTTAAACAACATCACTTTATCATTAGACAATTCGGTATAGATGATGTTCTCCTTTTGGAAACCTTTGGGATAGGCTTTTTTCATGGCCGTATCTATGTTGCGCATGAATTTCTGAATAGTCTCTCCATCACGCTGGTGCAGACAACGGTAATCTGTCAAAGAAAAGACAGCACGTAAGTTGCCCAATGCTTCTTCTTCCAGGTTTTCCCAGATATTATCGCTGACAAACAGGAATGTGGATTCGGAATGATTGACGATATGATGAACGTCATTCGGCTTAAAGTCTTGAAGAATAGGTACAACGATGGCGCCATAGGTAATTGTTGCCATATATGCTATGCACCAGCGAGAAGTATTCTTACCTATGATTGAAATTTTATCACCGCGTCGGAGACTGCAATGTTGAAACAGCAGGTGTAACTTGGCTATTTCTTCTGCCACTTGTCCATACGTAAAAGCGTTGTCTTCACCATAATCTGTGTAACACGGTAAATCCCAGTTCTCCTTAAAGCTATTCTCGTATAGCTTAATAAAGTTCTCTTTTATCATTGCACAATTTTTGATGTAATGTGCAAAAATAAGCATAATTATTGGTATTCTAAAAGAATTAAGGAGAATTATGTGTAACTTTGTTGCCTAATATAGATAAATAGGTATGATTGATACGACAATATTCCAAAATAAAACGGCCGTTTATTATACATTGGGCTGTAAATTGAATTTCTCAGAAACCTCAACAATTGGCAGAATTCTGAAAGAAGCCGGTATCCGTACTGCGCGTAAAGGAGAGAAAGCCGATATTTGTGTTGTAAATACTTGTTCGGTTACTGAGGTTGCCGATAAAAAGTGCAGGCAGGCCATCCATCGGTTGACTAAACAGCATCCGGGTGCCTTTGTTGTTGTCACCGGATGTTATGCTCAGCTGAAGCCGGAACAGGTAGCGAATATTGAAGGGGTAGACCTTGTTCTCGGTGCGGAGCAGAAAGGGGAGCTGATGAATTACCTTGGAAATCTGGAGAAGCATGAGAAGGGAGAAGCCATTACGACGGCTACCAAAGATATTCGCAGTTTTTCTCCTTCGTGTTCGCGGGGTGACCGTACCCGTTATTTCTTGAAGGTGCAGGATGGTTGTGACTATTTTTGCTCTTATTGTACGATTCCGTTTGCCCGTGGACGCAGCCGTAACGGACGGATTGAGGACATAGTGGCGCAAGCTCGCCGGGCAGCCGGGGAAGGCGGAAAGGAAATAGTTATTACCGGGGTGAATATCGGAGATTTCGGAAAGACGACAGGCGAAACATTTTTTGATTTGGTGAAGGAACTGGATAAAGTGGAGGGTATCGAACGTTATCGTATCTCTTCCATCGAGCCCAATTTGCTGACGGATGAGATTATTGAATATGTTTCTCGTTCGCGTGCTTTTATGCCTCATTTCCATATTCCTTTGCAGAGTGGCAGTGACGATGTGTTGAAGTTGATGCGCCGTCGTTATGATACGGCATTGTTCGCTTCTAAGATTCGCAAGATAAAAGAAATGATGCCCGATGCTTTTATCGGTGTGGATGTGATTGTGGGAACCAGGGGGGAGACAGAACTGTATTTTGAAGATGCATATCGTTTTATCGAAGGGCTTGAGGTGACTCAACTTCATGTGTTCAGTTATTCTGAACGTCCCGGTACTCAGGCGTTGAAAATAGATCATGTGGTTTCTCCCGAGGAGAAACATCGGCGGAGCCAGCGTTTGTTGGCGCTTTCGGACGAAAAGACAAAGGCTTTTTATGCCAGACATATTGGCAAAGAGGCTATCGTGCTTGCCGAAAAATCGAAGGCGGGAATGCCGATGCATGGCTTTACGGACAATTATATCCGGGTGGAACTGGAACATGATGATGCGCTTGACAATAAGTTGGTGCGCGTAAAATTGGGTGATTTTAATGAAGACGGTACTGCCTTGAAAGGTACAATTATATGAAAAAGATATCAGTTGTCATATTGAATTGGAATGGGGAAGCTATGTTGCGGCAATTTCTTCCTTCGGTGATAGCATATTCTGAGGCGGAAGGAGTGGAGATATGTGTGGCTGACAATGCTTCTTCGGATGCATCGTGTGACGTGGTGAGGAAAGAGTTTCCTGCTGTGCGCCTTATTGAACTGGAGGAAAATTATGGCTTTGCCGAAGGGTATAACCGTGCCTTGCAGCAGGTGGATGCGGAATATGTGGTTCTTTTGAACAGTGATATCGAGGTGACACCTCATTGGTTGGAGCCTTTGCGGGATTTTATGGAAGTTCATCCCGAAGTGGCTGCTTGTCAACCCAAACTTCTGAGTCAGCGCAATAAGGAGTTTTTTGAATATGCGGGTGCTGCGGGGGGGTATATCGACCGTTATGGGTATCCTTTTTGCCGCGGACGGATTTTTGAAACGGTAGAGAAGGATGATGGTCAGTATGATACGGTGATGCCTGTTTTTTGGGTTAGTGGAGCTGCCTTTTTTGTCCGCTTGAAAGATTATCGTGAGGCAGGAGGTCTGGATGGGCGTTTCTTTGCTCACATGGAGGAAATTGATCTTTGCTGGCGTTTTCGCAGCCGTGGAAGAGGATTGGTATGTATTCCGCAAAGTGTGGTGTATCATGTAGGTGCGGCTACATTGAAAAAAGAAAGTCCGCGGAAAACATATCTGAACTTTCGGAATAATTTATTGATGCTTTATAAGAATTTGCCTGAAAAGGAACTGAATAAGGTGCTTTGTGTGCGTAGTCTTTTGGATAGGATTGCTGCTATGGTTTTCTATCTTAAGAAGGATAAGGAGAGTGCCAAAGCTGTCTTTCAGGCAAGGAGAGATTTTGAGCGTACCCGTTATAGCTTTGCTTCTGCCCGCGTGGAGAATATGATGAAAGCTACCGATGAGCCTATTCCCGAAAGAGTGGAGTATAGTATTTTGTGGAAATATCATGCGTTGGGCAAGAAAAGGTTTTCACAATTGCGTAATTTTGTGAAAGGGCTGACTGCCTGATGTGGGTAAACTAAATTTAGTATATTAAAAAAAACGACTATGAGCAAATTGGTTAGAAAAATTGGCTTGGTGGCACATGATGCCATGAAGAAGGACTTGATAGAATGGGTTCTTTGGAACTCGGAACGGTTGATAGGTCACAAGTTTTATTGCACGGGAACCACAGGAACACTTATCCGGGAAGCTTTGAAAGAGAAACATCCTGATGTGGAATGGGATATTACTATTCTGAAATCAGGTCCGCTGGGTGGTGACCAGCAGATTGGTTCGCGCATTGTGGAAGGGGAAATCGATTATCTTTTTTTCTTTACCGACCCGATGACTCTCCAGCCGCATGATACGGATGTAAAAGCATTGACTCGTTTGGCGGGTGTGGAGAATATTGTTTTTTGCTGTAACCGCTCTACGGCTGATCATATCATAACCAGCCCTCTGTTTGTTGACCCGGAATATGAGCGCACTCATCCGGATTATACCGGATATACACAGCGCTTTGCCAATAAGCCGGTAGTATCTGAGGCAGTGGAACGGGTCAATAAACGTAAAGGCAGAAAGAATAAATAATTATTTTATTCCAATGGCGTAAAGTGTATTTTATCGGTCGTAGTGTACTGCGACTCCTACTTTCTGACAATCCGCCCCCATAGGCGGATTTTCTTTGTATAGACGAATATCTATTTCTTCGATGACAGGGAAATCATGGAACAGCCGTTCCGCTATGCGTTCACATACGTGTTCCAATAACCTGGAAGGCGTTTTCATAACTTCTTTTACCGCGATATGTACGTCGGCATAGCTTACGGTTCCCTCCAGTCTGTCTGTTTGGGCTGCATGGATAAAATTTGTTTTTAATTTCAAGTCAATGGTAAAGTTGGCTCCCACAACTGTTTCTTGTGGAGCTACTCCATGACGGGCAAAGAATTTAAGACCTTCCAGGCATATATACATTGATGTTGCTTTCATGCTTTTGTTTTTATTGGACGGATAAATATAAGGTACTTTTTCCTTATGGGAAAGAGAAGCAGAAAAAATGCTAAAAGAAAGAGGAATTGCCATTCGATACAGGCAGTTCCTCTTTTCTTCTCTTTTGTGATTACATTATATAATAAACCATTATCCGCATCTTGACGCTCCACAGGTCTTGCAGATAAGGCATCCCTCCTGATAAACGAGAGTTTCATGTCCGCAATTCGGACACTTCTGACCGTCGGCTTTCGTTCCGTCGGTAACATATTTTTTCAGAGCACGTTCTACACCGTTTTTCCATGTGTTGATGCTTTCGCTGTCCAATTGCAGTGAGTCCACCAACTTAATGACGCGGTCGATAGGCATGCGCCAACGGAGGACGCCCGAAATCAGTTTGGCATAGTTCCAGTATTCTTTATTAAACTTCTCGGACAGACCTTCGATGGTGGTCTTGTATCCGCGCTTGTTTTCAAACTGGAAGTCGTAGTGTTTGTTGCCGTCTTCGTCTACATTTTTAATGATTCGTCCGCTAGTGACAGACTTCGGCAATAAGATGCCCTCTTCATCGTCTTGCAGACCGGTAAATATCTCGTATGGGTGACCGTCCAGCAGACCGACAAAGGCTACCCATTTTTCCTTGTTGTTCTGGAAACGGATGACATCGGCTTCTAATACTTTCGGGCGGACTTCGACTACCGTAGGCGGTTTGCAAGGTGGCATTTCTTCTTTCTTATCCTTCTTCTTGTTGGAAATCAATACACCGGAACGTGACCCGTCACGATATACGGTACAACCTTTGCAGCCCGAACGCCATGCTTCTACGTAAAGACGGTTTACGAGATCTTCATCCACATCATTTGGCAAGTTGATGGTGACACTGATGGAATGGTCAACCCATTTTTGGATACGTCCTTGCATCTTTACTTTCATCAGCCAGTCTACATCATTTGATGTTGCCTTATAATAAGGTGATTTTTTTACCAATTCGTCTATTTCTTCCTGTGTATAACGCTTGGCGGGGTCGTAGCCGTTTATTTCCATCCATGTTACAAACTTATGGTGGAATACCACATATTCTTCGAAGGCGTCACCTGTTTCATCCACAAAGTCAACATGTACTTGCGGATCATTCGGGTTGACTTTTCTTCTGCGCTTGTAAACCGGCATAAATACGGGTTCAATGCCCGAAGTGGTCTGAGTCATCAAACTGGTGGTTCCCGTCGGAGCAATTGTCAGACAGGCAATGTTACGGCGTCCGTATTTGAGCATGTCTTCATACAATTTCGGATCAGCTTCTTTCAAGCGGTTGATGAAGGGGTTGTCTTTTTCTCTTTCGCTGTCATAGATAGCGAATGCACCGCGTTCTTTTGCCATTTCTACAGAAGAACGATATGCTTCCAAGGCAATCGTTTTATGCACTTTTTCCGAGAATTCGGTTGCTTCTTCAGTTCCGTAGCGTAGTCCCATGGCGGCGAGCATATCTCCTTCGGCAGTGATACCTACACCGGTACGGCGTCCCTGACCGCTTTTCTTGTATATTTTTTCCCACAGATGTCTTTCTGCCCCTTTTACTTCTTCACTTTCAGGGTCGGAGTCAATCTTGGTCATAATTCTTTCGATTTTCTCCAGCTCCAAGTCGATAATGTCATCCATGATGCGTTGAGCTAAAGCAACATGTTTTTTGAACAGCTCAAAATCGAAATAGGCATCCTTGGTGAAGGGATTGACTACATAAGAATATAGATTGATAGCCAGCAAACGGCAGGAGTCGTAAGGACATAAGGGAATCTCACCGCAAGGGTTGGTAGACACTGTGCGGTAACCTAAATCTGCATAACAGTCGGGTACGGATTCGCGTATGATGGTATCCCAGAACAGAACACCCGGTTCTGCCGACTTCCACGCATTGTGTACAATCTTCTTCCATAAAGCCGAAGCGTCTATTTCTTTGGTTGTCGAAGGTGTGGCAGCATCGATGGGATATTGTTGTGTATATGGAGTACCGTCAACAGCTGCCTGCATGAATGCATCGTCAAGTTTTACAGAGACATTGGCTCCTGTAACTTTGCCTTCTGTCATTTTAGCATCGATAAATGCTTCAGAATCGGGGTGCTTGATAGATACGCTCAGCATCAATGCACCACGACGGCCGTCTTGAGCTACTTCACGGGTGGAATTTGAATAACGCTCCATAAAAGGAACCAATCCTGTAGAAGTCAGTGCTGAGTTCTTGACAGGTGAACCTTTCGGACGGATATGAGACAAATCATGTCCTACTCCTCCACGACGTTTCATCAGCTGAACCTGTTCTTCATCAATGCGGATAATGGCACCATAGGAATCGGCTGCACCTTCCATTCCGATAACAAAACAGTTGGACAATGATGCTACTTGGTAATCATTGCCGATGCCTGTCATCGGACTTCCTTGTGGAACGATGTACTTAAAATGGTCCAATAACTCGTAAAGTTGTTGTGCGTCCAGCCCGTTTTGGTATTTGCTTTCAATGCGGGCCACCTCATTGGCAATACGCCAATGCATGTCTTCCGGTGACTTTTCGTAAATATTGCCGAAAGAGTCCTTTACTGCGTATTTGTTTACCCAAACCCTGGCAGCAAGTTCATCGCCCTTAAAGTATTGTAAAGATGCTTCAAAGGCTTCGTCGTAGGAGTAAATTCGTTTTTCCACTTTTCTGTTCAGATTTACTATAATTATTAATAAGCTTAAGATGTAGAAGTCCTAACTCATTTATAACAAAAGCGTCGGCAAAGCTATATATGTTTTCTGAATAAACAAAATAAATATCGAATAAGTTTTCAACAATTTAAAAGTTATCCAAAACGGTCTGTTAATTATTTGATTTTCAATATAGGTTGTTGATGCGTGAGCTGCTAAAGTTTTCTATTTGGAAAATTTGAGTAAAATGTGAAGTAATGAAATAATTGAAAACTCCAAATGTTTGGGGTGGATTATTTTGCAAAAAAGGTTATTGAATACGCTTTTCTTTTCTTATCTTTGCAAGAAAAAGAATATGGATTCAATAAAGAACAGACGGTCTATCCGTAAATACAAGCAGGATGAAATTCCCGCTTCTTTGTTAAATGATTTGCTTGAAGAGGCTTTTCGTGCTTCTACTATGGGGAATATGCAACTATATAGTGTGGTAGTCACTCGTGATAAACAGATGAAGGAAAAATTGGCACCGGCTCATTTTAATCAGCCTATGGTAACGGGTGCACCGGTGGTGCTTACTTTTTGTGCCGACTTTAACCGCTTTAGTAAATGGTGTCGGGCACGCAAAGCGGAACCGGGATATGATAATCCTATCTCTTTTTTGAATGCGGCGACAGATGCATTGCTGGTTACACAAAATTTTTGCACATTGGCGGAAGAGCATGGGTTGGGTATTTGCTATTTGGGTACTACTATCTATAACCCGGACCAGATAGTTGAGATTCTCCAGTTGCCGGAACTGGTGATGCCGGTAGCTACCATAACGGTAGGATATCCTGACGAATGTCCTTCACAGGTCGACCGTCTTCCTGTTCAGGGGCTGTTGCACGATGAGGTTTATCATGATTATTCGGTTGAAGACATCGACCGTATTTATGCTTATAAAGAATCATTGCCGGAGAATCATCGATTTATAGAGGAGAATCAGAAGGAGACATTGGCTCAGGTGTTTACTGACGTACGTTATAAGAAGGCTGATAACGAGTATATGTCGGGTATCCTGAAGGCGACATTAAAGAAACAGGGGTTTGAAAAATAATCCGTTTGTATTTATTTTTAGGCATGAATAACACACGATTTACGGAAAAGATGAAAAATCCGTGTTTATCTGTGTTATTTGTGCCTAAAAAGCAGTCTCTATAGAATGAGACTTTTTATTTTCTTCTTAGTAATGCTTCAATTTCTTCTATATCAGCTTTGAATGATTTATCTACCTCTACCTGATCTTTCACTATTTTGCAAGCATGCAATACGGTAGCGTGGTCTTTATTTCCAATTAACTGACCAATCTTGGAAGAGGAGGCGTCTGTATGCTTTTTTGCAAGGAACATGGCAACCTGACGTACCTGCACGACTTCTCTTTTGCGCGTTTTAGTGTGGATTGCCGATTCTTCTATCTCATAATGACTGCATACTTTGGCGATAATGTCCTCGATGGTAATCGGTTTGCTTTCGCAACGAACCGCTTTGCGAACAATCCGTTCTGCCAAATCGATGTCCACGTCACGCTTAAAGATAATGGACTGTGCCAACAGAGAGTTGATGATACCTTCCAGTTCACGTACGCTTTCGTTGACGTTTTCGGCAATGTAGTTTATTACAGATTCAGGAATATTCAGTCCGTCACGGCGAATCTTGTTGCGGAGAATATTCTTTCTCAGTTCCACATCAGGCTTTTCCAGTTCGGCTACCAAACCCCATTTAAAACGGGTCAGGAGGCGTTCTTCCATACCTTGCAGCATCACCGGTGCGCGGTCGGAAGTCAGGATAAGTTGCTTACCGTTTTGGTGCAGGTGGTTAAAGATATGGAAGAAGGTATTCTGAGTTTTGGTAACACCGGCAAATTCCTGGATATCATCGATAATCAGCACATCTATTGTCTGGTAGAAACTGATGAAATCATTGAAATGGTTTGTACGTACAGAGTCGGTATATTGTACCTGAAACAAATGTGCCGATACATATAATACTCGTTTTTCCGGATAAAGTTCCTTGATGCGTGTACCTATGGCATTGATTAAGTGGGTTTTTCCCACACCTGACGGTCCGTATAAAAACAACGGGTTGAATGTCCGGGCAGGGTTCTTTGCCACGGTTTCTCCTACAGTACGCGAAAACTCGTTACTGTTTCCTTTGATAAAGTTCTCGAAATTGTAGTTCGGGTTCAAGTGCGGATCCAAATCCTGCGGAGCCGGAGCCTGCATCGGGTTGGGAGCCTTATTGCCATCTTTTATAACTGTTTGTGCGGGTAATGCCGAAGAACGCTTGGTACCCTCTATATTTACAGTTATATGATTGGTCTTGTCTGTTAATATGCAATACATCAACTGCGTACCTTCCCCGATTTCTTTATAAAGGGCTGCACGCAATAAATCCACGAACTTTTCTTCCAAAAATTCATAGAAGAAAGGACTCGGGACTCCAATGGTCAAGGCGTGGTCTTCGTACTTCAGAGGTACGATAGGCTCAAACCAAGTTTTATAAGTCGTATCAGGAACATTGTCTCTAATGATATTGAGACATCGATTCCATAAAACGACGTGATCGTTTTCAATCATATAAGACATTTATTATAAAAAGCGAAACTTCTACAATGCAAATTTCGAAATGAAAATCTGAAAAAACAAATCGCTTTTTTCTTGCTTTTTATATTTTAAAAGTAATCTCTTTAGTTTCAGTGACTTATAAAAAGCACTCTGAGGTCAGTCCGGAATGAAAGTTGCATATTTGTAAGCTCTTGATTCTTAGCTTTCTATTGAGCTTTTCTTGTGTCACTATATTGGTGATTAACTCCGCTTCTTTAAGCCTTTCTTCCCTGTTGACAGCCTTTTACTAGCCAACAGGGAAAAAAAGGAAATATGGCTTTATTTAGAATATTTCTATTTTAAGCGGAAGCCTTACTTATCTTTCTTGCCGAACAGCGAGAAGTGTACATACCGTTTGGGATGTGCCTTCAGGTCTTCCAGCAGGGAAGCTGCATTGGCTGTTGTTGTACTCAAGTTCTGGTAGAATGTCGGGTCGTTGAACAATAAGCCAATGGTATTATCTTTGCGGGTGAGTTTTTCGGTCAGCAATTGTACATTATATAATGTAGAGTCTACTTTGCTGAAAGTGCTTGCATAGTCAATGCCTTTTAAGTTTTCACTGATGACAGAGAAGTTATCGGTAATGGTCACCAATCGGCCGGTGATCTGCGGTAATTCATTATTCATTAATGAATTCAGCTGGCGTGTAGTAACGTCCAAGTTGGCTGTCAGTCTCTCAGCATTGTGTATGGTTGCCGTCAGTGCCGGGTCTGCCAGGAGTTTGTTCAATGATTGAAGAATGGAATCCATTTTGGGAAGAAGCTGTTCCACTTGGGGAACCAACTTTTCTTCGGCTACCCCCATCAAACCATTGTTGGTTATTCCGGGCAAAGTATCTCCCGGCTGGAAAAATTCGTTGGTTTTATCATTCAAGAGTAAGTTCATTTTTACCGTTCCCAGCATTTCGGTAACCAATTCTCCTTTACTTCCTTTGGGGATGCGCATTTCTTTGTCTACCTCTACCTCTACCGTCACATGCCCCGGTTTCTTGTAATTATAGTTGATACTTCTCACAGTACCCACTTTAAAACCATTGGCAAATACGGGGCTGGAGCCGGCCAGACCGTTTATGTTGGTATATTCTACATAATAATAGTTTGCTGATTGGAACATGTTGATTCCTTTCAGGTAATTGATACCATAAATTAGCATGGCTAAAGCAGCGATGCCTATTAATCCTATTTTTACCTCTTTCGTCATTTCTGTTATTTCTTTTATATAATTATCTGTTTTTCTTAAATTCTTTGATGGCTTCGTTTACATTCATCTTTTCTCCGTTTTTAAAGGCAATGATGAATGCATCTTTAAATTTAGCGGTAACTTCGCGCTTCATGCGTAATACTTTATTATAGTCGGTGCTTTCTCCATAGGTATATTTATATAGCCCTTTTTCTTTATAATAACTTACCGGAGAAAGTCCTTTTAATTGTCTGCTGTTTTTGGGCAATATCCTATCGGATGCCAATATTTGTATTTTGAATATCGGTTTATGTACAACTTCAGGGTTGCTCTTATTTGTCTTGATGTTAGGTGTACCCGGCTTTCTGTTGCTTCTTACCGGTTCGGGTGCACTGTCGGGTTCATCGGTCGGTGTTTCCGCTACAGATTCCTCCGGTTCGGGCACTTCCGGTTGCTGCACTTTGCTACGGTCTATTGGTGCGTCGTGTTCGCGTTTATAGTTTAAGAAAGCTTTGTAAATACTGTTTGCCAATGCTTCACTGCCTGTGTCGGACAGAAGATACTGTTCTTCATCGGGAGTAGAGATATAGCCGAGCTCTACCAATACACCGGGCATGGATGTTTCACGAAGTACGAGAAATCCTGCCTGATGCACGCCTTTGTCTATGCGGCGTGCCGAAGTCTTGAATTGTTTTTGTATCAGAGTTGCCAGTTTGACACTCTTCTCCATGTTTTTGTCCTGCAGGAATTCAAAGATGATGTAACTTTCCGAAGAGTTCGGATTGAAACCGGCATAACGTTGCTGATAATTGTCCTCTATTAAAATAACAGAGTTTTCCTTTTTGGCGACTTCCAGGTTTTCTTCTGTCCGATGGAGACCGAGGGTGTAGGTTTCCGTACCTCTGACATTGCGTCCGCGGGCTACCGAATTGGTATGGATGGAGATGAATAAGTCTGCTTTGGCGTTATTGGCTATTTGTGCCCGGCGGTCCAAAGGAATAAACACATCGCTGCGGCGTGTGAATATGACTTTTACGTCTTTACAGTTGTTCTGTATCAGGCGTCCTACTTTCAATGCCACATTCAGATTGATATTCTTTTCTTTTCCGCGTCTGCCGATGGCACCGGGGTCATGGCCTCCGTGACCGGGGTCAATGACAACAGTGAAGTCCTTTCCTTCGGCTGTAAGACAAAGAAAGGGCAAGACTAGCGCAAGGCTACACAACAGAATTATTATTTTAAGTCTATCGGTTCTCATATTAATTAAGGTGCAAATGTAGCGATTTTTAATGAAAACTCGGCTTTTACCTTCAAGTTTTGTGTTTTTTAGTAGAAAGATGCCATAAAACCCGAAAAACAGACGAGTATTTGGTTGATTTTCTATTACTTTGCATCCCCAAAAAATCTATAATATGCTTAAATTTCTGAAGAATTGGACGCTGCCTTTGGCAATGTTTGCCGGAGCTATCGGATATTTCCTGTTGGCCAACGTCACTATTTTGGAGCCGGCAAAACCTTTTGTGAATTGGCTGATTGCCGTTTTGACTCCTTTTCTTATCTTCGCACAGTTGCTGCTTACTTTTTGTAAGATTGAGCCCAAGGAATTACTACCCAAGGCATGGCACGTATGGCTATTGTCCATTCAGGCTGTATCAAGCGGCATTATTGCTTTGTTGCTGATTTTCTGCCCCATGGAGGAGGCTTACAGGGATATTTTTGAAGGGGCGATGGTTTGCCTGATTTGTCCCACGGCCACGGCAGCGGCTGTCATTACAGGAAAATTGGGAGGAAGTGCTTCCACGCTTACTACTTATACCTTGCTTTCGAATGTATTGGCGGCAATAGCGGTGCCGCTTGTGTTTCCGCTTGTGGAGCCTCATGCCGACATCACCTTTGTGGTGGCTTTTCTTAAAATACTGAGTAAAGTGTTTCCTCTGTTACTGGCTCCTTTTTTTATTGCATTGTTGTTTCGTTATTATATCCCGTCTGTACATCGGCTGTTGTCGAAATATCATGGGGTCGCTTTTTATTTGTGGGCGGTTGCACTGACTATTGTGACAGGACAAACCGTGCGCTCACTGGTTACCGCTGCTGCCGATGTTTCCATCGAGATAATGATTGCTTTGGCAGGACTTGCCACTTGCTGTCTGCAATTTTATTTTGGTAAAAGAATTGGCAGTGCTTATCATGACCGAATCAGCGCGGGGCAGGCTTTGGGACAGAAGAATACGGTGCTTGCCATTTGGATGGCAGTGACTTATCTCAATCCTTTATCGTCTGTCGGTCCCGGTAGCTATGTGGTGTGGCAGAATATTTTTAATAGTTATCAACTGTGGAAAAAGAGAAAGAGTGAGATGAAATAACCGGTGTAAGATAAGAAGGATAGAAAAAAACATTATAAATAGATATGAAAACGAACTTTACAATCAGGCAAGCTCAACAATCGGATGCGGTTGCGCTAAAAGAGTTATTTCAAAATACTGTTCTTGTGATAAACAGACGTGATTACTCACAGGCAGAAGTTGAGGATTGGGCATCCTGCGGAAATAACCTTTCTAACATTAAAGAGAGGATAGAGACCCATTATTTTGTTGTAGCCGTTAATCAACAGTCACAAATCGTTGGTTTTTCATCTATTACGCCTCAAGGCTATTTACATTCTATGTTTGTCCACAAGGATTTTCAAGGTGAAGGTATTGCTACGATGCTTTTGGAAGAAATAGAACGCTACGCAATTACAGCCGGGATTACGCGGATTACATCCGAAGTGAGCTTGACTGCCCGCCCTTTCTTTGAAAAAAAAGGTTATGCAGTAGAAAAAGAACAAAAGCGCAAGGCGAATCAGCTTTCTCTCACTAATTTTTTGATGGCAAAGGAAGTGGCGTTTTTGGAGTATTATAATAAAAAGGTTACAGATTAAGCTTAGTACGTTCCTTTGTCTGTATATCCAAAACAGACTCAGCCTGACAGAAAGCATGCTTTTACACGTATGTCCTCATAGAACTACACGTACGTATGCGTAGCCCTACGCATACGTACGTATGAAGCTATACATACGTACGCATATGCCTGTACGTGCGTATGTTACTTTTATGAAAAATGAGGGGATTAATTCGTTGTTAAATAATCTCCATCGAAAGACAAAGGCAACAAAGCACTTACACCTTCCATGATATAAATATCCGATTTGCTGTAAAGTAAGATACGCATTGGTTTTCCAAACCGCTTTTCAGTTTCCAGCAACACTTGTCGGCAGGCACCACAGGGTGGGATGGGAGTGTCAAGGAAGTCTTGTTCGGTTCGTGCAGCAATGGCAAGTGTTTTTACCGCTTGGTCGGGATATTGGGAATTGGCATAAAATAGGGTAGTGCGTTCGGCGCATAGTCCGGAGGGATAAGCTGCATTTTCCTGATTGCTCCCTGTTACCACAACACCGTTCTCCAGCAGGGCAGCAGCTCCTACCGAGAAATGCGAATAAGGTGCATAACTTCTTTGTGTTGCCTTGCACGCAGCATCCACCAATTTACGGTCTTCTTCCGTGAGTTCGTTATACTTGCGTGCCTCAATATTGATTTCCAGTTTGATTTCTTTCATGGTGTTTAAGCCTTGGTTTGTATGCAAATGTAATCTTTTGCTTTTGATTTCCAACTTCTTTCTTCCGGTTAATTTCAAATTTCTTGCAATTGCCGTTCATTCGCTTCTTCTTCTCGGAAAATAATTATCGTATATAATTAAAAGTCATTAAAAAAGCTGTATATTTGTACTTCGTGATAGAAAATGAAGAACGAAAAATGATAGATCAAGCAGTAATTGACAGAATAAATCAGGGTGATGTAAAGGCATTCGAGTGCCTTTATAATGACTATTTCGTTTATTTATGTGCTTGTGCCAATTCTTATATCTTCAATGCCGAGGAAGCTCAGGACATAGTGAATGAAGTCTTTATGAAATTGTGGTATAAACGTGGTGATTTATTTTTTCCTATTCATCCTTATCTGGTGCGCAGTGTGCAAAACGGATGTTTGAATTATTTGCGTTCACTTCATAGCCGGGAGCGTGTGGCAGATGAATATCGCGAAACATTGCTTGAATATCAGGAAGAATATTGCATGAGTGAATGCAATCCTTTAAAAGAAATGGAACAGGCTGATTTGGAGCGTCAGGTACAGACCGTAATTACTTCCCTGCCCGATAAGTGCAGAACTGTTTTTGAACAATATCTTTATTCTGAACTTACTCCGCAGGAAATTGCCGAGAAGAATGGAATCTCTGTCAACACCGTGCGTGTGCATATTAAAAATGCGATGGACAAGATGAAGGAGAAGCTGGGTTCACGAATCGGAATTCTCTTATTTTTTCTTTTTTAAATGAATAATAAAAAAAGTCCCTTTTTTATTAAATGCTTTTAAGGTTGTGCGTGTATTATTATTAGTTTAATAATACAAGACCGACAGAATGAGTAATTCAATACATGAGTTTGACAGGTTGATGCTGGATTATCTGAAAGGTGATATAACACCTGAAGATAGGCAGAGAATGACCGAATTATTACATAAGGATGCTTCCTGCCGGGAGAAGTATCGTGAGATGTCACGTGCTTATGCCATTGCTTCTGTGCCTTGGTTTGAACGGAGAAAGAAGCAGAACCTTGATTTTCTGCGAGAGAAGTTAGACCTCCGTTCCTCGCCCGGACGCACTTTGGTTAGAAGGGTGAGAGTTGGGAGCTTTGCGGCAATGGTAGCATTATTGATTGGCCTTGGCATTCGTTTTATTTATTTGAATAACCATCCGGCAGAAGTGATTGTTCCACCTGTTTCCTATTGCCAGATAGAAATTCCTCAGGGTGCGCAATCCAAATTGATATTGCCGGACAGCACCTCGGTTTACCTCAACGGAGGTACCATTATAAAGTATGATGCGTCATTTCAGAATAAGGCTGAACGCGAGGTTTATCTTAATGGGGAAGCTTACTTTGAAGTGGCTAAAAATGCGGAAAAGCCTTTTATTGTTCATGCGGCTGATTTGAATGTCAAGGTACTTGGTACCAAATTCAATGTATCGTCTTATCCGGACGAGCCAAACATAAAAGTCAGCCTTGTGGAAGGGCGGGTCAAAGTGTCCACGGCTTCGGATGGAGTTGATAAATTTTACTTGTTGCCCAATGAGCAGGCTGTGTATGACAAGGCAAAAAAGACCTTGTCTGTAAGGGCTGTAGACGCAGGCTCTCAAGTAGCCTGGACAACAGGACGTCTTGTTTTTGTCAACGAAACCTTATTTCATATTCTGAAAACGATTGGGAAAAAATATGATGTTCAGATTTTAATCCAATCCCGGAAGATGAATACTGAATATTTTTCCGGTAGTATAGATGCAGACCTGACTTTGGATGAGATTCTTTCTTATCTGGATGTAGATAATAAGTTTGTTTGGAGAAGGAAGGGAAAAACCGTGGTTATTGCTGACAGATAGGATGTAAAACCGTATCCCTATGGGTATACCTTAAATATTTTTGTTAACTAATAATTCTAAGTATGAAAAAAACTTTTTGCAAGACTCGCAGGGGACATTGGGTCCCTCTGGCATGGGCAGCTTCATTCCTTTTATGGGGAAATGTTGCTTTCGCTGCATTGCCTATTCAGGAGGCAAGACTTTCCATGCAGCATCGTTCGGTATCCTTGAATCAAGTCTTCAGTGAAATTGAAAGACAAACGGGGTATTCTTTTTTGGTTCGTAATAATGATATAAATACGAATCAGAAGATTTCCATTGATGTGAAGAACAAGAGTGTCAAGGAAGTCTTGGAGATTTTATTTGCCGGTAAGAATATACGTTATGAAGTAGAAGGGGAACGTATTTCTGTTTATAAGCCTCAACAGACCAGACAGACTACAATTTCCGGAATTGTTGTGGATGCCGCTCAGGAACCGATTATCGGGGCTTCTGTCGTAGTGGTAAACACAACCAACGGCTGTATCACGGATTTTGACGGAAAATTTTCTTTGGAGGTTTCACAATTGCCGGTAAAGGTACAAATCACTTATATCGGTTATAAATCGCAGGTAGTGACTGTCAGTGATGCTAAAACTGTTCAGGTTGTTCTTCAGGAAGATACCGAAACATTGGATGAGGTAGTTGTTGTCGGTTATGGCTCTCAGAAAAAAGCCAACCTGACCGGTGCTGTTGCTTCTGTAAAGATGGATGAAGTGATGGGAAACCGTCCGTTGGCACAGGCAGCCGATGCGTTGCAAGGTACTGTTCCCGGTCTGCTTGTTTCCAGCAGTGGAAATGCCCCCGGTCAGGGAAAGTCTTTCCAAATTCGCGGTGCTTATTCGGTAGGTGTAAAAAATAGTGACGGTTCGTATGGTAATACCATCAAGCCTTTGGTTTTGATTGATAACGTAGAAGGCGACCTGGATATGATTAATCCCGAAGATATTGAAACCATTACCGTATTGAAAGATGCTGCTTCGGGAGCCATCTATGGTGCGCGTGCTGCCGGTGGTGTGATTTTGGTGACAACCAAACGTCCGAAAGGTGAGACTACTTTCCAATTGAATTATAACAATAACTTTGCGTTTGCTTCAGCTATGAATCTGCCTGAACAGGCTCCCCTGATGGAGTATTTGCAAGCGTATTCGGATGCTGCCGGTGACCAGTTCTGGACAATGGGTTCGCCCAGTGTAAGCAAATGGATGGGTTATCTGGAACAATATCGCAATAATCCTTCTTCTATTCCTACGGTAGGTGATGGCATTTTTAAAGATGCAGATGGTGCCGTATATTATATGAATGAAAAGGACTTGACAAAAAACATGCTCGAAACCAGTTTCCAGCAGAGCCATAATATATCGATGACCGGAGGTACGGAGAAACTTCGTTTTCGTCTTTCTGCAGGTTATATTGACAATAACGGTGTGTTGATTACGGATAAAGACCAGTATAGGCGAATGAATGTAAGCGGATTCATCTCAGCCAATATCACGAAATGGTTTACTCAGGAAGCTACTCTTAGTTATGCCCATAGCAAGAAAACATTGCCTAGCTCAGCCTTGGGTGCTATCTATTCCACCCGTTTGGCTTCTTTTTATCCTGAAGGAAATATGCCGGCCGGAATTTCGGATGAGGCAGAAGGCTTGCCTTTCTTTACTCCTGCCAACCAGATACGTTGGTCCAATCCCTCAAAGACATTGAATGATAACCCTCGTATTTTCTTGAAGTCCATACTGAAACCGCTTAAAGGTCTTGAAGTGGCGTTTGAATATACGTTTGACAAGAAAATATATGATTATCATTGGTATACGGGAAGTGTAGCTTATACCACGGTTCAGGGAGGTAAAGACACTACTCCGACAAACGATTATTTACAAAAGACAAAAAGATATACCGATTATAATTCAATAAACTTATATGCCACTTATGATTTTAATCTGGGCGACCATAAGTTTAAAGTGATGGGCGGTTTTAACCAGGAGTCAAGTTATCGCGAAACAATGGAAGCTTATTCATACGGGCAAGCGGTAATTGAAGTTCCTTCGTTGGGTTCGGGTACTTCTACATTGAAGGCTACCGATAGCTATAATGAGTATTCGGTACGTGGAGGCTTCTTCCGTGTGAACTATAATTATCTGGACCGATATTTATTGGAGGTGAACGGACGTTATGACGGTTCTTCCAAATTTCCCAAAGATTCTCGTTATGGCTTCTTCCCATCGGTTTCCGTTGGTTGGAATATTGCTCAGGAAAAGTTTATGGAACATACACAAAATTGGTTGGGCTCATTGAAGTTACGTGCGTCTTACGGTATGATTGGTAATCAGAATGTGCCGGCTTATTCCTTCATTCCTACCATGACAGTGAATAATAAATACAATGGATGGTTGTCCGGTGGCAATTATGTGACAGCCATCACTTCTCTTCCTTCTTTGGTAAGTAGTAATTTTACTTGGGAAAAGGTGGGTACTATTGATATAGGTCTTGATTTCTCTATGTTCAGCAACCGTTTCACCGGTACATTCGACTGGTATCAACGTAATACAAACGGAATGCTGGCTCCGGGCATGCAGTTGCCGGCCGTAGTGGGTGCGAGCGCTCCTTATCAGAATACAGCAGATATGCGTACACGTGGTTGGGAGTTGAGTGTGAATTGGCGTGACCAAATCGGAAAGGTTGGTTATCGTGTAGGTTTCAACCTGTCAGACAGCCAATCAAAGATTGTGAAGTATAATTCGAATGAATCCGGCATATTAACCAGCGCTTTGAGTAATGGCTCTACCTTCTGGAACTATTATGAAGGAAAAGATTTAGGAGAAATTTGGGGATATGAATACGATGGTTTCTATACCGTGGATGATTTTACCGATACATCTTCATGGAAGTTGAAAGAGGGTGTACCTAGTATTGATGGTTATAATCCTCGTCCGGGTGATGTGAAATTTAAAAATCTGAAGGACGATGACCGTGGAACCAATATGATTTCCAGTGGTGATAATACGGTCAGTAATCCGGGCGACCGCAAAGTGATTGGTAATAATACACCGCGTTATCTTTATGGTATTACGCTGGGAGCAAATTTTAAAGGATTTGATTTGAATGTATTTATGCAAGGTACGGGAAAGCGTGATGCATGGATTGCAAATAACCTGAAGTTTCCCTTGTATTCCGACTTCAAGTTCATCGCCTTGTATAAAGACTTGGGCAATTATTGGAAACCGGTAGATGCTGCGAACGGAGATTACACGGCTGCTAATCCTAATGCCGAGTTCCCGCGCATTTATGGTAACTATGGTAATCAGGGCTCAAATTACCGCCAATCAGATAAATATTTGTCAGATGCTTCCTATTTCCGTATCAAGAATGTTACATTGTCCTATACTTTCCCGAAAGCATGGATAACAAAAGCATCTTTATCGCAACTGAAAGCCTTTGTCAGCATTGAAAATCTGGCTACATTCTCATCATTGCCGAAAGGTATTGACCCGGAAACATTGTCATGGAACTATCCGGCATTCCGTACCGTATCTTTCGGGCTTAATGTTACATTATAAACCTAAAATTAGTACGAGTATATGAAAAAACTATTTATAAGTTTGGCTATCATCGCAGGAATCAGCCTTTCCGGTTGTAATGATAGCTTTCTGGAAAAATCCCCTGTTACGGACTTGACAGAAGAAAACGCATTTAATTCCTACGATAACTTCAAGGCTTTTATGTGGCCTTGCTATGAAATGTTTACGAATAATACCATCCGTACTTCTTTGAACGGATGGGGACAAAACGGTCCTTATAAAGGTGATATGGATGCCGGTTATTTTGAACAGAAATACGAAAGCGGCTATAATGATTTCGCTTACCAAACCGTTGCCAGCGTAGCATCGGGTAATGGTTGGAACTTTAGTGCATTTATTCGCCGAATCAATATCATGCTTTCTCATATCGATGATTCCGAGATGACTGAAGCACAGAAAAACCATTGGCGTGCGGTAGGTTATTTCTTTCATTCCTTCTGGTATATGGAGTTGATAGACCGCTTTGGTGCTGTGCCTTGGGTGGATCAGGTCTTGAAGGAAGACTCTCCTGAAGCTTACGGCCCGCGTATTGACAGGAAAACGGTGGCAGACAATGTGTTGGAACGTTTGAAATGGGCTGAAGAGAATATAGGCGATTTTACTTCGGAGGATGGAAAGAACACCATAAACAAGGATTGTATATTGGCGGCTATTTCACGTTTTGGCTTACGCGAAGGTACATGGAGGAAATATCATGAACTGGGAGATTATGATAAGTATTTGCAAGAAAGTGTCCGCGCTTCGGAGCTGTTGATGAGCGCTTATCCTACTCTTTATACCGGAACAGACGGACAGCCGGCGGCAGGGTATGGTGAAATGTGGACTACGGAAGATTTAAGTACCGTTCCCGGCATTATTTTATATAAAGAATATGTGACTGATATAAATCCGATGGGTACTTCTTATATCGAACATACTTCTTCACATTATGTAGAGATGAATCAAAAAACGGTAGATTTATATCTGATGAAGAATGGTAAACCTATCTTAAATGCAGAATCCGAGTATCATGGAGATAAAGATATGTATGCCACTTTCCGTGACCGCGACCCGCGTATGTATCACACCATCATACCTCCTTATAAAGTGAAAGCAGGAGGAGGTACTTACCGCACCTGGTCGTATACCGACAATGAGGCCGACCGTGAGTATATTGATATCATGGGAGCGAATACCAGTTGCAGCAATCCGGGTATCGGCATGAAGCGTTTGCCGGGACAGAACTGGAGTGCATCCTTGGTTCCCGAAATTCCCAGACTGGGTACAGGTGCTTTTGTTACTTGCCGTTCCGGTTATTATGTTTGGAAGAACTGGGATAACTGGGAAACCAATTTTAATAATGGTAATTTGAATACGGCAGACAAACCTATTTTCAAGATTGAAGAAGTGTTGTTGAATGAGGCTGAAGCCAAATTTGAACTTGGAAATTTTGATCAGGGCGTAGCCGACAAGACGATTAACAAATTGCGTGAACGTGCAGGGGTTGCCAAAATGGTAGTTGCCGAAATTGATGCAAACTTTGACCCGAATCGTGGTAAGTACTACCCTAAGAATAATGATGCCGGTGTGGAGGTTGACCCTGTATTGTGGGAAATCCGTCGTGAGCGTATTATTGAGTTGATGGGTGAAGGATTTGGATTCTACGATATTCGCCGTTGGCGTATGGCTCCCTGGTTCTTGAACAGACCGGCAACCGGAATCTGGATGAGTAAAGCAGATGCGCTAAGTAACAATATGACATTGTATAATCCTGAAACGGGTTATTCCGACGGTACATCAGGTACAATGTCCGAAGGTTATCTTTATCTTTTCAATGACCCTCTGAAAGAAGGAAAAGGATGGTTGGAAAAATACTACTTATATCAGGTGCCGACTACCGAAATATTATTGAATCCTTCTTTGGAACAGAATCCGGGATGGTAATTTGAAATAGTATATAAAAACAAGCAGATGGAGGCCGGCTCAACTAAGCAATTAGTGAGAGATGGCCTCTTTTCTTTAAAAACAGAAGTAAAAATGGAAAACCGGAAAATGTGGTTTAGCGTCACCCTCTTATGTACACTAGGAATGCAGCAGGTTCTTGCGGCAGAAAATGTAAAAGGAGACCGGCCTAATATCGTGTTCATTCTTGCAGATGATTTGGGCTGGACTGATTTGGGAGTGATGGGAAGTGACTATTATGAAACTCCGAATATAGACCGTTTGGCTGCGGAAGGATTGCTTTTCGATAACGCCTATGCTGCTGCAGCAAATTCTGCACCCAGCCGGGCTTGCATGATGACAGGCATGTACACACCCCGTCACGGTGTATATACCGTTAGTCCTCCCGACCGGGGTGACCGTAGGCTGAGAAAATTGATTCCAATCGCCAATACGGATGATGTCCGTGCCGATTTTGTGACGATGGCTGAAGCGCTACGGCAACAGGGATACCGGTGTGGGCATATCGGAAAGTGGCATTTGGGAGATGACGCAGACGGAACAGGCCCTCTTTCTCAAGGATTCATTTGGAATGTAGGAGGAAACCGGGCCGGCTCGCCTTATTCTTATTTTTATCCTTATTGTCTGCCCGATAAAAGTAAATGCCATCTGGGATTGGAGAAAGGAACACCGGGAGAATACCTTACCGACCGCTTGACGGATGAGGCTGTTTCTTTTATAAAATCCCACAAAGATGCTCCGTTCTTTCTTCATCTCTCTCACCACGCGGTTCATACGGCTTTGCAGGCTCCTGCATCGGTCGTTGATAAATACAAGAATAAACCTGTAGGAAAGTACCATACTAATCCTGTATATGCTGCGATGATTGAGAAATTGGATGATGGAGTAGGAAAGATATGTCGTGCCATTCAAGAGATGGGAATAGAAGAGAATACCATTATTATATTCTATTCCGACAATGGCGGTTCCGAACCGGTGACTGATAATTATCCTCTTCACGGCGGGAAGGGGACGCCATACGAGGGAGGTTCGCGTGTTCCTTTGATTATCAAATGGCCCGGGAAAATACCGGCAGGCACACGCACTTCTGTTCCGGTCATCGGAGTAGATTTCTATCCTACTTTTGTTCATCTTGCCAAAGGAGAAACATCGGGAAATCCGGATGGAAGAGATATCTTTGAGGTTGTGAAAAATAAGGAGACAGAACGGGATTTATTTTGGCATTTTCCGGCATATCTGGAATCGTATCTCAATGGCGGTAAGGATTTCAGAGCGCGACCTTATTCAAGTATTCGTTCGGGTGATTGGAAATTAATTTATAATTACGAGGATAAGTCAATGGAATTGTATAACCTGAAAGAAGATTTGGGAGAGACAAGGAATATGGCAGGACTTAATCCTCAAAAAAAGGAAGAACTTTATAACAAGCTTATGAAGTGGATTGATGATACACATGCGCCTGTTCCTACCGAACCTAATCCGTATTATCAGGGCATAAAGTAATTTTTAATGAATAGGGCATATTCCCTTTGCCTTTTCAGAAGAATGCCTGCCATGGCTACTATTTGTTTTAAGTAGGTTATGGCAGGACTTTTTTATATACGAGTGAAGAAAATGATTATCGTTTTTTGGGAATGCCAAGCATTTCTTTGGCTTTGTCTTCACTGGATAGAAAGTCAAGTGAGTTGATAATCTTATCATAATTCTCTTTGTCTGCAATGCGGGTTGCCAATATTTGCAGTACTTTCAGTTTATCATCGTCGAAGGTATAGATAGACATGAGTCTGACACATTGTTGGCAGCTGAACCAACGGTGTCCGGCGGCTAATGACAATATATCCAATTGTTCGTCTTTGAAAGGTTTCTGTTTTATCTTATTGTATAATTGTTGGAAATCATTGTCACTCGTTATTTGGGGATAATTAGGACGGTGTCCGTTGTGATGTGGCGGACGAGGAGCAACAACCGTAGATTCCACCTGTGCGGGAGGACATACTGCCACCGCAGGAGGAGTGGGGACACTCTCAAAAGAATCCAAATTGCTTACCAGATTGTTCTTGAAATCAATCAGGATAGTGGTTCCATAGTGTCCTATTCCTCCTCCTTTCCTGTATTCCCATTGCTCTCCTTGTTCGTCGAACCGGCGATAGTCGGGGCGTCCCAGCAGTTTGGTCACTTCTTCCTGTGTCATACCTTTGTGAATGGATAGTAATATGTTATTGTCCATTAAGCTCCCGCAACTTCCGAGAACAAGGCTTAAAAATAAAACGGCTAGTGTTTCTTTTACTCTTTTCATATAATGTTGTTTTTATGTGTAGGCAAAGATAGGCAGGGAATTCGATATGATCGGACTCTTTTCCCTATTTGATTATAGGGATTTCCCTACAATTGTTATTGTTTGGAAGAAATGCGCCTCGGATATTTAATTAATGTAAAATCCACCGTTGCACATTTAACTTCGTTACTTTTAAAGGTTCTAACTGATAAACATTGCAAGAAACAGATGATAAATGAAGATAAAATCCGGGAAGCTTGCGCTTCTGATAAGGAACATGGATTCAAATTGCTGATGGAGAATTTTCAGCAACCTATATATTGGCACATCCGACGTTTGGTGGTTTCCCACGAAGATGCGGAGGATATACTGCAAGAAGTATTTATCCGTGTCTTTCGTCACCTTGATCGGTTTAGGGAAGAGAGCTCGTTGGGCACATGGATGTATCGGATTGCAACCAATGAATGTCTCCGTTTCTTGAACAGCCGAAAAGAGCAGGCTGTTTCTGCCGAGGAAGTGCAAGAGGAATTAATGAATAAATTGATGGCATCCGACTATGTGGATTACGATAATGCAATGGCAGTGAAATTTCAACAAGCCATTCTTTCGTTACCTGAAAAACAACGTATCGTGTTTAACCTGCGTTACTATGATGAATTGGATTACGAGGAAATTAGCCGGATAACCGATACGCGGGCGGAAACGTTGAAGGTGAATTATCATTATGCCAAAGAGAAAATAAAAGAATATATGACTAATAATTAAGGATAGAATGGAGAAAGAATTTGATTTTAAAAACATAGGAAAGCAGATGCCTTATCGTACACCGGATGGTTTCTTTGACCGGATGCAGGAACAGGTATCGGCACGTACGAAAGTGGAAAAACATAAAAAACAACTTCGGATGAGGTTGGTGATTGCGGCAACACTGGCGGCGGCAGCGATGGTGTTGGGATTGGTTTTCTTTCCTGCCGGTACTCCGGAAGCGGAACAAGTATCTTCCAATTCTTTACTTGTGGCAACCGGTATTGACTACTCATATTCGGATGCAATGGATAATTTTATAGCCGAAATGCCGGATGATGAGTTAGAGGAATGGGTGGAATTATCAGAGTATGACATATTTATGAATTAATTATTTATTTAAAAAGTAATAGATTATGAAGACAAAAAAGTTTTTTATGGTGTTGGTAGCTCTCTTTATGGGTAGTCAAATGGCAATATTTGCACAAGGTAAAAAAGAAGGAAAGATGGACAGAAAGCAGTTCGGTCAGGAACAGATGCAGAAAATGCAATGTAATCAGCTCATAAATGCACTGGCATTGGATGATGCGGAGACTGCTAAGTTTAAACCTGTATACACCAAATATATGGAAGAAATGCGTGCTGTCCGCGATATGAATCCGCGTGCTCCTCGTTCTACGCTTACGGATGCAGAAGTAGAACAAGTAATAAAGGCTCGTTTTGCTCAGAGCCGCAAGATGCTGGATATTCGTGAGAAATATTATAATGAATTCCGTAAATTCCTATCACCGAAACAAATACAGAAAATGTATAATATGGAAAAAAGAATCGGAGATAAAATGAGAAAGGAGATGGGTAAAAGACAAGGAATGAAGAAGAATAATAATAGTAACAGCAGGAGATAATTCCTGCTCTTCACGAATAAACAACACGGATTTTACGGATTCAAGAGCTCGGCTCCTTATGTCCGTAAAATCCGTGTCCGGATAATAAAAGACGGTCGATTTCAGTTTATTTCTTGTAAACTTTCAAGTTGGATATTTTACTTTTGAATTCTCCTGCCTGTTCTAATGGGAATACCAGTGTGCGGACATAATTCATTTTTGTTTTTCCTTCTTTATCAAAGAAACGTTGTTGGATATTCAGTTCTTCTACTAATTTTCCATTGATAAACAGACGTGTTGCTTTGTTATCTCCTTCTATACCGATATTTAAACGTTGGCCCGGTTGGATATTGTAACTGAATGTGTTTAAATATCCGTCACGTGCAAAACCTAACATTCCACGTATAGGGTCGGACAGATAGAATACGGCATCCGGTGAACGGAACAGTTCGGTTCCCGGTGTTTCTGCTGCACCTTCCACATCAAATGTCACACGATAACCGTAACCGATTTCACGATGTGGTGTGCGGCTTTTGGGAGCAACATTGGCTTGTTCGTATACCAGTCCCGGCGCATTGCCGATACGTCCCATTTGGTTTACTCCCGGTGCTTCGCTCAACGTTTCGCGCATGCGGTTGAATTCATTATACGGAAGTGAAGTTGCAGTTCCCGTCCACATTTTTACGGCTAAAGTTTGTAAAGCCGGGAACGTGCGGTGATGAATATCTTTGGTAGAGATACCGTTTCCTACATGGTCATTCCATACTGCAAACATACCTCCCAGGATGGCAGGATCTTTTTCTTCGAAAACAGCTTTACCTACGTGGGCAGGAGTCCAGGAGTTATATAGCTCTTCCGTGTTCAGATAATCATAATAATAACCGGCAGCAGGTACGATATAAAGAAAACCGTCGGGAATGGAAATAAGTTTGTATCCTTGTTTAACCATTTCTTTAGGCTCTGCATATCCGTTATACCAGGCGCTCATAATTACATTTTCGGCTTTTACGGGAGTTTCTCCTTTGGCATGTGTCAATGCTCCCCATACACAGGCTTGTTTTCCGAAGCCTTCTACATAACGGATATAATGGTCTGTAAACTCACGGAATTTTTCCACTACTTTTTTGTCTTTGTTTGAGTATTCATCTGTGCCGATGTGTACGCGTGGACCACGGAAGACAGGTTCTTCTCCTTCCAAATACTCTTTAAAGAGTCCGTCCATGAATTTATATGTTTCGGGATTGAACAAATCCAGATGATCCATTCCATACTCTTTACTTCCTATTTCGGGTTTATAATGGCTGAATGCCAATGTGTGGGCAGGCGCATCTATTTCCGGGATGATTTCGACGAAACATTCTTCTGCCAACTTCTGCAAATCGATAAATTCTTTTTTTGTATAGAATCCGTCACGTGCCGTGAGTCCGGGATAAGTATCCGATTCCAGGCGGAAAGCTGCATAAGTCTTGTTCCAGTCCTGTTCAAAATACTGTTTAAATCCATTATCGTTCAGATGAATTTGCAGTGTGTTCATTTTGTAGTATGCCATGATTTTCACGTAATCGCGCAAATAAGACATGGGAATGAATTTTCGTCCGCAATCAATCATAAATCCACGCATGGCATAGTCGGGATAATCACGGATTTCACCTTTGGGAAGAGCCAGGTCTTCTTTGTTTTGTTCGGCTATCTGCAGCAGGGTACGTGTTCCCCAATATACACCGATGGCTTTGGGGGCGGTCAGCTCGATTCGGTCGGTAACGCGAATGGCGTATCCTTCTTGTCCTAATGATTTGTCTTTTTTAAGTGAAAGAATGAGGTCGCCTTTCTTTCCTTTTCCTTCCACTATCTGCGGAGTATGATTAAATAAGGTATTGCAGTCATCTGCCAGCATCCGGGCGATGCGTTGCAATTCAGAATTTCCTTTTGGGTAAACAATGCGGGTTTGTTCGGTAGGAATGAATTTGCCTTCGTTGCCTTTCCATTCTTTCAGTTCCGGGATAACAAAAGGTTTGGGATTAACAGCAGCTTGTGCAATGTTTATACAACATACACAGCAAAGAATCATCATTAAACAGATTCGGTTAACTGATTTCATAAATTAAGTAGTTTTTTAGATATTGTGTAAAATGTAAATTAAGTTTTTCTTTTGCAGGACAAAGATAGAAAATAATCCTTTCATCATTCTCGAAAAAAGAAAGATTCTTTCCGAGTGTCGACTCTTTTTTGTATGTTTGCGAGAACAAAATCAAAACAAATTCAATAATCTAAAAAAGAAAACCATGAAAGTCAAGAAAATAACTGCATCAGTCAATGATGCACAAGCCGTGCCTCAAGTATTGGACAATGAAGGCGTATCGTTTCAAAAGATAGATATTGTAAATTGGAAGGAATATCCTTATCATCCTGAAGCTGCTTTTCGCATCGCGCATACGGCCGATTCCATTTTAATACATTATAAAGTGACCGAAGGCAGTGTTCGTGCCAAATATGGAGAAGATAACGGAGCGGTCTGGACTGATTCGTGTATGGAGTTTTTTTCAATTCCCGCAGGCGATGGTGTGTATTACAATATGGAGTGCAGCTGTATCGGCACATTTTTGGTCGGGGCAGGAGCAGAGCGGAATAATCGGGAACATGCACCGCGTGAAGTGATGGAAAAAGTGTCTCGTTGGTCGAGCTTGGGCCGTACGCCTTTTGAAGAACGGATAGGGGAATGTACTTGGGAAGTGGCTTTGGTCATTCCTTATACAGTATTCTTTAAGCACCGGATTACTTCATTGGACGGACAGACGATAAAGGCTAACTTCTATAAGTGCGGTGATGAATTGCAAACTCCACATTTCTTGTCGTGGAACCCCATCAACATAGAAAAGCCGGATTTCCACAGACCCGATTTCTTTGGTTCATTGGAATTTGAGTAAAAACGTAAATTATTTGAAAAAGAATACATACTGCCGGATAAAATCAGTATGTTTGCAGGTAACAACAATTTAAAACGAGAAAATTATGACAGCAATTATTGTGATTGTAGTAGTCGTTATCTTGGCAGCCTGGTTGGTTTCCATGTATAATTCATTGGTTAAAATGCGTAATAACCGCGAGAATGCGTTTGCTGACATCGATGTTCAGCTAAAGCAGCGCCATGACCTGGTACCTCAGCTGGTGGAAACAGTAAAAGGATATGCGGCTCACGAAAAAGATACGTTGGAGCGGGTTATCAATGCCCGCAACGGGGCTATCGGTGCCAAAACCATTGACGAGAAAATTGTAGCAGAGAATGCCTTGTCTTCTGCTTTGAGTGGATTGAAAATAACATTGGAAGCCTATCCGGACTTGAAAGCAAACCAAAACTTTCTTCAGTTGCAGGAGGAAATAGCCGATTTGGAAAATAAGCTTTCTTCCGTGCGCCGTTATTTTAATTCTGCTACCAAAGAATATAATAATGCAGTAGAGACATTCCCTTCCAATATTCTGGCAGGTATGTTCGGTTTCCGTAAAGAAGTGATGTTTGACTTGGGAGAGCAACGTGCAGCTTTGGAGGAAGCTCCTAAAATTAAATTTTAAGGACGATGCAATATGTTGGCATACACACACAGCAGAGCAGGAATAACTTTCGTTCGCTGCTTCTGCTCTGTTTGTTTCCCTGCCTGGTAGTAGGGCTTTTGTTCGTGTTTTGTTATTTGCTGGTTTATTTGACACAAGGTGATGCACCCCATTATTATCAGGTAGGTGTCACCGACCGGTCAGTGGCTTTATTTATAGAAATGGCTCCTTATGTATTGGGAGGCGTATTCATTTGGTTTCTGATTGCCTACTTTGCCAATACTTCCATCATCAACGCTGCTACGGGTGCCCGACCGTTGGAACGGAAAGAAAATAAACGTGTCTATAATCTGGTGGAGAATCTTTGTATGAGTCAGGGGATGCCGATGCCTAAAATCAACATCATAAATGATGATTCACTGAATGCTTATGCCAGTGGTATAAATAAAAAGAGTTATACCGTAACATTGTCTAAAGGTATCATTGAGAAGCTGAATGATGAAGAACTGGAGGCAGTTATAGCCCATGAATTGTCTCATATCCGTAATCATGATGTACGTTTGCTTATCATCTCCATCGTGTTTGTGGGAATTTTCTCGATGCTGGCACAGATAGCATTGCGCTCTGCTTATTATTCTTCCTTTACACGTAAACGTGATGACAAGGGAGGGGCGGCTTTGATTCTTCTGCTGACCATGTTGGTTGCGGCTGTCGGTTATTTCTTTGCCATCTTGATGCGCTTTGCCATTTCGCGCAAACGCGAGTATTTGGCAGATGCAGGTTCGGCGGAGATGACCAAGAATCCTTTGGCTTTGGCAAGTGCTTTGCGTAAAATATCGGCCGATCCCGATATAGAAGCTGTGAAGCGTGAAGATGTGGCTCAACTTTTTATTCAGCATCCGGGCAAGCAGGCAACAAGTGCATTGAGTGGGTTGAGCGGGCTTTTTGCGACACATCCTCCCATCGAAAAACGAATACAAATATTGGAACAGTTCTGAAAGATGAAAACGACGTTGAGATATATTATCATTGTTGTGCTGTGCGGATTCTGTCTTTTTACGGCGCAGGCGCAGACGCGTAATCGTCAATACGAAGAATACATTCATAAGTATAAGGATATAGCTGTGGAGGAAATGAAGCGTTATCGCATTCCTGCCAGCATTACATTGGCACAGGGATTGTTGGAATCGGGAGCCGGAAAAAGTGCTTTATCCCGTAAGTCGAACAATCATTTCGGCATTAAGTGCGGAGGTGACTGGACAGGGCGTACAGTGCGTTATGATGATGATGCCCGTAATGAATGCTTCCGTGCTTACAAGCATCCGCGTGACTCCTATGAAGACCATTCCAAATTTCTAAAAGGGCGTTCGCGTTATGCCTTTTTGTTCAAATTGAAGATAACAGATTATAAAGGTTGGGCACATGGGTTGAAAAAAGCCGGATATGCAACAGATCCTCGCTATGCTTATCGTTTGATTGACATTATCGAACTGTATAACTTACATAAATTCGATACCCGTGACGGTATCAAGTGGATGAAAGAGTTTCCAAATCCGCATCAGCCTTATTTGGCAAATGATTTGCTGTATATTGTGGTGCGTAGCGGAGATACTTTTAAAAGTCTGTCGAAAGAGTTCGATATCAGTCAGCGTAAACTGAGAAAGTACAATGACTTGTATAAAGGATATGTGTTGAAACCGGGAGATATTATCTATTTGGATAAGAAACACCGTCGTGCCGACAAAGAGCATGTTGTTCATGTGGTACGCAGCGGAGATTCAATGTACTCCATTGCACAGAAATACGGAATTCGTCTGAAGAATTTATATAAAATGAATAAAATGAAGCCTGAGGATGCAGCGCCGAAGGTGGGAGATATATTGCGTCTGCGATGAAACGGAATCATGAATGTCCGTTTGCAGAAGTTTAAAAACGTACAGGGTGTTCGATATCGGACACCCTTTCTTTTTGTTTTATGATTGATAATCAGATTATTGGTGTTTTGGCATGAATGTTGCTTTAGATTTGATATGAAAAAAATAATAAAATAACGATAAATTATGGACAGAGAAATTCCAAAAGAAGTACGTGATAAAGAGCGTAAGAAAATGTTGATTAAATATGGTGTTATAGGTGTTGCCGGCATCGTATGCATCGCTTTGCTGATTTCTTTCATGCGGAGTAGTGTGAATCGGAAGGATTTGGTATTCTCGGAAGTGGATACAGGGATAATTGAGGTAAGTGTGAGTGCTTCCGGTAAGGTTGTTCCGGCTTTTGAGGAAATCATCAACTCTCCCATCAATACCCGTATTGTGGAAGTTTATCGTAAGGGAGGAGACAGTGTGGATGTGGGGACGCCGATTCTTAAACTGGACCTTCAGAGTACGGAAACGGAATATAAGAAATTGCTGGATGAAGAGCAGATGAAGCGTTATCAGCTGGAACAGTTGAAGGTGAACAATAATACGTATCTGAGTGATTTGGCAATGCAGGTGAAAATTTCTGCCATGAAGTTGAACCGTATGGAAGTAGAGCTTCGTAATGAACGTTATTTGGATAGTTTGGGTTCCGGTACTACGGATAAGGTACGTCAGGCAGAGTTGAACTTTAATACGGGAAAATTGGAATTGGAACAGCTCCGCCAGCAATATGCAAATGAAAAAGAAGTCAAGGCAGCCGACCTTAAAGTGAAAGAACTGGAATTTAATATCTTCGCAAAGAGTCTGGCCGAAATGAAGCGGACATTGGATGATGCCCAAATCCGTTCGCCACGCAAAGCTATTCTTACTTATATTAATAATCAGGTCGGTGCACAGGTGCCGCAAGGCACACAGGTGGCTGTCATCTCAGATTTGAGTCATTTTAAAGTGGAAGGTGAAATAGCCGATACTTATGGCGACCGTGTGGCGGCAGGAGGACGTGCCATTGTCAAAATCGGCAATGAAAAATTGGAAGGCATCGTGAGCAGTGTTACGCCGTTGTCAAAGAATGGTGTAATTTCGTTTACAGTCCAGTTGGTGGAGGATAATAACAAACGTCTCCGTTCAGGATTGAAAACAGATGTATATGTAATGAATGCCGTGAAAGAAGATGTGATGAGAATAGCAAATGCTTCTTATTATGTAGGTCGTGGCGAATATGAATTGTTCGTGCAGGACAGTGATAATGAGATAATAAAGCGTAAGGTACAACTTGGCGACAGCAACTTTGAATATGTGGAGGTGGTGAGCGGATTGCAACCCGGTGATAAAGTGGTGGTCAGTGATATGAGCAATTATAAAAACAAAAGCAAGTTGAAAGTCAAGTAGGAACAGTTGCAACATAAACGAAGAAATAAAACTCTCTTTTTAAAGTAAATAAGTGTTTCGTGGGGGATTGATGAAGAATCCGGTAAAGAAACCGGGTTCTTCATCTAAATAAAATGTAATTTAATATTTATTCTTGATATGATAAAACTATATTTAAAACAAGCATGGACACTGATAAAGCAAAACAAACTTTTTACTTCTATCTATGTGGTGGGTACGGGTCTTTCCATTGCTTTAACCATGACTATGTTTATTATCTTTTATGTGAAATTTGCTCCGATTTATCCGGAATACAACCGCGATAGGATGCTAACGATTAAGGCAATGAAATGTTATCCTAAGACAAATAAGGAAAGTTGGAATTGCAATGGCGGTGCTTCCTACTATCTGGTGGATAAAATGTTGAAAAATTTGCCTAATTTGGAAGCTATCGGTGCCGGTACGCAGGATTTTATGGGTAATAATACGATAGCCTTGCCTGATAAGAAAGAGGTAATGGAGGTAAATCCATACTATGCTGATTCCGGGTTCTGGTCTGTGTTCTCTTTTCGCTTTTTGACCGGAAAACCTTTTACTCAGGCTGATGTAGATGCCGGTTTGCCTGTAGCTGTTTTGTCGGAAAGCCTTGCTAAACGCATTTTTGCTTCGACAGATGTAGTAGGGAAATATTTTACCTTCAATGGTAAGGAGTTTCGTGTGTGTGGAATTGTGCAAGATGTGTCGAATGCCACTCCTGATACGGCAGGTGACTTATGGATACCTTTGTTTTTATACTCATGGGTGTCCCGAACGTTTGAGGGTGAGAAACTGATAGGTAATGTCCATATTTATATGCTTGCTCCGACACCGGCCGATAAAGAAGCTTTGCGTGCCGAAGTACAGGATGTTTTTCGTAAATACAATCTTCAGACTTCCGAATATGAAAATGATTTAATGCAACAACCCGATGATTTCTGGAAAAGTACATTCCGAAAGAATTCCTGTGAGGCGCCTGATTGGGGGGAACTGTTGAAAGGATTGATTTATATATTGCTGGCTTTGCTTTTTATTCCCGCCATGAACTTGAGTGGCATGATTTCATCGCGTATGGATCATCGCTTGTGTGAGTTGGGGGTACGCCGGGCGTATGGAGCCACCAATAAAATATTGTTGGGACAGGTGTTATGGGAAAATCTGTTACTGACTTGTCTGGGTGGTTTGATTGGTATTTTACTATCCTATTTAATTGTACTGACTGCAAGTGACTGGATACTTAATTTGTTTGACGATTGGGTAAATGACCCTGCCAAAACACCGTTTCTTTCTTTCGAGATGCTGTTCAACCCATGGATTTTCAGTTTTGCTTTTGTGCTTTGTGTGTTGCTCAATCTGATATCGGCATTCGTGCCTGCCTTATGGTCTTTGCGGCATACCATTATTCAGTCTCTTAATACTAAACGTTAATACAAAAATACGATTATGATAAAGAAAATAATATGCCAACTATGGAACCAGCGCAGAATGAATGGCTGGATATTTATAGAATTGGTCATTGTCAGTTTTTTCCTTTGGACAGTGATTGACCCCATTTATATTCTGACTGCCGATAAACTTATAGCTTCGGGGTATGATGCCCATAACAGATATGTGGTGAAGATAGGGAATTATGAATCTTCCAATGGGAATTATCAAGCAGAAATGAATACAGATTCCATTTGTAAAGAATCTTATAATCGTATTATTCGTGTGGTGCGCGACCTGCCTGAGATGAAAGATTTCTCTATTGCTTCCAGTGCCAGCTTTCCTAATTCCGGTTCGTGGAATGGAACACAAATATATAATGATACGGCGGATATCAAGAATGATAAATATATACATACACAATATTATGAATTTTATCTGCAAGACGGTAGTAATATGTTTCGCACTTATGGCATGAAAGATGCTTTTACGGGGGCTGATATAAATATACCGGCAGATGCGGCGACACGTCAAAAAGTATTTTTATCAGAGGCTCTGGCCCGGGCTCTTTTTGGAAAAACGGATGTGACAGGGCAAAAAGTATATTCTCATGATAAGAGCAGTTATGAAATTGCAGGTGTCTTTCAAGATTATAAGCATCGCAATTATGAACAACCTTATCCTTTATTGGTGTGGGTATATAATGAGATACAAGGGAAGACTTATATGAATTGGAGGTACAGCATCACTTTTTCGCTGAAAGAAGGAGTAGATGCCAACGCTTTTGAACAGCGTTTCAAAAAGGAAGTGATGCCTTTGCTTAAGGCTGGTAATTTCTATTGTTCCGGGCTTGAATCGTTTGAAGAGGTGAGTTATATGTATGCGCAGAGAAGCGGTGTCATCAATCAACTCCGCCTGAAATATTCGTTAGCCGGATTTGCGTTGCTCTGTATTTTCTTGGGTATGGTAGGTACTTTCTGGATTCGTTGCAATGCGCGTCGTCAGGAGATAGGTATTATGCGCAGTATGGGAGCATCTGAAAATGCTGTGCGTAATCAATTTTTAGCGGAAGCATTTTTATTGGTAACGGTTGCTTTTGTGGTAGCTCTTCCGGTGGTTTTCCATCAGGTGCATGAGAGTGGATTTTTCTCTTCGGGAGTAAAGAGGGCAATACTTGATATGAGTTATTGGCAAAATCAGCCGGTGATGCATTTCTGCATCGTTACACTGATGACTTATATCATCTTGCTTGTTATCGCATTGATAGGTACTTATATACCGGTGAAGCGTGCCTCGCATATCTTGCCTGCCGATGCTTTGCGTGACGAATAGTTTCCGATGCGCACAAAATCGGGCAGAGTGTTCGATAACGGACACTTTGTATGAAGCGCAAAATATTGATAATAAATAATTTATACTTTTGGCATAACTTTTGAATGTTGAAAGACAACAGCGAACTTTTAATGAAGATAATAATAACAATTTAAAATAAAATGATTATGGCAATGATTAAATTAACCGGCATTAACAAGATTTACCGTACAAATGAAATTGAGACCTTGGCACTTGAGAATGTAAATCTGGATGTGGAAAAAGGTGAGTTTGTGAGTATCATGGGTCCCTCAGGATGTGGAAAATCTACTCTCTTGAATATCATGGGGCTGTTGGATGCACCCAGTAGCGGTAAGATTGAGATAAACGGTACGTCGGTAGAAAATATGAAAGACAAAGAATTGGCGGCTTTTCGTAACAAGACACTTGGTTTTGTTTTCCAGTCTTTCCATCTGATTAACTCATTGAATGTGATTGACAATGTAGAGCTTCCTTTGCTCTATAGAAAGATGCCGGCCAAAGAACGTACCCGTTTGGCTAAGGAAGTGTTGGAGCGTGTAGGGCTGAGCCATCGTATGCGCCACATGCCCACTCAATTGTCGGGTGGTCAATGCCAGCGTGTAGCCATTGCGCGTGCCATTGTCGGTAATCCTGAAATAATCCTTGCCGATGAGCCCACCGGTAACTTGGATTCAAAGATGGGTGCGGAAGTGATGGAATTGTTGCATAAACTGAATAAGGAAGACGGACGCACCATTGTAATGGTAACTCACAATGAAGAACAAGCCAAACAGACTTCACGCACGATTCGCTTCTTTGACGGACGTCAGGTGATGTAAAATTGTGCATTTCTCACTCGTAGATGCGGGTTTTCCACCTGCTTCTACGATGAAAATGCGTTATGCTGGGGTATAAAAAAGTGTATAAGAGCAATGATAAAGCAATTAATAAGACAAACCATAGAGTTATTGCGCCATAACGTGTTACTGAGTGTCATCAGCATATTGGGTACAGCTTTTGCCATTTGCCTGATAATGGTCATGGTGATAGCTTGGCAGGTAAAATACCGTGGTGCCCCTCCCGAAACGAATCTGGAGCGGACCATGTTTATCAAATCCTTCACTGTCAGGCTCACCTCACAGAATGGATGGTATACTTCGTGGTATTGCACACCGGCACTGATGAAAGACTTGGTACTTCCGTCTCCTTATATAGAAACAGCTACATCGGCTACGGCAGTTTCGGTCGCTGTGCTTGCCACGCCCGATGAATCTGCACGTGCCAGTGTGGACTTTCGTTATACGGATGCCATGTTTTGGAAAGTGTATGAATTTGACTTTATAGACGGACGTCCCTTTGCAGATACAGACCTGCAGGACGACGGCAGTGAGGCCATTGTTATATCTGCCGGCGTAGCACGGCGCCTATTTGGTACGGAGCATGTTGCCGGCCGTTCGGTTTTGATGAACCGTCATCTCAAACGTATAGTGGGGGTGGTGCGTGATCCCTCGTTGACGGCTATCCATGCTTATGCACAACTATGGTGTATGTATCCGGCAAATTTGTTACGGACTCCTAAAGAGGCAGATGAATATGCAGGTGACTTCGAAATAAGTATTCTTGCCCGAAATGCTAAAGATTTTCAAGCAATTTATGATGATATTCATAACCGGAAAGCACAAATGAATACTTCTCTTGCCGATTATGAATTGGATATATACAATCAGCCTGACGATTCGATGACGGCACGCAACCGTATTTTCCCTGATCCTGACATGAAAGGAATGTATTGGCAATATGGTATTGTCTTGTTTATTATTTTGTTGGTTCCGGCATTGAATCTTTGTGGCTTGTCGAGCAGCCGTATGCAGCAACGGATGAGTGAGTTGGGAGTGAGGAAGGCGTATGGTAGCACTCGTATGATGTTGGTGCGGCGCATACTGGATGAAAACCTGGTATTGACGATATTGGGTGGAATTGTAGGATTTGTTTTCAGTTATGGGGCGGTGTATCTGTTACGGGGATGGATATTCTCTACCTTTTGGACGGTATATTCTCATGGGGAAATAATACTTCCGGTTTCTTCCCTGTTCAGTCCGGCCGTTTTTGCTTATGCTTTGCTGTTCTGTTTGTTAATGAACCTGCTCAGTGCCGGTATCCCGGCATGGTATGCTTCCCGAAAACCCATTGTTGTTTCTTTAAATGATAATTAGCTTTATGAAATTTGTTTATCACAATTTGAAGATGTTGATGAATCGGACACGTTACAATGGTTGGGTGTTGGGTGAGCTTTTTGTGGTGTTCATAGTCCTGTGGTTTTTGTGTGATTCCATTGGGTGTTTCACCTATACGCTTACTCGTCCGCTTGGGTTCGATTATAGCCATGTGTATGAGTTGCAATTGGATGCCGGAGGTGAGGAACGTGATACCACGCACTCTTATATAGAGAAAGTATTGATGGTTCGTGACCGTCTTCGCCGGATGGACAAAGTGGTGGAAGCGGTAGGTTTGCACTATAGTTCCGATCCGATGGGAGCTTCCAATCGTTGGAGTGCTTTTTTCTGTAATGATTCGACTTCGGTTTCTGTACGTTATGCCATGATGGACAATGATATGATGAAGGTTTTTCGTTTCCATCCGGAGTCCGGACAACCAGACTTTGCTTCGATGCCTGTGTCGGATTCTTATGGTATGGTTACCCGTATGCTGATTCATTGGATGCAGAAGCGTAATCCGGCCTTTACCAAAGATTCCATTCTCCGTACCGGCAAAGACGATGAGCGCGGCATACGAATTTATTCTGTGTTGGAAGATTTCCGTCCGGGGCGATTTGAAAAATCACAAGGTTGGTTTATCAAACGTATTGATGACAATCTCATTACTACGATAAATATGCCGTTTACGGTGACGATACGTGTGCTTCCCGAAGCAGACAGAAGTGACTTTTCGGCTTATTTTTTGAAAGAAATAGCTCCTGCCATTGAGGTGGATAATGTAATGGTGATGAATCTGGTGCCCTATGAAAAGATTGTGGACTGCCATGAATCAGCAGATGGCAGCCGTGACCGTTTGCAGACCCATTCTTTTGTGGCGCTTTTCCTGTTGGTGAATGTTTTTATGGGCGTTGTCGGTACGTTTTGGTATCGCACTCGTCGGCGCCGTAGTGAAATAGCTTTACGCATGAGTGTGGGAAGCTGTCGCAGACAAGTGAGGCGGTTACTGCTGGGCGAAGGGCTTATCTTGTTGACGGTTGTTGCAATTCCTGCTACTATTGTATGCCTGAATGTGGCATTGATGGAACCTTCTGTCGGCAATAGTCCGTTGATAGCCGTATGGCCGGTAGAATGGAGTACATTCCGGTTTGTGGCAGGTATTAGCGTTACCTGGTTATTGATGGCGCTAATGATTGTTTTTGGCATTTGGATGCCTGCTACACAAGCTATGAAGATTCAGCCTGCCGAAGCGCTGCATGAGGAATAAGAATATATATAAATAAAATGATGAAATAAATTTTAGTGTAAATGAAAAAGATAATACAACAAGCCTTTTTTCAGTTGCGTAATCAACCTTTGTTGAGTGTGATAACCGTTTTGGGCACCGCACTTGCCATAGCTCTGATTATGGTGATATTGATTGTGTATCAGGCAAAGACGGCAGATTATGCCCCCGAAGTGAACCGTTCCCGTTCGCTTTATGTCAAGTGGGAACGTACTGTTTATGATAAAAAAGACTCCAATAGTGCAGAGCATTCCCGTCCTTCGTTGTGGTTGGTAAAGGAGATATTTTATCCATTGACTACTCCGGAAGCAGTTACTGCCACTTACGAGGGAGGAGAGGTTCTTGTGGGTACCGTCGGTTCCGACGAAGAAATGAATACTCCGCTTATGTTGACCGATGCCGCCTTCTGGAAAGTATATCAATTCCGTTTCTTGGCGGGCAAGCCTTTTACGGAAGCTGATTTCCAATCGGGGATGAAGCAAGCTGTCATAGCCAAGAGTGTGGCACGCCGGCTTTTCGGAGGGGCAGAGAATGCCATAGGAAAGGATATTCTGGTTAACTTTGCTGCCTATACAGTATGTGGAGTGGTGGATGACGTGAATCGTTTTTGTGAGTTTACATGGAGTGAAGTATATGCTCCTTATACCTCAAACGCTATTGCCAGTGAAGCGGAGGCAGGTCAAACCGGTGGTAATAATGTTATTACCATTCTTGCCCGTTCTACCGATGATTTCGATGCTATTCGCAATGAAGTGGCTCGCGGTGTGGCGCAGATAAACACGACATTGGGTGATATGGAATTGCAATTGATGGGACAACCTGATAATTTCCGTATGCAGCTCAATCGTAAGTTTGCCAATCAATACGAGAATCTGAATGCCAATTTCTGGAAATATGGTATTATGATACTGATTATTCTTTTGGTTCCTGCCATCAATTTGAGTGGACTGACCAATACCCGTATGCGCCGTCGTTTGGAAGAACTTGGCATCCGCAAGGCTTTTGGTGCGACTCGCAATGAGCTGGTATGGCAAGTGTTGAACGAAAATCTGGTACTGACGGTTATGGGCGGATTATTGGGGTTGGCATTGGCTTATCTGTTCTTGTGGTTGATGAGCGACTGGTTGTTGCAAACCGTATGGGGAGCCACTGCTACGATGAATGCCTCTATGGTAAGTCCTGTGATATTTCTCATTGCATTTGGCTTTTGCTTGATACTCAATATGTTTTCGGCATACGTGCCTGCATGGAGAGTGGCGCATACTCCAATTGTAGATTCGTTGAATGAAAAACTCTGAAACCATGTTGATACATATATTAAAAATTATAAAGAACAACCTTCGTGCCAATCTTCTTTTGGTGGCCGGAATATTTGTGATTGCCACTTCCTTGTGGTATGCTGTGGACTATGTATATGCCGTGGCGGTCAACGGACAGAAATCTCTTGGCTTTGAATGGGAAAATGTCTATTACATCCAAGTGGGCGTATTACCTCAGGAGAGTCTGGAACGAGATACAACCACTCGCTCTCCCGAGATGATGACCGGTGAATATCTGGAGTTCTGTAATCGCTTGAAGCGTCATCCTGCCGTGAAGGATTTGTGCTATACCCGCATGCATTTTCATTATGTGTGGAAGAATAGTACTCAGACTGTTTTTTATGATACTTTGCAGGCAGGTGCTTATACGCGCATGGTCAGCCCCGGTTATTTCTCTGTGTTTGGAGTAAAGGGGGCAGACGGATGCTCTCCCGAAGAACTTTCAAAACGTGCCCGTCCCGAAGAAATGGTGATGACGGACAATCTTGCCCGTTACCTGATAAGTGGAAAAGGAAGCAAAGAATATACGCCCCGCAAAGGTGTGGAAATGGTGGGTAAGCTTGTGAGCTTTAATAAAGACGGAAGTGATTCTGTCCGGGTATCTGCTGTTTGTGAAAATCAGAAGTACAATGAATACACCTCGCAACAAGCAGCGCTTTATTATGTCCGTAATGATGGATTTAAATGCACCTATGCCAGCATTCCTTATCAGGACTTGTTTATTCGCGTAAAGGCGGATGCCGATCGCCCCGGTTTTGTAGAGGCTTTCCGCAAGGAAATGAAGAAACAGCTTCGTGTAGGCAATCTTTATTTGGCAGATATGCGTCCGATGAGTGAGTTCCGCAATGAGCAATTGTCGGACTATCGCAGTGAACTTTATACTTACCTTGCTATTGCCGGTTTCTTCTTGATTAATGCATTCTTGGCGGTACTTGGCACTTTTTGGTTCCGTACCCAACACCGTCGGGAGGAACTTGCCATCCGAATCACTTCGGGAGCTACTCCTCACAGCCTTATGCGGCTCTTGATGGGAGAGGGGATTTTGTTGGTTACTTTCGCTTATATTCCGGCATTGATTGTTGCTTACAATTTAGGCGTTGCCGATTTGGTGAATACGTGGCCGGTAGAATGGAGTTTGGGACGTTTTATTGTCGGAGGAATACTTACTTATTTCCTTTTGTTGGTAGTAGTGGTGTTCAGTATTTGGTTCCCGGCTCGCCAGGCCATGAAGATTCAGCCGGCTGAGGCTTTGCATGGGGAATAAGAGTATGAAAAGGAAGTTGATAAAAGTTGCTTTCACGCATCGCACTCATTGAATTCCTTTGTTCATCGGGGTTTGATGTGAAGAGAAACAATGAAGGTTGCTTTCACACGAAAGTCCCCATGAATAGGACGTTTGGGCACCGTTATGTGTGAAAGGAGATTTCATCAATTCTCCTTTCCTAAAAAGACCTTGACCTTTTTAAAAAACTTCAAGGTCTTTTTTAAAGACTCTTCCATCTTTAATGAAAACTTCAAGGTCTTTTCTGAAACAGCTATAATCAGCTGTTCGTATATGAATAGAGTGTCCGAAATCGGACACTCTATTTTTATATTAACTTGTTATTATTCAGTGATATATGTTTTTGGCATACCATTTGTTTACTCTCTTGCAAAAAAGAAGCATAAGACAATGAAGAAAAAAGTAATATCTTTGTTTATGGTCATCGCTCTTTCGATGACTGCCGGAGCGCAGACGCAAGTTAAAGAACATCGACGTTCCATTACGCTTGACGAGGCCATTGTGATAGCCCGCACTCAGAGTGTGGATGCAGCTGTGGCATTGAATGAGTTGAAAACTGCTTATTGGGAATACCGCACATTCCGCGCCAACCTTTTGCCGGAAATGAATTTGAAGGCAACACTGCCCAGCTATAATAAGAAATATAATTCATACCAGCAGGAAGATGGTACTTATACGTATGTCCGTAACAATAATTTGCAGATGAGTGGCGAACTGTCCATTGATCAAAGTATTTGGTTTACGGGTGGTACGCTTTCGTTGAACTCTTCTCTTGATTTCTTGAAACAGTTGGATGGCGATAAATCCAAACGCTATATGTCCGTGCCTATTGCCCTGACTTTGAACCAGCCTATTTTCGGTGTAAATAATATTAAGTGGGATCGTCGCATAGAGCCTGTGAGATATGCTGAAGCAAAAGCCTCATTCCTCAGTGCTACCGAGAATGTGACAAGAACGACCATTAATTATTTTTTCAATCTTTTGTTGGCAAAAGAGAATGTGAATATAGCCCGGCAGAATTTGGAAAATGCACAAAAGCTGCATGAAGTGGCGAAGGCCAAGCGCAGCATGGGGCAAATTAGTGAAAATGATTTGTTGCAGTTGGAATTGAATGTGCTGGATGCCCGTTCTACTCTGACTGATAATGAGAGTACTCTGAAAAGCCGTATGTTTCAGCTCCGTTCTTTTTTGGCATTGAGTGAGGATGAAGATTTGGAGCCGGTGGTTCCGGAAAGTATTCCTTCGGTTTTGCTTAATTATGATGATGTGCTCGATAAGGCATTGACCAATAACTCTTTTGCCCAGAATATCCGCCGCCGTCAGTTGGAGGCTGATTATGAAGTAGCAAAGGCGAAAGGTGATCTTCGTGAGATAACCTTGTATGCGCAGGTCGGCTTTACGGGAACGAATAATGAACTGAATACCGTTTATCATAATCTGAAGGATAATCAGATAGTGGAAGTCGGTTTCAAGATTCCTATCCTGGACTGGGGGAAACGTCGGGGAAAGGTGAAGATTGCAAAGAGTAACCGCGATGTGGTGGAAAGCAGATTGCGTCAGGAAACCATGAACTTCAATCAAGACCTTTTTATCCTCGTAGAGCAGTTTAATAATCAGCAGATGCAGCTTCAGATAGCAAATGAAGCAGATAAGATTGCCGAGAAGCGTTATAATACCAATGTGGAGACTTTTATGATTGGAAAGATTTCCACGCTCGACCTGAACGATTCTCAGTTGAAGAAGGATGAGGCAAGACAGAAACACATCAATGAATTGTATGCCTATTGGTCTTATTACTATCAGATTCGCAGTCTTACTTTGTGGGACTTTACGGACAATACGGGTATTGATGCCGATTTTGAGAAGATTATCAAGCAGTAATTGAATAATAATTTTTATTTTTGCATCATTATGATATTGATTATAGATGATGATAGTGCCATCCGTTCTTCTCTCAGCTTCATGTTGAAGAGGGCAAAGTATGAGGTTCAGGCAGTTGCAGGACCTCGGGAAGCGATAGAGATTGTGCGTTCCGTGGCTCCTCAATTGATATTGATGGATATGAATTTTACCTTGTCTACCACCGGAGAAGAAGGATTGACGCTTTTAAAGCAAGTGAAGATATTCCGGCCCGATGTTCCTGTGATATTGATGACCGCATGGGGAAGCATTCAGTTGGCTGTTCAGGGTATGCAGGCAGGTGCTTTTGACTTTATTACGAAGCCGTGGAACAATGTCGCTTTGATGCAACGTATAGAAACGGCTCTCGAACTGACTGCCGATAAGCAGAAACCGGAAGCTCCGGTGGTGGATAATGACGGCTTTGACCGCAGCCATATCATCGGAAAGAGTAAACCGCTGATGGATGTGCTGGCTACCATTAAAAGGATAGCCCGTACCAATGCTTCCGTACTTATTACCGGTGAAAGCGGGACCGGCAAGGAGTTGATAGCAGAAGCAGTGCATATCAACAGTTCCCGTGCCAAGAAGCCGTTTGTGAAAGTGAACTTGGGCGGCATTTCACATACTTTGTTCGAGAGTGAAATGTTCGGTCATAAAAAAGGAGCGTTTACGGATGCTACTTCCGACCGTATGGGGCGTTTTGAACTGGCGGACAAGGGAACTATTTTCTTGGATGAGATAGGAGATTTGGATTTGAGTTGCCAAGTCAAATTGCTTAGGGTGCTGCAAGAGCAAACCTTTGAGGTCTTGGGCGACAGTCGTCCGCGAAAGGTGGATATCCGTGTGGTGAGTGCCACCAATGCCGACCTTTCCCGGATGGTTCGGGAACATACTTTCCGTGAAGATTTGTTTTATCGCATTAATCTGATAACGGTACATCTTCCTGCCTTGCGCGAGCGCCGTGAGGATATTCCGTTGCTGGTGCGTTACTTTGCCGATAAGCAATGTGAAGCCAACGGTTTGCCTAAAGTGGATTTTACGGTCGAAGCGATGGAGTATCTCAGCAGATTGCCTTATCCGGGGAATATCCGCGAATTGAAGAACCTGGTGGAGCGTACGTTGCTGGTGAGCGGCAAACAGGTGTTGATGTCCGAAGATTTCAAAGCGCAATATCAATGCCCGGTGGAGCCGAAAGTGACCTCTAATCTGCAGGGTATGACGTTGGAAGAGATTGAAAGGCAGACGATTTTGCAGGCATTGGAGAAGTACAATAATAACATGTCACAGGTGGCAACAGCACTCGGTATCAGTCGCGCTGCTCTTTATCGTAGGTTGGAAAAATATAATATTATGATAAACGATTAAATAAAAAAATGAAACTGAAGTTCTTTTTCTTCATTCTATCATTGTTGTTGGTGGCGGTTTGGGGAGTCCTGTTGGTACTTTCTTTCAAGGAACGCGGCATGCTCTTTTATATGGTGGAGGGAATTATCACTTTCAGTCTCATCTTTCTTATCTTTTTTTACCGCAAGGTGATTAAACCATTGGATACTATCGGCAATGGTATGGATTTACTCCGCGAACAGGATTTCAGCAGTCGCCTCACTCCGGTGGGACAGAAGGAAGCCGACCGCATTGTGCTTGTATTCAACCGCATGATGGAACAGTTGAAAGACGAACGACTGCGCTTGCGCGAGCAAAATCATTTTCTTGATTTGCTGGTCAGCGTATCTCCTATGGGACTGATCATTCTGACTCTTGACGGACATGTCTCCATGATTAATGCTGCCGCGCTCCGTTATCTGGATTATGTGACAGACGATGAAGTGAAGGGATGTTTGCTTTGTGAACTTACCTCGCCTTTGGCGGAAGAGATAGAGCGTATACCGAAAGATGCCAGCAAGACGGTTCGTCTGAGTGACTCCATGATTTATCGTTGTTCGCGTCTTTCGTTTGTAGACCGGGGATTTGCGCATCCGTTTATCCTGATAGAAAGTCTGACCTCCGAAGTGGTGAAGGCCGAAAAGAAGGCTTACGAAAAGGTGATTCGCATGATTGCGCATGAAGTCAACAATACGGTGGCGGGCATTACTTCCACTCTTGATACAGTGGATGGTGCTTTGGAGTGTATGGATGATACCGAAGACCTTCGTGAGGTGATGAAAGTATGCGTGGACCGCTGTTATAGCATGAGCCGTTTCATTACTAACTTTGCCAATGTGGTGAAAATTCCTGAACCGCAATTGCAATTGGTCTCTCTGAACGACCGTGTGGCGGCTTGTAAAATGTTTATGGAGACTGTTTGCCGCAACCGTAATATAACGCTGCACTTGACTTTGTGCGATGAAAATCCGCATGTACGCATGGATACTTCCCTGTTTGAACAGGTATTGGTGAATATCATAAAGAATGCTGCCGAGAGTATCGGTGAGGAAGGCAATATTTTTATTCGTACTTCTGTCTTTCCTACCATGCTTGAGATTGCCGATACGGGAGCCGGCATCAGCAAAGAGGTGGAAGCGAAATTATTCAGTCCTTTCTTTTCTACCAAACCCAACGGACAGGGTATCGGTCTGATATTTATTCGTGAAGTGCTGATGAAGCACGGATGTACGTTCTCTTTGCGCACCTATTCCGACGGACTGACACGGTTCCGTATCCGTTTCAGTGCTTGATTTTGCTTTTGTAGACTTCGCCCCGGCTTATCACTTCTTTTACAAACTTGAAGGTTTCTACTCCGCGGAAGTAACCATTCTTGCAGAGGGGGTCGTTGAAATATTCTTCGTTGCTTTTCAAGAGAATATAGTCGGCTACATTATTGTCCCAGATGTATTTGTTTTTTCCATATTTTTCGGCCAGGGCCATAGCATCTGTGATGTGTCCGATGCCGGCATTATAGGCTGCCAGGATAAACTTGATTCGTTCATCGGGGTCGGGAATGCGGCGGAAAGAGTTGGCAGTGGCGGCAATGTATTTCACGGCGGCTTTGATGCTTTCTTCCGGGTTCTGTTCCATTCCGGCAGGGACGCCCATGGCACGTGCGGTGCGCGGCATCAGTTGCATTAATCCCTTGGCGCCTGCCCATGAGACGGCGGTCGTATCGAAGTTCGATTCCGTGTAGGCCAGCGAAGCCAGCAGCCGCCAGTCCCAGTCAATTTCTTTGGCGTACTTTTTGAACAATTCGTCATAGTGGGATATTTTTCCTTTCTGTATGGACAGGATGGAACCGTGCGGTATTCGTTTGCTGATTTCAAAATACCGTTTGCTGCTTGCCCGGTAAGACGGGGAAGTCATGTTTTCCCGATGCCATTGGGTGGCTGCTGCTGCCAGCAGGGGAGATGTTTTTCTGACCGCCCACGAAGCGCGTTGGTCGAAACTGATGGGCATAGAGATATTCAGGTTCGGATAATATGTTTTGTTGAGCTTGGCAAGGTCGTTGTCACAGACGGCATAATCGATGGTGCCGTTGGAAACCTGCATAATGAGGTCTTCAGTGGTAACACTGTCATTCTCTACTTTATGAATCAGGATACCTCCGCCCAGTTCTTTGTCCAGATTTATCAGGCGGTCAAGATATTTGCCGGGTTTCACATATACTTCTTTGCCAATCAGTTCGGTTACATTCTGCAGAGGGGGGACTTTGTTGCTGTTTCGTTGCACCAGTACTTGGTGGGTAATGATGTCTTCGCCGCAAAACTCTACACTGTCTTTGAATTCCTTCGTGATAGGGAGGTTATAGGCTATCAAATCGCCTTCACCGGTCAGTAATTTATGTACCAGGTCGTGTGTGTTCTTGGCTGTTTCCATCCTCAGCTTCACACCAAGCGAGCGGGCAAACTGTTCGGCCAATTCATATTGGAATCCCATGGGTTCGCCCCGGTAATTGAAATAAGAAGTCGAGCTGTTGAGGGTCAGCACCACCAATTCTCCACTGTCTTTCATTTGCGGCAAATCGTAGTTTGTCACTTCATTGCTTTGCGGTTGTTGGCGGCATGCCATCATGCAGATGCAGGCGAGGAGCAGTAGCCGGACTAGTTTCATTTGCCCAAAATCTTTTCGATATATAGCTTAAGAATTTCAATCGCCTTCTGATTGTTGCCTCCATTGGGGATAATGATGTCGGCATATTGTTTGGTCGGCTCGATGAATTCATCATGCATCGGCTTCAGAACGTTGCGATACTTGTCTATCAGCATTTCCAAAGGATGGCCCCGTTCCACCATATCACGGGTAATGACACGCAACAAGCGTTCGTCGGGTTCTGCGTCTACGAAAATCTTCAAGTCCATCAGGTCGCGCAATTCCTTGTCATATAAACTCATGATACCTTCTACGATAATGACTTCCTTCGGCTCTATATGAATGGTTTCGGGCAGACGTGTACATACTATATAGGAATAGGTGGGCTGTTCGATGGAACGTCCTTGGCGTAATTCGGCTATCTGTTGTTCGAAAAGTGCCCAGTCGAATGCATCGGGATGGTCGAAGTTAGTCTGCTTGCGCCTTTCCAAAGGGAGGGAAGATTGGTCGTTGTAGTAAGAATCTTGTGGAATAACGGCAACGGAACCTTCGGGCAGGCTCTCTATTATTTTCTTGACTACAGTGGTCTTTCCTGAACCGGTTCCTCCGGCTATACCAATAATTATCATAATAATAGGATGTATTTTAAAGCAAAACTGTTACTTTTGCATCAGGCTACTTGTATTGGCCGATGTTAATTACAAAAGTAGAATAATTAATTAAAATATCAAGTATGGTAAAGCATATAGTTTTGTTTAAATTGAAAGAAACACTTCCGCAGGAAGAAAAACTGAAAGTGATGAATGATTTTAAGGCTGCCATTGAAGCATTGCCTGCAAAGATTGGTTTCATTCGTAAAATATTTGTCGGTCTGAATATCAATTCTGCCGAAGCATGGGATATTTGTTTGGAGAGCGAGTTTGATACATTGGCAGACGTCAATGCGTATGCTGTTCATCCTGACCATGTGGCTGCTGCCGGCATCCTGAAAGATGCAAAAGAAGGACGCGCTTGCGTGGATTACGAATTTTAAGATGTAGCCTATGAAAAAGATAATCAATCCCTGGAAAGGGATGGAAGGATATAATTGCTTTGGCTGTGCGCCCAATAACGAGGCCGGAGTGAAGATGGAATTTTATGAAGATGGCGATGAGGTTATCAGCATTTGGAAACCTCAGCCACAATTCCAGGGATGGATTGACACACTGCATGGCGGCATACAGGCTGTGTTGCTGGACGAGATTTGTGCGTGGGTGATTTTGCGTAAGATGCAGACTACCGGAGTGACCTCGAAGATGGAAACCCGCTATATGAAACCTATCAGTACGAATGATTCGCATATCGTGCTGCGTGCTTCTATCAAGGAAGTGAAGCGCAATATCATTCTGGTGGACGCGGCTATCTATAATAATAAGGAGGAATTGTGTACCAAAGCGCTTTGTACTTACTTTACTTTCTCGCAAGAGAAGGCAAAAGAAGAGATGCACTTTTTGCATTGTGATGTGGAGAGTGACGAACAGCTTCCTTTAATTTGAAAGAAAAATCAAAGTTTTTATGATAATTATTTGCTGTATTCATTTTAATACTTTATTTTTGTCGCAAATAAAAAGAAAAACTATGATTAGAACAGCTACACATCATCATCATTTTCCTAACGAATAACGCGGTGGGCTGTGATGATATTGTAGTATACTGATATAAGGGCTTGCCGATGCGGTAAGCCCTTTTTTATTTGCTTGAATAATAATCAAAAGATAGAAAATATGCTTAGAATTGCAGTACAGTCCAAAGGCCGTTTGTTTGAAGAGACAATGGCATTGCTACAGGAAGCGGATATCAAAATTTCCTCTTCTAAAAGAATTTTATTGGTACAATCATCCAATTTCCCCATCGAGGTGCTTTTTCTTCGTGATGATGATATTCCCCAGTCTGTAGCCGGTGGTGTGGCGGATTTGGGTATCGTAGGCGAGAATGAGTTTGTAGAACGCAAAGAAGATGCGGAAGTCATTAAGCGGCTGGGATTCAGCAAATGCCGTTTGTCTTTGGCCATTCCCAAGGATGTGGATTATCCGGGATTGTCTTGGTTTGAAGGTCGCAAGATTGCTACTTCTTATCCGGGTATCTTGAAGGAATTTATGCAGAAGAATGGTATCCATGCAGATATTCATGTCATTACCGGTTCGGTGGAGATTGCTCCGGGAATCAGCCTGGCAGATGCTATCTTTGATATTGTGAGTTCGGGGTCTACACTGGTCAGCAACAGCCTGAAGGAAGTGGAAGTGGTGATGAAAAGCGAGGCATTGTTGATTGGAAACAAGCATATGTCCGAGGATAAGAAGGAGATATTGAATGAATTATTGTTCCGCATTGAAGCGGTGAAAGCAGCGGAAGATAAGAAGTATGTATTGATGAATGCGCCTGCCGACCGGCTGAAAGAGATTATAGAAGTATTGCCCGGCATGAAGAGTCCCACGGTGATGCCTTTGGCACAAGAAGGTTGGTGCTCGGTGCATACGGTGCTGGATGAAAAACGTTTTTGGGAGATTATCGGAAAGCTGAAAGCATTGGGTGCGGAAGGAATTTTGGTATTGCCCATAGAGAAGATGATATTATAGTGGGTCCGGAGGAGGTGTTTCCTCTTTAAAGAAATAAAGAATATGAAGAAAATTATATATCCCGACAAAGCAGAATGGGCGGATATGCTCCGTCGTCCTGTCCTCCATACCGAAACGCTTCGCGATACCGTGAAGGAAGTGCTTGACCGTGTAAAATCGGAAGGAGATAGAGCCGTCATTGAATATGAAGAACGGTTTGACAAAGTGAAACTTGATGCCTTGGCTGTGACCGAAGCGGAGATGGCGGAGGCAGAAAAAGATGTTCCCATTGAACTGAAAGCGGCCATTATGCTTGCACAGAAGAATATTCATGCCTTCCACGCTGCGCAGCGTTTTGAAGGAAAGAAAGTACAGACTGTTCCGGGAGTGACCTGCTGGCAGAAAGCGGTTGCCATCGAGAAAGTAGGTTTGTACATTCCCGGCGGCACGGCTCCGTTGTTCTCTACCGTGCTGATGTTGGCTACTCCTGCACAAATAGCCGGTTGCAAAGAAATAGTTCTTTGCACTCCTCCCGATAAAGCGGGAAAGATTCATCCTGCCATCCTCTATGCGGCAAAGCTGGCGGGAGTCAATAAGATATTCAAGGCAGGCGGAGTGCAGGCTATCGGTGCGATGGCATACGGAACGGAGAGTGTGCCGAAGGTTTATAAAATATTCGGTCCCGGCAATCAATATGTGACGGCTGCCAAGCAGCAGGTTTCCCTGTGTGATGTGGCCATCGACATGCCTGCCGGTCCTTCCGAGGTGGAAGTGCTGGCAGACGAAACGGCCAACCCCGTCTTTGTTGCCGCCGACTTGCTTTCGCAGGCAGAACATGGGGTAGACAGTCAGGCGATGCTGGTGACTACTTCCGAAAAGCTGATGGAAGAAGTGGAATATGAAGTGCAGCGGCAATTGGCCTTGCTCTCCCGTTGGGAAATAGCGGAGAAATCTTTGGCCAACAGCAAGCTGATATTGGTGAAAGATATGGATGAGGCAATTGCTTTAACCAATGAATATGCTCCCGAACACCTGATAATCGAAACCCGGGATTATGAGGAGCAAGCCGAGCGTATTGTCAATGCAGGCTCTGTATTTCTGGGTTCCCTGTCGCCGGAGAGTGCAGGCGATTACGCATCGGGAACCAATCATACGCTGCCCACAAACGGTTATGCCAAAGCTTATGGCGGAGTGAGTCTGGATAGCTTTATCCGTAAAATAACTTTTCAGGAAATCACGCGCGAAGGCATAGAGATTATCGGTCCTGCCATCGAAGTAATGGCAGCCAACGAACAACTGAGTGCGCATAAAAATGCCGTCACCGTCAGATTAAAAGCAAAATAAAAAAAGAGACTATATGAAAGACTTAAAAGAATTGACGCGTCCCAATATCCGGGCTTTAAAGCCATATTCATCTGCGCGCGATGAATATAGCGGGGCAGAAGCCTCTGTGTTTTTGGATGCAAACGAGAATCCCTATAATACTCCGAACAACCGTTATCCCGACCCGATGCAGCGAGAGCTGAAGAATCTGATAGCTCCCGTCAAGAAAGTCAAACCGGAGAATATTTTTTTGGGAAACGGCAGCGATGAGGCTATCGACTTGGTTTATCGTGCTTTCTGTCGTCCGGGGGTGGATAATGTAGTGGCTATCGACCCTACTTACGGTATGTATCAGGTGTGTGCCGAGGTGAATGATGTGGAGTATCGTAAGGTATTGCTGGACGAAAACTATCAGTTTACTGCAGACCGGCTGCTGGCGGCGACGGATGATAATACCAAATTGATATTTCTCTGTTCTCCCAATAACCCGACCGGGAATGCGTTAGACCGTGAGGAAATGGAAAAGACTCTGTCTGCTTTTCAGGGATTGGTCGTCATCGATGAGGCTTATTCCGATTTTTCGGATGCACCTTCGTTTCTGCTTGACTTGGAAAAACATCCCAATCTCATCGTTTTTCAGACTTTCTCCAAAGCCTGGGGATGTGCCGCCATCCGGCTGGGCATGGCATTTGCTTCTCCTGAAATTATTGCGATTTTCAGTAAGATAAAGTATCCTTATAATGTGAATCTGCTGACTCAAAAGGAGGCCATTGCCATGATGCATCGCCATTATGAAGTGGAACGTTGGGTGAAGTCATTGCTGGAAGAGCGTGCGCGTCTTATCGATGAGTTTATACAGTTGCCCTGCTGCGAGAAGATTTATCCGACAGATGCCAATTTCTTTTTGGCAAAAGTGACGGATGCGAAGAAAATATATGCTTACTTGGTAAGTAAAGGAATCATTGTACGTAATCGCACCAATGTTTCTTTGTGTCGTGACTGCCTTCGCATCACTATTGGCACTCGTCCCGAAAATGATACGTTGCTGGAGGCGCTGAACGCTTTTGGCATGCAGTCCGGCAAATAAAAAGATTGTAACAGATGAAAAAAGCATTATTCATAGACCGTGATGGTACGCTGGTGGTGGAGCCGCCGGTGGATTATCAGCTCGACTCGTTCGAGAAACTGGAGTTTTGTCCCAAAGTGTTCCGTAATCTGAGCTTCATTCGGAGCAAGCTGGATTATGAGTTTGTCATGGTTACCAATCAAGACGGACTGGGAACGGATTCTTTCCCGGAAGATACTTTCTGGCCGGTGCATAATCTGGTGTTGAAGACATTGGAAGGGGAGGGTATCACATTCGATGATATCCTGATAGACCGCAGCTTTCCCGAAGACAATGCCCCAACCCGCAAACCGCGTACCGGAATGATGGGAAAATATATGACGGGAGACTATGACCTGGCGAACAGTTTTGTCATCGGCGACCGTGCTACAGATGTAGAACTGGCCAAAAATTTGGGCTGCAAGGCTATTTTGCTTCAAGACGATAAAGAGGTACTGAAGGAAAAGAACCTGGAAGCATATTGTGTGTTGGCCACGACCGATTGGGACCGGATAGCTGAGTTTCTGTTTGCCGGAGAACGTATTGCCGAGGTGCGCCGCACGACGAAAGAGACGGATATCTTTGTCCGCCTCAATTTGGACGGCAGTGGTCGGTGCGATATTTCCACCGGGCTTGGTTTCTTTGACCACATGCTGGAGCAGATTGGCAAGCACGGCGGCATTGACCTTACCGTTTGCGTGAAAGGTGACTTGGAGGTGGATGAACATCATACCATCGAAGATACGGCCATTGCATTGGGTGAATGCATTTATCAGGCCTTGGGCAGTAAGAGGGGAATAGAGCGTTACGGTTATTGTCTGCCGATGGACGATTGTCTTTGTCAGGTAGCTCTGGATTTTGGCGGCCGTGCCTGGTTGGTGTGGGATGCGGAGTTTCATCGCGAAAAGATAGGAGAGATGCCTACCGAAATGTTTCTTCATTTCTTTAAATCACTGAGTGATGCAGCACGTATGAATCTCAATATCAAGGCAGAAGGAAATAATGAACATCATAAGATAGAAGGAATCTTCAAGGCCTTGGCGCGTGCCATCAAGATGGCGGTGAGAAGAGATATTTATCATTTTGAGGTGCCGTCCAGCAAAGGGTGTATTTAGCGATGGTGAGTATGCCGGCAATGTCGATAATATGCAGGTGTCCACACGTATATACGCGCAGGCCTGCGTGAACGTACGTATAGGCCTACGCGTATATATGTGCGGCCCTGCGTGAACGTACGTGTGAGCCTGTACGTATATACGCATAAGCGGAGCCTTGCAAATGACCCGGTAAAAGGATGAAAAGTTATAATTCTTCACATTCTTTCAGCCACATTGCGGCACTGGCATCGCTGGGCATACGCCAATCGCCCCGTGGACTGAGAGAGACGGAACCTACTTTCGGACCGTCGGGCAGGCACGAACGCTTGAACTGCTGCTGGAAGAAGCGTCGGCAAAATGTGGTCAGCCATTTCTTGATGACTTCTTCATTGTACGTATCGCGGAAGGCTATGCTTGCCAGATAGAATATCTTGCCGGGGCGGAAGCCGAAGCGAAGGAACTGATAGAGGAAGAAGTCATGCAGTTCATACGGTCCTACCAAATCTTCTGTCTTTTGTTTGATATTACCTTGCTCGTCTGCCGGAATCAGCTCGGGGCTGATGGGTGTATCTACAATATCCAGCAGGGTGATGCGTGATTCATTGTCCACACCGTTCAAGGCAATCCAATTTACTAAATATTTTACCAATGTCTTGGGAATGCTGGCATTGACACCATACATGGACATGTGGTCGCCATTGTAAGTAGCCCATCCCAATGCAAGTTCGGAAAGGTCGCCTGTGCCGATGACCAGACCGCCCAGCCGGTTTGCCACATCCATCAGAATCTGCGTGCGTTCGCGTGCCTGACTGTTTTCATAAGTCACATCGTGAACGGTCATGTCGTGGTCGATATCTTTAAAATGCCGGATGCAGGCCTCCTTAATGCTTATTTCTTTGATAGTGACTCCCAATGAAGCCATTAGGTGGAGTGCATTATTATAGGTGCGATCGGTTGTACCGAAACCGGGCATCGTGATACCGATGATATTTTTGCGCGGAAGTTCCAGTTTATCAAATGTCTTGACGCATACCAGTAAGGCCAGAGTGGAATCCAGTCCTCCCGAAATGCCGACTACCACGGTCTTGCAATTGGTATGTACAAGTCGTTTGGCCAAACCTGCTATTTGGATGGCGAATATTTCTTCGCATCGTTGGTCTAATTCATTTCCTTGAGGCACAAAGGGGTGCGGCTCGATGGGGCGGGTTAGTGTTAAATCGCGTGTATTGACAAATTCGGTGTTGATATGGATGGCAGGATGACCGGGACAATTGCCGATATTGGCTGCAAAAGTAGTGTTGGTCAAGCGTTCGCCACGGATGCGCTCTACGTCTATTTCGCTGATTACCAGTTGCTCTTTGAAAGAAAAGCGTTCAGATTCGGCCAATAGGCTGCCGTTTTCGTAGATAAGTCCGTTGCCGGCGAAAACCACATCAGTGGTAGATTCTCCAAACCCGCTGGAACTGAACACATATCCTGCCAGACAGCGTGCGGATTGTTGGCTGATAAGTGAACGTACATAAGCATGTTTTCCTATTCCTTCATTGTCGGCCGACATATTGAATATGATTTCCGCTCCTTGCAGCGCCAATGAAGAGCTGGGCGGAATAGGCGCCCACATGTCTTCGCAGATTTCAATGCCGAAGCAAGTATCGGGCGTATCGAAAAGCAAGTTGGCGCTGACCGGCACGTTTTGTCCGCAAAGGCGTATATTGGCATCGGGATGATTCAAAGCTGAAGTAAACCAGCGCTGTTCATAGAATTCTTTATAATTGGGTAAATAAGTTTTGGGCACAATACCCAGAATCTTTCCTTTTTGGCAAACTACGGCACAATTAAGTAAAGTGGAGTTCATGACGACCGGCATGCCTATGATAGAGATAATATCCATTTGCCGGGTATTATTCATAATCTGCATTAAAGCTATCTCTGCTTCTTCCAATAACAATGTTTGGCCAAACAGGTCGGCACAAGTATATCCGGTGATGCTAAGTTCGGGGAAAATAATGATTTGAACACCTTTCCCGTCAGCAATGGCAATTTGAGTTTCAATTTGTTGTGCGTTAAACTTGCAGTCGGCTACTTTCACTGCCGGAACAGCCGCCGCTACTCTTACAAAACCATATTTCATAATTATACCTTATTATATATAGGTGCAAAAATAATCATTCCTGATTGATTTATTGCATGAAAGAAAAAAAATAAAAAAAAGTAAGGAAATTATTTGTTAGTTACTAGAAAGTACATATCTTTGCACGTGAAATAAAGTTGTAACAATTACAAATATGAAAGAGAGTTCTTATGAAGACTTATGATTATTTACTCAGTTATAATATAAAGCCATCTGTGCAGAGAATAGCTATTATGGACTATTTGTTGGCTCATAAAACTCATCCGTGTATCGATGAGATTTATATGGCTTTGTGTGACGATATTCCTACATTGTCGAAAACTACGGTTTATAATACATTGAAGCTTTTTGTGGAACATGGTGCAGCTTTAATGCTTACGATTGATGAAAAAAATGCATGTTTTGATTCGGAAACCTCTTTGCATGCTCACTTTTTGTGTAAGAAATGTGGCAAAATATATGATTTGCCTTTCAGTGGCGAAACGAAACAGGTGGAACGTATTGACATGAATGGTTTCTTTATTGAAGAAATACATCAATATTACAAAGGGGTATGTCCGGCTTGTGCTGCAAAAGAGCAGGGAAAAGAAGTAGGCTGATAATATGGTGATCAACTAATAAATAAAATATTGACTAACTAATAAAAAAGGAAATTATGAAAAAGTTTATTTGTACAGTTTGTGGTTATATTCATGAAGGTGATGCAGCTCCTGAAAAGTGTCCGTTGTGTAAAGCACCCGCTTCTAAGTTCAACGAAATGGTAGAAACAGAAGGTGGTTTGGAATTTGCTGACCAACACGTAATTGGCGTTGCTAAAGGTTGTGACGAAGAAATGATTAAAGATTTGAACAACCACTTTATGGGTGAATGTACAGAAGTTGGTATGTATCTGGCTATGAGCCGTCAGGCTGACCGTGAAGGTTATCCTGAAATTGCTGAAGCTTTCAAACGCTATGCTTGGGAAGAAGCTGAACACGCTTCTAAATTTGCTGAATTGCTGGGCGACTGCGTATGGGATACTAAGACTAACTTGGAAAAGAGAATGAATGCAGAATCAGGTGCTTGCGCTGACAAGAAGCGTATTGCTACTCGTGCAAAAGCTCTGAACTTGGATGCTATCCACGATACAGTTCACGAAATGGCTAAAGACGAAGCTCGTCATGGTAAGGGCTTCGAAGGCTTGTACAATAGATATTTCAAGAAATAATAAGTTTATTATAAATAAAAAGGCCGTGCAGATTTGTTTTGCACGGTCTTTTTTATTGTTTTTCTTCGTCGGTTATTCGTATTGTGCCAACAGTTCGCTTAGCTCTTTGGCTTGTAGCACACCGCTTTGTCTCCACAACTGCTTGCCATCTTTGAAAATCATGAGTGTGGGAACAGATTGTATTTGGTAGTAAGCAGCCAGTTCTTGGTGTTTGTCCACATCTACTTTGACTACTCTTACTTTTTCACCTTTCATCGCTTTTACATCTTCCAGGATGGGTTTCATCATTTTGCACGGACCGCACCATTCGGCATAAAAATCTACCAGTACAGGGATATTTGAGGTAATTAAATCATCGAATTTTTCCATATTAATCTCCTTCGTTATTAATTTCTTTTATATAATAAACGCCTGTAGAAAGCTTTTTGTTGAATGACAGGCTAAAAAAATAAGAATCCGAAACAGCCTGACCATTTCGGATTCTTATTTTTTTTGATTGGGATATTCCCGATTTATTTCTTTGTTGTAGACGAAGTATAACGTGCGTTCAATCCGTCAATGATTTCCTGAGTAATGTTGTATGCAGGGTTTGCATATAGCAAGTTGTCAAAGCCGGTATTGCTGATAATCAAATCGTAACCTTTGTTTTGGTTATATATTTTCAGGAATGAGTTGATAGAGTCACGCAATTGTAAGCTGTTCTTTTGGTTCTCATCTGCAAGTTCTGCACTCAATTTCTGTTGCAAAGCCTGCAAATCCTGCTGCTGTTTCATTAAACGCATCTGTTCCTGTTCTGCACGTTCACGGCTTGCAAAACCTCCGTTTTGAAGTTTACGTTCAAATTCTCTGGCTTCGGCTTCCAGTTTTTTACCTTTTTCATTCAAGGTAGTACGGATGTTTTCTTCCTTGCTTATCATGGCTTCATTCAAGTCGTTCCAAAAATTATATTTGGTGAGCAGTGAATCGATTTCTACGTAAGCAATCTTCATGTTGGAAGAACCGGCAACACCCGCAACGGGAGCAACATTAGAAGTAGTAGAAGCATTGTTGTTTTTGTCGGTACATTGTGCAAATACCAGCACGGTGGCCAACGCTAAAAATCCATTCAGGATGAAATTTGTTCTTTTCATAATCTTTTTTTACGTATGTTTTTATTAGTTATTTTTCTTCTTTGCCTTGTTTCTCTACTTCGGGAATCGCTCTTTTATTTATTTTCTGTGCCTCACGGTCTTGTGACTGTACACATCCGATTCCTTTCTTCCGAAGTGCTTTATTACCACTGACATGTGTATTGGGGAACTTTCCTTTTATGAAGATTCCTATACATAATAATGCTATACATATAGCAACTATTAACACTGTTATAAAGAGAGTATCAAGCATTTCTATTATTTTTGTGGTGCAAAGTTAGTGTAAGGTGAGCGAAATGCCAAATTTATTTGAGCATTTCCGAACAGAACTCTACATTTGCAGAGCAAATATAGACTTTTGAAGTGACTTAGCTTTCTCTTTTTCCATTAAAAAAGAAGAAGGAGTCGGTTAAATATATTGATTTAACTAATTTTTGCAAAACTACAATTAGATTTTGCACTAATACCAATTATAGATATGGATAAAAAGGATTTGAAACCGGCCTCTGTTTTTCATTATTTTGAAGAAATATGCCAGGTACCCCGTCCCTCTAAAAGGGAAGAGAAAATAATTGCTTATTTAAAAGCATTTGGTGAGAAACACGGTTTGGAAACCAAGACGGATGAAGCCGGAAATGTGTTGATTAAGAAGCCGGCAACTCCGGGTAGAGAGAATCTGAAGACGGTGATTCTGCAATCACATATAGATATGGTTTGTGAAAAGAACAGCGATGTGGAGCACGACTTCCTGACCGATCCGATTGAAACTGTGATTGACGGAGAATGGTTGAAGGCAAAAGGTACGACTTTAGGTGCTGACAATGGAATAGGGGTAGCTACCGAGTTGGCTATATTGGCATCTGACGATATTGAGCACGGACCGTTGGAATGTCTTTTTACTGTAGATGAAGAAACCGGATTGACGGGTGCATTTGCGTTGAAAGAAGGATTTATGAGTGGAGATATTCTCATTAATCTTGACTCGGAAGACGAAGGTGAATTGTTTATCGGTTGTGCCGGAGGAGCTAACACGACGGCTGAATTTGCTTATCAGCCGGTTCCTGCACCACAAGATTATTTTTATTTTAGTGTAGCAGTAAAGGGCTTGACCGGTGGCCATTCCGGTGATGATATAAATAAGGGAAGAGCCAATGCCAATAAATTATTGGTTCGCTTCCTGACTCAGCTGGCTGCTAAATATCCGATGTATTTGTGTGAAATAGACGGAGGAAATCTTCACAATGCCATTCCGCGTGAAGCACGGGCACTTTGTGCGGTTCCGATGAAGGATAAAGAGTCGGTGCGTGTGGATTTAAATATTTATACGGCTGAGATAGAGAATGAATTTGCAGTGACCGAACCTAATCTGAAAACCGAGCTGTCTTCCGAAGCTCCCTGTAAGGAGGCTATTGATATGGTAACCGCCGGTCGTCTGCTGAAAGCGGTTTATGCTGTTCATAACGGCGTGTATGCGATGAGCCAGGATATTCCGGGACTGGTGGAGACATCTTCTAATCTGGCTTCTGTCAAGCAGGCAGACAGAAAGATAAAGATTGTGACAAGCCAGCGAAGTGCTATTTTGTCCTCTCGCAAGGATATGTCCGAAATGATTCGTTCTGCTTTTATGCTGGGTGGTGCTGAAGTGACTACAGGTGAGGGATATCCGGGCTGGAAACCTAATCCGTCTTCACCTATTCTGAAAGTTGCTGTAGACAGCTATAAGAAATTGTTTGGTGTGGAGCCGAAAGTAAAAGCTATTCATGCCGGACTGGAATGCGGTTTGTTCCTGGAGAAATATCCTTCGTTGGATATGGTTTCTTTCGGACCGACTTTGCGTGGAGTTCATTCACCGGATGAACGTATGCTGATACCGACGGTAGACAAATTCTGGCGTCATTTGCTGGATGTGTTGGTACATGTACCCGAAAAATAATTCTAATAAATAAGACATGAGGAAAATCATCCTATTTCTATGCGTATGCTGTTTGGTCGGGGTTGCTTATGCTCAAGAACCTTTCAGAGTCATGTTTTACAATGTGGAAAACTTGTTCGATTGTCAGCATGACACATTAAAAAACGATTATGAGTTTTTACCTGATGCTCCCAAAGGATGGACTCGGGCAAGATACAATGATAAACTGGCAAAGATAGCCAAAGTGATTGTAGCGACAGGTGTGAAGGATGTGCCGGATTTGGTTGGTCTGTGCGAGGTGGAAAATGACCATTGCATGAAAGACCTTACTGAATATTCGCCTTTGCGTGAAGCCGGTTATCGGTATGTCATGACCGACTCTCCCGATCAGCGTGGCATTGATGTGGCATTGCTTTATCAGCGTGGAAGCTTTAAATTGCTTGGCAAAAACTCCATTCGTATTCCGAACGAAGAGATTGACAGGACGCCTACCCGTGACATTCTTCATGTGACAGGGCAGGTGTTGTCGGGCGATACATTGGATGTATTTGTCTGTCATATGCCCTCACGTTCCGGGGGTGAGGAAAAGAGTGAACCTTATCGTTTGTTCACCGCACAGATACTGCATGCTTCGGTTGATTCCCTGATGAACGTCCGCCGGCATCCCAATATTTTGATTATGGGTGATTTCAATGATTATCCTACCAATAATTCGATAGCTAAAGTACTGGGTGCCGTTGCTCCGAAAGGAGAAGTGCAGGCTACGAAGTTATACAATCTGATGGATGGACGTAAAGACGGAACTTACCGTTACCGTGGTGAGTGGGGAATACTTGACCAATTGATTGTGTCCGGTTTCCTGTTGCAGGGACATGCCGGTATTCGGACTTCTTATGACAAAGCACAGATCGTGAGATTCCCATTCTTATTGGAAGAAGACGAAAAATACGGCGGTGACATTCCTTTCCGTACTTATTGGGGGAGGAAATATCATGGTGGTTTTAGCGATCACTTACCGGTATGTGTAGATTTTGAAATAGGAAAAAAATAAAGGTTATGCAACCTTTCCCTTTTAGTAGGGAAGGTTGCATAATTTGCTAATGGTATCCAAACCATTTTTATAAGAGGTGTGTTCCCAGTAGTGTCCGGCATTGTATTGGTCAAAACTATTGAGCGTTATCTTGTCATCTTCTATTTTTCCCATTATATTTTTGTCCAATATCTCAGCAAATATATAGTTTCCTTTATCCGGTACCAAGAGGGTATATAGTTTGGGTTGTATTCCCAAAGGCTTGTCAAAATCACTTAGGCGGATAATGCGATAGCGTTTGACTCCGTCTTTTTCGGCTATCAAAAGCAGGAATTTGTCTTTTGATGCCGGGCTGCAAAAGAACAATTCATTGACATTATCGACAAAGACGATAGGAGAATTAAGTTGTGAAAAGCCTTTCTTTAAGTTGGAAATGCCGATTTCTCCTGTTTTAAAGACACTGACCAATAGCTCTTCATCTCCTTCTGTATCATACGAACAGATTACTTTTCCACTATCTTCTCCCCATATTCCGATTTTGGGACTGGTGGAACCGGCTATTTTGCCATTATTGAAGAATGATATGAATTGGAAATTACTGTTATAGCCCAGTTCCGTTTTCTTTTGTAGAGGGTTGGGACGTAAGACTGATGTTTGAATATTGAAAGTAGCCTTTTTCTTCTTTGGAGTGGGGACTGCAATGACTGGGCCGGGCGCATTTATACTCTCTTCTTGCGGATTGTCAAAAAGAGAAAGTGAAATGCTCTCATGGGAATTGTTCTCAGTGATATCCGGAGTAGCTGTTACCGGAGCAGACTCGTCAAAGATATATTCGTTTCTTTCGGCAGAGAACAGGGTTGGAAATTCCGGTTTCCGAGCTACAGAGTCTAATTTCAGATTACGTCGTGCTGCTATGAATTCATGGATATTTTGTTCCGGTTTGCAGATGCACGAACTTCCCGAACGGGTATAAATCTTACCGCTGACTTTTACTACCTCGTTGATGGGTGCTACACGGAAAGCCAGCACAATGCGTTCTTTGCCGTATTCTTGAAAGTTGCAACGTATGTATTCCTGATAGCGGTTATAATCTTCTTTCCCTTCACCCAATAAGCAGATAATATTATGGTTTACTGTGCGCAGATAGATATCGCAGTCGTTGTGTACCAGCTTCAGGTCTTCTTGGATTCCTGTAAGATATCCTTTATCGTTTACACCGATATAAAGAGTACCTCCATCGGTATTCATAAATGAAGCGATAACACGAGCCAACACCATACTTTGATCTTCGCGGGCATCTTTTTTGGCGTGACCAAATGCCGATGATTTAAATTCGCGCTCTACTCCTTCGTGTCCGAAATAAACAGGGATGGAAGGAGCTTCTTCTTTTTTCTGTTCCTTGATACCAAGTAGGGAATTGATGTTTTTGTAGATGATATGTTGCAGTTCGGTATCTTCTTTGGAAAGGAGTGTACTCATGCAAAAATAGCGGGCCAGTTCGGCAATAGTCAGGTCTTCACTTTGCATAAGCTGTTTCAGACGGTCGGTGTTATTATCTGCCATTAAAGAGAGAATATGGACAATTTTTTGACAGAATTCAAACGTAATTCCATATTGTTTGATGCCTAATTGTTCCATACGTGCCAATAGAATATTGAATCGCTGAATATTGTCATGCGAAAAACGTTCGCCGGATGGCAGGATAGCTATTTGGTTAATATTATAAATGTATTCGGCACACAGTCCATAATAAGTGGCTTTTTCTTTTTCACCGGAGAAGAGACACAACAGTTGCAGAAAGTTATAAGCATTAAATTGCTCATTGGGCTCATTTAACTCTTTGGATAGTTGGTCGAGACAGAAAATCAACTCTTTGGCAACTTCTTCGTTAATCGGCCATGTCTTATTTTCTGCTTTTCCTGACTTCTTTGTTTTTTCTTCCGTTTCTTGCTCCTCTTCCATTATGTAGGTTTCCGCTACATCCGAGCTGAGAACAGATTGTATATCTATCTTTTGCAGAGCATTAACAAAAGGGTTATTCTTTAGTTTCAGTGTCTGTTCTTTAATTTGCCGTTCAAGGGTGTTGTTCTGATATTCTCTCAGATGGGTGAAAAACTCCTGTAGGTGAGTGTGTACTTCTTGGTAGAATGCTTCCGCAGAGATATCAGCTTTTACTTTTCCTATATTGATATTATTGTTTAGAAAAGTGTTGTTATCCGGAAATTCTACCTGGTATATATCTCCTACCCGGGGTTTAATCCATCTATTGATAGGTGTGGTAGAAGTAGCTCCTGTAATAAGAAGCCATTTGATTTTATTCCCTTCACAATCGGCAATCATAGCCGGTATTTTTTTTCTTTTTACATTTTCCGCATATACAAATTCATTGTAGCGCGATGCCAGTGAAACCCTGACTCCTTCATTACTGCTGCTTAATACTTTTACTTTATAAGTATCATTACTTGAGAAGTAGTTTTCAAAGTTCTCAATACAAAAGTAACAGGCATTGATTTGTGTTAATGGAAGAATAGCCTTCACTCCTCGGTATTGTTCATCCAGTATGACTCCTTCCAGATATTGCCTGGTGCGGTCCGGTCCGATAATTCCAATGGTAATTTCTTCATTTGCAGAAGGATATTTTGTATTGCTATCTTTGGTTTCTGTGAAAGAAGTTTCCAAGATAGAACTATTTTGAAGAGACTCCGGTTGGTTACACTCATATAAAGGATAGTCTTCCGTCAGTTGATGCCAGTAAAGTTGCAGTTCGGCAATGCTTTTACAATTATTGAATAGGTAAGTAGGTTTACTGAATAAGGCAATAAAAACTCTGTTTTCCATCAACGCAGCTCTTTCTTTTCTGCCTTTCCATGTATGTGCGCTATGTGGAAACAGGGTACTGAGTGTAAATCCGTCTTTGTCGAGCGTCAGTGTATTATGTCCATTGCTATATTGTTTCCATTTGTTATCTTGCGGTTCGGCAGGCATATTAAGCTCGTCAATGCGTATATTTACCATTTGAGCTATAAATCGGTTCAGCTCGAAGTTTAACAGGTGTTCCCAGTCAAGTCTTTTTTCCAAAGAGCTTTCACCGGTGAGCATCGTGTATGCTTTGTTTTTCAGCTGAGAACTAAAGGGAGTGTCCAGCCTTGACAGGTATCTGTATATGCGTGCTGATAGGATTCTGGTATTATCGGTTTCTTCGAAAGGTGCTTTATTGCTGAGCAATGATAAAACAATGAGATGGATTGCTTCCTCTATCTTTGTTTGCAATACACATTGTGCATTCGTATACCAAAGTTCCGAAATAATAATTTCATATTGTTCTATTTCCAGTTTCAATATGTTTTGCAGGGTAGCATTGTGATTGTCGCTTATCACCCCATTCTTTTTTAGCAGATAGATTGTTTCGGCAATTATGGGTAATTGCTTTCTCAATAAGGATTTGTCATAGGCCAGAAAATAGAGAAACATTTCTATTTTATGAGAGGCGTATAGCAGATAATCACTTGCTTGCAATTTATAAAGCATTGTACGGATAAAAGAGTCTGCCTGATTGTCTTTAATGAGGTTCAGCGCATTGCGTCTGGCACGTAAACTTTCTATATATTGCTCCATCTCCTCTCGTTTGGCAGCTAACTGTTCAGGGTAGACTGTTTGCAGATAGCGTGATCCTTCGCTTATCCAAGTGTATAGCCGGTAGGCTGTTTGATGATATTGAGGATCCTCTTCTTCGTCTTGAAGGAGATTGTGGCTATATAAAGCATAATATCTGGCTGCTTGTTCAATCCATTTTAAATCATGCTCTTCATGTAACTTTCTGAGAGTTTCCAAAACAATTGCTGCGTCTGTATACGGGCAATGATACTCTTTGGAGAAAATGTCTTCTTTGATAAAAGAAACCACTTTTTCTATATTTAATGGAGTGTTGTTTTCAGCCATAGATATTATTTTTAAGGTTTGATAAATTTGCTTCTTTATTCGTGGTGATAAGGTCCGTTGTTCAAGATTGTCATGGCCCGATAGAGTTGTTCCACAAAAATGAGCCGTATCATTTGGTGAGAGAAGGTCATCTTGGACAGTGATATCTTTTCTTTTGCTATATCATATATTTTCGGAGCGAACCCATAAGGACCGCCAATGATAAAGACCAGTCTTTTATTTACCGTATGCATTTTTCTTGCCATCCAGTCGGCAAACTCGACAGAACGAAATTCTTTTCCATGCTCGTCCAGGAGTACCACTACATCCCCCGGCTGTAATGCTTTCGATATGAGTTCGCCTTCTTTTTCTTTTTGCTGTTCCATGCTCAGGCTCTTCGTGTTCTTCAGTTCGGGGATAACCTCCATATCAAAGGAAATAAAATGTTTGGTACGTTCCACATAATCATTGATGGCAGTGATATAGTGTTTCTCGACTGTGCGTCCTACGACTAATAATGTAAATTTCATGCGTTTATCTTCTGATTTGTCATGCAAAAATAAGGAAAATATTTACTATATCTATCAATTGATAAAAAAGAATGATTGACATTTTTTGATGAAGGTAGCTTTGCTGAGCAATGAAAAAACACTTTCCTAAATAATGGTGACATCTTTGGGAAAGTGTTTGGAGACTTTTGTGAGTGGAGTTATGATTCCTTATCTGTTTTCTTTGCGTACTTCTCTTAGGATTTGTTCCAGTTCGAAGACCTTTTCGGGGTGCTGCGTTGCCAGATTTTCTTTTTCCCCTGCTTGTTCCATATTATATAGCTGTGGCGTTTCCAGATAACCGGTTTCTATTTTGGGCCCCCAATACATGAATGGCACTCCGCTGCTGGGCTCGATATATTTCCAGTTTTTGGTCCGAACGGACAGTGCATGGTTGGAGGCTTGCTCTATTACCCACGGGCGGTCTGTCTTGTCCTTTCCGAGCAACGTGTTCATTCGGTTTTGGCTGTCGGGAACACTTCCTTTGGGAAGGCGTGCCCCGACCAGCGAAGCTAAAGAGGCCGCCCAATCTATTTGTGAAATAAGTGCGTCCGAAACTTCCGGTTGCCTGATGGTCTTGGGCCAACGAACGATGACGGGTACGCGTGTTCCGCCTTCGAAGGCACTGTATTTTCCGCCTCGAAGGTTGCCGCTTGGTTTATGTCCGTTCAGCAACTTTTCTGCCTGGTCGTCATAACCGTCGTCCACTACCGGTCCGTTGTCGCTCGACAGGATAATCAGTGTGTTCTCTGCCAATCCGGTCCGTTCGAGTGCCTCCAGCAGTTGGCCGACGGTCCAGTCGAATTGCGCGATGGCGTCTCCGCGCAGTCCCATCGGGTTCTTTCCTCGGAAACGGTCGTGTGGGAAGCGGGGGACATGCACATCGTTGGTGGCAAAGTACATGAAAAAAGGCTCATCCTTGTGCTGCTCAATGAAGCTGACGGCATGGGCGGTGATGGAGTCGGCTATGTTTTCGTCTTTCCACAAGGCTTTGCCTCCTCCTTTCATAAAACCGATGCGGCTGATGCCGTTCACAATGGACATGTTGTGTCCGTTGCTCGGTTTCAGGTTGTATAGCAATTCCGGGTTATCCTTTCCGGTGGGTTCACCGGGGAAGTTGTGCGTATAGCTGACTTCTATCGGGGCGGAAGGGTCATAGTTGGCAACCTGCCCGTTTTCGATGAAGACACAGGGCACACGGTCGGCGGTGGCAGCCATGATATAAGAATAATCGAATCCTAAATCACCGAGAGCCGTAGGCAGGGGAGCATTCCAGTCTTGTTGTGCGGTTTTGTCTCCCAGTCCCAGATGCCATTTGCCGAAAGCACCGGTGGCATAGCCTGAACTTTTGAATATATCTGCCATCGTGTATTGTTCGGGACGGATAATCATTCCCGCGTTTCCGGCTGCTATGTCCGTTCCCGGTTTGCGCCAGGCATATTCACCCGTGAGCAGGGAGTAACGAGACGGCGTGCTGGTTGCGGCAGTGGCATGTGCATTCGTAAACCGGATTCCTTCGGAGGCAAGGCGGTTTACGTGGGGAGTTTCTATGTTTTTGGCTCCATAACATTCCAAGTCGCCATATCCCAAGTCGTCTGCATAAATCAGGATGACATTGGGCTTGGACGTATTTTGCTTTGGCCCTCCGGCGTGGGCGGCCAAGCCGGAGAAGCATGCCAAAGGCAGTATGCAGTGAAAAGCTGTATTCATGGTCGTAAATTTATAGTCCTACTCTGTTGGGGTCGGGGGTGGAAGACTCTTCCATCAACTGTCTGAACTTGGCAACAATGTCGGGATGTTGTGCTGCCACGTCGTGCTCTTCGCGCAGGTCTGCATCCAAATCATAGAGTTGCATTTCGGTGTTTCCTTGCCTGATGTTGGTTATGATTCCTTTCCATTTACCCATTCGGATGGCTTTATTGCCGATTTTCGGGTCGGGATATTCCCAGTAAAGATACTCATGTTCCTTTTGTCCGGCTTTGTTGCCGAGCAGGGTAGGCAGGAAACTGATGCCGTCGGTGGGCGGACAAGTGACGGATATTATTTCGGCAAGGGTCGGCATGACGTCTTGAAAACAACAGATATGGTCGGTTTCCGAACCGGGCTTGATTTTGTCTTTCCACACCATGACGGCCGGGACGCGGATGCCGCCTTCGTGCAGGAAGCATTTGCCCCAACCATATTCGGACTTGAACCAGCCGCCGCTGTTGAACCACGGTGAGTCGCTGCCGCCATTAAAGGTGGGGCCGTTGTCGGAAGTAAAAATAATCAAGGTGTTGTCATACAGGTTTTCTGCTTTTAACTTTTGGATTAGTTTGCCCACTTGCTCGTCGAAGTAGCTAATCATGGCCGCATAAGTAGCATGGGGATAGCGGCATATCCCGTATCCGGCTTTTCCCGTATAAGGTTCTTCATCGCCAAACTTCTTGACATAATGTTGAACCCATCTTTCGGGTGCCTGAAGTGAGACGTGAGGCAGGGGAGTGGTCCACATCAGGAAGAAAGGCTTTTGCTTGTTCTCATCCACGAAGGACATTAACTCGTCGAATATTAAGTCGTTGGCATATTCTTCCTGCTCGAATCTTTTATAGTTTTGGGGGTCGTAGGGGTCTTCATTTTTTCCCAGTCGGGCAAGGTGAGGGTTAATGACTTTGTTTTTCAGATATACACGCTCTTCGTTTTTGTAAAGGAAAGCGGGGTAATAAGTGTGTGCCTGGCGCTGGCAGTTGTAGCCATAGAATTGGTTGAATCCCTGTTTGTTGGGAGTACCTTCCGAGTCGGGAAATCCCAGTCCCCACTTGCCGAAGCATCCGGTGGTGTAGCCGGCGTTCTGCATCATCCGCCCGATGGTCATGGTGTTTGCCTTGAGCGGATATTGTCCTTCCAGTTCTTTGTGGACAAACATGGAATCGTGGTCATTGGTGGCACCGCGATAGGCCATTTCGTTGTTGTAGCGTATCTGTGCGTGTCCCGAATGCATGCCGGTCATCAAGACACACCGCGCCGGGGCAGATACCGGCGAACCGGTGTAGTGCTGGGTGAAGCGCATTCCTTCCTGCCGGAGTTGGTCGATATGGGGGGTCTCTATTTTTTCTTGTCCATAGCAGCCTATGTCACCGAATCCCAAGTCGTCCATCAAGATGTAAACTATGTTGGGACGGCTGCTTGCCGTTTGTCCCAAAGCGGGCATCGCGCTTAGTGCGGTAATGCCTAATATGAAGTTGGCCTTTTTCATGATATAGTAAGCTTTTATTCCCATTTATAATTGTTGTCTGTCTCTTCGGTCAGTGCCGGTCCGAAGCCGTAACCTCTGTTTTCAAACCACTTTTTTTTATGGAGGATACGTTGGTAAAAGGCATCAAAATCCATTAACGGCCCATTGTGCCACATTTGTTCCGCCAGTGCCAAGATGCGTGGAAACAGCCGGCGGTCTATCATGTATTCTTTCACGCCGTCATCAGTCCAAAGCGCACATCCCATTCCCCGGATGAGCGGATTGCTTTCTTGTGTGGCTTTGTAGGAGGGATTGTTCATATAGACATCCTTTAAATCGAAGGTGCGGGCCTGCTCATATCCTTTCCAGGGAGTGAGTGGAAAATTGAGATAGGTGTAGTAGTTGGTACTGCAAATGACGGGATAATGATGGCGGAGGGCATTGCGGAGTGCCAAATCTTTGTGTCCGCGATAGTTCCACCATTGTATCACGATGTTGTCGGGCAACGGATAGCCGTCATTATAAACCACATCTCCCCAAAAGATAGCTTTTTTTCCTTTACTTTTCAAGTATTCCGCCATTTGTGCCGAAAACCACAGTTGCAGGTCATGGCTGTTTTTCAGACCCAAGTTGGCGATTCTTTTTTGACAGTCCGGGCATTTGTTCCAATTGTCTTTGGGAGCTTCATCTCCTCCCAGATGGATGTAAGACGAGGGGAACAAGGTGCATATTTCGTCTAATACGTTTTTGAGGAATTGCAATGTATTTTCTTTCCCTGCACAAAAAATGTTTGGAGTAAAGCCGAGTTTGGGAATTTCGACAGGGCGGTTGAAGCACCCCAATTCCGGGTAGGAGTGGAGTGCGGCTTCGGCATGTCCGGGCATGTCTATTTCGGGGACAATCGTGATATTGCGTGCGGCGGCATAGTTCACAAGGGCTTTGATTTCTTCTTGGCTGTAGAATCCCTGTTGTTCTTCCCCAACGGCGGCGTATGCTCCTTTTTGAGTCAGCAACGGATATTGTTTGATTTCGACACGCCAGCCAAGTCCTTCGGTCAGATGCCAGTGGAAATAATTCATCTTGAGGAGTGAGGCCATGTCGATGTATTTCTTGATGGTGGCTGGTGATTGGTATTGACGGCCGGAGTCGAGCATGAAGCTGCGCCATTTGATGCGCGGCGCATCCACGATGTCGACACATTGGAATAAGATTTCTCCGTCGGGACCCGTTTGTACCCACTGGCGCAACGTTTGCACGGAGTAAGTAAATCCGGCATTGTCGGCGGCTTCTATTTTTATATTGTCGGGTGTGATGTGCAGGGTGTAGCCTTCGGGTGGGCAAGCGGGATTGCGAACGAAGCACAAGTCGGCTTTTTCTTTTGCATCGCACATTTGAATGTGGGGAACTACCTCGTCAATAAGCAGGGATAGGTAAGTCGCTGTTGAATCTTCTGCATACACTGTCACCCCCTTGTCTTTTATACTGAAACAACCTTTTGTCAGAGTTATCTGTTGAGGGGAAGGGATAATCACCTGTCCCTGGCAGGTCAGTGCACGGCAGAAGAGTAATATCAAAAAGATAATGGATGATTTGTTTATCATAACAGGTTTGTTTAGGTAATATGGATATATAGGTATAAATAGTCTGATTGAGTTGTTGCTTTTGTTGGAGAAGGATGTGTCAAAAGTAAAATTGAAATCTTGACACATCCTTTCTTGGAATTGATATTTACGGTTTATTTACCTACTCCGTCATTCCAGCCCGGGTTCTGCTCGAGTTGAGGATTCAGAACACGTTCCTGACGTGGTATCGGATAGAGGTAATAATATTCCGGCCAAAGCTGGGTGGGTTGCGGATGGAACTCCAAATAACCTTCGTTTCCGCCACCGTCGATGGTCACATTTGTTCCGGCCGGGAAGTCTGCCTTACGCACATATTGCCCCAGTTTCTTCTTCATGGCATAGTGACATTTCTTCCATCTTCTTAAATCGTTGAACCGGAATCCTTCGGAAAATAGTTCAATACGTCTTTCACGGCGTATTTCCCATAGCAGAGGATTGACGGCATAATCGCCACTGTAAGCCGGATTGCCAAGGTCACGTTTCGGATCGAAAGACTCATTGATTTCGGACACTTTCATCGGAGCAACATTAGCACGAGGACGCAACTTGTTGATGGTTTGATCTGCAACTGACTGGGTGAATTCTCCCAGTTCGCACATTGCTTCGGCGTAGTTCAGCATCACTTCTTCCACTCTGAAGATAGGCATGTCGGTTTCTTCATTACGTGCGCTTCCCACTTCCAGATAAGTACAGAAATATTTCCAGTTATTGTATCCGAAAGCCGATTTGTACCAAGGTTGGTTATTCAAATAGAAATCATAATGAGGAACAGCGCCTAAAATACCTCCGCTGAAACCCTGACGGAACGGCAATGTTTTTTGTCTTTCCTTGCTGCTGCCATATCCTATTCCTAATCTGATGTTCAAACTGTCAATGAAACTTCTGTCTTTCGGATTGTCAGTGAATTTCCATTTGTTGTCCCAAGCTGTTGTTGATTCGGAACGGTCAATGTTATAAGGCGGGGTGACGTGCAACCACAAGCGGTGGTCGCGATTGCTGAACTCTTCATATATATCTTTGTCACTCAAGAACAAAGGACTGTTCCAGCGCGGTTTTCCATCGCTACACAGGTAACTGTCCACTAAGTCACGGGTGGGGTTATAGAAAGAAGTGGCAGTGGTTCCTCCGATACTAACTGCGTGAACCACGTTTTCTGCATTGGAATAAGGTTTATACAAAATAATTCCCGGTACACCGCTTAAGTCCAATGAACAGAATAAGTCATCATAATTATCGCATACATTCGGATAGGAGTGGAGCACTTCGGCAGATACGCGTTTGCATTCCTTTAAATAGGTTTCTGCATCATTCAGACCGTGATATTTCCGCCATGTGCCTTCAAACAGACAGAAGCGTGACATGAAAGTTTGTACCACGGCTTTGGTTATGCTGTTTTCTCCGTCACCGTTCACATTGATGTTTTGTTCGGCATATTGCAAATCTTCCAGGATATGTTTGGCTATGTCATCTCTGGATGCTCGCGGTCCTTGTATCAGGTCAGTTTCACTGTCACTCAATACATGGTCAATCCAAGGTACACCACCATAGTCGCATAACAATGAAAAATAACGGTAGCTACGGAAGAAATATCCTACACTGCGCCAATGAGCCTTTTCTGCTTCGGTCATTTGTGAACCGTCTATGTGGTCGAGCATTAAATTAACGCGGCGGATGAAACTGTAATATCCCCATGAAGTATTTTCTTTTTTATCAGGAACAGTAACGATACCTCTAATCCAACCGGTTTCACTGGTTTCTCGGGTTTGATTGTAGGAAATGTCATCTGTGGCATTCTCAGAGCCATATCCTAATGCGGGAAATGTTTCATACAGTCCCCATGCGTATGCCTTGAAATTGTCGTAAGAGACAAAAGCTGTTTCTGCTGTAGGATTTCCCAACGGATACCTCTCCATAAAATCATTGTTCAGACAGCCGGAGAGTAGAAACATACATAGTATAAGTGTATAATTTTTCATAATTTATCTGGATTTAGAATGTTACATTAATACCGAAAGAGAATTTTCTCATAAAAGGATATTCCCAAGCGCCTTTGGTTAACATATCTGTTTCAAGTCCTTCGGGAAGGTGATCCCATGTATAGAGGTTTTCTCCTGTAGCAAAAACTTTAATCTGGTCAAAATGTACTTTTGTACACCATGCTTTGGGTAACGTATAAGACAGGGTGATATTCTGTAATTTCAGATAGGATGCATCTGCCAGATACTTGCTTTGTACCCAATGGTTTTTATCCGTGTTTACCCCATTATTGGCGTATACGCGCGGATAGAAAGCATTCGTATTTTCCGGCGACCAGAAATCCAGTGTTTCTTTGAACAAGCTTCCCCAACTTCCTGTGGGCCATGCTATCTGGTCTCTACGCCAGTAGTCGCGTTTGCCCACTCCGCGTAGGAAAACAGTAAGTTCAAAGCCTTTCCAACCTACTCCGGCAGTGATACCGTAATGGTAACGTGGAGTAGAATTGCCAATAATTCGTTGGTCACCCGGATTGTCTGCTGTTCCGGCTCCACTGTATATCTCTGTGGGGTCGTCATCAAAGTTCTTGTATAACACATCACCCGGATATACTTTTCCAACTCCATGAGGGATAGGAATACCTTGTTTCAACGTTCCGTCAGCATTAAAATCATTTTCTGTATAAAAACGGTCGGTTACATATCCCCATATTTCACCCAGTTTCATACCTTTTCGATAGATTTTGTCACCTATCAAGTTGGTTTCATTGTTATATTTGGTAATTTCGCTTTGCGAATCGTAAAGATTGAATCCGATATGGTAACTCCAGTCTTTGATTCTGTCGCGCCAGCTGAGTTCCAGCTCCCAACCATAGGTTCTCAGATTGGCTGCATTTTGTTTGGCAGCACTGGCTCCGACTACCCAAGGTAAATCCATGCCGGGAGCAAGCATGTCTTTTGTGTCGCGTCGATACCAGTCAAAAGTACCATTCAGACGATTATTGAAAAGTCCGAAATCAATGCCGAAGTCCAAAGTGTATACCTTTTCCCAAGAGAAAGAACTGCTGACCATGAGCGGTGCTTTCAGAGTGGTAGTCTTTTTTCCATCCACCAGCCAGTTACTCAGGTAAGGAGCCATGTCCGGGATATATGGATAATTGATGGGGTTGCCATTGCCGTCTAATAAAATCTGATTGCCAATGGAACCATAAGAAGCTCGTAATTTCAAGTTGGAAATAATTCCTTTACTGCCCTTCATGAAGTTTTCTTCCGAGATACGCCAGCCGGCTGAGAAAGATGGGAAGAATCCGAAACGATTGTTTTTCGGGAAACGAGATGTTCCGTCATAGCGTCCGTTAGCTTCGAACATATATCTGTCATTATAATTATAACTGATGCGGTAAAACATTCCTCGGATGGCATATTCCTCAAACTTATCGGTAGTGGAGGCCGTGCCGGTGGCACCTGACAAAGAGGGCAGATTGCTCAGCAACACGTCAGTCTTTTCCGACCATTGGGATTCATAATGGCTTTCTTCCTGATTGAATCCGCCCATTACGCTTATATTGTGTTTCCCTATTGAGAAATCGTAATTAGCAAAGATATTGATGGCATTATAGTTTGTAAAATCCTGAGTCAGTGCATATCTGGTGTTTTCTACACTGTTCAAGATACCGGTGAAATTAAATCCTACGTACTGATATTTGTTTGCATAAAATTTATTGTATTTCGTAGTCCGGTTGTAAGTATACTCACCTGTAATCTTTAGACCTTTAAGAGGGGATATAATGACACGTCCTAATACACGCATATCGGTTTTTTTGATATTGCGCGGTTCACCATACCGTACATAAGTAGCTGAAGTTTCGGCAGGATAGGTGATACCGTCGACTTCATAAGGCGAAATATTTTGATATGATGGCAATGCCATAGCGCTTCCCCACACACCGTTTCTACCACCTTGTTCCACTTTGTACTGATTGGAATTGGCATAACGGACGTCAAGCTGTGTGGTAAGCCATTTGTTTACATCCACACTGATAAAGCTGGAGAAATTGACACGGTTGAATTTGTCCTTGTCTGTGATAAGTATGCCATCTTCACCGGTATAGCCGAGTCCCATACGGTAACTTGTTCTTTCGCTGCCGCCGGAGACAGAAAAACTGTGGTTCTGCATGAAGCCAAAATTGTCCATCATATCATCAAACATATCATTTTCACGCATCAGGAATAAATTTCCCTGTTCATCATAGATATATCCGTTCGGATATTTGGCAGGGTTTGCATTATAGTCCGTGATGTATTTTTCCCATTGGGTGATATTCTTTCCGTCCACGTATGTATCGTTTTCCCATCCCATCTTTTTATATGCCAACACCGATTCTAACGGACTGGCCTTTTGGGGTAGCTCTAGTGCGGTAGAGAAAGAGAAATTGTTATTGTAATTGAATTGAGGTCTGGTGTCTTTTTTTCCTTGTTTAGTGGTAATCAATATGACGCCAAAGGCAGCACGGGCTCCGTAGATAGCGGCAGAGGCTGCATCTTTCAAAATAGAAACAGACTCAATATCTTGAGGATCAATCATATTTATGTCCATTGGAACGTTGTTTACCAAGACGAGTGGAGAACCGCCGTTGATAGAGGTCGTACCGCGGATATTATAGGACATGTCTTCGCCCGGAGTACCTGTTGTTGCTTCAATTTTCAGGCCGGGGACTACCCCTTGTAAGGCAGCGGTTATATTGGATATAGGGCGGTCTCCCAAAGACTCTTTCATATTGACGGCACTCACCGCACCGGTCATATTTACTTTTTTCTGGGTTCCGAAACCGATAACTACTACCTCGTCCATTAATTGGGTATCTTCTTTCAATTGGATATGGAAGGTTGACTTATTTTTAAGGCTGATTTCTATTGGTTGATAACCTATATACGAAACAGATAATTGTCCGTTTTCAGGCACTTCCATAGAGAAATTTCCATTTACATCGGTTATGGTGGCCAATTGGCTGCCGATTACTTGAACGTTAGCTCCAATTAATGCTTCACCTTTGGTATCGGTAATGATTCCTTGAATTTTTTTCTTAGGAGCGGAATTTTCCTGTTTTCCGTTTGTGACAGAAGCGGGTTGGGGAATGATGATAATATGTCCCCCCTCGGTTCTATAAGAGAATCCGGTATTTTTAAGAACTGCATTCAAAACAGTTGCCGTACTTTCGTTTTTGAAATCAACCGTTACTTTTTGATTGACATTCAACTTTGTTTGATTGTATGCGATGCTGAGTTTGGTTTGTTTTTCAATACTTTCAAAAACTTTTAGTAGCGGTTGGTTTTTTACTGATACCGTTACAGGTTGATTTTGTCCGAATGCAATGTTATAAAAACATAAAGCCAACAGCAATACATAAAATTTATGAATTTTTACGGGTGTGTTTAGCCACGATAAGTTTCTAAATTTCATAATTTTGTGAATTAATCATTAATACTAAATTTAAGTGTCTTGAAATGTTTAAATGAAGTGATTTTGATTGATTTCGGGAACCGGATTACTCGCTATTTTCCGGTTCCTTTTTCTTTTTATTTTCCTCCTTTCTTTTTAGGTAAATATTCTAATATGATATTATCATCTTCTATTGTGTATGACAGATTGCCTATGGTTTTTGTGATAATGTTCAGTACATCATTGATACTACTTTGATGCTTGAATTTTATTGTATATAGGTCTGTTGTATTCAATGTCGGTGGAAGTAATATGTGGACATTATAAGTCCGTTCTAATGATTTGACGATTTCTTTTAAGGATTGGGATACAAAATTCAACTCTCCTTTGGTCCATCCTGAATAAATGGAAGCATCAATTTTTCTCTTTTGAAACTCTCCTGTTGTATTGTGATATTCTAGTTGTTCGTTGGGAGAGAGAACAGTGATTGGTTCTTCTGTAGGTTTTTGAATCATGACCGATCCTGATTCCAAAGTCGTTACGGTCTTGTCTTCATTTCCGTAAGCGCATACATTGAATTTTGTGCCAAGTACTTTAATCTTTAGTGAGGACGTCTTTACAATAAAAGGATGTTTTTGGTCTTTCTTCACATGAAAATTCCCTTCTCCCATTAGATATACTGTACGCATTTTGCCGATGAATTTCTTAGGGTAAACTAATAGTGTTCCGGCATTTAAGTAAACATGCGAACCGTCGGGCAATATAATTTCATGTTTTTTGCCTTGAGGTACCAGATATTCTACTTGTTCTATGTTCTTGGTATAGGTATCTGTGTATAGATAAGCAGCTAGCATGGAAAATAATGGAATAAGCAGGACGACAGCCGCCCGCATAATTCTATAGAAACGGTTATGAGTTATCTTGGAAGGAGGCACTAAGGCAGCTTTGCGGCAGAAGTTACGATAAGACTCAGCAGTGCTTTGATCTGCTTTGTAGCTGGATTCATCCCACACTTGTTTTAATGCGGCTTCTTTCTCCGGCTGTCCGTGTGAATCAATAAGCCATTTCCATACTTTTTCTTTCATTTCTCGGCTGGATGCGCCGGAAATGAAATAATGTATTATTTTATATGCATTTGACATATACGTGTTTTTGATAGGTTCTGGTATATAAGATACGTGAGACTAATCAAACACACAGTCGTAACTTAAAAAAATATAATTAAAATCAGTGATAATAATTTTCGGATATCTGCTAACGCTTGAGTCAGATGGTTTTCAACTGTTCGTTTATTGATACATAAAGATGCTGCTATTTCATCATTGCTCATTCCTTGTTCGCGGCTCATTTTATAAATTCTTTGGCGTTGTGGTGGCATTCTTTCCACGGCAATTGTTATCAGCAGCTCTAACTCTTTAGCATCAATATATTTATAAATTTCATTATCTTCAATTACATTTGGAGTAGATTCGGTTTGTTTTTGCTGATAATTTTTGAATAGCATGTTTCGTTCGATGTGCCGATATACGGCATTCTTGGCGATGCGGAATAAATAAGCGCTTATATTGTCTATTTTATCAAGGGATGTTCTGTTTTGCCATAAAGTAGTAAAAATATCTTGAGAAATGTCTTCAGCTTCTTCCGGTGATTGCAATAAGTCGCAGATGAAACCTTTCAAACGAGGATAATAAGAATAGAAAAGCACTTCAAAAGATTTGGTGTTTCCTTCGGCTATTGTTCTTATAAGTGCTTTTTCGTTTTCAAGTTTCATATCTTTCTTCGGTTTACTTTGCAAAAATAGGGAAAATCTATACCTTTGCCTATCAATTTACAAAAAAACAATAACACAATGGATGAATTAGTAGTAAAAGATTTGATAGACAGACTGATAGACCTGTCTTTCGCCGAAGATATAGGTGATGGAGACCATACTACCTTGTCATGTATTCCTGCGGATGCTATGGGCAAATCAAAATTATTGATTAAGGAGGAAGGCATATTGGCTGGTATTGATGTAGCTAAGGAGGTATTCCATCGTTTTGATCCTACCATGAAGGTAGAGGTATTCATTCAGGACGGAAGTCACGTGAAACCGGGTGATGTGGCGATGGTGGTTGAAGGTAAAGTTCAGTCCTTGCTTCAGACAGAGCGTTTGATGCTGAACATCATGCAACGTATGAGCGGCATTGCTACTATGACCCATAAATATGTGAAAAAGTTGGAAGGTACCAAAACTCGTGTCCTTGATACCCGTAAGACTACTCCGGGTATGCGTATTATGGAGAAAATGGCTGTAAAGATAGGTGGAGGATGCAATCACCGTATCGGTCTGTTCGACATGATTTTGTTGAAAGACAATCATGTGGACTTTGCAGGGGGCATACACAATGCGGTTACTCGTGCTAAAGAATATTGTAAGGCCAAAGGCAAAAACTTGAAGATAGAACTGGAAGTTCGCAATTTTGATGAACTGAATCAGGCATTGGCAGAAGGGGTAGACCGTATTATGTTTGATAACTTTACTCCTGAAGACACACGTAAGGCAGTAGAGATTGTAGGTGGATGTTGTGAAACGGAGTCTTCCGGCGGCATCACTTATGAGACGATGTTACCTTATGCACAGGCAGGGGTAGACTTTATATCATTTGGAGCATTGACCCATTCTGTGAAAGGATTGGATATGAGTTTCAAGGCTTGTTAATAGCGATTGTATATATAATATATGTGTAAAAGAGCGACCGAAAATCGCTCTTTTTTATTTTGAGTCGGCATTGTTCTTTTTCTTTTCTTCCTTAAACTGTGTGGGAGTCATTCCTTTTATTTGCTTGAAAGAGGTACTGAAGTAACGGGGATATGTAAACCCGACTTCATAGGATATTTCATTGATATTGAGATTGGTATTTGTGAGTAGGTATACTGATTTCTCTATACGTAATCGGTTTATGTAGTCATTCACACCCAGTCCGGTCAGTGTTTTTACTTTATGATAAAGAGAGGCTCTGCTCATAGCCATATTATCGGTCAGGAATTTGATAGAGAGTTCTTCACCTGCCATATTGTCATTGATGAGTTTGTTTAGTTTATCAATAAAATCTTCATCCTCTTTAGTAACAGTTTGCTTCTGTTGCGTCGGTTCGTTATTATTTTCTTTCACTTGTTCCGATAAGACTGTTAATGGAACAGTAGTGTTTTGAAGTTCTTCTTCTGTTGCTTGAAACTTTTCTTCTTTATTTTTTAGAATATCATTCAGGATAGCTTGTAGAAAATGGCTCATACTGCCTTTCATGCTTTGCTCTTTCCGTCGGAAAATGATATATCCTGTACTTGTGGTTACAGATATGAAAATGAGGATAATTATACTTATAAACCATCCGGTCTTGTACCATGGAGGTGTAACGATGATGTCAACCAGGCGTTTAGGAGTGGTATAGTTTCCGTTTTTCATATTGCATGACACCCATATCGCATATTTTCCCGGCGATAAGGAGGACAGATTCAAGAATGGGTCGTATGATTCTATTTCTTGATTTCCCCGGCCTGAAACCGTATATCGCAACAGGTTCTTTTGGAAAATATCTTTCTTTTTTATTCGAAAATGGACCGAGAGTGAATTGTAATTCCAAGGAATCTCGATTGTATTGTTTTGGAGCTCTTTTATATAAGGGCTGCCATTGAAGAGAATATCGGATAAATATATTTCCGGTGTTTTTACTTCGGAATAAGGGATATTTGTATTGATTTTGACTAATCCTTCAGCTCCTCCCAAATAGATGAAATCACGGTTGAAAGGCTTTTGATAGGCAAACAGGATTTCATTGGACGGAAAACCGTCGGAACTATTCCATAGGGTAAATTTGTTTTCTTTGATGATGTATGAAAACAGCATATTTTGGGCGCAAATCCATAACCGTCCTTTGCCATCAGTTGTCAGAAAAGATATGTTATTGAATAATTTGGTATAGATAATGTGGTACTCTTTTCTTTCCATGTCGAAACAGCCTAGCCCCTTGTCTGTGCCGATCCATATCATGCGGTCACCGTCATAAGACATTGACGTGATTGTTTCTTTTTTGTCCAATTCAAACAGGAGTTTGATACTGTCATTTTTCTGGTTGACGATGAAAGCTTGGTTGGCGCACTTCAACAGCGAGAATTTGTCGTTGGAGTAGGAAAGGCACAGAGCGTCATTTGACAGGTCGTATTCCTTATCCATCCACATTCGGGTAAATGTGCGGGTAGGGGTGTGATAAGCATAAGCGTTACTACTGATGATATATATTTTGTCGTTTGCCACCTGATTGGCCAGTGGAAGATAACCGTAAAAGCATTCTTTATAGTTTGTAGCTTGATCTACAATAATGAAAGGGTGGTAGGTTCCTGTCTGTTTATTGAATGTGAATAGTCCTTTCGTGTAGAGGGACACTAATAGTTCGTTCTCGGAAAATCCCGAAATGGAAACGACCTTATCTCCATAGGTGGATGGAAAATGAGTAAACTTGTCGGTTCGCGCATCATACAGATTGATTCCTCCTCCGTCGGTTCCTATCCATAGATTACCGTTTTTTTCTTCATAAAGGCTGATGACCGATTTTTCACTCAGTCCATTGGTATTGCCTAAAGCTACATCTTTATAAGTTTTTATATAAGTTTCTTTGATACTGAATATGCCTCCACGTACGCTTCCTGCCCATAGTTCGTCTTCTTTATCCTTATATAATACGGTAATGGAATTGACAGGCAGAGAGGAGTAGTCACCGACAATGTGATATAATTGGGAAAATTGGTGGGATTGGGGGGCAAGCATGAATATTCCGCTTCCGTCTGTTGCCAACCATAAGTATCCGTTATGTTCCGTTATGTCGAGGATATAATTGTTTTGTAACTGTGAATTGCTTTTATCATAATGTCCCTGCATATTTCCATTGGAGTCATAATAGTATAAACCATGTCCGTAAAAGGCTGCATAGATGTGTTTGTCTGCAGTGATGTAGAGTGACGTAAGCAGATATTGCTTGTCCGAAATGAAGTCGGTTAGCTGTTGTGTGCGGCAATCATATAGGTACATTCCTTTTCTCCGTGTGCCTATCAGTATCTTGTCTTTTTCGAGGTAGAGCATTTTTTGCACTCTGTAGTCTACCGGGTTGGCGTCTTTATCTTCTTTCTTTATCGGGATATTTTTCAGCGTTTTGTCTTTATAATCGTAATAGCAGATGGTGTTATCGCCGCCAAACCAGATGCCCCCTTTTACACAAATGGAAGAATACATTGCGTCGGGGGTAACAGTTGTGAAATTGTTCTGTTCATAATTATACATACTCAATCCTTTTTGGGTAGCTACCCAAATGTTGCCGATAGAGTCCTCGGCAATATGATTGATATAGTTGCCGGGCAGAGAATATGGGTTTTCTGAATGATGAAGATACGTTTTTAATCCTTCTTGAGTATAAATGTTCAATCCATTTTTAGTTCCTATCCATAGCGTTCCCCTTTCATCCAATAAGATTGATTGCACGGTCGGTTGGGAGAGGCCTTGCTGTATGGAAAGTTGGGTAAATGAATAACCGGTGTTGTGGTTGGTTGCAGAAACGGTTTTTCCAAAAAACAGGAATAGTATAATAATTAAGGTCCGATACATGGTCACTGTATTTTTAGGCAAAAATACATTTTTCTTTCAGTTGTGCAATCATCCTCTTCTGATTTTTTGTGGAAAAGGGTGCCTTAGAGGTGAATAATGGAAGGTTTGGACAAGATTTGACTCGTTTGATACGATTTTTGAGTCCTTTTTGGTGCAAAACAGCTACGTTTGTTCCATAATTTATAAAGTGATAATTTGTGAATCTAAATTAAAGTATTATGAAAAAAATTATGCTTTTATTGTTTACAGTCTTCGTTATGCTCTCTTGCAGCCATAAGCCCGGATGGAAATTGGTGTGGGAAGAGAACTTTGACGGTATGGAACTGGATACCACAGTATGGAGCCGTATCCCTCGGGGCAGGGCAGACTGGCAGAACACACAATCTTTCGATGACCGTTGCTATGAAATGCGTAACGGACTTCTCATCCTAAAAGGTATTGTAAATGATAACCGGGAGGCGGATACAGCCGCTTATCTGACCGGAGGTGTATGGACGAAAGGCAAACATGCTTTTCATCGCGGACGCATTGAGGTACGTGCCAAGCTGCATGGAGCGCGTGGAGCATGGCCTGCTATTTGGACTTTGCCTTATGAGACGGATAAGTACCATTGGCCTACAGGGGGTGAGGTGGATATAATGGAGCGTTTGAATAATGATTCTATTGCCTATCAGACGGTACACTCACATTATACATATACATTGGGTATTGAGAATAATCCGCCTCATGGAGGTATTGCTCCCATTAACCGTGACGACTTCAATGTGTATGGTGTGGACTTCTGGCCGGACAGTCTGGTTTTTCATATCAATGGCAAACGTCATTTTGCTTATCCGAGAATAGAAACGGAACAGGAAGGCCAGTTCCCTTTCGATATTGCACAATATTTGTTGATTGATATGCAGTTGGGCGGTACTTGGGTAGGAGCGGTAGACCCGACTGACTTACCGGTAGAAATGGAAGTTGATTGGGTGAGACACTATCAGTGGGAGTAAAACTGTCTGAAGTCAATCTATTTGAATCTCTCAAAATCTAATATAAAAACCTATAATCATTAATTTAAATATTATGAATGGACAAATGCAAAAATTATTCCGTATGTTTTTGGTGAGCATTCTAATGCTGTTCACATTTACGGTAAATGCGCAGGAACAGACAATAACAGGTAAGGTGTATGATGTGGCAGGTGAACCTATCATAGGTGCTAATGTGCTCATACAAGGTACAACACAAGGTGTGATAACTGATATGGAAGGAGCATTTCGGTTAAAGGCTGATCCTTCTCAGTCTTTAGTTATCAGTTTTTTGGGTTATAAGGATATGATTCTTTCCATTGGTACTAAAACAAACTTTAAAATCGTATTGGAAGAAGATTCGGAAAAACTGGACGAAGTAGTAGTGGTTGGTTATGCTACCCAAAAGAAGGTCAATCTGACGGGGTCTGTCTCTTCTGTGTCAGCCAAAGATATTCAGGATATTCCGGTGGCCAATACCACCACTTTGTTGCAGGGGCGCTTGCCAGGATTGGTATTGACTCAAAACGGTGCACAAGCTGGTAATGACAACCCCGAAATACGTATCCGTGGTATCGGTACATTCGGCAATAACAATCCGATGGTATTGATAGACGGAATAGAAGGTTCTATTTCTCAAATTGCGGAAATTCCATCTGCTGATATCGAAAGTATTTCTGTTTTGAAGGATGCGGCTTCGGCTGCTATTTACGGTGTTCGTGCAGCCAATGGCGTTATTTTGATAACTACTAAACGTGGGCAAGCATCAAGTAAGGTGAAGGTTTCTTATTCAGGAAGTTATACCTTGCAGACTCCGGGTATCGTTCCCGATTATATCGACAGCTATAATTGGGCATTGATGAGAAATGAAGTCAAAGCGGGTACTTTTTCAGAAGAGGCTTTACAGAAATTGCAGGATGGTTCCGATCCTGACCATTATGCAAACACTAACTGGCTGGATGCTGTATTGCGTAATGCCAGTATGCATCAACACCATCTGTCTGTATCGGGTGGTAGTGAAAATACACATTTCATGACTTCTGTAGCTTACTCCAATCAAGATGGTATTATGATGAAAACAGGTGTGGAGCGTATATCTTTTCGTTCAAACGTGGATACGCGTTACAAACGTTTTACTTTTGGTTTGAATTTGTCCGGTAATAAGAATGATGTAACGGCTCCTGCTGTAGCTCCTTCTGGTGAAGGTGGTATTATGCGCTTTGTTTCATGGTTTACTCGTCCCACCGTTCCGGTGATGTACTCTAACGGACACTACGGATACGTGGACGGATCGATGACTAATGCAGAGGATGTGAAAAACCCGGTGGAACTGATGTCTTTGGGGTATCGTTCTAACGAATATTGGCGTTTTAACGGTAAGGCATTTGCCGGAATTGATTTGATAGACGGATTAAAGTTCCAGACAAATTTCGCTTATGCGTTCGACCTGAATGCAACGAAATCATACAATCCCAAGTCTCCGGCTCGTTATGACGCTGAGGGTAATGTAAAGAAGGTAGAGGGTGCCACTAACCAATCAAGTGACTATTGGTATAGAAATGCAACATGGACAAATGAAAATCTGCTTACTTATAATAAGCAATTTAATGAACATAATATTAGTGTATTACTGGGACATTCAATTATCGGTTCACGTTATTATACGACAACAGCAGCTATCCAAGGATTTCCCACCGAAAATATCTATGAACTCAATGGTGGTACAATTAATCCGAGTGCCAAAGGAAATTCGGAAGAATATAAACTACAATCTTTCTTCGGCCGTTTGAATTACAGCTATGGAGAACGTTACTTGTTTGAATTCAATATCCGTCACGATGGTTCTTCACGTATGCCTAAAGCCAATCGTTATGCCACATTCCCGTCTGTATCGGCAGGTTGGGTATTCTCAAACGAAAAATTTATGGAAGACTTCAGAGAGTTGTCACTCGGAAAGTTGCGTTTGTCTTGGGGTAAGTTGGGAAATCAGGAAATAGGTAATTATGCGTATGCAGCTACATTAGGTGCCAGTGGCAATTACTTTTTCGATCAGAATGCAGACAAGCAGGCTGGTATGGTGCAGACCTCTGTTCCCAATGAAAATATCAAATGGGAAACAACCCGTTCAGTCAATGTTGCCATTGACCTCGGCTTCTTTAATAACAGAGTGCAAACCACGTTCGAATGGTTTGATAAAAAGACATCTGATATTTTGATGCGTTTGTCCATGCCGGGCATTTTCCTCGGTTCTCTTTCTGCTCCTTATCAGAATGTGGGAGCCGTACGTAATCGTGGTTGGGAATGGAACCTGAACTATTCGGACAGTAAAGGTGACTGGTCTTGGAATGCAGGTTTTAATATTTCTCATGTAAACAATGAAATTCTTGAAATGGGTGGTTTGAAAGAAACCATTAGCGGTAATTCAATCAATCGGGTAGGTGAGCCTATCGGAGCTTATTTTGGATATAAATCTATCGGCATCTACCGTACAGAAGCTGACTTGCAGCGCACTAATTCAAAAGGTGAAGTGATAAAACAAAACGGTGTAGCTCCAAAACTGGGCGATATTATGTATGCTGACCTGAATGATGACGGTAATATAACAGCCGAAGACCGTGACATTATCGGTAATCCATTCCCTAAATACTCTTACAGTTTCAATTTGGGTGCTTCTTGGAAGAATTTTGATTTGTCTACTTTCTGGCAGGGAGTTGCAGGAATTTATCGTTATAGTTGGGAGACAACCACAGATATTCGCGGTAACTTCACTGACCGTTGGTTGGATCGTTACTCAGCCGAAAATATAAATGGTTCAATGCCTGCTTTGGGTAATACAATCAATGACCAATACTCATCATTCTGGTTGGAGAACTCCAGTTATTTACGCTTGAAGAATCTTGAGTTCGGCTATACTTTCCGCCAGCCCGGGTTGACAAAACTTGGTGTTTCCAGTATCCGTGTTTATTTTGCAGGAACTAATCTTCTGACGTTTACTTCATTGAAGAACTGGGATCCTGAAAAGACATCAGGTGATGCTCGAAATGACGTGCATCCCAATATGCGCACTTATTCATTTGGTTTAAATGTTCAATTCTAATAATAGGGAGGATACAGATTATGGTAAAGAATACAAAAAATATATTCAAGATTTTATTATTGTCCGGTACTTTGTTGACTACCGGTGCCTGTTCGGACAGTTTTTTGCAGACAGATTCTCCGAACCAACCTTCACAGAGTACCTATTGGCAAACTGAGTCGGACGCTTTGATGGCTCTGACTGCCTGCTATGATGCCATGCAGAGCAGAAATTTGTATGACGATAATATCGACGGTTGGAATTATGGTTTCCTCTGTCGTGAGACTTGTACGGATAATGGAGACCATACGTGGGGAGACTGGATGTTGGGAAGTACTATTTCCAAATGTACGTCATCTACAACGGACGAATGTTTTTCAATGTACTGGAATGCTAATTATGAAGTGATTAAGCGTTGCAATATGTTGATTGATAACATAGACCGTGTTCCGATGGAAGCGGACAAGATAGATGGTTATAAAGCAGAAGCCATTGCTTTGCGGGCATTGATGTACTGCAACTTGACCTCAGTGTTCCGTGATGTTCCTTATTTGACAAAACCGCTTACTCTGGCTGAGGCTCAGGCTCCGAAAACGGAACGTGCACAGATCGTTTCGTCTGTATTGGAAGATTTGAAAACATGGATTCCTAAAATTCCGGTGATTGGCAAAGCCAAAACAGGACGTATGACTCAAGAAGCGGCGTATGCCATTATGGGACGTATCGCTCTCTTTAACCAGCGCTGGGATGATGCGATAGCTGCTTATCAGAATGTGATAGGTAAGGTGCAGTTATTTAAGTCGGGAGATGGTTCTGATTATGCTGCTAATTTTGCCGATTTGTTTAAAGAGAAAAATGAGACAGCGGCGGAAGTCTTGTTGAGTGTTCACTATAAAGGTCCCGGACTGGGCGAGGGCAGTTGCTTCGGTGTTTGCTGGTCGGGTCCGATGAATGCCATTGAAGGTACAATGAATCTTTGTGATGACTTTTATTGCATAGACGGACTGCCGATTGATAAGTCGCCTCTGTTTAAAGGCAGCTTGGAGTCAGGTGCACATACAAAGGAAAACCCTGATATGGGACGTTATGAAAACCGTGACCCTCGTATGAAAGGCACATTGATGTTGCCCGGTATGGAATGGAACGGCAAACTTTATACCAATAATTTGCCGGCTAGTTCTACTGCCTGTATCCGCAAATGGTATACTCCTGAAGATACGGCCAACGAATATGACGGAAGTCTTGACTTCTACATTATTCGTTATGCGGAAGTGTTGTTGTCTCTTTCTGAAGCAATGATTGAGAAAGGTGGTTACCCGCAGTCTGAAGTTACACGATATATCAATGAGGTGCGTGCACGTGTAGGTATGCCTGCTGTGGAAGATGTGGAAGGAACCAATCTGACGCAGGAAGAGTTGCGTGCCATTGTGCGTCACGAACGTCGCGTGGAACTGGCTTTTGAAGACTTGCGCTTTGCCGATCTGTATCGTTGGAATGAGTTTGAGAATGCTCAGAAACGTATGCAGCATGATTTGTCATTCTATGGCTTCGGCGCTGTGACACGTGGCAATTTACGTGGTGGACAAGACTTGGTATGGCCTATTCCGCAAAGTGAAATTGATACCAATCCGATGTTGGAACAGCATCCTGAATGGAAATAGCGGTGATTGATGAGGCATACTTGTGAGTAAGTATAACATCTGTGAATGTTTGTTGATAAATAGAAGAGGAAAGTTCGCTTTCTTCTTCTATTTTTTATATCTTCACGCACCGTTTATCAGTATACAAAATTGTTAGTTATAATAAATCAAGAAATGAAAAACAAACTCTTGTTATTTTTTAAGCATCGGTATGGGGTATACCATGACCGCACAGCAGCCTTATCCCGATTTCAATAAAGAGAAAATAACGGATCAATCCGAAAATTCTGTGGATAATAAGGGGACAGTCATTATTCTTGGGGATTTAATATATCAATCAAACACCTGTCTCCTAATGTTGCCTCCTCCGGTTTTCAACCCCTGCATGCGTTTTTGAGCTTCCTAAGCCGTTTCATTAGCCGGACCAGGCGTTTTCGTCCTTTCGGTTATGCCTGCCTGTCCGTCGGATTACTACAGTCTTCGGTAGCGGACTGTATAGTCCGTTGCAGTGGACCGTACAGTCTGCTACAGTGGACTGTACAGTCCATTGCCGCAGACTGTAATAATCTTCCGTTTAAAAGACCTTGGCCGAACTTGGAAAACGGCTTATTCTTCCCTTTGTTTGTGATATGATATTTAAATCCCCAGGAATAATGACTGCTCCCTTATCATCTACACACTTTTTGACTTGATCCTATATCTTTTTTCAGTCATAACTATAACCGGAAAGCAAAAGTTTTGTACCTTTGCATCCGATTTTAGAAAATGAATAAAAGATTGTAAAGTATGGAACTACCGGAAGACCCGATGATGCTGTTCAGCATGGTGAATATGAAACTTCGCGATTGTTATTCTTCGCTTGATGAACTTTGTGAAGATATGAATGTAGATAAGGATTCTTTGATACGAAAATTGAACTCCGTAGGGTTTGAATATAGTCAAGAGAACAATAAGTTCTGGTGATTTATCTGCATTTTTCTCTTTATTGATTATGTTTGTGCTAATAATTTAGCTGTTGCCCTATCGGGCTTGCCTGTTTCTGTAAGAGGTAGATTCTCTACCGGTATAATGCGTTTGGGGCACCAATAGGCAGGCAATACATCCTCACAAATCTTCTGAATTCTTTCATAAGTATCTCTGCTTCCGGGATTGTTTTCAATGAGCAGAACTACTATTTCACCAAATTTTGCATCAGGTGCAGAGGTAATCATAAATGGAGTATGGAAGTGTTTTTTCAGTGTGGCTTCCACCTGTTCTATTTGTATCTTTACACCACCACTATTTATTATATTGTCTTTTCTTCCTAAAATGCGGAATTGCCCTTGGTCATTCAGTTCTGCAATGTCATTAGTGTATAATACTTTATCACACACTTTGGGAGCATTAATAATCAGTGTATTCTCTTGACTCAACCGGATGGAGACGCTTTCAAAAGGGGTGTACCATTCGGAAGCTTCTGTCCCGTTTACTCTGCGTAAGGCGATGTGCGAAAGTGTTTCTGTCATTCCGTAGGTAGACCATACCTGATTGGGAAAATCTTTTAAAGCTTGTGCCAGCGCGCTGTCAATCGCACCTCCACCGATGATAAGATGTTTTATTTGCTTCAATAATTCTTTTTCTTCGGGCACTTGGAGGGAATTGTATACCTGCATCGGAATCATGGCAGCAAATACGGGTGCTTTCTTCAGATTTTTCAAGGGATGGCCCGAAGGTGTGACCGGAAGGAGATTGAGTCCGGCAACCAGTGAGCGTATCACCACCATCTTTCCGGCAATATATTGCAGAGGCATGCACAGCAGTGCTGTGTCATTTTCTTTCAGTCCGAGAAATGAACAGGTGAGGCAGGCGCTTTCCATCATGCTTTCTTTTTCTACACGCATTGGTTTGGGCTTGCCTGTCGAACCGGAAGTATGGACAAGAACGGTGGGTTGATGGTTGAACCATTCGGAGAGAAAAGTAAAAAGTTCTTGCCGGAAGCTTTGCTTGTCGGTAGGAATATTCATGCGTATCATCGCTATTTCCCAATGGGTATAAAAGATTCCTTCTATTTGGATACGCTGGGTGGTTATGTCTGTGTAGTAAGTATTCATTGTGCCAGCCATTGTAATAAATCAGGTTCTTGCTCTTCGGGATGAAACCACAGGCAGTCTCCTTCGATATGTAGCGGATAATTTATGTTGTCTGTAAACAGTAACCCTGTTCCAAGGCCTTGTGGAAGCGTAGGTTGCAGGGTAGCGCACCATTGGGCGATAGCGTTTAGTCCGATATTTGATTCCAAGGCCGAGGTAATCCACGAACCTATCCCTCTTTCCGCTGCCAGTTCCATCCATTCTTCCGACCCGCTGATTCCGCCGTGAAGGGAGGGTTTCAGAATGATATATTGCGGTCGGATGGTTTCAAGCAGTTCTATCTTGCGGCTGCGTTGGTTAATGCCGATAAGTTCTTCGTCCAAGGCGATGGGGAAGGGGGCGGAAGCACAGAGTGCGCTCATCTCTTTCCACTGTCCGGCACGGATAGGCTGTTCGATGGAGTGAAGGTGAAACTCGGAAAGACGCTGTAATTTATCAAGAGCATCGGTGGGAGTGAAGGCACCGTTGGCATCCACACGTAGCTCTATTTGTTCGGGAGTAAAGTGCCGGCGGATATGTGCCAGTAATTCCAGTTCTTTTTCAAAATCGATAGCCCCGATTTTGAGTTTGATACAGCGGAATCCTTTTTGCATTTTTTCTTCGATGCGCCGATACATTTCATCAAAGCTTCCCATCCAGATAAGTCCATTGATAGGGATACCTGCTTTTCCTTTGCTGAATGGAGTGTGCCAAAATTGTAGGCTGCATGCGCGGAAATGAAGTAGGGCGGTTTCCAGACCGAACAGAATAGACGGATAGGGAAGCAGGGCTTCCCGGTCTATTTCTCCGGTCTTCTCAAAGTTTTTGCAAGCGATGGCCAATAGTTCATCATAGTTGGGAACATCGTCACAACTCAGGGCAGGGAGAGGGGCGCATTCACCTACTCCATAATAACGGTTGTCGGTATCGGTGAGGAGTATATACCATACGTTTCGGGTGGTATATACTCCTCTCGATGTACCTGCCGGTTGCTTGAAGTGTAATTGTTTCTTTATAATGCGGGTTTGGAACATACTTTTTTATATGTGTTTTGTTTTGTATATTTATCTCTGACAATTTCAAAGGCGCGTTGAACCCATGTGTATATGTCTGTGTCAGGAATATCGCCGTTAAAATTAAGCTGGAGCCAATGCTTCAGACTTTGGTTGATGGGAGTGCCGATTGAAACATGTCTCTCTTTTATATCTTCAATTTCATCTGGAGTAGATTTGACATTGACAAAAGTGAAATTGTCAATGTCTATAAAACAGAACATGTGTCCGCAAACATAAAAGGCAAGGATTGAATCATATCTTGCTGCAAATTTGCCAAATGGCATCTTCTCTGAAACATTGCCTAATGAAAGACAGTATTTCCTGAATACTTCAATGTTCATGTCTTTGAAATTACAATTCGTTTTTACGGAAATTTGGGATAATCCTGGAATCGTGGTTTACGTTTTTCCAGAAATGCTTTTCCTCCTTCCTGTGCCTCCTCTGTCATGTAATAAAGCATGGTAGCATCTCCGGCAAGCTCTTGGATTCCGGCTTGTCCGTCCAGCTCGGCATTGAGTCCGGCTTTAATCATACGAAGGGCTAGCGGACTGTGTTCCATCATTTTCTCTGCCCATGCCACTGTCTCGTCTTCCAGACGCTCAAAAGGAACGACCGTATTGACCAATCCCATTTCCAGTGCTTCTTGTGCAGAGTACTGACGGCAAAGGAACCATATTTCGCGTGCCTTTTTTTGTCCTACGATTCGTGCCAGATATGATGAACCGAAGCCGGCGTCAAAGCTGCCCACTTTGGGACCTGTCTGTCCGAAGATGGCATTGTCGGAAGCGATGGTTAAGTCACAAACTACATGGAGCACGTGCCCGCCGCCGATGGCGTAACCGTTGACCATGGCAATGACAGGTTTCGGCAGGGAACGGATTTGTTTTTGTACATCCAGCACATTCAGGCGGGGAACACCGTCTGTTCCGATGTAACCGCCGTGACCTTTTACGTGCATATCGCCTCCGCTGCAGAAGGCTTTATCGCCTGCTCCGGTCAGAACCACTACGTTGATATCCCGGCACTCACGGCAGTAATACAGGGCATCACTGATTTCGGAGGTTGTAGTCGGGGTGAATGCGTTGCGGTAACGCGGACGGTTGATGGTGATTTTTGCTATTCCGTTATAGAAATCGAAAAGTATGTCTTGATACTCTTTGATGGTTTTCCATTCTCTTGTTTCCATTATTCTTGTTTGTTTATGTATTTTTTTGTGAGTTTACCATACGGGCGGTATGCCCGTATGAATCAATTTTGACGCACTCTCATGATAGAATTATTCATTTGGCTTATTTTTAAGTCCGTGGTAATATTCTCTCAACAGGGTGGTATCTTTTTCCTTGTCTGTAAAGACTTCCATTAACATGGGTTGCATCAGCGTTTCCGGGGTGGTGAATTGCTTTATGGCATCTTCCAGTTCTTCTTCATCGGTTACTTTTATATAGATAAAGCCGCGTTCTTCTGCCCAACCTTTGGCAGTGGTGTAATGTTCGGCTGTGATGAACTCCCGTGAGCGACTTGATTTGTCCATGCCCGGCAGAGTGTGGAAGATCTCTCCACCTTCATTATTCAATAGCAGAATACGGATATTTGCACCATAATTCTGATTCCACAGTGCATTCATGTCATAAAAGAAACTCAAATCGCCTATGATGATGAAGTTTAGTTTAGTGGATGCTACGGCATATCCGATGGCGGTGGAAAGTGAACCTTCTATCCCGTTCACACCTCGGTTACAGCAAATTTCTACTCTTGGCGGTATTGTGAATAATTGGGCATAACGTATCGTAGAACTGTTTGCCAGATGCAACGCACAGGGTTCCGGCAATGACTGAATGAGTTTTCCTATGGCTGAGATTTCCGAGTAGGGCAGTTCCGGCATCGGCACGGTCTTACAGTAATTCTCCCACATCAATGGATAGTTTGTCGGTTTGTTGTCCAAAAGAAAAGCAATTTTCTCTAGAAATTCAAATGGGTCCATTTCAATGATGGTCGTCAGGCAACCGTATAAGTCGGCTATCTTTCCATCGGTGGAAATATGCCAGTGCTCACGCGGAGGATGTTTCCGCAGGTATTTCTTTAATTCCTTGGATACAATATGTCCGCCGTAAGTAATCAATAGCTCAGGAGTCATATCGTTCTGACGTTCGGAACTCATGGAATAGATGGCTGCATCGAAGTTCCTGATAGGAATGCCGGGAATGGTCTGGTTACCCAAATGTTCCGTCAGCCAAAGGAAATGTTTATACAGGGGTTTCACATATTTCTTTTCGAACAGATAAATCAGATTCATCTGTCCGACCACTATCATGCGTTTGTTATATTTATTCAGACGTTCAATCAGTATTTTATAGTCGCGGTCGTATACACTCAATCCTTGGTAGCGGGTGATGACGCGTACTTCAGGAAGCGCTTTGACTGTGAAACGGTAGATGGGTTCGGAGATAGGTACGTTGATATGAACCGGACCTTTACCGTGGTGAGTTGTTTCCAGTATGGCTTCGTTAATCAGACGGTTGCAGAACCATTCGTCTTCGTCGGTTTGCACTTCGGGTAAGTTGACCGACATCTTGACCAACGGACCGAATACCCCCGGCTGAGGTAAAGTCTGTCCATCCATTTGTCCTATCCAGGCAGCAGGGCGGTCGGCAGAAATGACAATTAAGGGAACTTGTTGGTAAAAGGCTTCGGCTACGGCAGGATGCAGATTCAGCAGTGCCGAACCGGAAGTGCAACATACAGCAGCAGGACCTCCCCCCTGTAACGATAACCCGATAGCAAAGAATCCTGCACTGCGTTCGTCGGTTACAGAGTAACAGGTGAAGTCCTCTATATTGGCCAGTGTATGCACGATGGCAGCATTACGACTGCCGGGACAAAGCACTATTTTCCGCACACCGTGTGCCTTGAGAAGTGCCGCCAACTGAAGTATGTTCTTTTTGTCTGAATACATAATTCTTTTACTTTAATATAAATATATTTCTCTTTTATCGTCTTTGCTCCGTAGGGAATTGAATTCTTCCGAATGCATGTTGCTATGCTATTGGACGGGCGCAATCATGTGCCCCTACGGTGACAGGCTATCTGTTTATAAACTCAGGATAAAGAATGCTTTTCATCGTATTCATCTTGTCTCCTGTTTCTGTCCATTCCGATTCTATTTCAGAGGAAGCAAGGATTCCTCCACCTGCGTATAAAGTGGTTTCACCCGGTTTTATTTCCATGCAACGTAGGTTGACATATAAATCTGTATGTCCTTCGGTGTCCAGCCAGCCTATAAAACCGGAATAATAGCTACGGTCATATCCTTCATTTTCCAGGATAAATCGAAAAGCATCTTCTTTCGGCAATCCGCAAACAGCGGGAGTAGGATGAAGTTCCTGAAGTAGATTCCCTATATTATCTGTGTTCTTTAATAAAAAATAAAAGTCGGTTTTGAGGTGCACCAATTGTCCGGCACGGGCCGTATAGGGGCCTTTCTCATTCATCTTATTGCCAAATTTCTTGATAATCCGACGAATGTAATCTGCCACATAACCTTGCTCGTCTTGGTTCTTCTTGTCCCAGTCCATTGGCATGACTTCGTTTTGCATCGGCATGGTGCCTGCCAAGGCTACGGTGTGCCATTCTTTGCCGTGTCCGCTCAATAAGATTTCAGGTGTACTGCCCACCCACGTACCGGAAACAGGAGTATGACACAAATAAATCATCATGCGTGGATAATTGTTGCAGGCACGGACAAATGCAGCCAATGGCGAAAAATCGTCATTGATATGCTTGGTGGAAGAACGTGACAAGACAAGCTTTTGGAAATGTTTCTTTTGAAGGGGAGTGATGAAACGCTCGAAAGCTTGGGTATATCGCTCTTTGTCTGTTTCTTCCGAAACGAAAGGAGACAGTTTTTCGGTCTGGTTCTTGCAAGTCAACAAGGCATCGGCACATTCCAAAGAAGAAATGGCTTCGCTGATTTCATCCCAGTCGTATGCTGTGATATCAGGATGAATCACTATCAGCGGATGATGGTCGGACTGAAGGAAGGGAGCCATGACAAACCCTTTCTTCTTATTTAATTCCCGAATATCCGCTAACTGTTCCACATCGCCTGATTGTTGTAGCACAAAGTAGCATTCGTCTGTCCAGGGCAGCCGATAGAGAGCAAAACTGAGTCGGCTGCGTGTCAGGCAATCCAATAAATTCTGTATATGTCTGTTAGGTAGATTCATTTCTTTTTAAGTATGAAGTTAACGACACGAATGGTAGAAACAAGTTTCCCCTCGGGAGTGGTGATATCTATGTTCCATATATGTGAGGAATTGCCGCGATGAATTAATTGACCGTTGGCAATCACTTTTCCGCCCACAGGAACCGATGATATATGATTTCCACTTACTTGTATGCCGCATGCATATTCTCCTTCGCGACATAAAGACATAGACCCGTGTCCGGCTGCAATTTCGGCAAGTGCCAATGATGCACCTCCATTCAGCATGCCAAAGGGTTGTGAAGTACGGTGGTCGACAGGCATTTCGGCACGTACCTCATCGGTGGCAGACGGCATGAATCGGATACCCAAGTGTTCTGCCATTGAGTTCGAATAATCAGGTTTACAGGTTGTTTCTTCTCTCATTTGTAAGTCTGTTCTTTCTATAGGACTACAAAAATACATAAAATTTGGATGAAACAGCTTGGAAAGGACGTCTTTTAGTAACAAAAACGTTTCATCTTTTGTTTTGAGATATATTTTTAATTTTGCAAATGATATATCATAACATCGTTTTTGGGAAACGATAATGCAGAAATTGGCAGCACCGAGTATCGTGCCCCGAAAAGAGGATATTCTTTATGTGACAGGTACTTTCATTGCTGTTTTCTTTTAAGCTATATATTTATTCTTTGGAGTACTATCGAAGTTTTTTCTCGTGATTTCCGGTTAGGGATTATACGGTTTACACGGATAGATTCAGGTTCTTTCTGTGTAAGCTGTATCCGAATAATGTATGTCGTTACTCCTCAGCTTTTTCCTATATTTATAATAAATAATACCAATCATATCAGCTATAAACCATCCGATGGGGATAGACCACCAAATGCCGGTTACTCCAATAGAGGGGATGGCAGCGAGCCAATAGGAAAGAGCAACTCGTGTTCCTAGCGATGCAATGGTCAGTATTACAGACATTTCCGGCATACGGATGGCCCGATAGTATCCGTATAGCAGGAATAAAATCCCAATACCACAATAAAATACTCCTTCGATGCGCAGATAACCGATACCTACATTCAGAATCTCCGTTTCATGCGGAGCTACAAAAATCAGCATGAATGGTTTGGCGAATAAGAAGACCAAAACAGAAATGAACAGGGAGAAGACAATTGTTGTAATCAGCGCACTTTTTACTCCTTTGCGGATTCGTTCATACTTTTTTGCTCCGAAGTTTTGAGCGATAAAGGTGGAAAAAGCATTTCCGAACTCCTGTACCGGCATATAAGCAAAAGAGTCAATTTTTATTGCTGCCGCAAAAGCCGCCATCACCATAGAGCCAAAACTATTGACCAGTCCTTGTACCATTAGAATTCCCAAATTCATTACCGATTGTTGTATACAGGTCAGGGTGGAGAACGAAGTGATTTCTTTCAGGCAGTGACGGTCGAAATGCAGGTCGTTGCGATGCAGTCTCAATTCGGGACATTTTGCGTAGGTATATCCCATAATTCCCAGTGCGGATACTCCCTGTGCGATAATTGTAGCAATGGCAGCTCCCTTGATTCCCCAATCCAGTAGCAGGATAAAGAACAAATCCAGTCCGATATTCAGCACGACGGAAATCGCCAAAAAATAAAGAGGAGTGACTGCATTGCCGATGGCACGCAACAGTGCAGCATAGAAATTATAAATAAAAGTAAACCCGATTCCCCAAAAGATAATCCACAGGTAATCATACATCATCTGATAAATATCATCGGGAATCTGTAATAGTTTGAGAATGGGATGAATGAAAGACAGAGCTGCTATGTTCAGTACGATTGTCACTGTTCCGATGAGTACGGCCGATACGTAAATGCTTCGTCGTAAAGCCTTCATCCGTCCTGCGCCATATTGCAGGGAAAAAACAGTACCGCTTCCCATGGACAATCCCAGCAGGATGGAAATAAGAAAAACCATCAGTGTGTAAGCAGACCCGACGGCAGCCAATGCGCCGGAACCGATACATTGTCCCACAATCAGTGTATCGGCTATATTGTAACACTGTTGTAGCAGTGAGCCTATAATCATAGGTAAGGTAAAACGTAGCAGGGTACCTGTGATGCTTCCCTGTGTTAAGTCTGCTTTGGATAACATGATATGTGCTTGTTTTATTTAAATTTTGCCCCAAAGGTAATAAACACTTTTTTGAATGTCTGCTTCTTTGTAGAAGAATTAGAGTATAAGCCTTTGCTGGCGATTTCTGTCGTGGCAAACTTTCTTCCGATAATCTTGTTGATAGACAAACATAACTTTTAAAACGAATCAATATGAAAGAAAAGAAAGTAGTCCGTGAAGAGCGGAATAAAGAGAAATTGACTTCAGGTGATTGGGTGATGGCCGAATTTTATTCCATTCATTCATTGAAGAGCAGTCGTATGCATGCTGTTATTGACGAGTTTAAGAAACTGATGGGAGGGAAGGTGGAAGTAGTGCAGGTGAATGTGGATGAAGAAAAAACACTTGCCGAATTTTATACCATCGTGCATATTCCTACTTATATATTCTTAAGAAAAGGAGAACAGTTGTGGCGGCAGACCGGTGAATTGGGATTGGACAGATTGGAAAAAGCAGTAAAGGAATTCATGGTTTGAATCGTGTAGGGATGTGTTAAAACTAAACCGACCTATCACATTGTCAACTGTAGGGGCAGGGTTTGCCTGCCCGAACCGGTTGTCATGACCTTGGAAGTAAGTCACCTCTTCTTAAAAAGAGTTAACCTGATAATGTTTTCCATTGGAAATTTTTGTTTGTGAGAAATATCATGTATGTTTGCATAAAGTTTCCAAAGGAAAATATTAATTGAATTAAAATAGTTGAACTTATGAAGTATATAATAGTAGGAGGTGTAGCCGGAGGTGCAACCGCTGCTGCACGTATCAGGAGAAATACAGAAGATGCCGAAATCATCTTGTTTGAGAAAGGGGAATATATCTCGTATGCCAATTGCGGCTTACCTTATTATATAGGTGGCGTGATTGCTGAGCGTGAAAAACTGTTTGTGCAGACCCCGGAGGCTTTCGGTAAGCGGTTCAATATCGATGTGCGTATCCGGTCCGAGGTCGTGGCTATCCATCCTGCAAAGAAGACAGTGGATATTCGTACTTCAGACGGGAAAACCTATACGGAGAGTTATGATAAACTATTGCTTTCTCCGGGTGCGTCGCCTGTCCGTCCTCCCTTGCCGGGTATTGACAATGAAGGAATCTTCACGCTTCGCAATGTGAATGACACGGATGCCATCAAGAACTATTTGCAGAGGCATGAGGTGAAGCGCGCGGTAATCATCGGTGCAGGCTTCATCGGGCTGGAGATGGCGGAGAATTTGCAGGAAGCCGGTGCGGAAGTGGCGGTTGTAGAGATGGCAAATCAAGTCATGGCGCCGATTGATTTCTCTATGGCATCGTTGGTGCACGAGCACTTGTTGCAGAAAGGGGTGCGCCTTTATCTGGAAAAAGCGGTGGCTTCTTTTGAGCGCACCGCCAGCGGATTGGAAGTGATTTTCAAATCGGGTGAAAGACTGCCTGCCGATATGGTGTTATTATCTATCGGTGTGCGTCCCAACACTTCGTTGGCAACAGATGCCGGACTGGAGGTAGGGGAGATGCGCGGCATCAAGGTGAACGACTACTTGCAGACTTCCGATGAACATATTTATGCGGTGGGCGATGCTATCGAATTCCGCCATCCGCTGACCGGGAAGCCGTGGTTGAATTACTTGGCGGGGCCGGCCAATCGTCAGGCACGTATTGTGGCGGATAACATGGTCTTTGGAAATAAGATACCCTACGAAGGAGCTATCGGTACTTCCATTGCCAAGGTTTTTGATATGACTGTTGCTGCTTCGGGTCTTCCGGCAAAACGGTTGAAACAGGCAGGCATTGATTACCTGTCGGCAACCATCCATTCCGGTTCGCATGCAGGATATTATCCCGATGCTTTACAGATGTCCATTAAAATAACATTCTCTCCTGCCGATGGCAAACTGCTCGGAGCGCAGATTGTGGGCTATAGCGGAGTAGACAAGCGCATTGACGAATTCTCGCAAGTGATAAAGCATAGCGGAACTGTATATGATTTGATGGCCTTGGAGCAGGCATATGCTCCTCCTTTTTCTTCGGCCAAAGACCCGGTGGCAGTGACGGGATATGTAGCCGGAAATATACTGAACGGAAAGATGCAGCCTCTTTATTGGCGTGAGTTGCAGGCTGCCGATTGGAGCAAGGTCACGTTGGTGGATGTCCGTACTCCCGATGAGTTTGCGCTCGGTGCTTTGAAGGGGGCTGTCAATATTCCTTTGGATGATATGCGCGATCGGATGAAAGAAATCCCCCGGGATAAGCCGGTCTATCTGTATTGCGGAGTGGGGTTGAGAGGTTATCTGGCTTCCAATATATTGTTGCAGAACGGATATAAGGAAGTAAAGAATCTGATAGGTGGTTTGAAATTGTATAAAGCGGCAACGACTCCTTTGCCCGAACCGAAGGAGTTCTCAAATTCCGGCTCTTCAAGTTCTGATTCTTCTAAAGTTGATCATTCTGAACATAGTAAAGATTCTGCTGAAGCTTATACTATTGCTTCTTCTGTTATTCCTTCTATGAGAGCAATAAAAGTGGATGCTTGTGGCATATCTTGTCCCGGTCCTATCATGAAGCTGAAGAAAAGTATGGAAGAACTGGCAGATGGGGAGCGTCTGGAAATTGTGGCGACGGATGCCGGTTTCCCCCGTGATGCCGAGGCATGGTGTCAGACTACAGGAAACCGTTTTGTTTCTGCCCGTTCGGAAGGCGGAAAATACCGGGTGGTAGTAGAAAAGAATATTCCTCAAGTATGTGCAACAGAGACTTGTAAAGCGGACAAAGGGAAAACTTTTATTCTGTTCAGCGATGATTTGGATAAAGTTTTGGCTACTTTTGTACTCGCAAACGGTGCGGTGGCAACCGGGGAGAAGGTGACTATCTTTTTCACATTCTGGGGACTGAATGCCATCAAGAAACTGAACAAGCCTGCTGTGAAGAAAGATTTCTTTGGTAAAATGTTCGGCATGATGCTTCCTTCCAGTTCATTAAAACTGAAACTTTCAAAGATGAATATGGGAGGGATGGGTAGTAGGATGATGCGGTATATCATGAATAAGAAGAACATTGACTCACTGGAATCGTTGCGAGAACAGGCCATTCAAAACGGTGTCGAGTTCATCGCTTGTCAGATGTCGATGGACGTGATGGGCGTAAAGCGCGAGGAACTGTTGGATAATGTGACTATTGGCGGTGTAGCTACTTATATGAATCGTGCGGAGCAGGCAAACGTGAATTTGTTTATTTAAAATAATGTATGGAGAAAATAAAATCAATATGTGTCATGAGAGAGCTTTTTAAAGCTCTCTCTGAACTGGAAGCCAACTTGATAGAGCAATATGGGGTATCATTGAATGAAGCAATGGCACTTTGCTGTATCGGAGGTGACAGATTGACGGCGAGCGCTATATCAGAGCATACGGGTTTATCGGCTTCACACACATCGAAAGTGATTCGTTCGATAGAAGATAAAGAGTTGATAGTTCGCAGTTTGGGCGATAAAGACAAGCGGCAGATGTATTTTACTTTATCGGATAAGGGAAAGATTTGTTTGAATCAGTTGAAGGAGAACGAAATAGAAGTTCCTAAGATGTTGAAACCATTATTTAAATAGAAAATCAACTATCTTACTTATTAATTTAAACCAAAACCTTCTTCTTTTTCATTTGTTTATTCCTCACAATGGAACCGAACAAGTGGAAACAGAAATGGAAACAGTTGAGCAATCTGCGGAAATGGCGTGTCTGGAGATTAAAACTGATTGATGCCCGCCTTTACTTCGTAAGTATATTTGTTGGTTTGCTTACGGGGCTGATTGCCGTGCCCTATCATTATTTGTTATGGGAATTCTTTGATATCCGAAAAGCCTTCTTCACTGCCCATTATCCGTGGTACTATCATGTTGTCTTGTTCTTTTCTCTGTGGGCCATCCTTATCGGGGTTGCCCTGATGGTAAAGAAGATGCCTTTGATAGCCGGAGGCGGTATTCCCCAGACAAGGGCGGCTATCAACGGACGTATTCATTACGACCATCCTTTCAAGGAACTGATAGCAAAGTTTTTTGGGGGAATATTAGCTTTGAGTGCAGGGCTGTCGTTGGGTCGTGAAGGGCCCTCCGTTCAGATTGGTTCATATATCGGAACATTGGTATCCCGATGGGGACATATTCTGAAAGGTGAACGAAAACAGTTGCTGGCGGCAGGGGCCGGTGCCGGACTTTCAGCAGCTTTTGCAGCTCCCTTGTCTTCTTCTCTGTTGGTCATCGAATCCATTGAACGGTTTGATGCTCCCAAAACAGCCATTACTACTTTATTGGCAGGCGTGGTGGCGGGCGGTGTGGCGAGTTGGATGTTTCCCACTACTCCTTATCATCTGATAAATGCCGTCTCTCCCGGTTTGTCTTTTTGGCGGCAGGCGGAGCTTTATATCCTTTTTGCTGCCGTGATTGCTGCCATAGCAAAGTTTTATTCGCTTATAGTTCCCTTTTTTCAACGATGGTTGCCGACGTTGAAACTCTCTGTCTATACTAAAATGTTGTATTTGCTGATTGCGGCATACGCTATTTCTCTGACCGAGACCAACTTGACGGGAGGCGGAGAACAGTTTTTGATGATGCAGGGAATGGACGGCACGCACGACATCCGGTGGCTCGGCGTCATGATATTGATTCATTTTGTATTCACTTTGCTTTCATTGTCTTCAGGATTACCGGGAGGAAGCTTTATTCCGACTCTGGTGACAGGAGGTTTGTTGGGACAATTATTCGGGCTCGTATTGGTACAGCGCGGAGTGATAGGGTATGAAAATGTCAGTTATATGATGCTTGTCGGGATGGTAGCTTTCTTGGTAGCAGTGGTGCGCACTCCGCTGACCGCCATTGTGCTGATAACAGAAATAACAGGCCACTTTGAGGTGTTTTATCCTTCTATCGTAGTGGGCGGACTGACTTATTATTTTACGGAACTTCTTCAAATCAAGCCTTACAATGTATTGCTTTATGACAGGATGTTTCGCAACCACAACCCGGAGTTTCCTGAAGTCGAGGGTGCGCGTTATCATCTGTATGTGGAAATAATGGATGGCTCTTATTTGGATGGAAAAGAAGTGGATAAACTGACTTTACCCAACAACTGTATCATTCTCAGCATCCGCCGTGACCACAAAACCCTGCCTGCTGCGGGTGAGACACTTGTTCCCGGCGACCAAGTGGAGATAGAAATGGACGCCAAGGATATTGAAAAATTGTACGAACCGCTGGTCAGTATGGCAAATATCTATTAAATTTGCCGTATGAAAAAGAAATTCCAACTTGAAGTTCCGGGAGGAGCCGACAAGGTGTTGCTCCATACTTGTTGCGCCCCCTGTTCGTCAGCCATCATTGAGTGTCTGATGCAACACAGCATTACCCCTGTCATCTATTATTGTAATCCGAATATCTATCCGCTTGAAGAGTATAACATAAGGAAAGATGAATGTACCCGCTATGCCCGTTCCTTGGGGTTGGAGATTGTAGATGCCGATTATGACCATGAGGCTTGGCGTTGCCAAATGTCGGGGATGGAGCAGGAGCCTGAGCGTGGAGGGCGTTGCCTCCGCTGTTTCAAGATGCGTCTGTTGGAAACGGCGCGCTATGCCCACGAGCATGGATTCTCCGTGATAACCACCACACTGGCATCCAGCCGATGGAAAAGCCTGGAGCAGATAGAAGAGGCGGGACGTTATGCCACTGCCCGCTATCCCGATGTTACTTATTGGGAACAGAACTGGCGTAAAGGCGGTTTGAGCGAGCGTCGTATTGCCATTATTAAGGAATATGATTTTTACAACCAAAGATATTGCGGTTGTGAGTTTAGCATGCGAAAAGAAGATGCTGCTCCTGCTGCGGATGGAGATAACTGATGCACGAACGCTATTAAGATTGCAGAATGTCCATATTTAAACGCCAATCCGTTTGTTTTATTGATTTAAAAAGATAACTTTGGCACAGACTATACTCACGGATTGAGTATGGGATTATTAAATAATTAACAAACAACATGACACAAACAAAATTTTTCAGATGGACATTACTGCTATGTCTTTCTGGCGCGACAAGCCCATTGGCTGCACAGGGTGTTGGAGAAAAAGCAAAGAAAGTAGAACAAATGCAAGTACTTAAAACTGATGGTAAAGTGCTGCGCATTACGGTCGATGGTAAAGAACAACAAATTCCATGGGTGATTAATCCCTCTCTTCGTCCCGATGTATTTGAGACATCGGGAGAGGAAGTTGTATTCCGAAGCAAGATAGATACCATCCGGTTCAATGTAGCCAAAGAAGGATGTTATGATTTTGTGGTGGTCACTCATCAAGGTGATTCCGCCATGACCCGGATAAAATGGGTATCGGCAAATCCTTTGGAAGAACCCTCGCGGGATATGTTGAAACGCTCTGCCGGCGGATTGCTTTCAAAGAAGCAGGCGCAGTTCGATATCGACGCCTTGGTCTATACTCTCAGCGAAGTCCATCCCGATATGTTTTCCGTGTGCAGACAAAGCGAATGGTTTAAATCGGTAAATAGGGTGAAGCAGCAGTTGCCCGATTCTGTTACCACGGTAGAGCTGTTTAAGTATGCGACTCCGTTGGTCACGAAGTTAGGCGACGGGCACACCATGCTTCGTTTTCCTTTTAATGATTATTTTACTTCATCTACTATTCGGCTCCCCTTGTTTCTCAATGTAAAGTCCGACTACACACTGCGTGTAAGAGGGTGCATTGATAACCTGATACCCCAAGATGCGGAAGTTCTTTCCATCAACGGAAAGGAGAGTAGGGAACTGATAGAATCGATGATGGACTATGCAAGCGGAGAACGCGATTTCTTCCGTATAGAACGTATTAATTCTGATTTTTCGGCATTGTTTGAAATGATGTATGCCGCAGATAAATACGATGTCGTTTATCGTATGAAAGATAGCAAAAAGAAACTTGAAGTCACCTTGCATCCTACTACGTGGGCGGAACTTCTTCCCCGTATGCCGAAGAAAAAAGAGCAGGCGCGGGTGCTGGATTATTCTTTCAAAGTGGATGAAAAGAAGAAGGTAGCCGTTATGGATTTTAGAAGCTTTAATAATCCGCAACGGATGAAGATGTTTGCCGACTCCATGTTTGTAACCCTGCGCGAAAAGGGCATTAAGAATTTAATCATTGACTTGCGCAACAACGGCGGAGGTAATTCGATGGTAGGAGATGTTCTTTTCCGCTACATTTCTCCCAAGCCTTTTAAGCAAATGGGCAAGGCCCTGGTACGTGTCACGCCCACCACCATACGCTTGACGGGAAGAACCCAAATGGTTCCCGGATGGTCTTTTTATAATGATGAATCAAAAGGAAATCTTATTCCTCCGCTCACCAAAGAAGAAGGTCATTACGAAGGCAGTGTATATCTGTTGATAAGTCATCATACATTCTCTTCTGCCGGTTCGTTTGCCTGGGCTTTCAAGGAGTTTGGTATGGGGACGGTTATCGGCGAGGAATCCGGTGGCATGAATGTGAGTTTCGGCGATATCATCTATTATAAGTTGCCGGTGTCGGGATTGAGTTGCACTATTTCGTTCAAACGTTTTTGGCAATATGGCGCGGACGAAAAGGAGATACATGGTACATTGCCCGATTATGCAGTGCCACAGGAAGATGCTTTGGCTAAAGCCTTCCAGCTGATTAAGAAATAAAAAAAATAACGCGTATATTTGCGTTGCCCGATGCGAATATACGCGTTGCCAAAAGGCCGTGAGGTTTTAAAAAAAGCTCGGCATGTTTTCATGTAAGGGCAGATTGCATCACCCCCCCCCTCACCAAGTCAGTCATTCCTGTTCTCCGTTTATCCTTGTATTTTAGTCTAAACGTGCAGACAATGTAGGATGTTCATTCACAACCGGAACCCCCATCAACAGGACGTTTCAACGGCTAATGAAAGGAGGAAGGGGGAATCAAATATTCCCATGAGACCTTTTAGCAAGGTAGCAGTTTTTTTGAAACAAGGCTTTGATATTGTGAATCTTTGTATTTACTTTGCACCAATCAATAGGCAAAGTAAAGACAGCGGACTATGAGAAGCAGAAAGAACATCCTATTCAACTTGACCATTATATTATTATTGGCATGTACAGCTTGCGACCGTTCCACTCGTCACGTCACAGAGAACTTGTCGCAAGCGGAGGAACTTATATGGACTGCCCCCGATTCGGCATTGCATATACTGGAATCCATCCCTACCTCCCGGCACTTAATCGGAAAAGAGCAGGCGGATTATGTTTTGCTGCTTTCGTTAGTCCAATATCGTTGCTACATCCCTGTATCTTCGGATTCGTCAATGATTGACCTTGCAGTAGAATATTATAAAGATAAGAATGATGCAGATAAAAAAGGGGCAGCCTTTTATGTGAAGGGATGCATATTGGAAGAATATTCCAAAGACATTCCCAATGCTCTGCTAGCTTATAAAGAAGCAGAAAAATGTATTCCCAGCATGAATGACAAACACTATGTTGCCCGCATTTATAGCAGTTTGGGATATATCAATCAATGTTCTTTCAATTTCGAGCTGGCCAAAGAATATTACCAAAAAGCTGTGCAAGCAAATATAGATGGAAAAGACACGGCTGCACAGACCAGTAATTTGCTCAACTTATTGCAACTATATCATATTTTCCATGATACTGACAGTGTTAACCAATGTATAACCAAGCTATTACAATTTAGCAGTAGTCTAAAGGACAGTATTCTTCAGTCTAAAATTTACCATAACATTGCGGTCAGTAAAATGTATCAGGAAAAATATGAGGAAGCCGAAAGCTTTTTCTCATGCGCCTTGCATATATCACCTGCTTCTCCCCCTTACAAAACAATGTCAGGACTAGCCCAACTATATATAAAGAGAGGGCAAAAAGAACGCGCAGACAGTCTGTTTCAAAATGCTTTGCTTTCCAAAGACTTATCACTACGCGCATATATTTATAATCAATTATATGATGAAGCTTGGAAAGCAGAAAATTACAAGAAAATCGCCCAATATGCCCGTCTGTATATAGACACCTCGGATTCCATCTACAATAGCCACCTGCATCAAGAAGTCTTGAAAGTGCAGAGAAAATATGACCACATGCAATTGTTATACCAAAAATCCCGACAAACGAATATAATATATTCCTCTATAATCATAATATTCATTGTTAGTGGGATACTTTGGTTTCTATTTATTCAATACAAGAAGAAAAGAAAAGAAGAAAATGAAAAATTGCGAGCAGAAATAGCCGAGTTGGTCGAGGTCTTAGATAAAATGAGCACTTCTTGCAATAAGACTCAGAAAGAGCTTCAAGACCAGATAAACGCATTAAAAAGTAAGCAAGAAAAAGACGTCCTTATGTCACCTGAAGAATATGCGGCAATACAAAACACAATAGATAAACTGACAAAAGAAAAAGAGCAAAATGAAAAAGAACAACATCAAGAGTATGAAAAATTGCAAGCACAGTTTGAAGCTTTAAACCAAAAACTAAAAGAGGTAGAAAAACAAAACAATCGTTTCAGACTTATTTATGGTAATTATGATTGTGTGGAACAAAAAGATATCAAAGCCCTGCAAGTAGCATTAAACTTAAGTCAAAACAAGCCCTGTAATATATCCGACGATAGAGAGGATATAAAGCATTGGCTCAACTTATCAAGAAACGGCTTTGCCGATAAGCTACATAAGACCTACCCTATGTTAGATAAAACGTTTCTAGATATTTGCTATTTGGCTGCTTTAGGTCTGTCTATTGATGAAATAGCTCAATACGCAGGTAACATAAAAAGACGTTCAGTGGAACGGTATATGAGCCTAATTTGCCAAGAAGTACAGTACCCCATGAGCGGGAAAAAAGGGTTTGAGAGCTTTATTAACCACATACTTACTATTTAAACAGAACAAAAAGAGGGTCGGAAAATCTCAAAAAGCATCCTTGTATATACTTAATGCATTAATAATCAGTTATATATTGAATCTCATTTCTTCTTAAAGAGTACTTGGATATGTCAAAAAAGACATTTAGCTTTGTAGAAACAAAAATTAAAAACTTATGGAAAAACACACGCTATTTAAAATGCTGATGATTGCTTTATGTATCACATTTAGCATTTCAACGGTTTATGGTTCCAGCCTGCAAGGAGAACCTACAACAAAAGAAGAACCTACGATATAGGTATTTAGAAATGCCCTAATTAAGAAAGAAGAAGATGGCTGATGATGATGTTCTATTAGAAAAAATCGCCAATCATTACCTGTTCTATGGTTCTTTTCACTCTGATTTAGGGCTATACAACGGCAAGATGGGAATGGTCATTTTCTTCTTTCATTATGCACGATATACCGGCAATAGTTTATACGAAGATTTTGCTGAAGAGTTTTTAAATGAAATATTGGAGAAGCTGCACACCGAAACACCCATCTCTTTCAAAAGAGGGCTGGCAGGCATAGGGTGGGGCATGCTCTATCTTATCAAACAAGGATTTATGGAAACAGACATCCAAGAAACATTTAAAGACATGGACGAGAAAGTAATGGAATACAATCTTCTGTACATGAAGGACCGCTCCTTGGAAACCGGGGCAAAAGGAATAGGGCTCTTAAGTGTGCGCACGCTTGGGCAGTAGGATATTTTCTTGTTTTGTTCCTCTCAAGAGATTTATTGGTAAAATAAATTGTAATTTAAAATTAAACGAATCATGAAAACACTAAAGAAAATCAAACTGAATGGTTTGAATGATGCCGAGTTGAGAGATCGCGAAATGAATGCTCTCAATGGTGGTAGAGCATGCAGTTGCAGTTGTTCTGCTCCTGGTGGCTCTGCTGACGGAGCCAATGGAAGTGCTAACTATAAGCTTGGTACAAGTGGAGGTCACTCGATTTCCGGTACTCCTGTTGTATGCTTCACTGACGAATTTGGAAACGGTATTCAAGGTGCTGCTGCTAATTGGTAACACCTAAAAGTCAGAAAATAGGCTTACCAATCTGTCATTCTGTACTGAAATGGAAATAATAGTTCAATTTGAATATGTATTCCATTTCACTCAGAATGACAATATATAATCAATAAATATCAATATGAAAAAGTATTTATTCTTCCTCATAATTGCAATCGCTTTCTGCTCCTCTTGCCAGCACAAAGCAAACAATAAAGAAGCGGTAGCCAATGACACTATAGTGGAGGAGCCTGCCTTTCGGGTTATCAATTTCACAGAAGACCTGACCGATTGCGGAAAGCCGTTAGTGTTAAGTGACATCGTGGATAATGTGGAGTACCTCAAACTAGAAACCACGGAAAAAGGATTTATTGCAGGAATACTTGGCGTAAAAATGTCCGATAAATATGTTATCCTGACTAGTTTTATGGTAGACCACGCTTTGCTGTTCGACCGTGCTACAGGCAAGTTTATCAGGACAATAGGAAAAGTAGGACAAGGGCCGGGAGAACTGCTCTCGCCATGCTATGTAGGAATACAAAATGACAGTATAGTCTATATCTCGTCCACCTATACTTATGCACTTTTTGCACATAAGATTACAGGGGAATTTATCAAGAAGATTCCTTTAGAGCCTAATGTACAATATCCGACTATGAATTTTGTTGATGATTATATCATTCATTATCCCGGAAATGCGAATATTACCGGCTTATATGCCAATGTCTATGTGCAGGATTGGGATGGCAATGTCATACAGGAAAGCGTACACCAATTTCCCGGGAAGTTTACTGAAAACCTGTGGGTAAATCTTCCAATTGTATGGACCTATAAAGGTATACACAATGTATTTTCTTGTGCTACTGATACGGTATATGCTGTTACAAAAGATTCCATTTATCCGCGTTATTACATACCGGAAGGAAAATACAAAAGAGAAATTTGTGACCGTCACACCAAAGTTAACTGGGACTTCTTTACGGATGCCATACAGTTGGGAAGCATTGCCGAGACAAAAGATTTTTTGCTGTTTAGTTTCGATTTGCATCAAAAGTACTGGTTCTGCCGTTACAATAAGCACAACTCAGAAATCGATATTTGGAAACAAGACAGCACAGAACCCACAAAAGCATTTGCAAAGAAACCGGTGGGTATCACAAACGATATTGATGGTTATAACCTTTCTCTATCCGGATTCCGATATATTGACGACAGGCATTTTGTTCGTTTCATCACCCCGGATAACGCCGATGAGATTAAGAAGATAGTATCCGAATCCACTAACGTGAAGTTCCCCGAAAAGCGTCAGCAACTCTTGGAACTGATTGACTCGCTGGGGCCGGATGATAATCCGATTCTGGCTATTTATAAACTGAAAGATTAACATAAAAACAAATCAACCATGAAACAGCTAAAGAAAATCAAATTGAATGACTTGAATGAAAGCGAATTAAAAGAACGCGAAATGAATGCTCTTTATGCAGGTCGTGCATGCAGTTGCAGTTGCTCTGCACCCGGTGGTTCATCAATTTCCGATAATGGAAATGGTAACTATCGAATTGGTGAAAGTGGTGGTCACTCTATTTCTGGTACACCTGCTATATGCTTCACTAACGAGTTTGGAAACGGTATTCAAGGTGCTGTTGATAATTGGTAACACCTAAAAGTCAGTAAATAGGCTTACCAATCTGTCATTCTGTACTGAAATGGAAATAATAGTTCAATTTGAATATGTATTCCATTTCACTCAGAATGACAATATATAATCAATAAATATCAATATGAAAAAGTATTTATTCTTCCTCATAATTGCAATCGCTTTCTGCTCCTCTTGCCAGCACAAAGCAAACAATAAAGAAGCGGTAGCCAATGACACTATAGTGGAGGAGCCTGCCTTTCGGGTTATCAATTTCACAGAAGACCTGACCGATTGCGGAAAGCCGTTAGTGTTAAGTGACATCGTGGATAATGTGGAATACCTCAAACTAGAAACCACGGAAAAAGGATTTATTGCAGAGATAGCAGACATAAAAATGTCCGATAAATATGTTATCCTGACTAGCTTTATGGTAGACCATGCTTTATTGTTCGACCGTGCTACGGGCAAGTTTATCAGGACAATAGGAAAAGTAGGACAAGGACCGGGAGAACTGCTCTCGCCATGCAATGTAGGAATACAAAATGACAGTATAGTCTATATCTCATCCACCTATACTTATGCACTTTTTGCACATAAGATTACAGGGGAATTTATCAAGAAGATTCCTTTAGAACCTAATATAGCGTATCCTAACATGAATTTTATCGATGATTATATCATTCATTATCCCGGTTCTGCAACAGGAGACGGAACATACGCCAATGCTTATGTACAAGACTGGGATGGTAATGTCATACAGGAAAGTGTGCACCGATTTCCCGGAAAGTTTACTAAAAGTCTAAGACTTGAGGCTCCATCCACATGGACTTATAAAGGTATACACAATGTATTTTCTTGTGCTACTGATACAGTATATGCTGTTACAAAAGATTCTATCTACCCACGGTATTACATACCGGAAGGAAAATATAAGAGAGAGATTCTCGATTGTGCGACAAATGTAACTAAAGACTTTTACGAGAACGCGATTAGAATGGGGACTTTTATTGAAACAAAAGAACATCTGTTGTTCAGCTTTTGTTTAGGTCCCAATATATGGGATTGTCATTATAATAAAAGTGATTCAAACATAAGTCTTTGGAAATATACAAGAGATGATTTTAAAGCAAAGAAAGGACAATTTTCCGGTCTTATAAATGATATTGACGGGTGCAGTTATTCTAAGCCGTTCCTCAGTTATATTGATGATAGAGATATAGTAATTTATATCACCCCGGATAACGCCGATGAGATTAAGAAGATAGTAACAGAGTCCACTAACGTGAAGTTCCCCGAAAAGCGTCAGCAGCTCTTGGAACTGATTGACTCGATGGGACCGGATGATAATCCGATTTTGGCTATTTATAAATTAAAAGACTGATATAAAGATGGACAGCATTTTAAGTTGCA
>ENA-ORIJ01000026-ORIJ01000026.1-human-gut-metagenome-genome-assembly--contig:-NODE-26-length-193905-cov-30.3531_pt1 | contig 193905 bp, 140 predicted proteins | sample MGYA00243030_ERZ508746 | MGnify/ENA primary metagenome ERZ508746 (study PRJEB26277, sample SAMN04329826) | human gut metagenome | biome: human-associated habitat | host: Homo sapiens | place: USA... | reverse complement strand
TAGAGCATCTGACTGTTAATCAGAGGGTCCTTGGTTCAAGTCCAAGAGGAAGAGCGAAAAGGTTCGTCAATCAGACGAGCCTTTTTTGTTTTCTCCATCAGCCGCACTTAACGAACAAACGGAAACCTTTCATCTTTCATGAAATTAACATATATTTGTGGAATATTCATAGGGAATTTATCCCGACCTTCTGTCTTTATTTGCAGAACCATGAAATTTAATTCAAAAATACGACTATGATGAGAACAGCCCTACTCTTTTTAATCATCGGATTGACTGTATGTACATTTTGCAAAGCACAAGACATACCCGTTCTGCCCCAAGAAAAGTTCCGGCACCATGAATTTTCCGTCAGCTATGGCTTCCTGCCCATAACCGATGCCAACAGCATGGCCGAGGAATGCTTCGCTCCGGTACTGAGTTTCGGAGTTTATACACGCGAAAAGACAAACTACTACGGTGCCCTGAGCATCAGCTACATTTATAGATTCAACCGCAAAATCAGCCTGGGAGTAACCGGAGGAATAACCGGCAACAAAGGGACAGCCAGCAGCCTTTACGAAGCTTTGGATGAAAACACCAAAGACAACCGAAGGTATCTGTATGTTCTTCCCACCTTCCGGTGGCACTGGTTTACCCGCCCCAAATTCTCTCTGTATACCTCAGCAGGGCTCGGTGCCTATTTCCTTCGGAACAGTTTTGGAGGAGAAGTCTTTCACAAGACAAGATTCGCTTATCAATTCAGTTTTCTAGGCATCGAATACGGAAGCCGGTTTGCCTTCTTCACAGAATTCGGAGTAGGATATACCGGAACAATCGTAGCAGGCGGCCGTTATCGTTTCTGACTTATGAGGCCGCTACCGCCAGTGTCAATACACTGATGCGCACACCCTCCACTTCCTTGAGCGCATCGGCACAAGCCGTAGTGGTGGCACCGGTAGTCAATACGTCATCTATAATCAGTACATGCTTCCTTGCAAAAGCGTCAGCACGACGCAGACAGAAGATACCGTCCACATTCTCCCACCGTTCATAAGAGGATTTACGGGTCTGCGTTTCCGTATGCCTCATACGGGCAACGGAAGCAGTATCTACGGGAATACCGGTGACAGCGGAAACACCGCGGGCTATACATTCGCTCTGATTGTACCCACGCATTTTCTGCTTACGCGGATGCAGAGGAACGGGGACTATGACATCCACATCACTGAAGAAACCGGCAGCCGACAACTCCTCCGCCATAAACCGCCCCATTACTTCGCCAAGGTCTTTCCTCCCTCCATATTTCAACTGATGGAGAATGCGGCGGAAATCACTCCCTTTATGGTAAAAGAAACAAGATGTAGCATGTTCCAGAGGTATCTTCCCCCAAAACATACGTTCCACCGGATTGTCCTTACGAAAATGATAGTTTGTCCGGGGCATATCCATATTGCACTTCATGCAGATGCCCTCTTCACCCTCTTGCAAGATAGCACCACACACGGCACACTGACGCGGAAAGAAGAGATGGACAAAAGAAAAGAACCAGGTTTTAACTATGTTTTTCATCGTATAGTATTAAAAAAACGGCAACAGAGCAATACACTCCATCGCCTTGTTTGCTATAATGGCGAGACCTCACCTGCCAGCTTCAAGAACAACGGATGCAGCGGTCCGTTAGTGGCAATGATATGATGTCCGTCCAAAAAGGCGTCACTACCGCCAAAGTCAGTGACTCTTCCACCAGCCTCCAGCACCATCAGCGCAGCCGCAGAAAAGTCCCATTTGCCGATAAACGCCTCAAGCCAGGCATCAAAACGTCCGGCAGCCACATAGCAGATGGCAAGCGCAGCAGAACCAGTCATGCGGATGCCCGCCACACGCCCGTAAAGTTCATGAACCAAATGCTCACCGGTACGTGCATACCGGTCGGAATTATAAGGGAGTTCCGTCACTACAAAGGCGTCCTCCACCTGCTGGACAGACGAGACCTCCATCCGTTCTCCATTCACATAAGCGCCACCTCCCTGCCAGGCATAAAAACATTCATCCCGGCAAGGGTCATAAACAACTCCCAGCAACAGAGAATCCTTGTCGCGCAAAGCGATGCTGACACAATAGGGGGCATTATCATGAATATAATTCGTTGTCCCATCCAACGGGTCCACTACCCAACAGTAGGGTTCATCGTGATAGACAGCAGAACCTTCCTCAGCTATAAATCCAGCCTCGGGAAGAAGCTCCCGAAGCGCAGCCACCACCCGTCTCTCCGACTCCTTGTCTACATAAGAGACATAATCATGGGCTTGTTTCTTCTGTACCGCTTCCCGGCTGAAGTTTTTCCGCTCTTCTTTCAAGAAATATCCGGCTTCACGGGCTATGCAGCAGACAGACTCTGTCAATATCTTCAAATCCTCCATTTCTCTACATATTAGTTCCCCGCAGCCTCTTCCGCCTGCCGGTAAATAAGCCGACCGCGCTGGCTGACCGTCCATCTTCCATCTTCCAAACGCACATTCTTTGTATCATCATCTTCCACATTCCAAGCATATCCCCCCGAAGGAAGGCCACGGCGCTCCAGAATCTCGTTCGGCATTTCCTCTTCCGAAAAGAACAGTTCCACTTGGGTAGAATCGGGACTGAACACCAGAAACAACACCTTCTCCGCATCATCCACAGCGTTCATACGGACTCCTTTTTCCCACAGACGGATACAGTCTTTCTGAGCCTCACTCCAGGTATATCCGGCAGATGCAATGCAACCATGCTTATCCTTATCACCACCAACGACATGTACCGTATCGGCTTGTTCAGCAACTTCCACAGTCTTTCCCCTCTTGCTACCACAAGCCACAAACAGCGCTCCGGCACATAGCAAGCATATAGATATTCCTCTTACATTCATCTTTTCTCTTTTTAATTGCTTTTTGCTTGACAAAGTTAAGAACAAATCGGCAATTTAAAAAGTTTCTTTTCCATTATCATCAGTGCTCCGGCAGTATATTCCAAGACTTTGCAAAAGATAAATCCACAAACAAGAATCTATTCAAGTTCTATACTATAACTTTATCGCACATTCTACTTGCATGCTTGCATAGACACATATAGCAACCTACTGCACAGAGCATTAAGTTATGTAAGCAACCACCATGCAAGTATGTAAGCAGATTTTGCTTACATAACCGTGTCCTCTTACAAAAAAGCAGGCTTCTCTTATACAAGAAGCAGGTCCTCCTTGCACAGAGAAGAGTACTTTCCTACGCCAACACCACATCAAAAACAGTTGCGCACAGTTGTGGAACGCCTTCTTCACATTAATGAGGAAGTTATTCCACAACTGTGAAGAAAGCGTTCCACAACTGTGCGCAACTATAAACTACAAATATCCGGATGACAAACAGCAGGTATTTCAGCCAAGAAGTGCCCGTCCCTTTTACTCCAGCTTACAGTCCTCTTGTGTTCAACTGTAGGAAATATCCGTCCCAGAAGAGTAGAGCAGAAAAGTTTGTCACACTTAACATCATATTACAGCCACATAACCGGAAAATATGCATAATAGTACAGTTCCCACATTTCTTGCTTTTGAATTCATTAACAAGTTCTATAACTTTGAACGGCTAAGACTCTGCCCAATCATATGTTTTCACAGTGAAACAAGAGGCAAGTATCAGCAACAATTAGACAGACATATAGATTCATGCAAAGCAGCATTCACACTTTATCTTGTGGAACTATACTCCATGGTCATTCCTACAACTACCAAATTAAAGGTGTATTAGGTCATGGAGCATTCGGTATAACCTATTTGGCTTCAATTTGCCTGAAAGGCGAATTAGGCATCTTGAATAGCAATGTATCCGTAGCCATCAAAGAATTTTTTCTACAAGATGTAAGTGCCAGAAGTTCATCAGGAGATATTTATGAGCCATCTCCCAATAGCATTGCATACAAATATGGAAAGAAATTTCAAAAAGAGGCCTTAAACTTAGCTCGCCTCAACCATCAAAACATCGTTAAGGTTTTAGAGTCTTTTGAAGAGAACAACACCTACTACTATGTAATGGAGTATATCGAAGGGAGCAGTCTGGATGCATATATATTGGAGAAAGGAGGATTGCCGGAAAAAGAAGCGCTACAATATGTAGAGGAGATAGGAAAAGCATTGCAATATATGCATTCCCAAAAGATGCTGCACCTTGACTTAAAGCCTAAAAATATCATGCGACGTACAGATAACACTTTGTTTCTGATAGATTTTGGGCTATCCAAACAAATCGACAAAAACGGAGAACCGGAATCAAGCACTACTATTGGCCTTGGTACTCCCGGTTATGCCCCCTTAGAGCAAGGTTCGCAAGAATATGGGAAAATACTTGCACCCACATTGGATATCTACGCTTTAGGGGCCACTCTCTTTAAAATGCTGACAGGAAAGACCCCGCCCAAGGCCTCTGAAATACTAAATGAAGGATTTGCAGAAGAAGAGCTGCGGCAAAAGCACATAAGCGCGCAAACAATATCTGCCATAAAAAAAGCAATGGCCCCCATGAGGATAAAGCGCCCTCAAACAGTAAATGAGTTCGTGGCTTTAACCCATAGCACTACGAACTCCCATACTGATGAAAGCGCCAAACACACTTCCTACAATAAGCAGCATGCCACATATCAAGGCATTGCCTTTTATTACGTCCAAAATGACAAACTGGTTTATTTTCTGAATGACAATATTTATGAACTGCCCCTGGAAGGAAAAACACAGGTAGAAGAGATAATAGAAAAGCCTATAAATCCGGTAATTGTGCATTTCAACACCTCACTGGATGCATTCATCAAGAAAAATCGCCAGTCTATACAAGACAGCCGTTTCAAGGTCATAACATATAGGAAAAGTCTGTGCCATTATTTTGATGTCTTAAGATTTATCAACAAGTACTTTGACAACGATAAAACATCAAAGATACGGGTTACTGAAGAAATCCATATCGCCTCAGCGGTACCTTGCATCATCCATTCAAATGACATGCCTATCTGCATCTGCTCCAAAGAGGAATACTGCATTGCCGAATACGGAGAAGGCCTTTATGAGGCCGAATACTCCGGAGTGGGAACTGCTGAAGAGCACATCTTACAAGAATATGATGTAACATCTCCCGCCATACCTATGACCGATTTAGAACTATACTGGAAATTCTTGCCTAAAGCCCTATCTATATGGTATTCATCTGTTATTGGCCAGATAAGTTCATTTGCCTTCCTTGATTGTCTGCCTTTTAAAGTATTGGCGGGGTATACACTAGAGAATCATGTCAGAGAATGCTCTTTTTTATGCAATTTCTGCAGCTTCCCTTTAAGGCGCAGCGTCACATTTCCCGGAGACGGTGACTCCTACTTTATGGAAATAGACAGTAGACGTTTTATCATTCCGCTAAAGGATTATTTGGGATATTCTCCTGAAACAATAGAAATCACCATCGATATAAGTTACTTTTTATGTGACATCATTATTGAAGATGTAAAGTACAAAAAGCGAGTAAAAATTCCTCTAATCGGATTAATATCAAACAGCTATACAGAAGAGGATACATTAAAAACAAATAATAAATAAGTTACAATGGATACGACAACCAACTTCTTGTTTTTCAATTCACGCGATGAGCTTCTTAGATTGGACATTTCCAAGATTGTATATTTTGAGTCTGATGGAAATTACACCAATATAATACTTACGAACAAGCTACGCGGTATTATTTGCTTGAATTTAGCCCAGACCGAAAAAGTCCTTGAAGAGCGACTGAAAGAAAAGGCACGCTGCTTTGCCCGTATCGGCAAACGGTTCATCATTAATCTGAACTATGTTTACCAGATAAATGTCATCAAACAGCGACTCGTTTTAAGTGACTATTCATCATTTGCATTTCAACTGGAGATTTCCAAAGAAGCACTGAAAAAACTCAAAGAAATATTCCTCAATATAAAATCTGCATAATAAAAACAATAATGCCATGGAACTTATCATAGGAAGAGAAGCCGGTGCATCCCGCCTGCGTATCAGCATAAACAACCAAGACCGTTTTTGGGGGAATGCCAACAGCGTACCCAAATCCGTCAGCCGCCAGCACTGTAAAGTGGTGACCGATGACAAAGGAGGCTATATCATTACCAATCTGAAACCCGAAAACGTCACTTACGTCAATGGTGTGCAAATCGAGTCCAAGCACATTTCCGGAAAAGACCGCATAGAGCTGGGGGCAGACCGTTACTTCATGGATATAGCGGCCATTATAAAAGGGCTGGGAGCATCAATACCCAAATCGTTCTCTATCCGTCACCTACAAGAAGTATGGGACGAATTTCACGACACCAAACTCCAGATACAGATAAAAGAAAAGAAGTCTGCAGCAATCCGTTCTGTAACAGGCGTATTCTCCATGTCTGCCATTTTCTGCGGATTTATTCCGGGCATTGCCGACCTGCCGGCTTTGCGTGTCATTCTATATTCTGCAGGACTTTTATTGGCCATCTATTTCTTTGTGATAACCTACCGGTCATCTTCTACACTTCCCAGGTTTCTGGACGACCTTGATAAGAAATTTCATAAGGACTATGTGTGCCCCAACCCGGAATGCCATCATTTCATGGGATATCAACAGTATGACGACCTAAAAAAGATGACGAGCTGTCCCTATTGCAAATCCAAATTTACCGAGAAGTAAGAATCCCTTGAAAAATGAGGGATTGATACCTTAAACCTCAGGGTTTATGTAGTATACTTTTTGAAATTTGCCATTGCATGCCTCTCTTTATATTTTTGTTGCAGAATAAGTTATAAACCATTAAAAATGAGCAACTATGAAGACTAAAAAAACAAACCAGGAAAGCACAAATTCCACACAGAAAAATGTGGAACAGAAAAGTTACAATTGGCAAAATGGCGCCAGCTCATCCATCGGAGCTGCAATAGGCGTAGCAGCCGGTTCAATGGCCCAGACAGCTTTTGCAACAGAGCCAGTCACCGAAGGACCGGTACAGCCTCCCCACACTGATACCCCTACAGTAACTTCGGAAGTACCTTTAACCAATGAGCCAATTGCCCCTCAGAAGCCTGATACCCCTGCCACACCTATCATGCCCGGAAACAGCAACGATGAACCGCATAACGAAGATACCATCAGTGTGGTCTCCTATGAAACGGTTACGTGCGAAGACGGCTCGCAAATGGATATAGCCGGTGTTATCGTCAACGGACAAGAAACTCTTGTCGTTGACATCGACCGGGATGGAATAGCAGATGCCATGGTGGCAGATATGGACAATAATGGAATAATTACAGACAATGAGGTCGTCAATATAGAAGAGGCAGGCATTCGCATGGAAGGATTGTCTATGGCAACCACACAAGCAACCGGCGTAAACGAGGATGCTACATTGCTGGCAGACAATGACCCAATACCCGACTATATAAACGATGCCGACGTAACCGGCTACATGGCCTAATTCTATTCATCACACTATATTTACTAAAGCTATGAAACGAACAAATATATATACATTCATCCTATTATTGGGAAGCACCTCCCTGCTCTACGCACACGATTTCACCGTCACCGGAAAAAGTGGAGAGAAATTCTTCTTCAACATTGTAGATGCAAAGAAACAATATGTGGAAGTTACCTACCAAGGGAACATCTCTGCCCCCCAACCCTCTCTGTATACCGGTGAGATATCCGTTCCGGCAAGGGTAAAGCACAACAACACGATATACCGTGTTGTCGGCATTGGCAAGAAGGCATTCAGCAATGCAGCTTCCCTAAAAGGCATTGTACTGCCTTCCGGGCTTTCGTCCATAGGCGATTTTGCCTTTGAAGGTTGCAGCGGATTAGAGAAAATCGTATTTCCCGGCAACAGCGTCCGCTTTGGTGAAGGAGTATTCTTCCGGTGTACAGCAATCGGGCAGGTAACGTTGGGCAGCGACTGGACACAAGTGAACCTCAAAATGTTCCGCTGGAGTGACCGTTTGACCTCCATCGTCATCCCGGCAAAGCTCATCAGCCTGCAGAATTTGAAATCATTGAAACAGCTGCAAAGCATAGAAGTGGATGCCAATAATCCAAACTTTACTTCCATAGACGGAATGCTCTATAACAAAGACAAAACAATTCTGTTAGGTTGCCCCCGCGGACGCTCAGGAAAGATACGTATTCCCGACGGCACCACCGCTATACGCTGGAAGGCTTTAATCGATTGTCCCAATATAACCCAAATCGATTTGCCTGCTTCATTACAGATACTCTCGTACCGGGAGTTCTCCCAAATGGAACATCTGGAGCAAATCATTATGCGCAGAACAGAACCTATATCCACCGCAGAACTCAACGGACAAAAAGTATTCCTGATAAAAATTGCCGGCAAGCTGAAAATCAAACTGCTCGTCCCCAAAACAGCACTAAGTTCCTATAAGGAGGCACTTTGCTCCACAGAAGGAGAATATGCTGAAGTTTCGGCCAACACTCCCGAAGGATTCCCACCCGAATATGCCCTGATACCTTCAATAGTGGAACCCACTAATATGCTGGGGAAAAGCATGTTATCCGGAGTAAAAGATTTTTCAAAATATGATAAACCCTAAATATACAGAAACAATGAAGCCGCAAAATATTATAATCGCCTCGTGCCTATTACTGATGTGTTGTATCATGAGTAATCTGCACGCATCCACATTCCACCCCCAAAATGTACGCAGTAATAACGACACAATTCAGGCCGTCAGGCTAAAAGCTTTGAGTGCTCAGGAAAAGTCTCTTCAGAAGAAGATACAGGAACAAGACAAAAAGCGGAATGCCACCTACAATGATGTCTCCACTGAGACAATGGAGAGATTAAATGACCGGCAAGACTCTATCTGCCTGGATTTACGTTCCCAACTCGTAACGATACAATTAGAAATGGCGGAAATAAAGAAAGAGAACTTGAAAAAAGTACTGAATAACTGGGAAAAGAAAGGGAATTGATTGATATGCAGTTGATAGAGGGCACCCTTCTACAAGAGGGTAAATACAGAATAGAGGGAATACTTGGGCAAGGTGGCTTTGGCATCACCTACAAAGCCATCATGCAAGTAGAAGTAAAAGGTCCGTTGGGCATGATACAAACAGAAATACACGTGGCTATCAAGGAGTTCTTCATGAAAGATTTATGCAATCGTGACGAACAGACATGCCAGGTCTCTGTCCCATCAAGCGGCAGTATGCAACAAGTGGAAAGCTACCGAAAGAAATTCTGGAAGGAAGCTCAGAATCTGTCCAAGCTTAGCCACCCCAATATAGTGAAAGTTCTGGATGTATTCAACGAAAACAATACATCGTATTATGTAATGGAATACATCAGTGGAGGCTCATTGCAGCAATATGTCAAACAACAAGGGGCTATACCCGAAGAAACAGCTTTGACATATATCCGGCAATTAGCCTCTGCATTGGACTATATGCATCAGAACCATGTCTGCCATCTGGACCTTAAACCCGGCAATGTATTGATGGATGACAAAAAGTCACAAGTCAAGCTGATTGATTTCGGCCTCTCTAAACAATATGATGACGAGGGGGGACAAACGAGCAGTACTCCCGTAGGAGTCAGTGAAGGCTATGCCCCTATGGAACAATATGAATTGGGAGGAGTCAGTGAATTTTCACCGGCTACGGATATTTATTCATTAGGAGCTACCCTATTTTTCCTACTTTCAGGTATGAAACCTCCAAAAGCCAGCCTCGTACTGAACGAAGGGTTGCCGAAACTTCCTGCAACTATATCTGCTGCCACAAGAAACTCCATTGGAACAGCCATGAATCCAAGAAGAAAAGACCGCCCACAAACAATAAAGGACTTTCTGGCATTAATCAATTATACCCCAATAGAGAAAGAAGAAATAGTTGTAATAGACTCAACGGACGATGATACCATCATTCTGGGAAAAAGTCCTAAAAAAAAGGAAAGCCAAAGCAAACTTATAAAAGAGTCATCTACTTCAATAATCAAAAAATACACTACTATAGCAATCATCGTCGGAACATCATTGTTAGGATTATGGAGTATACCAATAGTCTTATCGCACTATGAACATCCCGACTTCCCACATTTTTCATTTCTATTCATTACCTTAATTATTGCTACATGTAACTTTTATCTAACGCTCAAGACGGCTTTCTTGCTCAAGACTTTAAAAGTGGTCATATCCGTTGTAGAACTAGTCATATTTGGATTCTTGGCATTTATTCCATTTGATCACAATTATTACGAATTAGTACCAGGAAAAGGATATAGGGACCGTTCTTTAATGGACAAAGACGAAGACTACATATACGAAACGGATGCACTACCAGTACACAAACGGGGAAAATGGGGCATAATTGACACCTACGGCAACATAATCGTTCCCTATACATTAGATTATGATTTTGTAAGTACTTATGATGGAGAATATGCATCGATAACTAAAAACGGGAAAAAGGGATGCATCGATAAAAAAGGCAACATTGTAATACCTCTAATATACGATGCTTTATATACAGGCATGTTTTCAAGATATGGAATTGCTAAAGTAGGGAATAATGAAAAATTCGGTCTGATAAATACAACAGGGGAAATAGTACTTCCTATCGAATATGATGATATAGGAAATCACGCCGAAGAAGGCCTTATCCGCATTTATAAGAATGGGAAGTATGGGATGGTAAACGTTTTGGGAAATATAGTAATCCCTCCTACATATCCAGATAGCCATGGCGGCTTTAGCAATGGTTTATGGGCAGTGAAGCAAGATGGGAAATGGGGATTTGTCAACACAACTGACAAAGTAATAATTCCATTTCAATATAAATCTGTTTCAAGCTTCATTTTCTCAAAATCGAACAAGACATACGCAACGGTCACTACATTTGACGGAAGAGAGTATTCGATAGACAAGAATGGAGAAAAACTATGACCAATCAAAAATAAATATCATGCAATTGTCGCAATTGTAACATAAATACTAACAAAAAATCAACTATTTAATAATATGAGTAATATAAATGATAACGCGCTTAAACAAAATACCATTTTATATGGTAAATCACACACCTATACCATAGAAAAGATATTAGGTCAAGGCTCTTTCGGCATCACCTACTTGGCTATGACCCAAGTCAAAGTTTCCGGAGCATTGGGTGAACTCGAAACAACCATACAAGTTGCCATCAAGGAGTTCTTCATGAGAGACATCAATGGACGAGAAGAAAATACTGTTACTTGTGGAAGCAGAGGAGGGGTCTATTATGACTACAAAAAGAAGTTTTCGCGCGAAGCCGAAAACCTAAGTAAGCTGAACCATCCTCATATCGTTAAAGTGCTGGAATACTTCGAGGCCAACAACACAGTCTATTACGCCATGGAATATGTAGATGGAGGAAACCTGGACACATACATCGCGCAACACAAAAGCTTGACGGAAGCAGAAAGCATTGAGTATGCCAAACAAATCGGCTCCGCTCTATCTTACATGCACGCTCACAAGATGCTTCATCTGGACTTGAAACCCGGTAATATCATGCTCCGTAAGAATAAGGAAACCGTACTTATCGATTTTGGCTTGTCCAAGCAATATGATGAAAACGGAAAACCGGAAACAAGCACTACAGTGGGAAGCGGCACACCCGGATATGCACCGATAGAACAGAGTAATTATCATGAAGGTAAAGACTTCCCGGCAACGATGGACGTGTATGCGCTTGGTGCAACTATGTATAAGATGTTGACGGGAATCCGTCCACCAGAGGCTTCGGAGATATTGAATGACGGTTTTCCTGCATATGAGCTACAAAAACATCAGGTAAGCGATTCGTTGATAGCCAGCATCGCAAAAGTCATGTCAGCTATGAAAAAAGACAGACCGCAAAGTGTAGCAGCATTTCTGGAGACGTTAGGAAATAAAAATACAAAAGTGACATTTGAAAATGATGAAAACACTATATCTACAGATGCCAACTATATACTGACCGATAACATACCAGTCCGGGAGTCTCGAAAGAAGCCAAAAGGCATCATGCTTATGCTTGCGACCATTCTGGTCCTTGCAGTAGCCATTGCTTATTCGGTTTCTAAGCCTGGTGGTTCTACCGGCAAAGATGCCCCCTCACAGACAGAGCTTTTTGCAAAAACAGTGAAAGCAGCAGAAGCCGGAAATGTAGAAGCCCAATTCGAATTAGGAAACATGTATTTCTATGGACGTAATGGGACTCCGATAAACAACCCATTGGCTCTAACATGGTACCAGAAAGCGGCAGAGCAAGGATATGCTGCAGCTCAGTTTGCAATGGGGCAAATGTATGCGATAGGCTTTACCGTACAAAAAAACATGTCAGAGGCTGTCAAATGGTACCAGAAAGCAGTAGAACAAGGGGATATGCACGCTATGTATAATGTAGGACAGTGTTATGAAAATGCACAAAACAATTCTGAGGCGGTAAGATGGTATCGGAAAGCAGCGGAACAAGGAATTGCTGATGCCCAATGGAAGTTAGGACATCTGTATCAATATGGAAGCTTAGGTATCTCCGAGGACAAAGCAGAAGCTATCAAATGGTATCGAAAAGCGGCGGAACAAGGGGACGAATTCGCAAAAGAATGCTTGCAAAAACTTGAAAATAAATAATGTTTCGAAGACAAATGGAAAGTCTAACAAATTATTGAATAGTATGAGTAATATAAATGATAACTCGCTTAAACAAAATACCATTTTATATGGTAAATCACATACTTATACTATAGAAAGGGTATTGGGTCAAGGCTCTTTCGGCATCACCTACTTGGCTATGACCCAAGTCAAAGTTTCCGGAGCATTGGGTGAACTCGAAACAACCATACAAGTTGCCATCAAGGAGTTCTTCATGAGAGACATCAATGGACGAGAAGAAAATACTGTTACTTGTGGAAGCAGAGGAGGGGTCTATTATGACTACAAAAAGAAGTTTTCGCGCGAAGCCGAAAATTTGAGTAAGTTGAACCATCCTCATATCGTTAAAGTGCTGGAATACTTCGAGACCAACAACACAGTCTACTACGCCATGGAATATGTAGATGGAGGAAATCTGGATACATACATCACACAACAAAAAGGCTTGACTGTAAGTGCAAGTTCTCCGGAAGATTATGGAGGCTTATATGGCTGGGCAGACCCTATAGGGAGAAAACTGGCGTTTACCCACAAAAAATGAAATACTGGAATTATGCGAAAAATGTTCATGAAAATGGACTTCATATAAAGGGGGCAATGGGTATATGATAACAGGACTCAGTGGAAATTACATTTTCTTACCAGCAGCAGATCAACGCTACGATACTAAGATTATCAGCCAAAAGAATTTTGGTTATTATTGGTTAGGAACTTTATATTCATATGATTGGTTAGGAACCTTACATAACAATGTAAGTTGTCTCTCTTTCAGCAAAGCCCAATATCAAGCAAGCTTCACCCAGCGATATTTCGGATGTTCTGCCCGTCCCGTTTCAAAGTGACCAACATTTAAAACAAAATTCAAAGTTAATATGCAAGGAACTCAACAATCATTAAGAAAAGGTACTATTCTATCTGGTAATTCTTACAATTACAAGATTGAAGGTATTTTAGGCCAGGGGTCTTCCGGTATAGCCTATCTTGCTTCAATACAACTTCAAGGAGAGTTAGGTTGCCTAAATACCCATACACAAGTAGCCATAAAAGAATTTTTTCAGAAGAATTTCAATGGTAGGGAGGGCACTACTGTAACTTGTTCCAATGAAAAGGCTTTTAAAGAATATAAAACAAAATTCCTTCGGGAAGCCAAGAATCTTTCAAAACTCAAACATCCACATATTGTAGACATCCTGGAAGCTTTTGAAGCAAACAATACTTGCTATTACGTAATGGAATATTTAGAAGGCGGGAGTTTTGATTCTTATATAAAAGCAGAAAACGGTCTCTCCGAATCAGAAGCTTTGACATGCATCCGTCAAATAGGGGAAGCACTGCAATTCATGCATAACAATAGGATGTTGCATCTTGATCTAAAACCGAAGAATATAATGCGGCGTAAAGATGGTTCTATAGTATTAATCGATTTCGGTCTTTCCAAACAATACAATTCACAAGGAGAACCTGAAACAAGTACTGCCATCGGATATGGCACCCCAGGCTATGCCCCAATTGAACAAAGCTGTTATCGCGATGGAGAAGGTTTTCCTATAACAATCGATATTTATGCCTTAGGAGCTACATTATTTAAAACATTGACCGGAAAAACGCCTCCCAACGCTTCTAATATTATGAACTATGGCTTTCCGGAAGCCGAATTGCAAGAAAGAAACATCAGTAACAAGACCATTACTGCCATACGGCATGCAATGAAACCAGAAAAGAATGCAAGAACACAAACTGTAGAAACTTTTATCCAGGAAATTGAAGGAGGTCATGCAGAAGACACCACTCTTATTGAAGATAGTTCATTGATAGTTTTGCCGGAAACAAACAAAATAACCCTATCATTAGAAAAGTTATTCATGGGAAGTGATAGAAATTTTTCTACAGATATTATAATCACCGCAAACTCTATTGCACTTACCGTAAAAGCATTCACTATACCAAAAACCAAGATACAGACTTATACTTATCCATATACCTCTCAAAAATTCAAAAAACTATTATCAAACCTACGAGAGTTAAGTTTACAAACAGCTTATGACTCATTCAATTATGAAGTGGATAATGCACCAGATATTTTTTACCGCATGCGATTCTCCCTCTTCTCTACAAAAAAATCCTATGCAGATATAAAGGTGGAGTATGAGGCTTTAGATGAATTACGCACCGATGAATTGCCCAAAAACTGGCATGGCATGTTCTCAAGGCTTCAAAGGGCCATCACTTCCCAAATTCCTTCTTTCAACGAAACTGTTCTCACAGTAGTTTCTAATAAAACGCCCCCTGAAGAGGGGGCAAAGGTCATAAGCATAGCAAAAGAAAGCTTTATGGCTATCTTTGCTGGAGTCATGACTCTAATGCTAATAATTGGACCCAACATAGGAGTAGGAGGAATTATCACCATAACAAGCCTTGTCATCTTACCAGACTTGCTCATATTTTGGTTATCACCTCGAAAGAAGCTTCATGCGATTTTATTTTCTGCAACAATCATACTATTACTCGCAATCAACCATATAACACATCAATAAATCTTATAGATTATGCAATTACAAAACGGAACTCTTCTGCAAGGAGGAAAATATAAAATAGAAACAGTCTTAGGACAAGGAGGTTTCGGCATCACCTATTTGGCCACCCAAACGCTAACCGACAAAAAAGTCGCTATAAAGGAGTTTTTCTTTAAAGAATATTGTGAGCGTGACAATGTGTCGGGCACAGTAACAGTGCCAACAACCAGTAAGAAAAAATTTGTAGAGAAGTTTCAAAAGAAATTTCTAAAAGAGGCTAAGATTATCTCAAACCTCAATCACAAGAATATTATACGAGTGCTTGACGTATTTCAGGAGAATGACACTTCCTACTATAGCATGGAATATATCATTGGAAAATCGTTGGCACAAGAAATTAATGCCAAAGGGAAAATTGATGAGACGGAAGCCATTTCCATCATTGATAGTATCGGACAAGCCTTAAGCTATCTCCATGAGCGCCATATAAACCATTTAGACGTCAAGCCTGGCAATATAATGATAGATGAAAAGGAGCATAGAACTGTTTTAATTGACTTTGGCGTATCGAAGCAGTATGATCCTGAAACTGGTGACGGTACAACAACCACTCCAGTTGGTATCAGCCATGGCTACTCCCCCTTGGAGCAGTACAATACAGGCGGCGTAAACAATTTCTCACCACAATCGGATATTTATGCTCTTGGAGCTACTCTGCTGAAAATGGTTTCAGGGCAAACGCCACCCAGTGCTATAGACATATCACAACATGGACTGCCACAATTACCCTCTACCATATCTCCCTGGATTGACAAGGCAATCAGAACTGCCATGCAACCAATAAAAGAAAGCCGCCCGGCTTCGGTACAACAATTCATTACGATAATACATGAAAGAAAAGCCGCTCCAGAAGAAACAATTTTCTCCGGTACTGTTGAAAAGGAGAAAGATAAGAAACGATCTTCCATAGTTGGCAAAACACTTCTTATAGCCTTATTAGTAGCTGCAGTGATTGGTGTTATTTATGTCATGAATCAAAGCAGTGCAGTAAATATGCCTGATGTCGTTACAGAGGATAATATGCCCATACCCTATGAAGAACCATTAAACGAAGCACCGTCAAATAATGACTTGAAGACAAAAAGGTACTCCAAAGAGGTAGATTCCTCTACCGGTACCAACAAGCTGAATATAGACTACCCCACTTCAGGTAATGCCATATTGTTACAAAACATCAGAGAGTGGATTAATGAAGAACTTGGAGGAACTTACGACGGCGACTTGAACGACGGTGCGACATTCTTTGCATATTATACGAAAGGGTTAGACAACAATGAAGAAGACGGTTATTCAACCACAGATATAAAAAAAGCCAATGAGACAAGCAAAATCATCACATATATCAAAGACTGCTACGCATATGCCGGTGGCGCTCATGGATATGGTTTTGCCGTAGGTGTCACCTTTCGGAAAATTGATGGAAAAAAATTCTCAAAAGACATGATTATGCGCCCTTATGCGATACAAAACGACATAAAAGCTGGTTTGAAAAAATATTTCGGGGTAGTGACCGATGACGAGCTGATGGACAACCTTCAACTGAACAACGAATTATACAATATCAACAACCTCCCTCTGCCCGAAACAGACCCATGGATTACAAAAGATGGTGTTTTCTTCTCGTATGCTCCCTATGAAATTGCCAGTTACGCAGCAGGCGCTCCCTCCTTTGTGATACCCATCAGCAAAGTCAAGAACCACGTCACTTCTACAGCAAAAACATTCTTTGATGAATAAAACGACCTCATTAGCTTGAGAATGACCACCTATACGGTTATTTCATACAAGAATCACCGCATTTCATGTAATATACACAAATCCTTATATAGGTTATCATTTCAAATCAATATCTTTGAAACATAAAAGAAAACATTGGTTATGGAAAAGAAGCAGTTAAAAGTCTCAGAATCAGAATACGCTAAGAATCTTGGAGTAGCCGCAAGCGCGGGAGCAGCAATAGGAGGAGCGGCTTTTGCAGCAGCAGCTTATTCAACAAGAGCATGGGAAACTGACTCTAATGAAGACAACGAGACACTGGAAATTGTAGAGGAAAGCAGCACTGATGAGATGATACAACCAGAAACTGTATCTATAGAAATATCAGATCCCGTCACTGCAGACATAGCCTACACCATAGACCCTCTTTCTCCGGCTGAAAGTGAAGCGATAGACATGGCCAGTACGGAGAATGATGAAATTGTCATCGAAGACATTGAATATCCAGACGAAGGAGATATCCTCCAATCAGATATGCAAGACGTCATGGACTGGGTAGCAGGAGAAACGATGGATATTCCTTTGCTGGACAATGCTATATACAGTGATGATACCATCGTAGAAGACAGTCAGCTGTTTTCTATATGAAAAGACATTATTAATACTAAAAAATATCAGCCTTATGAACTCAGAAGACACCATTCTTAACCAGCAACAGAACGACAACGAAGAAACATTGCCGAACAACAACCAGAGCACCTCAAAGGAACAGCCTGCGAAAAAAGACAGTTCATGGAAACATGTAACAATAGGTGGCATATCTGGAATTTTATTAGGTGGCGCCAGTACCTTTTTCACCAGTTCTTCCAGTGCCGCCAATGACAGTGACGCTCCCAGCCACGGCAGCCAGTCAGCAACAAGCCATGGCTCTACTCCCGTTTCTCCAGACTCACACATCTCTGTAGAAGGGTTACCGGTTGCAACAGTCAGTGACGATATGTCTTTCAGCGAAGCCTTTGCAGCAGCGCGCCAGGAGGTAGGACCGGGAGGAGTCTTTGAATGGCACGGTGGCGTATACGGTACATATTACGCCAATGAATGGAGTGACATGACACCAGAACAGCGGGCAGAATTCGGAAGCCGCGTTTCCTATGGAGCAAGTGGTTCGGGAAATCACGAGACAGCAGAACACGCTACAGAAGAGAGCCATAATGTAGCGGAACATCATGCAACGGAAGAACCGGAAATAGTCAATGTGGAGCATGAAAATGCACACGTTGAAGATGAAGTTCAGATTGTAGGAATCAGTGATGAAACCATGGATGACGGCTCGATGGTTACCATCGGACAACTGGAAATAAACGGACAAGAAGTTTATGTGGTAGATGTGGATCATAACGGCACTTTCGACCTGATGGGAGCCGATGTAAATGGAGATGGAGTAATCAGCGAAAATGAAGTCTACAACATACAAGACCAAGGACTGGAAGTTGCCGATTTGCAGCAGCAGATGGATGCAATACCCTCGGATGATTATCTGGCAGATATGCCTGATTATATTAATGATGCTGACTCCAGCGGATTTGCCTAATCAACAGACAAGATGAGAATGAAGCGGATATTATTTTCACTGATATGCATATGCTTGTTTAGCCTGCAAAGCCTGGCACAGAATATATATTTAGTTTCCGTAGGCATTGCAGACTATCCCGGCACAGAGAATGATTTAACATTGCCTGCCAAAGATGCAGAGACCATACAATGGATATATCAGAAGAATCAGAAAGCAGAAACAATATTATTAACCGATGCACAAGCCACCCGGAGTAATGTATTAAGCAGTATGACGCGAATTTTCAATAAAGCCTCAGCCAAAGACATCATTGTCCTTTTTTTTAGTGGTCATGGATATAAAGGTGGATTTGTGGGCTATGATGCAATGATTACTTATCAAGACATCAAGAAAACAATGGCAAAAAGTGCAGCCAAGAACAAAATGATATTTGCAGATGCATGTTTCTCTGGAAAGATGAGAGAACCACGTAGAAACTCATCGAATATATCCCCCTCTTCGTTAAAAGTAATGCTGTTCCTTTCTTCCCGTGAAAATGAAGTCTCTATAGAGTCTCCTTCCATGAAAAACGGATTCTTCACAACATGCCTGCAACGGGGACTACGAGGCGGAGCCGACGCAAACCGTGATCGGATCATCACAGCTAAAGAACTTTTCGAATTTGTCAGCCAAGGGGTAAAAAAGCTGTCAAGGGACAAGCAGCACCCTGTCATGTGGGGTAAGTTCAGCGATTCTATGCCGGTAATGATATGGTAACAATAATAGAATAGAACAAATGGAATCAGAATTATTAAGAATCAAGTGTCCGAACTGCGGTGCCGTTCTGACTATAAAAAAGATAGCAGGCCTGGAAACCAAGAGTATTCCATGCCCAGTATGCAAAAAGGCATCAAAGTACATTGACTACAAAGTTCCCAAACAACAATATACTCCACCGAATGAAAATGATGACACCACCATGGGAGATGAAACCCACATTGACCATTCAAAAAATCAGAGTATCGGCAAACTTCAGAAAATTGGCACAAGTCATATGTATACTTTATCCCTAGGAATAAATACAATCGGACGAAAGGCACAAACATCAAACGCCACTGTACAGATTGATACAGATGACCTTACAATGAGCCGTTCACATTCCATTATTGAGGTACGCAAACTGAAAACCGGTGGTTATATACACTATTTTTCGAATGCTCAAAACAAAAATGCCACTTATATCAATTCTGGATTAATTGAAAATGGCGACCGTATCATACTGCATGGAGGTGAAATCATAAAAATGTCGAATACGACATTGAAATTCATACTTCTTTCTGAAGATGATACAATCATTTAAACCTAAAACAAAATTGGATATGAAATATGTTTTAAACCCCTTAGCTATCTACGAACTGGGACAACGGAGCAATCAGGAAGATTCCATCTTCCCCGTATCAGGTGAAGTAACGGCAGAAGACCGCCTGTTTATCGTATGCGATGGAATGGGTGGTCATGAGTCGGGTGAGGTTGCCAGCCAGACAGTATGCCAAACGATGAGTGAATACATCTTGTCACAAACTTCACCGGAAGGGGCTTTCACAGACGAGCAATTTAACGAGGCGCTCAATGCAGCCTATGATTCATTAGACCAAAAGGATAATGGTGCCGCCAAAAAGATGGGGACCACCATGACTCTTCTGAAATTTCATAGTGGCGGATGCCTGCTTGCCCATATCGGTGACAGCCGCATCTATCATATCCGACCTTCTGAAAGATACATTTTCCACACAAGAGATCACTCGTTGATAAACGACCTATATGACATCGGTGAAATCACCCTTGAAGAGATGAAAACCTCAAAGCAGAAGAATGTCATTACCCGTGCCATGCAACCCAACCTGGAAAGACGTCCTAAAGCAGACATAAAACATATTACAGACATCCGCCCCGGTGACTATTTCTTCATGTGCTCGGATGGCATGTTAGAGGAAACTGACGATAGTGACTTGCTGAATATCCTCTCTGACCCTGACACAACAGATGATGAAAAAATACAAATCCTGACCAAGGTCAGTGAAAACAACCGGGATAATCATTCTGCATTTCTTATTCATATTTTAGACTTAATTCCGGATAATTATACAAAAGAAGAAAAAGGCAAAGAAGAAAGTCCTATAGAATCCGTTCCGGACAACCGTGTCATGACTGCTGGAACAAGGACAATCGAAAGAAAGGAAAAAAAGAGTGCTGAAACTAAAGAGGATAAGAGACAAAAGCGCAGGCTACCGATTGTCAAGATTCTTGCATTCGCCATATTACTTTTTATCGTTATCTACGCCGCTTCTTTCATTCTGTTGAAAGCTATAAAGGGGGAGAAAGAGCATTCCAAGACAAATCACCAAATAGAAAACACTATATTACAAGAATAATCCAAGAATATGCAGCTACTACCGGAAACATCTCTGCAAGGAGGCAAATATAAAATAGAAAAAGTACTTGGCCAAGGTGGTTTTGGCATTACTTACTTAGGGCTTCAGACGGGACTGAACCGGTCTGTCGCCATTAAAGAGTTCTTTATGAAAGAATACTGTGAACGCGAAGAGACTACTTCCAAAGTTCTTCTGGGCTCACAAGGTAGTCGAGATATAGTGGACCGTTTCCGAATAAAATTCATAAAAGAAGCTCAAACCATTGCCCAGATGGACAATCCGCATATCATCCGCATTCATGACATTTTTGAGGAAAATGCAACTGCATATTATGTAATGGAATATATTGACGGAGACTCTTTGGACAGGTTAATACAGAAGCAAGGGAAGTTAGACACCGCGGTAGCATTAAACTACATCTGCCAAACAGCTAAAGCATTACAGTATATCCATCAAAAGAAGATTTTACACTTAGACATCAAGCCTTCCAACATTCTGCTCAGAGGTGAGGAAGATGCTGTATTAATAGATTTCGGAATTTCCAAACGATATGATATAGACGGAAGTCAAACGAGCACCACTCCTACAGGAATCAGTAAAGGTTATGCCCCCATAGAACAATATAGACAAGGTGGTACAAGCATGTTCATGCCCAGTACAGACATTTATTCATTAGGCGCTACCATGTATAAGTTACTGACAGGAGAAACACCGCCCGAAGCTTCTGACATTGTAGACGAAGGATTAACAATTCCAGATTATATAGCCCCCAGAATAGCAACTGCAATAGAAAAGTGTATGGCTCCAGCACGCAAACAAAGGCCACAATCTATTACAGAATTTCTGTCCTTGATAGCAATGGAGCCTCATGAACATCCTCAAGACGGTACATCTTCTTCTATGGAAAACACGGTTATACAAAAAAGGACAGACCACCAATATCTATCAATTGACGTAAAAGGAATTTTATTCAAAATGTGTTTCGTTGAAGCAGGAACTTTCATGATGGGAGCTACTTCAGAACAAGAGCACGAAGCCTATAGTGACGAAAAAAGCAACAAAAAAGTGGATATACAGAACTTCTACTTGGGAGAAACCACTGTTACCCGGAAATTATGGAATGCGATTATGGGAAACTATCAATCGGAATCCAAAGAGGAGAATCTTCCTATCGAGAATATATCATGGATTGACTGCATAGATTTTATTCAAAGACTAAACAATGTTACCGGACGCAAGTTCCGTCTTCCAACCGAAGAAGAATGGGAGTATGCGGCACGAGGAGGAAATCAAAGCAAAGGGTATAAATACGCCGGTTCAAATTCTATTGATGAAGTTGCATGGTATGATGGGAACAGTAAACATCACACCCATCCCGTGGCTTTAAAAAGACCGAATGAATTGGGATTGTATGACATGAGCGGAAACATTCAAGAATGGTGTTCCTCTTTCTATGAATATGGCTCAAACCGGAGTCTACGAGGCGGATGCTATTTATCATCACCACGAAGATGCCGTGTTTCATGTAGAAACAACAATAGCCAAGTGTATCATGATGCAAGCATAGGATTACGATTGGCTTTATAAACAGCTACGGAGCGGGATTCCACATGAACTTCCTCCTTTATATGACTTGTTTGGCTATCCATGCACAAGCCTCCGCATCCGCCAATGCATGGTGGTGTTGCTCCAGTTGGTAGCCACAACAAGCTGCCACTGTGTGCAACTGATAGTTGGGCAATCCTTTCAGGACGCGACGTGATGCCTGCAAAGTACAATGAAACTCATAATCCGGATAATCCATGCAGTAAGTACGGAAAACAGCTTTCAGGCAGCTTTCATCAAAGGCCTTGTTGTGCGCTACCAATGGCAAGCCTTCAATGCGCGGAGCTATTTCCTGCCACACAACGGGAAAGATAGGAGCATCCTGAGTATCTGCCAACGTCAGACCATGCACGCGGGTATTCCAATAAGTGTAATACTCCGGTTCGGGACGGATGAGGCTATAATAATGGTCCACAATCTCTCCATCACGTACGATAACCACTCCTACACTACAAACGCTGGTACGCTGTTCGTTGGCCGTTTCAAAATCAATGGCTGCAAAATCTTTCATCCGATATGGTTTTATAGTCGCCAAAGATAGGAAATAAATTGAGACTTAGAGCAGAACGCAGTAATAAGGCTGACAAATAGCGGTTTAGGTAATAAAAAGGAAAGAGCAGCAAGCCATCCGAAACCAATAAAAAGCCAAGTGAGGACAGAGTTACATTACTATCTCGTTACTTTCTTTTGGCTGGCAGCTGATTTTAAGATGGTTTTCAAAGAGCTGGTTTACATGGATTTCAGACACTATTTACTTGCAAATGTAACCGAATTTTCGGAAAATGGCAGTGATAGCATGAAAAAAGAAGTAAATCCGATTCTTTTGCGCTGATTGGCAGTGCTTTGCGTATCAAGAAACAACTCTACAGGTGATAATTTTGCAATCAAAAAAATGTAGAGTATGAGATCAACATTCAAAGTCTTATTTTATCTCAAGCGCAATGCCCCCAAGAAGAACGGGCTTGTGCCAGTCATGTGCCGTGTGACCGTAAACGGCAAAGTATCCCAATTCAGTTGCAAACTGGATGTAGAGGAAAAATCGTGGAATGTCGAATTGGGCGGATTGTCCGGCAGAAGCCTCGTTGCACAGGAAGGCAACCAGATGCTGGATAAAATCCGTGTGGGTATCAACAAAGCCTATCAAGAGATATATGACCGTGATAACTATGTAACCGCCGAAAAAGTGCGCAATGCTTTCTTAGGGATGGGAATGAAACACGAAACCCTGCTTGCAGTCTTTGCCCGGCACAACGAGGACTACGCCAAACAAGTTGGTAAAATCAAGAGCGAGCGCAGCTATTGGAAATACCGCACCGGATATAGACGAAGCGCAATGTCTGGCATATATCAAAGAGAATCCAATCTCTAAACAACCGGAAGCTAAGAGAAGGGAAGCAGAACTGCAAAATGTGGCAAGTGAACTGACTATACAAAGTGAAGTAAGTACATCGGGTAAGCAAACTGAACTCATTAATCCGATTAAACCATCCACTCAGAAACGTACTGGCGAAAAGACAAAGGAGAAGGCATTGGAACAATACCGCCAGACCTTCTTACAGGTTCCCAAGATTGATGACCGCAAACCCGTATTTGTGAGTTGCCATACACGGGATAGGCTCGATGAGATTGTGCGCAGGCTGGGAGGCAGAAAGATGAGCGTGTCGGGATTGATTGAGAATCTGGCACTGCATCATCTGGAACTTTATGGAGAGGACATTGAACTTTGGAGAAAATTATAGTTTCACAGCTTATTAATAATGTATAGTGTGTATATTCAGTATAGTATGTTTACCCAACGGACATACTATACTGAATACACTGAAAATAAAGCTAACTTTTCAATCCGTCCCCGGACGGATTTTTCTATTCTGGTGAATAGAGCAAGGTGTCTTTTGAGTTACTCAAAAGGCGGCGAGTAACTCACCACTCCTTGCCCTTGCAGGGAGTAACCACCCTCCAAAGTCGGGCGATCAAAAGAAATCTATCGTCAAAATCAAAATAATGGGAAGGTAATGCCTACCTTATTGAGATTTATCACTATCTTCGCTTGTTAAATTGGATAAATTGTATAGTAATATATGGACGGATATTCTCAAACGCCACAAAAAGAGCGGTTGGAAACCCTGCGATTACTTATGCCCGAAGTATTTGATGAGGGGCATATTGATTGGGAAAAGTTGAAAGCTGCATTAGGCGAAAATGTAAACTTCGCTAATGAACGCTATGTGCTGAACTGGGCGGGCAAGAGTGAAGCTTTCAGAGTAATGCAGCAACCATCAACGGCTACTCTTGTGCCCTGTCGTGAGGAATCTGTTGATTTTGACAACACACAAAATGTCTTTATTGAAGGCGAGAATATGGAAGTGCTGAAAGTGCTTCAGAGAAGTTATTTCAGGAAGGTGAAGATGATTTATATAGACCCTCCATATAATACAGGTAGTGACTCGTTTATTTATCCAGACAAATTTTCTGAGAGCAAAGAGGAATATTTACGTCGTGTAGGAGATAAGAATGAAGAAGGCTATATGACACGTGACGGAATGTTTCGCAAGAACGCCAAAGAGAATGGGCAATATCACAGCAATTGGCTGAACATGATGATGCCACGTCTTTATCTTGCAAAAAGCCTACTACGTGAAGATGGAGTGATATTTATTTCAATTGATGATAATGAAGTGTATAATCTTCGGCTGTTGATGAATGAAATCTTTGGGGAGGAGAATTTTGTAGCGCAATTTATTTGGCATGCAAAAAAAGGAGGAGGAAGTGATAGCAGTAAAATTGTCACAGACCAAGAATATGTTTTATGCTACCTAAAATCTGATAATCCTGCTGGAGCCTTGCAAAAAGTGGAATTAGTAGGAGAAACATTAGACAAGCAAGATGAAAAAGGAAGTTACCGACGTGGAAGGGAACTAAACAAGTGGGGCTCTAATTCTAGACGGGAAGACAGACCAACGATGTATTTTCCCATAAAAGGTCCCAATGGAAAAGAAGTCTATCCAATACGTAATGATGGTAGTGAAGGATGCTGGAGATGGGGAAGAAAAGCAATGAAAGCCATAGTGGAAGCTGGTGATGTTGAATTTGTTGAAAGGCAAGATGGAACATACATAGCATATGAGAAAATAAGAAATACAGATGCACGTTTTAAACCCTATCGTACATTTATCAACTGTGGAACTACGGCAGATGGGTCGAAATTAATAAAAAGTATTTTTGGTGCGAAATATTTTGATTTTCCTAAACCTCTTGACCTAATTACTATTTTAGCGAATATTGGATTAGGTGAAAATGATATTCTATTAGACTTTTTTTCTGGCAGTGGGACAACAGCCCACGCCGTAATGGAACTGAATAAAGATGGTGGAAATCGCAAATATATTTGTGTTCAACTTCCCGAATTATGTGATGAAAAAAGTGAAGCATATAAGGCTGGTTATAAAACCATCGCTGAAATATCAAAGGAGCGCATTCGTCGTGCAGGAGCTAAAATTCGCAAAGAAGTTGAAATGGAACAAGCCAAACAGAAAGAACAACTGTCTTTTGATGAAGAACAAACCGTAACAATGCCTGACCTCGGTGTTAAGGTATTTAAACTCTCCGATAGCAATTTCAAACAATGGAGAGACATTAAAGGTTCCGACAAAGAAGAATGGCAACAACAAATATTGGACTTCCTTGATCCGGTGACAGAAAATGCCACAATTGACAATATGGTTTATGAATTGTTGTTGAAGAGTGGTAAGGACTTGAATAGCGTCATAGAACAGAAAGAAGGCTATTATCTCATTAATGGCAATGAATTGATTCTGATGTTGGAATCAGCCACTCAAGATGTGGTAAATTCCGTTTTAGCTGAACATCCTGATAAAGTCATCGCACTCGATCGCTTGTTTGAAGGCAATGATCAATTAAAAACCAATACTGTCCTGCAAATGCGTGATGCAGGCATTGAATTTAAGACGATATAAGAAGGAAATATATGGGCTTACAAGAAATATATGATAAACTCTCATTCACTGATGATAGCCTTATACAGCTATCAGATAAGGACTGGAAAAAAAAAGTAGTACTTCCAAGTCGTGTCTGTCGTTTGCTGGAAGAAAATGAATTCTTAAGGACTTTAGATGCTTTCTTCTGTTTCGACAACAAGCCTCTTATTCTATTTTTTAAAGATCCCCTAGATAAAAAGGCTCTACATCAAGCAATCTGGAACTTTAATGAATCCCCAATCGCTATTATTGTTGAAAACAATGTAGTTGAAATATTCAATGGCTTTGCTATTGATGAGAATAAACAATTATTAAAGAGATTAGGCGGAAACGAAACTTTAAATGATTTTACCTATTTTGAGCTAGTAACCGGCAAAACATGGGAAAAGTACAATGATGATATAAGCTATAAAAACAGAGTTGATTATCGCTTATTGGAAAATATTGAAGCTGTACAAAAACTCCTGAAGGAAAAAGGTTTAACCCAAACAACTGCAAATGCTCTATTGGGTAAAATAATCTTTTTCAGATATCTTATAGATCGCCATGTTAGGCTTAACTATCAAGAGAAAGAACTATGGAGCAATGATGATTTATGCAATTGTTTGAGCAACAGAAATGAATTTATCGCTTTTATACGACATATAGAAAATAAAGATACTGGTTTTAATGGAGATATGTTCCGTATAAGTGAGAGTGAGTTCGATACAATAGGCCAAGATGCACTAAATGTTCTCATCCGATTGTTACGAAGTGATGAAATCTCAACGGGACAACAATCTTTATTTAATATATATGATTTTTCTATTCTGCCAATAGAGTTTATTAGCAATATGTATGAAAAATTTATTGGAAAAGAAAATCAAGAGACTGAAGGTGCTTATTATACCCCTACTTTTTTAGTTGATTATATTGTATCTGAGACTATAGGGAAAAAGCTAAAGGAATCAAATGATTACAATTGTAAAGTTCTAGACCCGGCTTGTGGCTCTGGAATATTTTTAGTTGAATCATTACGAAAAATCATAGAGAAATACATAGCAATCAATGAAATAACAGATACTAATACTGATGATTTCAGGCAAACATTAAAGAGTATAGCTCAAGAAAATATTTTTGGTATAGACAAAGATCCGAGCGCAATACAAGTTGCTATATTTTCTGTTTACCTAACGTTGCTTGATTATCAAAAACCTGCTGATATTGGGAGTTTTAAATTTCCCAACTTATTAGGGACAAATTTTATTTGTAGTGATACTTTTGATTTGGATAATAAGGATTTGAAAGCCTTGGAAGATAGAAAGTTGCACTTTGACTACATAATTGGTAATCCTCCTTGGAAAGGGTCTGGTGGGGATGAAGTTGCACGAAAATACATTAAGGAAAGAAAGAAAGAAGAAAGAGATAAAAAATATTGCATACAAGTAAATAATAATGAATTAGCAGAATATTTTGTTTTCAGAGCAAGTGATTTCTGTCAAAAGGAAACAGAAGTGGCGTTAGTCATTCATAGTATGTCTTTATATAATCTCAATTCAAAAGACGGGTATAGTCCATTCCGTCAGTATTTATTAGAAGAATTCCATATAAAAAAAATATTTGAATTAGCGGCTGTTAGAAAAGAAGTTTTTGAGAAATCGAATGACAAAGCAGTAGCTCCTGCTTGTGTATTGTTTTACAAATATGCAAAGGGAGAAAATACAAACAACAATGTTATTACTCATATCGCATTGAAGCCAAGTCGTTTTTTTTCGATGTTTAAGGTTTTGTCAGTATGCAGTAATGACATCCAAGAAGTGCAACAGGATAGATTGAAAAATTACGATTGGCTTTGGAAAGTGCTGGTTTATGGCTCATATTTAGATTTCAATTTAATAAAGAGACTAAAGGAAAAACCTTCAATAAAAAGTATTATAGCTGATGATAACAGATTTATATCGGCAACAGGTATTACATTTAGTAAAGAAAAAGCCAAATATGATGCTTCGGGATTAAGAGGCATGGACTTTGTTGATGCCTATGGAGTAGAAAACTTTTTTATAAATCCTCAAAAGGTAACTCCTTTCCAAAAAGACAGATTAGGGCGAATTAGAAATACCAAAAAAGATATTTTTTGTGCGCCAATGCTTCTCTGCCGTCATGGCCTTGATACAAAAAAACTCATTTTTAAATCTGCTATTTCATATAAAGATGTGATTTTTAAGAAGTCTTTACTATCAATTAAAGCATATAGAGAGGGTGATACGAATATTTTGAAAAATATTGCATGTATTTTTGCATCTGACATTTCATCATATTTATCTATTCAAACTTTTTCTTCTGTTGGCATAGAACGTGAAAATGCAAAAGAATTTGAAATACTAAGTCTTCCATATGTCGCACTTGATAAGGATTATTATGAAACACTAGAAGGGTTATATAAGTTGCGTGATCAGAAAGAGAAAAGTATGCTTTTGAATGCAAATGAATTATATAATATTGATAAAACGATAGAAGATGAATCAAATACTTGTAATAGTAATATTAAAAACATGTTAAATTTGACAGTAGTCGATGATGATATTGTTGACTATGCGTTAAACGTCAGTCGTACTATAATTCACATAAACAGTGCCGGTATTGAAAAAAAGAAAGAGCTTATGCACAACTGTCCATTATTTAAAGCTCTGAATGCCCAAGATACGATACTAAAAGACTATGCCCAAGTGTATATAGACCGTTTTGCCAATAGTTTTAATAGAAACGGGAAGCGTTTCACGGTTGAAATTCTATATTCCAAACAAGTTATAGGAATGTATTTTAAAGTCATTGATGAAAATATGTTCATCAATGATATCGTTTATACTTCTGATAATGAAGACTTATTGCCTACTATTATAGCGCTAACCTCCCAAAAGTTGACTGATGCATTATTTGTACAAAAGGATGTCCGGGGATTTGAAAAGGAATACTTTTATATTTTCAAGCCAAATGAAAAACGTTTATGGCATAAGGCAATAGCATATTTAGATGTGAATGAATTTGATGACGCAATGTTAAGAGTAGGGAGGGACGGAGAATGATAAACATATTAGATGCGTCTTCTTTCAATTATTCGCGAACTCGAAAATATTCAAATTTCGAGTTTATTCTGACAAAATGTGTTATCGTGTATAATTTGATTTTGAACTCTGGTATAAATTTGGCAAACGATGAAAACTTGATTAGGGATGAGTTCTTGAAATATTTAAAAGACTTTGACTTTAAAGTGAAAAACGAATTAAGGCATTTGATTTTTGATAAGGAAGTACCTGAAACCACTGGAAGAGTTGATATTCGTATTCTCTCAACTAAAGATGAATATGTGAACGATAGGGCCTATTATATTATTGAATGCAAAAGGTTAAATGCAACTAACCTCAAAGGAACAACAGGGTTGAATGCAGAATATGTAAAGAATGGAATATGTAGGTTTTCTACCGGATATTATTCTTCGTATTTTGGTTGTAGTGCCATGTTTGGTTTTCTTGTAGAACCGGTGAATATACAAGAGGGCATTGTCAATAATATAAATTCGATGTTGAATACAAATCTTATCAATGCTCAAGACCAGTCAGTTAATGCAAATGCAACACAGCAAATGCAATATGAAAATTTTGCTAATGGATATTCTTATTCCTATGTGTCAAAACATACTCATAGCTCCGGGAATGAATTAGTTTTATATCATCTAATGTTTGACTTTTCAAAGAATATCCAATGAAACTAACCTTTGAGTCCAATTTAGCCTATCAGCAAAAAGCAATACAAGCGGTAGTCAATCTCTTCGAGGGGCAAACGCTTGAGTATTCAGATTGCCAATATAATCTGGATGAGGCTGGTACGCTCGATTTGATAGCAGGAATTGGCAATAGATTGATTTTATCGGAAGAACAAATTCTTGCCAATTTGCAGAAAGTACAGGAACAAAATGAGATCCCGTGTTCCGATACGCTTAAAGACATGCATTTTTCGGTTGAAATGGAAACAGGTACAGGCAAAACATACGTTTATCTGCGTACAATCTATGAATTAAACAAAAAGTATGGATTCAAGAAGTTTGTAATTGTGGTTCCGTCAGTACCTATCCGGGAAGGTGTTTTAAAAAACCTGCAAATCACGCACGAGCATTTTCAAACGCTCTATGACAATACTCCCGTTCGGTTTTATGTTTACGACCGTAACAAGATTTCTCAATTAAGAGGATTTGCAACAGGCGACAATATCGAGATATTGGTCATCAATATCGACTCTTTTGCGAAAGACGAAAACGTAATCAACAAGCCTAACGACAAACTGAGCGGACAAGAACCTATCAAATTTATCCAATCTGTTCAGCCTATTGTGATTGTGGATGAACCGCAGAACATGGAATCGGAAAAACGTGCGGCAGCTATCTCAAACCTTAACCCGCTTTGCACGCTGCGTTATTCGGCGACACACCGTAACCGTTATAACCTGATTTATAGCCTGAATCCTATTAAAGCTTATGATTTGGGATTGGTGAAACAGATTGAGGTTGATTCAGTTTTGGAAGAAAATTCTATGAATGGAGCTTTCGTTGCATTGGAGTCCATAACTGCCGCCAAGACAAAAGTCACGGCAAAAGTCTTCATTGACGTAAACGACAAAGATGGAGTAAAAAAGAAATCCGTCACAGTCCGTGTAGGTAGCGATTTATATGCACTTTCTAATGAAAGAGAGATTTATCGCAACGGGTATATTGTAGAAGAAATTGATGCAGCAAATGGTTGTATCACATTTTCAAACGGCGAGATTCTCTATCAGGGACAACGGAAAGATGATTTAAACGATGAAATAATGAAGTTCCAAATTCGCCGTACCGTAGAGGAACATTTACGTAAGGAACTAAAACTAAATAAACAAGGTATAAAAGTTTTATCCCTTTTTTTTATCGACCGAGTAGCAAACTATCGGAGCTATGATGCACAAGGTAACATTGTCAATGGAAAGTTTGCCACATGGTTTGAAGAAATATACAATGAATTGATGCACAAGCCAGCGTATCAATCATTAAATAAGTATTCTGACAAAATCCATAATGGATACTTTTCACAAGATAAAAAAGGGCGAGTAAAGGACACGTCAGGTGAAACACAAGCCGATGACGATACCTACAACTTGATTATGAAAGATAAAGAAACATTGCTGGATATGAATAATCCGCTTCGTTTCATTTTCTCGCATACGGCATTGAGAGAAGGTTGGGATAATCCGAATGTTTTTCAAATCTGCACACTTAATGAAACCAAGTCAGAAATAAAGAAACGCCAAGAGATCGGTCGTGGACTTCGGCTAGCAGTTAATCAAGATGGAATGCGTTGCTATGACAGAAACATAAACCGTCTGACCGTAGTTGCCAACGAATCCTATAACGATTTCGCAAAGGCTCTTCAAAATGAGTTGCAAGAAGATTGTGGCGTTGATTTTAGTGGACGTATTAAGCCAAAACGCGATAGGGTATCGATCAAGTATAAAAAAGGATTTGAAGCTGACCCATTGTTTCTTACAATCTGGGAAAAGTTGAAAGCAAAGACTATGTATCGTGTAAATTACAATACCAATACGCTTGTTGAAAAAGCAAGCAAGGAAATCAAAAAGATGCCTTGTATCAGTGCTCCTACCATTCGTTCTGTGAAAACGGAGGTTGTTATTTCGGATAAGGGTATTAGTGCCCAATATAAAGGAGACAAAATATCCATCCATTCTTTCGATTACCTTATACCTGATGTTTTGGGTTATATCCAAAACCGAACAGATCTGACTCGCTCAACGATAATGCATCTCCTTGTTAAATCCGAGCGTCTTGATGATTTGGCAATCAATCCGCAACTCTTCATGGATCAGGTTGTAGATAAAATCAAACGTGTATTGCAAGAATTAATGATTGAAGGCATAGAGTATCACAAGATCGGTGATTCAGCATACGAAATGCGGCTGTTTGAAGAACAAGAACTTGAGATTTACCTGAATGACTTTACGTTTAAAGTTTCGGATACGGATAAGACCATTTATGATGAATATGTTCCACTGGATTCTTCTGTAGAGAATACTTTTGCCCGTGATTGTGAGACAAGCGACCAAGTCAAATTCTACTTCAAATTACCGGATTGGTTTAAAATTCCTACGCCGATAGGTAGTTACAATCCCGACTGGGCGGTGGTGTTTGAAGATGACAAACGAGTCTATTTTGTTGCAGAGACCAAAGACACAGGAACCCCTATTGTTGATTTGGACAAACTATATCCAAGTGAAAGACTGAAAATTCGTTGTGGCAAGGCACATTTTAAACTGTTTGAAGATTTGGAATATCAGGTGATAAATAAAGTGAGTGAATTAATAAAAGAATATTGATTATAGACTTTCAATTCAAAGATATAGCAGAAATAGCAGCCAAAGTCGTGGTTCTCAAAGATGAACGAATTCGTTATTGGAATGATATTGTTTCAAACACTAATACAGTAATAGCCGTCTCAAAGATAATGGGAATAAAAGACCAATATAAAGCTATTGTTAGATGGATGGTAGTAGATCAAATAATAAAAGGAGGTTATACAGAAGAAGATGCCCGATTGGGGGAGATATGCCGAAATGAAATAGAGAAATGCGATAAGGCATTGGCGGACTGCATCTGCAAGGAGATAACTGATAAGGTATTGTCGAAAGTCGCTGAAATCCTTTCAAACAGACTATAATAATGAGCAAAAACTTCAAATACGCAATAGTATAGCAGAATTCTTGATTTTAGTAAGAATGATGAAAAATGAATATTTAGTAGCCAAGTTGTTGTACAATCAAGGAGTTTGGTTACTTTTGTACCAGAGTTGTTTAACAAAATGCGAAACGCAGTATTATAGTACATCTATATTGTCGCTAAATCATTACTGACAACTTATTACTTTTCAATTAGGGTCTATCAATCAGATAGATACAGAAAAATTTCTTATTCCAGGCAAAGATACGAAAAATTCACTCCGTTCCTTTCATTCTACACCTGGTTTCCATTATCTTTGTCCCCCGGACAAAGGCTAAAATATCATGGAACATCCACTTTCGCAATTCAAATATTGTCCGAAATGCGGTTCAGCCCATTTCGAAGTTCATAACGAGAAGTCAAAGCAGTGCGCCGACTGCAGTTTCGTCTACTACTTCAACCCCTCTTCCGCCACCGTCGCCTTGATACTGAACGAGCGCGACGAGCTGCTGGTGTGCCGCCGCGCCAAAGAGCCTGCCAAAGGGACGCTGGACCTCCCCGGAGGCTTCATCGATATGGCAGAGACCGGCGAGGAAGGCGTGGCACGCGAAGTGAAGGAAGAAACCGGCATGAAGGTGGCAAAGGCCGAATATCTCTTCTCCCTGCCCAACATCTACATCTATTCCGGCTTCCCCGTACACACGCTGGATATGTTTTTCCGTTGTACGGTGGAGGACACCTTGCACTTCAAGGCGATGGACGACGCGGCAGACCTCTTCTTCCTCCCCCTGAAAGACATCCGTACGGAAGAGTTCGGGCTCGGCTCCATCCGCAAAGGAGTGGGTATCTTCCTGGAAGACATGCGGAAGAACAAAAGCGAATGATTATTCGTTCCTATTATGGTATATATCCTAAAAAAGCCAAACAAGTGTAACATTTCCGGGTTAAAACCCGTATTTTTGTAAAATACCTATTCTAACAAAAGAAGATGAAACATAAAATCTCCCGAATATTGTGCACAGCACTCTGTTGCGCACCTTTACTCGCCTCAGCACAAACAAGCGAGAAGAGTACTTCTCCCAAGCGACTCTACCAGGAAGGACAGACGTTGTTCCAACAAAAGGCCTATGCCGCCGCCATCTCCCCGTTGCAAGCCTATGTACGCCAGATGAATGCAGACGGCAAGCCTCTGCCCGACACGGGCGAGCGACAGGAAGCGGAATACATGCTGGTATGCGCCGCATACGAACTCAGAGACCCCAAAAGCATAGACCTGCTCCGTGCCTTCCTGGACGAATATCCCGATACTCCCCATGCCAACCGCATCTACGCACTGATTGCCTCCGCCTACTTCTTCGAAGGCAATTATGACGATGCCCTCGCCATGTTCAACTCCGCCCGCCTCGACCTGCTGGGTTCCGAGGAGCGAGACGACATGACCTACCGCCTTGCCACCTGCTACCTGAAAACGGGCAACGTAAAGGAAGCAGCCATCTGGTTCGAGACGCTGCGTAGCACCAGCCGCAAATATGCAGCGGACTGTGCTTACTACATCTCTTATATCCGATATACCCAAGGACGGTATGACGAAGCGCTCAGCGGTTTCCTGCCTTTGCAGGACAATGCCAAGTACAAGAACCTGGTCCCCTATTACATCGCCGAAATCTACTTGCTGAAGAAACAGTACGACAAGGCAGAAATTGTAGCGCAAAATGCTTTGTCGGCCCACCCCGACGGTCTGAGCTACACGCACACGGCGGAGCTGAACCGCATCCTCGGTACAGCCGAATACCATTTCGGGAAATACCACGAAGCCATAAAGTCCTTCGAGCAATACCTGGAGCACAATGCCGAATCTGCCACTCATAGAAGAGATGCCCTCTACATGCTGGGTATGTCCTATTATCAATGCGGCGTGTATTCCCAAGTTCCTGCCATCCTTGGCGAAGTGACTACCGAGAACGACGCTCTCTCCCAAAATGCCTACCTGCACATGGGACTGGCTTACCTGCAACTGGCCGACAAGACCAAGGCACGTATGGCCTTCGAGCAGGCTGCCGCTTCCAATGCCGACCCGAAAATCAAGGAACAAGCCGCCTATAACTACGCCTTATGCATTCACGAGACCTCCTATTCCGCTTTCGGCGAATCGGTGACCGTCTTTGAGAAATTCCTGAACGAATTTCCAAACTCTCCTTATGCCGAGAAAGTCAGCAACTACCTGGTGGAAGTATACATGAATACACGCAGCTATGATGCCGCACTCAAGTCCATCGACCGTATCTCCCATCCCAGCAAAGCCATTCTGGAAGCCAAACAAAAGATTCTGTTCCAACTCGGGACCCAGTCTTTTGCCAACACGCAGTTCGAGCAAGCCATCGGTTACTTCAACCAAAGCGTCACGTTGGGGCAATACAACCTCCAGACCAAGGCAGACGCCCTCTACTGGCTCGGCGAGTCTTATTACCGCCTGAACCGGATGAGAGAAGCCGCCCGCAATTTCAACGAATATCTGTCACTCACCCGGCAGAGGGATACGGAAATGTTTGCCCTTGCCTACTATAACCTGGGCTACATCGCTTTCCACCAGAAAGACTATTCGACGGCAGAGAACCGTTTCCGCAACTTTGTCCAACTGGAGAAAGGTGAAAACCCGACCGCATTGGCAGATGCCTACAACCGTATCGGTGACTGCAACCTGCACGTCCGCCGCTTCGACGAGGCCAAGCAATACTATACAAAAGCAGAAAGTCTGGGAACACCTGCCGGAGACTACTCTTACTATCAGCTGGCCCTTGTAGCCGGCCTGCAAAAAGACTATTCCGGAAAGGTTACTTTACTGGACCGCCTTGCCGTCAAATATCCCAATTCGCCTTATGCCATCAATGCCCTTTACGAAAAAGGGCGCTCCTACGTACAGAGCAACAACAGCCCCCAAGCTATCGCCGCCTTCCGCGAATTGCTCGGCAAGTATCCCGAGAGTCCCGTCAGCCGTAAAGCCGCCGCCGAAATCGGTCTGCTTTACTACCAGAACGATGACTATGACCGTGCCATAGAAGCCTACAAACATGTAGTCACCCAATATCCCGGAAGCGAGGAAGCCCGCCTTGCCATGCGCGACTTGAAGTCCATCTACGTAGATGCCAACCGCGTGGATGAGTTTGCCGCCCTTGCCGCCCAAATGCCGGGAGAAATCCGCTTCGAACCCAGTGAGCAAGACTCGCTGACTTACATCGCTGCCGAAAAAGTATATATGAAAGGCGAAGCCGTACCTGCCAAAGAGAGCTTCACCCGCTATCTGCAAAGTTATCCGGGAGGCGCTTTCAGCCTAAATGCACACTACTACCTCTGCGTCATAGGCAAAGAGCAGAAAGATGAAGAGGCGGTATTGGAACATGCCGGAAAACTGCTGGAATACCCCGATAACCCATATTCTGAAGAGGCTTTGCTGATGCATGGAGAAATTCTGTTCAACCGCCAGCAATATGACCTGGCATTGGCCGACTACAAGAAATTGCAGGCCAAAGCCACCACGGCAGAGCGCCGCCAGCTTGGCGCTATCGGTGTACTGCGCTGTGGAGCACTGATGCATGATGATGCGGAAGTCATCAACGCCGCCACAGCCTTGCTTGCCGAAGCCAAGCTGTCTCCGGAGCTCCGGAACGAGGCGTTGTACTACCGTGCCAAGGCATACCTCAACCAGAAAGCCGACAAGAAGGCAATGGATGACCTTCAGCTGCTGGCCAAAGACACCCGTACCCTTTATGGAGCCGAAGCCAAATATCTGGTGGCATTACAATGGTACAACGCCGGTAATTATGCCTCTGCAGAAAAGGAAATCCTTAATTTCATCGACCAGAGTACACCGCATGCCTACTGGCTGGCACGCAGTTTCATACTTCTGTCTGATGTATATGTAGCCATGGACAAGAAGCTCGATGCACGCCAATACCTATTGAGCCTGCAGCAGAACTACCAGGCCGACGACGATATAGCAAGCATGATTAACGAAAGACTGGAGAAATTGAAGTAAGAAATATAGCACATTATGAAAAAGAAACAATATATCCTCGCAGGAACTATGCTTGTCTCCCTCTCTTTGGGAGCACAAGCCCAGACACAACCCCAAGACACCACCATGAACCGTACGGTAGTCGTGGAACAAGAATATAATCCGGACATCATGGACGCCTCCAAAGTGAACGTGCTTCCCAGGGTGGAACCTCCTACCGTCAGCAAAAAGGCGGTGGAATATGACGCCACCCTGATGCCGGCAACCCATATCCCGGCAGGTATCATGCAAGCCTATACCGGAAAAGAGACGCAGGCGAAAGCGCTGCCCGGATATGTACGCTTGGGATACGGTAACTACGGTAACCTCGATGTACGCGCCAACTACCTCTTCTCCTTATCCCCCAAAGACCGCCTCAACCTGACATTCACAATGGATGGCATGGATGGCAAACTGGACTTGCCGGATAATGGCGGGAAGTGGAATTCATTCTACTACCGTACCCATGCTGCCATGGATTATGTACATGCCTTCAGCAAAGTCGATTTGAATATTGCCGGAAAGTTCAACCAAAGCAATTTCAACTTCCTGCCCGACTTCGTCAGCAACAAGCAGAAATTCGTTTCGGGTGATGTACATTTCGGGGTAAGTTCCACGAGCGACGATATGCCTCTCCAATTCCACGCCGAAACCAATTTGTTGGTCTACCAGCGCCAACACGACCTCATGGTGAGCAATATCAAAGAAAATATCGTGCGCACCAAAGCCGATGTCACCGGTTCCATCTCCGATGAGCAGACCATCGGCATGGCTTTTGCCATGGACAACACATTCTACAGCGACGGACGTTTCGAGAATCACACCGACGTAGACTTCAATCCATACTATCTCTTTCAGAATGACGACTGGAAAATACGTCTCGGCGCACACGTCGACCTGGCTTTCGGTTTCGGCAAGAAGTTCCGCGCCGCTCCCGACGTAGAAATACAATACATCTTCTCGGACAGCTACATCCTCTACGCACAAGGTAAGGGAGGACGGCTACAGAACGATTTCCGCCGTCTGGAAACCATTACGCTTTATGGCATTACAAACCAGCAGCTTGACAATACCTACGAACAGCTCAACGCAGCCATCGGCTTCAAGGCAAGCCCGGTCAGCGGATTGTGGTTCAACCTATACGGCGGGTATCAAGATTTGAAAAACGACCTGATTGACACTCCGACTGTCAAGTCCGACGGGATAAGCAATGTTTACCTCACAGAAGATACCAAGAACCTCTACGCCGGAGCCGACCTGAGCTACAACTACAAGGATGTTTTCTATCTCGCCGCCAATGCCGTCTATCGCCATTGGACAACGGACTCAGACGGTTCTGATGTCGTAGTAAGCTTCAAACCTTCCGTAGAAGGCAATCTCAATCTCAAGGTACGCCCCATCTCCCCACTGCTTGTCGGCATCGGCTATCAGCACATCTCACGCCAGGGCGTGGAGGGCAACAAGGCGGACCCCGTCAGCAATCTCTATCTGAACGGCAGCTACGAACTCTTCAAAGGTATCTCCGTGTATGCGCGCGTGAACAACTTGCTGAACAAAGATTACCAGTACTACTGGGGATACCCTTCAGAAGGTCTCAGTTTCTTAGGCGGAGTAAGCTTCCTCTTTTAATAGGGGCAGCACAAGCCGGAGCTCTAATTTGAACAAAAAAGGTCATTTTTGCTAAATTCTCCTTATATTATAAGGTGGGAAGAATCTTTTTTTCCTACTTTTGCGGGCGAATTCAGTGGCGGGAGTCACTAAAAAACAGAAATTTATGCAGAAAAACCTTGTCATAGTCGAGTCTCCGGCGAAAGCAAAAACCATCGAGAAATTCCTTGGAAAAGATTTCAAAGTCCTTTCCAGCTACGGCCATATACGTGATTTGAAGAAAAAAGAATTCAGTATTGACGTAGACAAAGACTTCAAACCGCATTACGAGATACCGGCGGATAAAAAGAAAATCGTAACCCAGCTGAAAGAAGAAGCCGAGCAGGCAGAAACCGTATGGCTGGCTTCCGATGAGGACCGCGAAGGGGAAGCCATCGCATGGCACTTGTACGAAGTGCTGAAACTGAAACCGGAACACACCAGACGTATCGTCTTCCATGAAATCACCAAAGGTGCCATCCTGAAAGCGATAGAAAATCCCCGTGACATTGACATCAACCTGGTCGATGCCCAGCAAGCTCGACGTATCCTGGACCGTATCGTAGGTTTTGAACTTTCACCGGTATTGTGGAAGAAAGTGAAACCTGCCCTTTCTGCAGGCCGTGTACAGTCCGTAGCCGTCCGTCTCATTGTAGAGCGCGAACGCGAGATACATGCATTCCAGACCGAAGCATCCTACCGTGTTACCGCCGTATTCCTCGTTCCGGACACTGACGGCAAAACAGTGGAAATGAAAGCCGAACTGGCGCACCGGCTCAAGACAAAGGCAGAAGCCCGGAAATTGCTGGAGAGCTGTAAAGCAGCCACGTTTACCATCAGCGACATCACTACCCGTCCGCTGAAGAAAACTCCCGCAGCCCCGTTCACCACCTCTACCTTGCAGCAGGAGGCTGCCCGCAAACTGGGCTTCACCGTGGCACAGACCATGATGGTGGCGCAACGTCTGTACGAATCCGGATTGATAACCTACATGCGTACCGACTCCGTCAACCTTTCCGAACTTGCCGTCAACGCCAGCCGTGAAACCATCTCCAACCTGATGGGCGAACGTTACGTACACAACCGCCACTTCGCCACCAAGACCAAAGGAGCGCAAGAGGCCCACGAAGCTATCCGCCCCACCTATATGGAGAATACCAAGATAGAAGGTACCCCGCAGGAAAGAAAGCTGTACGACCTCATCTGGAAACGTACCATCGCCTCGCAGATGGCAGATGCCGAAGTGGAAAAGACAACCGTAACCATTGCTATCAGCAACGAGACGGAGACTTTCACTGCAACCGGCGAAGTGGTGAAATTCGACGGTTTCCTCCGTGTCTACCGCGAATCATACGATGATGACGTAGAGACCCAGGAAGATGAGGCACGCCTACTGCCCCCTCTGAAAAAAGGACAGAAGCTCGAACATGAAGGTATCACCGCTACCGAACGTTTCACCCAACACCCTCCCCGCTACACGGAAGCAAGCCTTGTGCGCAAATTGGAGGAACTGGGTATCGGACGTCCGTCTACCTATGCTCCGACCATTTCCACCATCCAGCAACGCGAATACGTGATAAAAGGAGAAAAAACGGGTGAAGAACGCACCTACAATGTGCTCAACCTGCAGGGTAATGAAATAACGGACAACAACCATACAGAAATCACCGGAGCCGAAAAGTCAAAACTGATGCCGACAGACACCGGTATTGTGGTCAATGACTTCCTGATAGAGTACTTCCCGGACATCCTTGACTACAACTTCACTGCGAGCGTCGAAAAGCAATTCGACGAAATAGCCGAAGGTGACAAGCAATGGACCGCCATTCTGAAAACATTCTATAAGAAATTCCATCCTTCGGTGGAGAACACGCTTGCCGCGAAAACCGCCCACAAAGCAGGCGAACGGATTCTAGGAACAGACCCCGTCAGCGGAAAACAAGTGTCTGTAAAAATCGGACGTTTCGGCCCAGTAGCACAGATAGGTACTGCCGAAGATGAGGAAAAGCCCCGTTTCGCCCAGGTAAAAAAAGAAATGTCCATCGAGACCATTACGCTGGAAGAAGCACTGGAGCTGTTCAAACTTCCCCGTACTCTCGGAGAGTACGAAGGCAAGAATGTAATCGTAGGTGCGGGACGTTTCGGACCTTATATCCAGAACAACGGCTTGTATGCCTCGTTACCCAAGACAATGGACCCGATGACCGTTACGCTGGAAGAAGCTATTGAACTTTTGCAAAAGAAACAAGAAGCAGAAGCCCAGAAACATATCAAGAAGTTTGAGGAAGAACCGGAACTGGAAATCCTGAACGGCCGCTACGGTCCTTACATCGCTTATAAAGGCAGCAACTACAAGATTCCTAAAGACATCATCCCTCAAGACCTGAACCTTCAGGCTTGTCTGGAAATTGTGAAACTGCAAAGCGACAAGGAGACGGGCAAGTCGAAACGGACTGCAAAGGCGGTGAAAGCAACGAAAACTACGAAAACAACCGCCAAAGCAACTGCCAAAACGAGCAAGACGAGCAAGACGAAATAGGATGAAGCCGATTTACTCTTCCTTTCATATCGGAAGAGTTTCGGACAATCCGAAAGAAGCCCAAGGTTCAGAGTACCAAAATACTTTTTTGTACAACCAGAGTTTTCACGGTATTTGTCATCTCTGCATGCCCGATTCTTCAGGCACGGATGATGCGGATAAAGAAAGCCAATAGTGCCACTGCAACATCACTGCATATCTTATGCAGTGTCACTGCAATAGTGTTGCAGTAACACTGCAAAGGCGTTGCAGCAGCACTGCAAAGGTGTTGCAGTGGCGCTGCAAAAGGCGTGCAGTAGTTTTGCAGTGGAGTTACACTGATTATCAACTACTTATTTTACCCACATAAAATAAGGAAAAAGATTTATCTACATAAAATGGAGGAAAATACTCCTTTAGCCAGTTTTTGTAAAAAAGCCTTGTGTCTTCGTTAAATATTGCATATATTCACCGTGCATGCAAGATGGATAAGTAAAACTCAACCGTCAAGATGCAAAAAAGACAATATACCATGAAGCAAATCAACCTTTTATCGGCACTCCTGCTGCTATGCCTCTATGCCTGCAACAACAAACCATATCCTCATACTATGCAAGTGGCAGATAAATTGGTATATAGTAATCCGGACAGTGCCTGCCTATTGCTGGAACAACTCCGTGACAGTATCACTACAGAACCCAAAGCCACACAGATATATTACCAACTACTGAACATAAAGGCCAGAGACAAAGCCTATATTACACATACCTCTGACAGCCTCATCCTGGAAGTTCTGCATTATTATGAAGATAAAAAAGACAAAACGCATTTACCCGAAGCATATTACTATGCCGGGCGAGTATATGCCGACTTAGGAGATGCCCCACAAGCATTAGACTACTATCAGAAAGCAGCAGAACTGTTGGAAGGAAATACGGATTACCGATTGCAGAAAGTGATTTATAGTCAAATGGGAGAATTGTTCCTTTATCAGGGAGTATATGAAGAGGCGATGAAAACATACAAAAAAGCTTATCGGTATAGTGCATTGACCAAAGATGAAAGAAGTATAATTGTCAACCTCTGCAATATAGGGACAACTTGGATGGCTTTCGATAAGCAAGACAGTATTTTACACTATTATACACTTGCACTAGCACAAGCCGAGAAGAACAAAGATAAAGAATCAATAACCATGATGCACTATCGCTTCATTGATCTATATATCCAACTAAAGCAATACGATTCAGCCAAAGCCATATTGCAAACGGTCATACTTTCTACACCACCACAAGAAACAGCGCAATATGCAACCGTTGCAGCTTCATATCACGAAATGGGGAAATTTGATTCTGCACAGCACTACTATAATGTCATGCTGAAGAGTGATAATATCTATGCCCTACAAGCCGCTCATTGGGGATTAGCAAAAATCTCAGAAAGAGATTCCAATTGCTCTTCCATTTTATATCACCTCCAGCACTACAATGAATTGACCGATTCCATCAAAAACATTACAGACAGCGAAAGTATCCGCAAAATGCAGTCACTTTACAATTATCAACTACATGAAAAAGAAAGTAACCGATTAAAAAACCAAAGTACCCGCCAACAGTTCTGGATATTATCTTCACTCTTGACATTAAGTATTCTGGTGCTTGTCTTCCTTATTTATTTTTACACAAACAAACAAAAGAAAGCCCGTTTGGAGAATAGCTTGAAAGAGCTGAAACGGCAAAAAGAGGAGCAGTACCAAAGAAGTACACAATACATTGAAGACAATAAGCACAAAATAGCGCTATTGGAAAAAGATTTGCAAACAACCAATCGGAGCAACAATGCTATGCAAAAGCTGCTCTTGGCACAAAAAGAGCAGATACTTCACATGAACTGCAAAATAGAAGCAGACCAAAAAGAACAATCCTTAGCCGAAATAGCCTTTCGCCAATCCGATATTTACTGCAAATTCAAAGATGCCGCTAACGACAATAAACCTATTGATGCCCAAGACTGGGAAATGCTACGCATCAAAGTGGATCGTTGCTATAAAGATTTCACAGCACGCCTGCAAGCCATCTACCCCGTAAGCGACATTGAAATGAAAATCTGCCTATTACTCAAAATAGAAATCAACGTAACAGGTATCGCACAGCTTACCAGAAGAACTAAATCAGCCATTGTCTCTGCCCGCAAAAAGCTGTATGAAAAGACACACGGGGAAGTTGGCAAACCGGAACAATGGAACAAAATTATTCAGTCGTTATAGATGCCTATATAAAAAGGTACAGTTATACACACAAAAATAGCACAAAATAGCACGTCAAAACAAGAACCGCACAAAAACCGCACAGTTCTTAAATGAGGAACAAATTGAAATCCTATAAATTCGCAAACTAAAACTCAAATACATCAAATTATGAAACGTTTGCTTATTATTATTTGTTCTTGCCTTCTTTACATAGGATTATGTTCAGCTAAGACGAAAATATATTTAGAGAGAAAGCAAAAAAACGCCCAAACGCGTTCTTTAGTCACAGCACCAACGGCCAACCACGAAGGCAATACCATCTATCTACAATCCGATGTCTCCATAAAGGAACTTCAAGTGACCGTCAAAGACGAAAAAGGAAACATCATTTCTTCAGAGTTCATTTCTCTCTCTTCCCTGCAATCCTATGCTCTTTCTATAGGAGGTGCAAAAGAAGGAATTTATATTTTAGAGTTGAATGACGGAAAAGAGGAATATTACGGCTATTTTGAAATCTACTAATAGAATCAAACATGAAAATAGTTTGAATTAAAAAAACAATAAACGAGAACTCAAAAACGCCCAATTATCTACATCTCTAATTAAATTTGAAATGAAGAAAATCTTACTCACACTATTAATATACATAGCATATTGTATTTTTGTACAATGCGAAAATGATAAGTTACAAGAAAGTTTAGTTATTGCCACTATACTTTCAAAAACTGTAAATACAGTAGACCCTATTACGCTTAATGAAAACAAAAAAATGCAATTATTAGAGGAAAACAGTAATGAAATAGTATTACTTTCTCTAAATGCAATTAAAGAATTTACATACCAAGAAGGATACGAATATAAGTTAAGCCTATTAAAAACAAAAATTGAAAAGCCAGAATACATTGTAGACGCTCCTTCATTTGAATACAAATTATTAAACACAATTTCAAAAATGAAAGTAGAATAGTAAACTAACATACCATACTTCATTAAAAAACGAAAATCATGAAAACGAAAATCATTTTTTCAAACTGTATTTTTTTACTTTCTTTATTAGCTTGTACAAATGAGCTAAAAGAAGAAACCTCTTCTTTAAATACAATTCCTATTGATGTAATTAATTTAGAAGAAGCATTTCCTAATAAGACTAAAGAAACTGTGATTTTGCAGAATGGAATATCATTCGAAAGGTATAATGATTTAATTATTTGGGGAGGAGATATGATAATATCCGAAAAGATGTTTAATTCTTTTAATAATCCTACTCAGACCAGAGGCGGAATCGTTAATAATCCAGACTTTAAATGGCCCAATGGGATTGTTTATTACAAATTTGACTCTGCAATATCAAAAACGACTAAAGAACATATTCAACAAGCCATGGATGAATGGAAACAATCAACTTCTAAAATCATCACATTCACAGAAAGAACATCTCAAAAAAATTACATCAAGTTCATCAATGGAGATGGTAATTATTCATCAGTCGGAATGAGAGGTGGAGAACAAATTCTTAGCATTAGCAAATATAACAGTAATAAAGGTACTGCTTTACACGAAATAGGACATGCACTTGGATTAATTCATGAGCAGCAACGACGCGACAGAGACGAATATATTAATATAAATTGGGACAATATTCAGTCTGATAAAAAAAGTAATTTCAAGATATGGGAAGAAAGTCACGCCGTGATTAAGTACATTCCTGATGTACTATTTGATTATAAATCTATAATGCTATATCCTTCTTATAATTCTTTTGCTATTGATTACTCGAAGCCTACAATGACCAAGAAAGATGGTTCGACATTTAATGCACAAAGAAACAACCTTAGTTATATTGATATAGTAGCAATTTACGATATTTATGGTTTCCCCACTGGAGGAGGAGGTCCTTCCGTCACTTCCATCAAATAAACACTTATCTATCTTGACTACTATAATGAAGAAAATTACAATGTACGCCACAAAACAAATTTCTATCACAAGTATATAAAGAATAAGCCCGAAGAAGTATCCTCGGGCTTATTCTTTATAGCACGATGCTTACATCCTATCCGGCACCTCAATTCCCAGCAATCCCATACCCAAGCGTACCACTTTGGCCACATTCTCGGACAATGCAAGGCGGAATACCTTCACGGCTTCGTTCTCCTCACGCAAAATGCTGAAGTCATGGTAGAACTGGTTATATTCCTTCACAAGGTCATACGTATAGTTTGCAATGATGGACGGGCTGTAATCCTCACCTGCCTGCTTCACAATAGCGGCAAAGTCGGCAACCATCTGTATCAGTCCCTCTTCCTTCTCACTCAGTTCAATGCCGGCAGGCAACTGGGCAGGGATTTCGATACCGGCCTCTTTTGCCTTGCGCAGAACGGACTGGATACGTGCGTATGTATATTGGATGAACGGTCCCGTATTGCCGTTGAAGTCGATGGACTCTTTCGGATTGAATGTCATGTTCTTGCGGGCATCCACTTTCAGGATGAAGTACTTCAAGGCACCCAGACCAACGATACGGGCGATATTGTCCGCTTCTTCCTTTGTCAGACCATCCAGCTTACCCAGTTCATTGCTGGTCTCCTTGGCAGTATCAATCATCTCCGCCATCAGGTCGTCAGCATCAACCACGGTACCTTCGCGGCTCTTCATCTTGCCTTCGGGAAGTTCCACCATGCCGTAAGAGAAGTGTACCAGCCCTTTCCCCCATTCAAAGCCCAGTTTGTCGAGCAGGATGGACAGTACCTGGAAATGGTAATTCTGTTCGTTGCCTACCACATAAATCATCTTGTCGATGGGATAATCTGCAAAACGGAGTTTGGCAGTACCTATGTCCTGCGTCATGTAGACGGAAGTGCCGTCCGCACGCAGCAGCAGCTTGTGGTCCAACCCCTCACCCGTGAGGTCTGCCCATACAGAGCCGTCTTCTTTGTGGTAGAAGAAGCCTTTCTCCAGGCCCTCCATTACCTTCTCCTTACCTTCGAGGTACGTGTTTGATTCGTAATATATCTTATCAAAAGTTACACCCATCATACGGTAAGTCTCGTCAAAACCTGCATACACCCAGTCGTTCATCTTCTTCCAGAGCGCACGTACTTCCGGGTCATTGGCCTCCCACTTCACCAGCATTTCACGAGCCTCCTTCATCAAAGGAGATTCAGCTTCCGCCTTGGCTTTGGCTTCTTCCTCATTCATGCCTTCGCTTTGGAACTTGGCCATCAGTTCTTTCACTTCCGCTTTATAATGCTTGTCGAAGGAAACATAGTAATCGCCAATCAAGTGATCTCCCTTCTTGCCGGATGATTCGGGAGTTTCACCATTTCCGTACTTCTGCCATGCCAACATGGACTTACAGATATGAATTCCACGGTCATTGACTATATTTGTCTTTACTACCTTATTACCGTTGGCAGCCACTATATTAGCCAGCGCATTTCCCAAAAGATTATTGCGTACATGGCCCAAATGAAGCGGTTTGTTGGTGTTGGGAGAAGAATACTCAATCATCACCAATGGAGAGTTGTCAGTAGCAGCCACGATGCCGTACTGCTTGTCCGCATGAATGCCATTCAACAATTCTATCCACGCAGAGGAGGCAATGGTCAGGTTCAGGAAGCCCTTGATGACATTAAATGCTGCAACCGAAGGCTCGTTTGCCTGCAAGTATTCACCGATTTCCCGGGCCGTCTGTTCCGGTCCTTTCTTGGACATACGGAGGAAAGGGAATACAACCAGCGTGAGGTGTCCCTCAAATTCTTTCTTGGTTTTCTGCAACTGCACTTGTGCGGCAGGAACATCCTGTCCGTAAAGCGCTTTCAGTCCGCCGATGACGGACGATACCAGTTTCTGTTCTATATTCATGATTCAAATGTATTTTCCTGCGTGCAAAGATAGCGTAAACCGAAATCAGTACAAAACAAGCAGGCTTGTTTTTATTGACTCACAAGATATTCAACATACAAAGAGGGGACGCTCCTTGTAAAACGTCCCCTCTTTGTATGTTGAGTATACTGTTCTTATTCAGCTGTCAATTCCGCACCTGGTTTGAATTTAACAACTTTCTTTGCAGCAATCTCGATAGGCTTTTTAGTAGAGGGGTTGATACCCATACGCGCTCCTCTTTCCACCACACTGAAAGTTCCAAAACCAACCAATGATACTTTATCACCGGTTTTCATTGCCTTAGTGACTGATGCGATAAATGCATCCAATGCTTTCTTTGAATCAGTCTTTGACAAACCAGACTCCGCTGCCATAGCGCTAATAAGTTCCGCCTTATTCATAATGCTTAAAATTAATTAATATGTTACACAAAAGATATTTTTACTTTTCATCACAAACCTCCACAAAAATAGAGCAATATTTCTGAATATCAAATAAAAACATTAAAAAAATATTGGAAAACAACGAAAAAGAAGGAATAGAATCTGCTTTTTCTGTTATAGAACAGAATTTATTCGTATTTTTGCCGGAGAAAGCAAAAACAGGCAACTGTTTTTGAACTGTAAAATGAATTGAAACAACAGATTATGAATACTATACCTACTGTAACCAAGAACCTTTTAATCATTAATGTGCTGATGTTTTTGGGCACCATCGTCGCCCAAAGCTACGGCATCGACCTCGCCCAATATCTGGGATTGCATTTTTTCCTTGCCGAAGATTTCAATGCAGCACAATTGATAACATATATGTTCATGCACGCCGGATTCGCGCACATATTTTTCAACATGTTTGCCGTATGGATGTTCGGACGTATTTTAGAGCAGGTATGGGGGCCAAAACGATTTCTGTTCTACTATCTGGTGTGCGGTATAGGAGCCGGAATTATCCAGGAGGTGGTACAGTATATTCATTATGAGACAGTACTTTCCGCCTATGACAGCGTAAATACTGGCATGGCCATCATCCCGATGGAGGAATATCTCAATATGATGACTACCGTGGGAGCTTCGGGAGCAGTATACGCCATTCTGCTGGCATTCGGCATGTTGTTCCCCAACCAGCAAATGTTCATCTTCCCGCTACCGGTTCCCATCAAGGCCAAATATTTTGTTATCGGATATGCCCTGATTGAGCTTTATGCCGGATTTGCAAACAGTGCAGGAGACAATGTGGCTCACTTCGCACATCTGGGTGGTATGGTATTCGGCTTTATCCTGATTATGTACTGGAGAAAAAAGAACAGAGGAAATGGCTACTATTATAACTGATTTGAAAGAAACTTTCCGTAGAGGGAACATTTATATCCAACTGATTTACATCAATGTAGCGGTATTCATACTTACTACGCTAACCGAAGTCATGTTCCAGTTGTTCAACCGGAGCATAGCAGGCGTATTCGAATGGTTGGAACTGCCGGCATCAGTCCTACGCTTCATCCTGCAACCATGGTCACTACTGACATATATGTTCATGCATGCAGGATTCATGCACATTCTTTTCAATATGCTGTGGCTTTACTGGTTCGGTGCACTGTTCCTGAGTTTCTTCTCTGCAAAGCATCTGCGGGGTGTATACATTCTGGGAGGAATTTGCGGCGGTCTGCTCTATATGGCCGCCTATAACATTTTCCCGTATTTCCGTCCCATGACAGACTATTCTTTCATGCTAGGCGCCTCCGCCTCTGTACTTGCCATTGTAGCCGCCACCGCCTATCGCGAGCCCAACTATCCGATACGGCTGCTGCTGTTCGGAACCATCCGGCTGAAATACCTGGCACTCATCGTTATAGGCACCGATTTGCTGTTCATCACCTCCAGCAATGCCGGTGGACACATCGCACATTTAGGAGGTGCGCTGGCAGGGGTATGGTTTGCCGCCAGCCTCAGCAAAGGCAGTGACCTGACCTCATGGATAAACAAATGTTTGGATGCCTTAGTTTCCATCGTCAGCTTCAAACCCCGAAAGCCGAAAATGAAAGTACACTACGGTACTGGCAAACAAAAAGATTATGATTACAACGCACGGAAAAAAGCCCAATCCGACGAGATAGACCGCATTCTCGACAAATTAAAGAAATCGGGATACGAAAGCCTTACTACAGAGGAAAAGAAAAGCTTGTTCGATGCAAGTAAACGTTAAACAAATGGAAAACGGAAAGTGGAATATGGAGAATGAGAAAATAGCCGCCACTCTTATTTTCAGTTTTCACCTTTCAATTTTCAATTATTATAATGAAGTATTTAGGTAATTTTGTCGCCCTCCTGATTTTGGCGGTCAATGCCTTGTTTACGGGCTTGCTACTGTTTACCGCCTATAGTCCGCACATACAGCCGGTCACACATCCGGTGCAGTCGTGCCTGGGACTGACATTTCCCGTTTTTCTGATGATAAATATAGGCTTCTTCATCTTTTGGCTGGTCATCCAGCGTTACAAAACCGCATTGCTTCCCTTGATAGGATTACTACTTTGTTATTCACAGACACGCACTTATCTGCCCATCAACTTTCATACAAACAAGTTGCCTGAAACAAGTTTCAAATTACTCTCATACAACATCATGGGATTTGACGGAGCCATCAAGCAGAATGGCAAGAATCCCATACTGACTTATTTAAAAGAAAGTAATGCCGATATCCTCTGCCTCCAAGAATACTCCACGACAGAATCATCCCGGCACCTTTCGCAAAAAGATGTGGAACAGGAACTCAAGGCATATCCATATCACCGCATCAACACGGTGGGCAGGGAAAAAGGGCATACCAACAAGATAGCATGTTATTCCAAATATCCGATTCTCTCGGCACGTGTACTAGATTATTCCAGCGAGTACAACGGTTCGGTACTGTATGAAGTAAAAATAGGAGAGGATACAGTCACCCTCATCAACAATCATTTGGAGTCCAACAAATTGACCAAAGCCGATAAAGCCGTGTACGAAAACATGCTGAAATCCCCTGAAAAAGAAAAGGTGAAAAGCGGTATGCGCCTGCTCATACGTAAATTAGCAGAGGCATCAGCCATCCGCGCACCGCAAGCTGACACGATTGCACACGAAATAACAGCTTCACCACATCCTTGTATCATTGTATGTGGCGATTTCAACGACACCCCCATCTCTTATACTCATCGTACCATCGCCCAAAATCTGGACGATGCATTCACCAAATCAGGACGGGGATTAGGAATTTCTTACAATCAGAACAGATTCTATTTTCGGATAGACAATATATTGACCAGCAAGAACCTGAAAGCCTACAATTGTACAGTAGACCGTTCCATCAAGGATTCAGACCACTATCCGATATGGTGTTATATCACCAAAAAGAATTGAGAATTAATACTTAACATTTAATACTTAGAAAACAATGTTCAAAAAATGTATTCTAATTTTAGCAGCAAGTTGTATGATGTACTCCTGTGCCACCCAGACGGAAAGCAATCCGTTCCTTACCGAGTTTCAAACACCCAATGGAGTGCCTCCATTCGATAAAATCAAGTTGGAGCACTATGAACCCGCATTCCAGAAAGGTATAGAAGAGCAGAATGCCAATATCCAAGCCATCATTGCCAATACGGAAGCTCCCACTTTCGAAAATGTCGTTGTTGCTCTCGACAACAGCTCCCCAACTCTGGACCGTGTAGGCGGTGTATTCTTCAACCTGACGGAGGCCGAAACTACCGATGAACTGACAGCCCTTTCCATGAAACTGGCCCCGACATTGGCCGAACACGAAGACAACATCTCACTCAATCAGGAGCTTTTCAAGAAAATAGATGCTGTCTACAATCAGAAAGATGCTCTCGGTCTGACCCGTGAGCAACAAAGACTGCTGGAAAAGACTTATAAGGGTTTTGTCCGTTCCGGCGCCAATCTTCCGGCCGACAAACAAGCCCGCCTGCGCGAAATCAACAAGCAGCTTTCCACGCTCGGAATCACGTTCAGCAACAACATCCTGAACGAAAACAACGATTTCAAGCTTTATGTAGAAAAAGAAGAAGACCTCGCCGGACTTCCCCAATGGTTCCGCGAAAGCGCCTTGGCCGAAGCCCGTGCCACCGGACAAGAAGGCAAATGGCTGTTCACCCTGCACAATGCAAGCCGCCTGCCTTTCCTGCAATATTCAGCCAACCGCCCGCTGCGCGAGCAGATGTACAAAGCCTACATCAACCGTGGCAACAACAATGACAAGAACGACAACAAAAAAATCATTGCCGACATCGTAAGCCTGAGACTTGAAAAGGCGCAATTGCTGGGATTCGATTGTTACTCCAACTTTGTATTGGACAATACAATGGCAAAGAATTCCGCTACCGTGATGGACTTCCTCAACAATTTATGGAGCTATGCACTCCCCAAGGCAAAAGCCGAAGCAGCCGAGCTGCAAAAGCTGATGGACAAGGAAGGCAAAGGAGAGAAACTGGAAGCATGGGACTGGTGGTACTACACCGAGAAACTGCGCAAAGAAAAATACAATCTCGAAGAAGAAGAAATCAAGCCCTACTTCAAGCTGGAAAATGTACGCGAAGGCGCCTTTGCCGTTGCCAACAAGCTCTATGGCATCACACTGACTAAACTCGAGGGCGTCCCCGTCTATCATCCCGATGTGGAAGTGTTCGAAGTGAAAGCCGCCGATGGCTCACAACTGGGCATTTTCTATGTAGACTACTTCCCCCGCCCCGGCAAGAGTGGCGGAGCATGGATGAGTAATTACCGTGAGCAACAAGACGGCGTACGCCCATTGGTATGCAACGTATGCAGCTTCACCAAGCCGGTAGGCGACACTCCCTCCCTGCTGACTATCGACGAAGTAGAAACTTTGTTCCATGAGTTTGGCCATGCCCTGCACGGATTGCTAACCCAATGCCAGTATAAAGGTACTTCAGGCACCAATGTCGTACGCGATTTCGTGGAACTCCCCTCCCAAATCAACGAGCACTGGGCCACCGAACCCGAAGTGCTGAAAATGTATGCCAAGCATTACAAGACTGGCGAAGTCATCCCCGACAGCCTGATTGAAAAGATACTGAACCAAAAAACGTTCAATCAGGGTTTCATGACTACCGAGTTGCTGGCCGCCGCCATCCTCGACATGAATCTGCATAACCTGACTGACACCGAAGGTCTTGATGTCGTTGCATACGAAAAAGAAGCAATGGACCAACTGGGGCTGATTCCGGAAATAGCTCCCCGTTATCGTACCACGTACTTTAACCACATCATTGGCGGCTATGCGGCAGGCTACTACAGCTATCTCTGGGCCAATGTTCTAGACAATGATGCCTTCGAAGCCTTCAAAGAACACGGTATCTTCGACAAGCAAACAGCCGACCTTTTCCGCCAAAATGTTCTGGAAAAAGGAGACAGCGAAGACCCAATGACTCTCTATAAGAACTTCAGAGGAACTGAGCCTCAATTAGACCCGATGTTAAAAAATCGCGGTATGAAGTAAGATTTGTGAAAAAAAAGCTATATTTGCAGCCTTGTATGCAACAGAATTTAATTAAAAAGTAATCATAATAAACTAAAAGTAACATGCAAAACAAAGGATTTGTAAGGGTTTTTGCGATATTGCTCACACTGGTGTGTGTGTTCTATCTCTCCTTCTCTTTTGTAACTCGCCATTACACAAGTAAGGCCAAAGAGTTTGCAAAAGGCGATGTGAAAGTAGAGCAGGACTACCTCGATTCTCTGGCTAATGAGAAAGTGTATTTTGGCAATTGGACGCTGAAACAATGTCGTGAGATGGAGATCAGTTTAGGTTTGGACTTGAAGGGCGGTATGAACGTCATCCTTGAAGTATCCGTACCCGATGTCATCAAAGTATTGGCTGACAACAAGACTGACGAAGCATTCAACCAAGCATTGGCCACTGCCGCCAAACAAGCTACCACAAGCCAAGATGACGTGATCACCTTGTTCGTCAGAGAGTATCACAAGCTTGCTCCGGGTGCTCCGCTGTCACAGCTGTTCGCAACCCAACAATTAAAAGACAAGGTAACTCAGAAATCTACCGACGCAGAAGTTGAAAAAGTATTGCGCGAAGAGGTAAAGGCGGCTGTTGAGAATTCCTATAATGTACTCCGTACCCGTATTGACCGTTTCGGTGTAGTTCAGCCTAACATCCAAAGTCTGGAAGACAAGATGGGGCGCATCATGGTGGAACTTCCGGGTATCAAAGAGCCTGAACGTGTAAGAAAATTGTTACAAGGTTCCGCCAATCTGGAATTCTGGGAAACATACACAGCAAAAGATGTTACTCCTTATCTGCAAGCTGCCGACACCAAGTTGCGTGCCATCGTTGCAAGCGAAACTCCGACAGAAGAGGCAGACAGCGCAGCTACCGAAACTCCTGCCGTAGCACAAGCTACCAGCACAGCCGACAGTCTTGCCGCTGCTTTAAAGGGCGAAAACAAAACACAAGCTGTTGATCTTGCGCAGATAAAGAAAGAACACCCGCTGTTCGCCATCCTGCAGGTCAACCCCAGCGGGCAAGGTCCTGTTGTTGCTTATGCCAACTACAAGGATACTGCTGAAATCAACAGATACCTTTCCATGCCGGAAGTTCAGGCCGAAATGCCGAAAGACTTGCGTCTGAAGTGGGGCGTATCTCCTTATGAATACGATCCGAAAGCCCAGACTTTCGAACTTTATGCCATCCGTTCTACAGAACGTAACGGCAAGGCGCCTCTGGAAGGTGATGTAGTGGTTAGCGCCAAAGACGAATACGACCATTACGGTAAACCTGCCGTAAGTATGTCTATGAACACTGACGGTGCCCGCCGTTGGGCTCAGCTCACCAAACAGAATATCGGCAAAAGCATTGCTATCGTGCTGGACGGTTATGTTTACTCAGCACCGAACGTAAACAATGAAATCACGGGCGGTAACTCACAGATTACCGGTCACTTTACTCCGGAACAAGCAAAAGACTTGGCAAACGTGTTAAGATCAGGTAAGATGCCGGCTCCTGCACACATCGTACAAGAAGATATCGTAGGTCCTTCACTGGGACAAGCTTCTATCAATGCCGGTATCATGTCATTCATCGTAGCATTGATTCTGCTGATGGTTTACATGTGCTCTATGTACGGATTCATTCCGGGTATGGTTGCCAATGGTGCTCTGGTACTGAACTTGTTCTTCACATTGGGTATCCTTTCTTCTTTCCAAGCAGCATTGACGATGTCCGGTATTGCCGGTATGGTGCTGGCACTGGGTATGGCTGTAGATGCCAACGTATTGATTTACGAACGTACCAAAGAAGAACTCCGTGCAGGCAAGGGTGTAAAGAAAGCATTGGCTGACGGTTACTCCAACGCCTTCTCTGCAATCTTCGACTCCAACTTGACGTCTATCATCACCGGTATTATCTTGTTCAACTTCGGTACAGGTCCTATCCGTGGTTTTGCTACTACATTGATTATCGGTATTTTGATTTCGTTCTTTACTGCCGTATTCATGACGCGTCTGTTCTATGACCATTTCATGAGCAAGGACAAACTCCTGAATCTGACATTCTCTTCCAAGATTTCAAAGAACTTGATGGCGAATGTACACTTCGACTTCATGGGTAGAAACAAATTGTGGCTGACCACTACTGGAGTTATCATAGTTATATGTATCGCTTTCCTCGCTACCCGCGGATTGAGCCAGAGTATCGACTTCACTGGTGGACGTAACTTCAAAGTACAGTTTGAGAATAAGGTAGAGCCGGAACAAGTTCGCGAGCTTATTTCCAGTAAGTTCGGCGATGCCAATGTCAGCGTTATCGCCATCGGCACGGACGGCAAGACAGTACGTATCAGTACCAACTACCGTATCGAAGAAGAAGGTAACAACATCGACTCTGAGATCGAAGCATACTTATACGAAACATTGAAACCGTTGCTGACTCAGAACATCACTTTGGAAACCTTCATCGACCGCGAAAACCATACGGGCGGAAGTATTATCAGTTCCCAGAAGGTAGGTCCGAGTATCGCAGACGACATTAAGGTTTCAGCCATCTGGTCTGTTGTACTTGCATTGATTGCCATCGGTATCTATATCCTGATCCGTTTCCGCAATATTGCATACAGTATCGGTTCAGTATCCGCATTGGCTTGTGATACTATCATCATCCTGGGTGCCTACTCCATCTGTTGGGGCTGGATGCCGTTCTCTCTGGAAATCGACCAGACCTTTATCGGTGCCATCCTGACAGCTATCGGTTACTCTATCAACGACAAGGTGGTAATCTTTGACCGTGTACGTGAATTCTTCGGTCTCTATCCGAAGCGTGACAAGTTCCAGTTGTTCAATGACTCATTGAATACAACTTTGGCACGTACCATCAATACTTCACTGAGCACCTTGATTGTGTTGCTGTGCATCTTCATCCTCGGTGGTGATTCCATCCGCAGCTTCGCATTCGCCATGATTCTGGGTGTTGTATTCGGTACACTGTCTTCTCTGTTCGTTGCATCTCCTATCGCATATCTGTTGATGAAAAACAAGAAAGGTACTGAAGCAGCTGTAGAAGTAGCCAAATAAAAATTTAGACAAAAAACTATAAACTAAAAAAGGAGGAAATCCGAAATGGACTTCCTCCTTTTTTGTAGTCTCGCCGGGAATCGAACCCGGATCTAAAGTTTAGGAAACTTCTATTCTATCCGTTGAACTACAAGACCTTTTGCATAGATTCTGCATATTGCAGTAGATTGCGAATGCAAAGATAATGTATTCTGTCGATTTTCCGAAAAAAGTTTTGTTAATCCGATTAACTTTACGAAATTTGTCGGTCAGTGATAGAATATAGTAACCCCCAAAAATTAATCTATAGTAATTCGTAAGTTATGGCAAACGACATGATGGTCAAAGAACTGGAGCAAGTGGTAGTCCGCTTCTCCGGAGACTCCGGCGATGGTATGCAGCTCGCCGGCAACATCTTTTCAACAGTTTCGGCTACCGTGGGCAATGATATCAGTACATTCCCCGACTATCCGGCAGATATCCGCGCCCCGCAAGGTTCACTTACCGGTGTTTCCGGTTTCCAAGTACATATCGGTGCTGAGAAAGTCTATACCCCGGGTGACAAATGCGACGTATTGGTAGCGATGAACGCCGCCGCACTGAAAACCCAATATAAGTTTGCTAAATCCACTGCTTGTATCATTATCGATACAGACGCTTTTCAGAAATCAGACCTGGAAAAAGCAGCTTTCAAGACCGATAATCCGATAGAGGAAATGGGTATTAAGCAGGATGTCATCGCCGCCCCTATCTCGAAAATGGTGAAAGACTGCCTTGCCGACACCGGAATGGACAACAAATCCATGCTGAAATGCCGCAACATGTTTGCAGTAGGTCTGGTATGCTGGCTGTTCAACCGCGACCTGAAAATAGCCGAAGATTTCATCCGCGAGAAATTCGCCAAAAAGCCCGAAATTGCCGAGGCAAACATCAAGGTTATACATGCAGGATATGATTACGGACACAACACCCATGCTTCCGTAGCCCACACATATAAGATTGAAAGTAAAACCACCGTTCCCGGCAGATACATGGATATCACGGGTAACAAAGCTACTGCTTACGGCTTCATCGCCGCAGCTGAAAAGGCTGGTCTGAAGCTGTTCCTCGGCTCCTATCCCATTACTCCGGCAACCGATGTACTGCACGAACTCTCTAAGCACAAGTCTCTGGGCGTGATTACCGTGCAGTGTGAAGACGAAATTTCCGGTTGCGCCACTTCTATCGGCGCCGCTTTTGCAGGCGCGCTGGCTGTGACCTCCACTTCAGGTCCCGGTGTCTGTCTGAAATCGGAAGCCATGAACCTGGCAGTCATTACAGAACTTCCGCTGGTTGTGCTCGACGTGCAACGTGGCGGCCCTTCTACCGGTCTGCCCACCAAGTCAGAGCAGACAGACTTGTTACAAGCATTGTTCGGCCGCAACGGTGAAAGCCCAATGCCCGTCATCGCTGCCTCTTCACCCACAAACTGTTTCGATGCAGCCTACATGGCAAGCAAGATTGCATTGGAACACATGACTCCGGTCGTATTGCTGACCGACGGCTTTGTTGCCAATGGTTCCGGCGCCTGGAAGCTGCCCAAACTGGCAGACTATCCCGCCATCACTCCTCCCTATGTGACTCCCGAAATGAAGGACAACTATACTCCGTACAAACGCAATCCTGAAACGGGTGTCCGCTACTGGGCCATCCCTGGACAAGAAGGCTATATGCACATCCTCGGAGGTCTGGAGAAAGACAGCAATACCGGTGCCATCTCCACCGATCCCGAAAACCATAACTTGATGTGCCACCTACGTGCCGAGAAGGTGGCCAAAATCCCCGTACCTGATGTAGAAGTGCAAGGCTGTGCAGACGATGCCGATTTGCTGATTGTCGGTTTCGGCGGTACATACGGCCACTTGTATTCGGCCATGGAAGAGATGAACAAGGCAGGCAAGAAGGTTGCCCTCTCCCACTTCACTTATCTAAACCCACTCCCCAAGAACACGGAGGCTGTTCTGAAGAAGTACAAGAAGGTGGTAGTTGCCGAACAAAACCTCGGACAATTTGCCGGTTATCTACGTATGAAGATAGACAACTTCACCCCGTACCAGTTCAACGAAGTCAAAGGACAGCCGTTCGTCGTTGCCGAGCTGGTGGCAGCGTTCAATAAATTAATTGACAATTGACTGTTGACTATTGATAATAACCATGCGTAATATGCGGATTATCAATGACCAACCACCAATTATCAACTATCAATTATCAACTATCAATTTAAAAAGATTATGTGCGAATATACAGCAAAAGACTATAAAAAAGGACAACCTCGTTGGTGTCCGGGTTGTGGTGACCACTTCTTTCTGGCCTCACTGCACAAAGCAATGGCAGAAATCGGCAAAGCTCCTTGGGAGAATGCCGTCATCTCAGGTATCGGCTGCTCCAGCCGTCTGCCCTATTACATGAATACGTATGCGATGCAGACCATCCACGGACGTGCTGCTGCCATCTCTACAGGTGCCAAGGTTGCCAATCCCAACCTGACGGTATGGCAAATCTCCGGCGACGGTGACGGTCTAGCCATCGGCGGTAATCACTTCATCCACGCCATACGCCGTAACATCGACCTGAACATGATTCTGCTGAACAACCGCATCTACGGTCTGACCAAAGGTCAATATTCTCCGACCTCTCCACGTGGTTTCGTCAGCAAGTCGTCTCCCTATGGTACGGTAGAAGATCCATTCCACCCAGCAGAGCTTTGCTTCGGTGCCCGCGGCCGTTTCTTTGCCCGCGCGGTAGCTACCGATGCTCCGGGAACAGTGGAAATATTGAAGGCAGCCATGGCTCACAAAGGGGCTTCCGTTTGCGAGATTCTGCAAAACTGCGTTATCTTCAATAACGGTACGCATGACTCCGTAGCCAAAAAGGAAGACCGCGCCAAGAATGCCATCTACTTGAAACACGGCGAACCGATGCTCTTCGGCGAGAACAACGAATACGGACTGATGCAGGAAGGCTTTGGTCTAAAAGTCGTGAAACTCGGTGAGAACGGCATTACAGAGAAGGATATCCTCATCCACGATGCCCACTGCATGGACAACACCCTGCAACTGAAGCTTGCCCTGATGGAAGGTCCCGACTTCCCGATTGCACTCGGTGTTATCCGCGATGTGGAAGCTCCTACTTACGACGATGCCGTTCATGAACAAATCGAAGAGGTGTCTACCAAGAAAAAGTATCACAACTTCGAGGAGTTATTGATGACGAACGATACGTGGGAAGTTAAATAATAATACAAAATTGAATAGACTCTCCGTTCCAATTACATGAACAGAAGAGTCTATTCTTTAAAAAAGAAAAAATCCGAAAACAATATTATCTTTTAAACCTTATTTCTTTTCTAATGAGAATGAATAGGGAACATCCGAGTCCATCGTACCTCTTTTCATATTAGGCTGAGCAGACATACGGTAGTCCATTCTCATACCTTGAACCATCTTGTCATGCTCCAGATAATTCTTCCCATATTTCTTTCCATCAATCTTCAATTCATCGATATAGCAGTTGGCCATACCATTTTCCGGAGCATTGATTGTTACATCGGCTCCATTCTCCAGATGAATCACAGCCTTACGGAAAAGCGGAGTCCCTAATACATACTGACCTGAACCGGGACATACCGGATAAAAGCCAAGAGCGGAAAATACATACCAGGCAGAGGTCTGACCGTTATCTTCATCACCGCAGTAACCATCCGGAGTCGGCGCGTAGAACTTATCCATCACCTGACGAAGTCGCATTTGCGTTTTCCATGGTGCACCGGCATAGTTATACAGATAAATTATGTGCTGCACAGGTTGATTGCCATGTGCATAATTACCTACATTCATCACCTGCATTTCACGAATCTCGTGAATAACACTTCCATAATAGCTCTCGTCGAAGACAGGAGGAACAATGAATACAGAATCCAACATGGATACGAACTGACGCCTTCCTCCCATAAGATTTATCAATCCTTGCGGATCATGGAAAACAGACCAAGTATAATGCCACGCATTTCCTTCGGTAAAGGCATCTCCCCACTTAAAAGGAGAGAAAGGAATGGCAAAACTGCCATCTTCATTACGGCCCCGCATTAAGGATGTTTCCTTATCGAAGAGGTTCTTATAATTCATGGCCCGCTTGGCATACAAATTGATTTCCGATTTAGGACGTCCCAAAGCTTTACCCAACTGATAGATACACCAGTCATCGTAAGCATATTCCAGCGTACGAGCGGCATTCTCACGAATATTCACATTATAAGGCACATACCCTAATTTGTTGTAATATTCACAACCCCAGCGTCCAGTGGACTTCACAGTGGGATGTTCCTTGTTGGCGGTAGCAATCAAGCCCTCGTAGAGTGTCTTTACATCTTCCACTTTCACTCCTTTCAAATAAGCGTCGACGATGACTGAAGCGGAGTTATTACCCACCATGCAATCGCGATGCCCGGGACTTGCCCATTCGGGATAGAAGCCACTCTCTTTATAGGTATTGAGCAATCCCTCTTGAATTTCCTTATTAACAGAAGGATAAATTAGGTTCAAAAGCGGAAAGAGACAACGAAAAGTATCCCAAAAGCCTGTATCAGTGTACATATAGCCGGGAAGCACCTGCCCGTTGTAGGGACTATAATGATAAGCCTCTCCTTTCTCATTCAGTTCGTAAAACTTACGGGGAAAAAGGGTTGAACGGTAAAGGCAAGTATAGAACGTCTTCAGTTCATCATCAGTTCCACCGCTTACTTCCACACGGCCCAAGACATCGTGCCACCGGTTCTTTGCAGATTCGCGCACTTGGTCGAAGCTCTTATCCTTTACTTCCTGCAAGTTGAGCAATGCTTGTTCCAGACTGATAAATGAAGAAGCAACCTTCATCTGCACTTGTTCCCCTTTACGGGTTTTGAAACCGACAATAGCACCTACATGGTTGCTTTGCTGCTCCAGAGTGTTATAACTCTTCTTCTCGGCAACTGTATTCACAAACTCGAAGTCGCGCTCAAACTCTATCACAAACCAGTTACGGAAGTTATCAGGCACACCGCCACTGTTACGGGTGGAGTAGCCGACAATTCTCCGCTTCTCCGGTTCTACCTTGATGTATGAACCTTTGTCGTAAGCATCAATCACCACATACGAATGTTCATTCTCCGGATAGGTGAAACGGAAGGCAGCGCCTCTATCCGAGGGTGTCATCTCGGTTACCACGTCATATTCTGCCAGGTAAACACTGTAATAATAAGGTTTTGCAACTTCCGCCTTATGTCCGAACCAGCTGGCACGGCGCTCCTCGTCGAACTCCGGTTTTCCTACAACAGGCATCACAGAGAACTGCCCGTAATCGTTAATCCATGGTGAAGGCTGGTGTGTCTGCTTGAAACCACGAATTTTAGTATCGGTATAGGTATAAACCCAACCGTCTCCCATCTTTCCGGTTTGCGGAGTCCAGAAGTTCATGCCCCAAGGGGTAGCTATGGCAGGATAAATATTGCCGGTAGAAAAGGAATGCACCGACTGCGAACCCATCAACGGATTCACATAGTCCACGTAGTCACAGCTCTCGCCCGCCGCACACAAGTGACAGGCAGAAAGCATTAGTGAAACTAGCAGCAATGTTGTCTTTATCTTCTTCATTTCCATGCTGATACTAATTCCGCAGTACGGGTTAAATAATAGTCAGGAGCCAGCGGAGAGTAGTCAATATACTCAAACACATCGCTATCGAAAGGTATGGCCGGTTCAATCTGTGTGCCTTCGTGCCACTCGTTGAAGGAAGTGATGCCGATATTAAGAGCACCCGATTCGGTAGCTGCCTGGAACATATCAGTGTAATACTTTCCGTTCTCCCGGTCGCGTGTAGTTGCAGTGTTCCAAGGACGTACACGGGTATCGACATAGCCGGGGCCTACACAAGGGATAAATACTTTATTGTTCTGCACTGCCCATTCCTGCAAGCCTTTCCAATTTGCCGGAGTAGAGCCGTAGGTAAATCCGGTAGCGGCAAAGTAGGTATAGAAGCCGTCGAAACCAGACTCCAGGAAGTAATCCTCTTCTTTATCCTTTACCCACAGACCGATGATTTTAGAGTCCCATTCTGTACCGCGGATAGTAAGATCTCCTTGAGGAGTGCATACGCGCGCCCATTCGGAAGCGGGAGTCAAGTAAGAGTCGTAAATGAAGAAGCAGGGGTTGCCTTCCATGCGGTAGAAAGCCGGATGAGAACCGAATTGCTTCGTCAGGTCGATAATGTTCGCACGGAGGCTTTCGGCACCACGACCGCTGTAAGGCTCTATGTGGAAACAAACTTTTATATTATGCTTGGCAGCCTCATCGAACAAAGTAGGCAGGGCGGGAGAGCCGAAGTCATTCGCCCCCCACCAGGTTACAACGATCACGTCAATCTTGGCTTTCGCCATCATTTCCACATGGCGTACTACCGTCACAGGATCGGTGCTGCTGTAGTTCTTCAACTCAGGATAGAAGTTGGTAGCAAGATTGTCCTGACCTTTGATGTCATCAGCATTGCCCTTATAGTCGGCGTTCTTTATTACACCATGCTCCCAGTGTACTTCTTTACCGTTGTGTTCAGTATTGCCATACCAGTTATAATAGAAGGTAAATATACACTTCTCAGGTTCGGCATTCTTAGCCGCCCCACAGCCTGATAATTGCCCCATTGTCAGCATACACAAGGCAAAGGACAAGGCTTTAGAAAAGAATTTATTCATATAGGTATTGATTCAATATATTAGTTTATTTCTCCATAACTACAACCATAGACTGAGGCCCGATTTCTACTTGACCGTTGAATTTGGAGGGCGATTGTTTCTCGGGAGAAACAATAACTAGAGATGCATTGGAATTGTCGATAGAAACAGTAGCCGTATGGGCTTTCTGTGTATCTACATTGTATGCCACGACCGCCTTCTTACCCGTCTTTCCATTGCGGAACACGGTATATCGGATGTTGTCTCCGGTTACTTTAGCACCCAGTATATCGAGGAACTCCGCATTCCACAAGTAGTCGGAATAGCGTTTTCTCAATTTATCCACCAGTTGACCGTAGGCCATAACGCGAGGAAACTCATTCAAGCTTCCCTTGAAGTTGCGGACTTCATAACTCATAGAGTATTTCAGAGCAGCACACATATTTACATGGTTCTTGTCATTGTGGTCTATCACCGCACAAGCTATCGGAACTTCCGAGTCGATGTAACGCAGCACCGGTTCATGGTTATAATCGGCACGGGTATAAGTAGAGTAGTACTGTGCTTGCAAGTCATACGGGCCTTCGCCGGTCATCAGAAAGTCCGGGTTGGACTTCTGGCACATCTCGTAAAACTCGCGCCCCAGCAAGTCGGCTCCCTGATAGTTGAAACCGGGAACCTTATGTCCATGGTTGGGATTGAAGCAAAGCATCGTTCCTGCATGGTGCTGGTTCTCATCATACACCATACCGGGTGCACCCAGATCAAGACACTTCTGGAATTCTTCGTGCAGTTTCTTGCGAAGGCTCTTATCCATCATACAGAAGATACCGAAACGGCGTGTGTTCACACCTTCTAACTGTGTATAAGTATTATAATTATATCCCGGATGGATACAAGTGTCCCCTTGTGCATTCCAAGCAATATTAGACAAATACTGTTCGTGATAGTCCGTTGTAAGATCCGCCCACGTAAACTTCGTGAAAAGCAGTATCTTCACGCCTTTCTTATTGGCATCGGCAATTTGTTTCTTAAACTCTTCTACCGTACCCAGACGGGGATCGAGATCGTGGGAAGGCAAACCTCTGTCTTGTCCACCTTTAGTCCATCCTGTGAGCTGAATAGCATCTACTCCCCACTTCTTACATTCATCAATATATTTGTTCAAATCTTTAATCTTGAAGTTGATATTCGTTTCAGAAGAGTTGATTTGCAATTGTTGCCAGGAGTTGACACGGTTCAGCCATTCCGCGCGATGGGGCGAAACGAACCAAGTGGCACGCCACTTCTTATAGATATCGACACCGTTGTGCCACGTTCCCACATAGGGAGTCATGATAAACGGTACAAGATCTCTATCCGAATGCGCTTGTACATATAGCATTCTCGCAGCCCGCAAGCGTGTCCGCATCAAACGGCGCTCTCCGTTTCCTTGCTTGGAAGTGGCTGTACCAATGAATGAGGCATACGCAGGAGTAGGCACCGTCTCGTATTCGCAACGGACATATTCATCCAATTTGTGATCCATACTGGAAAGATACAAACCTTGCTTGCCGTTATTAATCAGCGCAAACGAATGTTCGGGGAAGTTACACCAGCCCTTGCCGGCTTCTCTGGGATAGAGTTCCTCTGTATTGAATTTGGTGTAATTCATGTATTGTAAAAGCATTCTCTCCGTATCAGCAGGAATAGATACCTCGCCCAAGAAGGGCCATGCCAACTGTTCAATGATGGCATCGGATTTGTTCACTACTTTTCCACCATAGACCAGTCCGTCTGGAGTCATGGTGATGGTTCCCGTAAAGGTGGCATCCAGTTGCTGATCGCCGACGTTCAATCCATTCCATACGAAGGTAAGCTTATCTCCTTGTATGGTCACTTCGGGACGACACTGTGAAGCGGCATTGATTACAAAGAAGTTGCCATTGGCAAGCTTTACATTCGCTTCAAAAGAACAAGCAGCCTTTTCGTCTTCCACCACATTCCAGCCAGTAACCTTACTTTGCAGTCCTAGCAAAGCTCCTTGAGCTAAATCTACTTCGGCTCTCATCTTCTCATTTTCCAGCAGATACTTCTGTTGTGCTCCTAACCCCATACAGAGTAGCAGCATTGATACTATTATTGATATTTTTTTCATATATATTTAGGGGGGATATACTATTTTTCCATAATTATTACAGCAGAAAGAGGAGCCAGTTCCACAGTTCCGCCGAAAGCCTTCTGTTCCGGTGATTCGGGAGTGGCATATACCAGACTTGCGTTATTATTCAACGCAGCACTCACTTTCGAAGCACGGTCGTTGCTCATATTGGCAACTACCACCGCACGCTTACCGTTCTTGGCTACAAATACGGAATATTGCAGATTGTCTCCATTAACAGTCGCTCCATTGTGTTCGTCAAATGTAGCATCCCAGATAGCTTCGGCGTAGCGGTCACGTAACGCTTTCACCGAGACACCATATTCGGCAATGTGGGGATAATCAGCCAAGTTGTTGCTGAAGAAGTTCAGGTCATAAACAATGTTCATCCGGTTAAGCAGCGCTTGGTTGATACCGCGACGCGCATTACGTGTTTCTACGCATACCAACATCGGAGACACAGAATTCATGTAACGGTTCTTGGCGTAGAAATTATCACTGACATTCACCATACATCCGTCATAGATGTCCTGCTGATGTTCTATGAAGTCTTGTCCCAAGGCTACTTTATCACCACTGGAAGCAAGTGCTCTCGCCATTTCAGCATCCAACTTCATCATACCGTTGATGGTAGGTTCGCCAAAGCGATGGTTATGGCTCCGGTCGAAGCACATAAAGGTTTTGCTGTCGTGGTTGTGATCATTATTCATATATCCGTCAGCGGCACGAAGTGCAGGCAGTTTCAGCCATTCCGACTTCACCCATTGCCGAATGGCGGGAGCGTTGGGGCATAGATTATTAAAGTTGTAGGGCATGTTGAAGGGGTCTACCATCATATACTTTCTGAAGTTCTCACGGTAGCCCGGTGCGTGGCGGTCTACGCTGGTCCAGTTGGTTTCGAGGACTATACGCATGCCTTGTTCCTGACATTTAGCGATGGCATCTTCCAAGCCCGGCACTTGGGTAACATGACCGTTTTCTCCTCTGTACCAGCCGCGCACCAAGAGTACATTTACACCACATTTGGTACTCTCACGGGCATAACGCAGCAAGTCGTCCCCATTGTCAATGCTTACCTTCTGCCAATTCAAGGGGCTTGCAAGCCATTGGGGAGTGTTTTTCTTCTGTACGGAGGCTAGCTGCACGCGGTCGTTGCGGTAGATGTTTACACCTTCGATAGAACTTCCTTTATAAGTTACAAACTGTATCGGATCGAGGGTGGCAACGTTGCCCGGTTCACAATAAACCACATGATTTGCCTTGAACTGGATACGTACCATTTCGCCGTCTATCTCGTCTTCATAAGGGTTCACGCTACGTATCTCGTAGCCGGGAATCAGCTCGAAAGAGGTAATGGTCATGTACTTCGGCATTTCGCGGTTATAGACCATGAAGCCTCTTTCGCAATCGTTCACTTGCAAAAAAGACTTTTCGGAAAGCACATAGGTCGATGTAGGATAATCCACACCCCAATAACCATGTTGGTTGAAGAAATGTGGGAACAGTTCCCGTTGGTCATTACGGGTACTATGATGGAGTGGTTGTGTTTTGTCGGGTACAGTAACTTCACCTATACAGGGCCAGGAGACGTACTCTATAGGATATATACTGTTATTGGTTACATTTCCGGAAAATTCAAGACCTTTGTCCGTCAGACTGACTACACCCCTGAAGGTGATATCTACTTCTTGAGCCATGAACTCGGACTTCATGCCTTTCCAGATAAAGGTGACTTGGTTGCCTGCCTTTTCAATTGCAGGATTAGCTTGCTTAATGCCTTTTACCACATTGAATCGACGGTCGGCATCGGTCATCTCAGAGCCTTCCATAGGCAGAAGTAATTCAAAAGATTGTCCCAAAACCTCTCGTTTCATAATTTCCCATCCGGAATGCTTGTCGGTCATCCGTAGCAGCGCACCGCTTTCTGCATCGAAAACCACCTCAACGTTTTTGTTCTCCAATGTGAGGGTCTTCCCTGCCTCAGTAGCAAAGAGGGAAGTGCAGAATAGTAAGGCACAAGCTAATAGAGCTTTCTTTCTCATAAAAGTAATTCTGTTTATTAGTTTTTGTATTAAGTAAATCTTGCAAAAATACGTTTGTCAGACACTGGTGTCCTTCCCGATAGACACAAGTATTCAGCGTAATAAACACTAGTATTTGGCATGATAGGCACAAGTGTCTGACGCGATAGGCACAAGTGATCACATTGTAAGCTTTACCGAAGGAGCGTAATTATATCGTGAGTTGGGCACATCTATAATGGCGCCCACACGGAAATAATATTCTTTTCCCTTTTTGAACTGATTGTCGCTCATCTCAAGGGTAAACTCACGGGGTGCTCCCTTGAAAGCTTCATTCACCAATGCCGTAGCACGGTCGTGAGAATACTGTGCGCCTACAATGAAATCGGTATAACCAAATAGACCGACTTCACGGACGTTATCATCCACTGTAGGAGTAATCTTGAACTTTGCCACAATCTTGCCACCTACCTTCTGAACCGTTACGTCGGAAACACGGATATAGGGCAGCACCTCAAAATCTAGCTTGTTAGCTCCCGACTTGATGCGATAGTCCGTAAGTTTTTCGGGTTTCACGAAGTTGCTTTCATTAAAGTAGAAGTCATACACACCGGAGAACATTAAGTTGTTGGTGTATTCGCCATTTACCTTGAAAATCATTCTTTGCTCTTCAGGATTCTCAAAGCCGTGTTCCATAAAGATGATGTTACTACCGTTGCTGATATCCTGCTGAATCAGATCTCCAGTCTCTATATCCCGGACCTCGCCGCTGATGGAAGCATCCGGACCATCGTAATTATCCAGTTCACAAGACGTAAATGCAAAAGCTGTAAATGCAGCCAGTGCCATAAAGCGAATAGTATTTATTGTTTTCATGATTACTCTGTATAAAAATTAATAGTTAGGATTCTGAATCAAAGAGTTTCCTGCTATGCCCGGAATAAACCGGTAGTAAGCTTTCTCTTCAAAATGTCTCTGTATATTTCCGGTTTCGATAGAAGCGCGTACAAAGATATACTTCTTAGTACCGGTAGTAAAGTCGAGCATCGGTACCAATCCGCCACGGTTATGAGCACCATTAAAGAAAGTGTGCAGTTCGCGTCTGCGGTAGTAATCCCATACGGAATTGTATTCCAAGGCAAACTCAGCCTGACGTTCGTGACGTACCATTTCCGGTGAGCATTCCAGATCGTCCATGAAACCGGCACGGTGGTGTACCTTGTTTAGCGCTTCTTTGGCAGTGATGCAGCCCGGTGCATCGGGTAGACCGCTTTCGGCTACGGCTTCGGCATAGTTCATCAAGACTTCAGCGTAACGCAGGTCAACGAAAGGAGTAGTTACCTGGTCCCAAATCTGGTCGCCTGTACCTTTGAGATATTTCTTCAACAAGAAGCCTGTACGTGTACCGTTGGCACGGTTGTTTACCCAGCCGGAATATTGTCCTTCACTAGCATTTCCTTTTCCATAATATACTTCACCGTTGAACTCGTAGGGATCGTTTGCCATCCATATGGCACTGCCGTCTTCACGAACCAATCCGCCTTGAATAAGGATAGTCTGTCCACCCCACTGTGTGCCTGGAAGGATAACGGAAGCATAAAGACGGGGGTCTCTGTTAGCAAAGATTTCCGAGAGATTGTCGTACTTCTTATAATTGCGTGTCTTATAAGGGTCGTAAGAGGCATAATCTTCCTCACCGTCAATAGTCGTAACCAAGGGTACGTTATAAGTAGCCGATTTCGTCATCGGATCCATATAGGCATACGCCTCTACAATATCCAACGTGGGATTGCAACGACCGCCATACTCGTTGGAGAGTTGATTGGGTTCGTGCCACTTACCCATGTTGTGGGCAATGCCCGGATATGTATAGTCTCTCAAGAAAATGACTTCGGAGATACCTTTACCATTCGTGAATATTTTGCCGTAATTCTCTATCACACTTTCCACGCTGCCAGGGTTTTCGCCATAAAGAGCAAACTTACCACTTTTTATCACCTCGGCAGAAGCGTTAATACATTCTTGGTAGAAGAAGTCAATGTCAGCCTGTGTGAATCCACCTACCAACTTTTCATCTACAGCCTGTCCCGTAAGTGCGGCTCCGTCTCTGTTCCAGAACTTGCCTACCGAAGCGGCAAAAAGAGCGATTCTTGATTTTAACGCGTAAGCAGTCCACTTGTTGGCACGTTCCTGAGTAGTGGCATCAGGTAGAGTCTTAGCAGCCTCATCACACATGTGCAGGGCGAACTTCCAAGTCTCTACTTCGGTACTTCTTGGTACTTTCACGGCTTCATAGTCACCATTAAAATCTTGGACGTTCTCTATAATAGGCACACCACCATAACGTTTTGCCAATGCATAGTAAGCGTATGCCATCATGAAGTGATACTCGCCTTTCACCTGATCGATGGTAGCAGGATTACTGGGCTTCATCAAGGGAATATTATCTTTCAACTCATTGAAACCACGAATATATTTATAAAGTATATCCCAGTTCTGATATCTGTTCGTCTCTCCGATGAAGTCCCCCCACTCCGAATGCACAGCCTCGGGGCCGGACATCATGTTCGTCTTTCCACCGTCGCAACGACCTATATTGAATCCATCCGTATTATCTTTAGTAAAGTCAAAGCGGAAGTCCTCAATAGGAAGATTGTAATAGTGAGTTGCCATATAGGAGTTGATACCTCCATCGGTTGACAAAAGGACGTCACCTGTGATACGGTCTTTCGGTTCTATATCTAGAAAGTCGCTGCAAGAGCAGCACAGCATAGTTGCTACTACCACTAATATCGAATATTTATTTGTCTTCTTCATCGTCTTATTAGAAATTAATGTTTAAACCAAAGTTATACGATTTCTGCAAAGGATATGCAAATCCGTTACCGTCGGAGATTTCAGGGTCAAACTCTTTCAGGTCTTTGTTACAGAATACAAACGGGTTTGTCATATTGACATAAGCTCTGACTTTGGAAAGTCCGAAACGTTTCAAATACTTCGTCGGAATAGTATAACCTACTTCGATGTTCTTCAGACGGAGGTAAGAAGCATTCACTCTTTGTATCTCGGTTTCCAGACGGTTGGCGCCATTGTCAGCATCATCCTTACGAGTTGCCGGGAAACGTCCGGGAATCCACTCGCTGTCCGGATTATATACATCTTCCAAATGCCATCTGTCATAGTACATGGCAGGTGAGTTAGAAGCATCGAGTGCCAGCACATTACCCAGAATTTCATTGTATTTGGCTGTATATTTGCAAGCACCTGCCCACAACATGTTTATATCAAAGCCTTTCCATTCAGCATCCATCGAGATGCCGAAAGTCATTTTCGGGTCGCCTGTCCAGAAGATAGGCATCATATCATTGCCATTGATAATACCGTCACCATTGACGTCTAGGTGCTTGTAGTCACCTGGCAGGGTCTTGGTATTGCCGTATGCACCGGTTTCCATATACGGATTATTGCGTATCTGCTCGTAGCTGGTATAACGACCGTCCAACTGATACCCCCATCCGATGCCATGATATCTGTCCACCGAACCATTCTTCCAACGATCCCAACTGCTGCGGAAAGGTGCCTGTTCCTGATAAGTAGTCATGGAGCGGCTGAAGTTCATATTGGCCGAAACACCGTAAGAAACCTCACCCACACGGTTACGGTGTCCGATGGTCATTTCAAAACCTTCTGTACGGTCACTGTTCAGATTCTCTTCGGGCAAGGTAGCTCCAAAAGTGTTAGTAAGTGCTTGCAAACGCCTTGCCAACAATCCGTCACGATCTCTCCGATAGATGTCGGCAGAGAAATCCAGCAAACCGTTCCACAGAGAAACGTCTATACCTATATCGGTCATTTCAGTAGTAACCCATGTCAGGTAGCTATTCACCAAACCCGAACTTGCATAACCGTTCGTATAAGAACCACCGCCAAGCACATAGCCGTTATAAGCCGTGTAAGCAGGGATATACTGGAACGGAGCGCCTGCATCCTCACCTGAACGTCCCCATGATCCGCGAATCTTCAAGTTAGTAATAAATGGAAAGTTCTCTGAAATAAACGGCTCTTCGGACAATCTCCAACCTCCTGACACTACCGGGAAGAATCCCCAACGTTGATCCGGATGGTAACGGTATGAACCATCTTGTCTGAAAGCAAACTCAATCAGATATTTGCTCTTATAATCATAATTGAAACGTCCTACTATAGATACAAATGACATTTCGCCTGTATTACCACGTCCCACCATTTTGGCTTCAGGAGCACGGTCAATGTTATCAGTCGTAAAGAAATCTCCGTCATAGTAACGTTTGGCTCCCAAATAACGGCTTTTTTCCTGACGTGTCTCAAATACGGCAACCGCACTTACATTATGCACCTTCGCAAAAGTATTCTTGTAGTTAACAGACCCTTGGAAGTTAAAACGCTGTGTCAACCAGTTTTCTTCCTCGATGCTCGGGTCATTGAACATAGTGAAAGGCTCATATTTGTCGTCAGACGCAGAATAAAGATAACTGGTAGTTTTCTTCTGCGCCTTCGTCTTCACTGTAGTTTTAGAATCGAAAGAGGCCTGCGCTTTCAAAGAAAGCCCTTTTATCTTAGGAATATCGTATGTAATGGACAACATCCCCTGGAAAAACTGGTCTCTCCATTCGCTATAACCCACTTGCTCTCTCTGGGCAAACTGCACCGGATTATCATTCAAAGACCGCGGACGGTTAAAATAAAGCGGATTGTTATTGGCATACACTGTTTCCGAAGGAATAATACCGTGCGCCGCCTTGTTGAGGTAATAGAACGCATCGTCCCATGTACCCGGTTGCTTACGTATATCAGTATATCCTGATAGATTCAGGTTTACTTTCAGATTCTCATTGATCTGGTATTGAGTTCCGTTGCGCAAAGAGTATTTGTGATAGCCAATGTCACCACTACGAAGCAGACCATTATCCGTCATATACCCAATATTGGTATAAGAAGATATTTTCTCGCCACCTCCCTCAATACCAAAATTGTAGGCTTGCTGAAATGCAGACGGCTTGAAAACTTCATCATACCAGTTTACAGTGGGAAGTGCTTGTGCCTTCAACAGTTCTTCTCTTGAAGAGAAATAAGGAGAACGGCCTGAATTTACTTCATTCTCATTTCTGATTTCCCAATACTGGGCTGAATTCAACATTTCTGTGTGTGTAGTCGGCTTGGAAAAGCCCCAGTTGGTATTCAGAAAAAACTTTATAGGACCTTTCTTACCAGTTTTCGTAGTTACAATGATGGCACCGTTGCTTGAGTTAATACCATAAATAGCAGCCGAAGCGTCTTTCAGCACGGTGATACTCTCGATATCTTCCGGATTCAGTTTCTGAAACTCGGTAGTCTCGTTGCGCACCACACCGTCAATAACAATCATCGGCGTACCCATACCGCGGATATCGATCTTCGTATCGAAACCACCAGGCATACCGTTGTTCTGGCGGATTCTTAAACCGGGAACTTTACCGGTCAATGCCACTGCCAAAGAGGGAGTCTTGGTCGTAAGAATCTCTTCATTATTAATACTGGAGATAGCACCCGTCAAACTTGCCTTCTTCTGTGTGGCGTAACCTACAACTACAACGTCGTCGAGAAGAACGTTATCGTCTTTCATCACGACCTTCATATCAGGTCTTGCAGGAAGTTCCTGATTTTTCAATCCCACCATGGAGAAGACCAGTACAGCAGATTTAGGAGCATTTACGGAGAATTGACCGTCCACATTAGTGACAGCACCCTCGGCCGCTCCCTTAATTTTAACCAAGCAACCAATAATTGGTTCGCCCAACTCATCAGTTACAACGCCCGAGGCTTTAACTTGAGCATAAAGTCCACTCTGCCCGAAAGCAGGAGCCATAAATAAAAGCATAACCAGCAAAATCAGGCCCATGGCCTTCTTTTGACTAAACGATGCTATAAAGTTTTCTTTTCCCATATCACAGATGGTTAAAAAGGTTAACAACTAAAATTATTATTATTCATAAACAAAGAATCTATTGAAGTAGAGAGAAGATATCTAAAATAAAATCGTCTCTTTAATATTAAATCCACTAAAGTATTTACATTATTATATATATTCCCCTCCTTTCCTTTTTTTCGAAATTCACAATACCTCGGAAAACTCTCAGAGAGAAAGAAATCTGTAATTCTGAAAAGTGCTCGTATATCATAGTATATCCGATGTTTTGTTTCATGTTTCATGTTTTATAATTCAATTGACTATTGCAAATATAGCCCGGTGGGCTTTCTTTAGCGCTGCCTCAATTAATGAGTTTTGGTATTATTTTAATCACTATGTATCTGTTTTGAATTACTTTCCGACCAAAAAACCGTGAATTAACCAATGTTGGTACTATTTTAATCATAAGCTTTTTTTTAGCGGTTATTATGGTAGCAAGCTTCACCTTTTAGTTACTTTTGCGGACAACTATCAAAATTTAAACCATCAAAACATCCAAAAAACAATGAAAAAGAAATGGCATCACTTCTTTACGCTTTCCCTAAGTATTCTCTTGGGGACATCCTGTACTCAAGTCACTAGTCCGGACTTGACTGATTCAGTAGATCCTTATATAGGTTCCGGTGGACACGGACATGTCTTCGTTGGAGCCAATGTACCCTTCGGCGCCATCCAGGCCGGTCCGCAGAACATACACAAAGGTTGGGATTGGTGTTCAGGGTACCATTACTCGGACAGCATCATCATCGGCTTTGCCCATACACACCTCAGCGGGACAGGATGTACCGACTTAGGCGACGTGCTTATCATGCCTTTCACCGGGGAAGTGCGTACCCACCGGGGTGAACAGGACAACATCGAGAATTCCTGTTCTTCTTATTATAATCACAAGAACGAAACCGTCTCTCCTGGCTACTACTCACTGCTGATGGACAACGGTATCAAAGAGGAAATGACCACTACCACCCGCACAGCCATCCATCGCATTACATATCCGCAAGGCGCCGATCACCGATTACTCATCAACCTTCAGGAAGGTAACGGAGATAGAGCTGTGGATACTTACCTGAAGCAGGTAGACGAATATACCGTGGAAGGTCACCGCATCTCGGAAGGCTGGACCCGGCATCATATCTATTTCACACTGAAGTCTAATCAGCCCATATTATCCGTAGCACTTTTCGATGGTGACAATGCCAAAGAAGGAAAGGCTATTCAGTGTGCAGGCGCAAAAGGAGTGGTAACCTTCGGAGAGGCAGAGCAAGTAATGCTCAAAGTAGCCATCTCCTCCGTAAGTTGCGCCAATGCTACAGCCAATATGACTGCCGAATTGCCCGAATGGGATTTTGAAAAGACACGCCAAGACGCCTTAGCCCGGTGGAACGATCAGTTGAAAGTAATCGGTATAGAAAGTACCGACCCGGTGATAAAGAAGATATTCTATACCTCTATGTACCACACGATCATTGCACCCGTAACCTATTGTGACGTCAATGGAGAATTCAGAGGACACAACGATTCCATCATTAAAGGCGACTGGAAGAATTATTCTACCTTCTCATTATGGGATACTTACAGAGCACTGCATCCGCTTTTCACGCTTACCCGCCAGGATATGCTGCCGGACATGATAAACTCTATGCTTTCTATTCACGAGCAACAATCCAAACTCCCCATCTGGCCTTTAGTAGGAGGCGAAACCAATCAGATGCCCGGATATAGTGCTGTTCCGGTAATCTCGGACGCTATCGTTAAGGGCATACCCGGATTTGATGTAGAGAGAGCTTATAATTATATGAAGGCATCTACCGTCTATCCGCTACAAAATGGAGTGCCTTATGTGCTGGAGAAAGGATATATCCCCGACGATAAAGTAGCCGAAGCTACCTCCATCGCTATGGAGTATGCCGTAGGAGACTGGGGAGTAGCACAGGCTGCCAAGAAACTGGGCAAACAGGAAGATTACAATGAGTACCTCAAAAGAGGGAAATATTACGAGCAATATTTCGATAAAGAACTACGTCTGATTCGTCCGAAACTGGATAACGGTGAATGGCTTAGCCCTTACAATCCTATCGAGTCCATCCATGGTGTAGGACACTTCTGCGAAGGAAACGGCTGGCAATATTCATTCTTCGTGCCGCAGTATCCCGAAGGTTTGATAGAACTGATGGGTGGTGACCAAGCCTTTATCGACCGCCTGAACGAATTCTTTGAGCTGGAAGGCGATATGGGCGAGAAGGCTTCTATCGATATCTCCGGATTGATCGGAATGTATGCCCACGGCAACGAACCGAGCCATCATGTGGCCTATCTTTACGCCTATGCAGGTCAGCAGTGGAAGACCGCTGAAATCGTCCGCTACATACAGAAGAATTTCTATACGGACGGGATAGACGGTATCATCGGTAACGAAGATTGCGGTCAGATGTCTGCCTGGTATATCTTGTCAGCTATGGGATTCTATCAAGTCAATCCTTCGAATGGGGTATTCGTATTCGGCAGTCCGCTATTGGATAAAGCGACGATCAATCTGCCAAATGGAAAAATATTCACGATTACTGCAACCAATGATCCTGTCAACAATACCTACATCCAGTCCGTAAAACTCAATGGAAAGGAATATACAAAGGCATATATCACGTATGAAGATATTATAAACGGCGGCGAATTACAGTTCGAGATGGGCAGAACTCCCAACAAAGAATTTGGAGCGGCAATAGAAAACAGACCGGTTTCAGCCGTATAAATGATAATTTATAAACCTTCAAAAGTCTAAAAATCAAATGAAATATCTCAAACGATTTGCTACATGCTTTGTTGTCATACCTATCTGCTCCTGCCTCCACGCACAAGAACAGATCATCCCACGAATCAAATTCTCCGGAGATGAATTCGCAGACAAGGCAAGCGCTATCTTTGCAGAAACCTTGCAAGACATGAGAAATAAGATAGAAGACGGCAGTAACCCTAAATATCCTTTAGGGTTCTTCCATACTTCTACCGAGGAAGCCGGTGTGCCACAGTATTACAAAGATATGTGGGGACGGGACTGCGGTAGAGGCGTTATTGAACTATCAAGATTGGGATTTGCAGAAGATGCCCTGAACATCTCCCGTTATTTTCTATCCCACATCACCAAAGGCAATCAGTGGGGCAGGGAACTGCATCAGCAACACGCCTCCGGCACTTGCGAGCTGGATGCCAATGCATTGATCCTTTCCGCTATCTGCGCCTCATGGAAAGCCAACGGAATGAGCTCAAGCATCGGCAAAGAATTCTGTAACGGCATCAAACCTGTAGTTCAGTGGGTAGATTCATTAGTGAAAGTCTCTCCCTATGGCGGTCTGCTGCCGTCTTCCTCCGAACTATCCGGTAATCCGAGCACGGACTATCCGGTGTACAGCGTTTTTGGCAACTATGGAATGTACACTACTATGACCCAAATTGCCGATATGGCTGAGAGATCAGGTGATAGTGAATTGCAAGATTTAGCCACCCGTACCCACTCCGCTCTTGAAACGGCACTGAAAAGACTGATCTCTGATGGCAGCTTCAGCTATGCTCCCAAAGGATGCTGGTTCAACGGCATAGACAGCCGGAACGGCAGAGCCTACGACATTTCCGAATGGGACGGCACCGCATGGCCCATCTGGCACTGGACACGGCAATTGCCCTATATCCTGAACTACGACTACGTATCGCCCCGCCCGGACGGCACGTTCAGCGAAACGCACCTGAAGAGTTACGAACTGCTGCGCTCCTGGATGGCAAAAGGGGAATATTTCCGCAAATATGGCTTTGTAAGTAACAGTGGTTGGACCGGCATGGGTGGCCGCCACGACGAAACCATGTGCGGATACGGGCAAGGTTTCTTCTCTCAGGCAGCCTTAATGGCCGACGATGTGAATGTCTATACCAAATGCCTGGAAGGTATAGCCCGGTTAGGATATGACGGCGGAGTGATAGAGCAGTTATCTTACGAAAAGAATCCGTTCGTGATGCACGAATGCTTCAACTACGATAATTATGAGCAGGGCCTCGACCACACTTTCGGCGTGCACTCCGAAGGGAGAAGGGAGATAATGGAAAATCCCGGAGATGAGGGTAACCTGGTACAAGAAGCGGAGATTATCAAAGCATTGACTATGGTTGCAGGCATTCGCTGCGAGGACAACCGCCTTATCGCAATGCCTCGTCTGCCCTGGATGTGGAACGAAATGGAGTGTCGCAACTGGCCTGTTATAGATGAAAACGGCAAAACCCACCGCATCCAATTCAAAATAACCCACAAAAGATGGTTGAGAAGTTGCACGGTAGAAATAGAGGGCACTGAAGGATTAGCAGGCATAGACCTGCGTGTCGGGCCGTTCCCCCGCCAACTAAAGAATCCGAAGAACTACGAGATAGAACAAACCGGAGATGTTTCCTGGATATGGATCAAGAACATAAAGGGAAATAAGAAAAAGGTTAGTATACAGGTGGAATTATAGCCCCGAAACAAGGGTACTTTTATCCCATTTAATAGACGCCAGTGTTTGTCACGATAGGCACTGGAGTTCAGCAGGACAAAGACCGGTGTCTATCAATTACTCTGAAGCAACCACTTCCAAACCGGCATAACATCAATCTGTTTGCCTCCCCGTGTGAGAGTTGCTTTTTCACTATTTGTAAGAATAAGCAGGCTATCACACCCAGTCGCAGAAGAAGCTGCCAAAATGCTGGCAATCTCCCGCTCGCGAGTGCTTTCATCGGTCATATTCCATGTCACTTGTATCAGCCGCACTACACTATCCCCTCATTGAAGCACAAAATACTTCCAACCTATACCAGTGTGTTGATAGCCATTTCTATCAAAGTAGATTCACCACAACAGCACACACCAGGGATGATGATAATCTTCTTACGGTCGACTGGCAATTATACGTTACGCTCTATCACGTCAAATGGTATTTCACTCTGCTTGATGGCAATCAGTGATTTGATTACATCCTTTCTCATACCGTTTTTTTTTAGGACAAAAATCCTAAATAAAAGATAACCGTATATTTTTCTTGGTATACTTACCAAATCCGGATTCGCTGACGTCCTTCTTTTATTTCGTCGAAAGGTCCGGGAACAATATTACCAGTACGCTTATGACCGAAATAGTCCCTATCAAAAACTATCGGAGTACCATCCGGCTGCTCATAAGCCTGTTTAGGCAATTTTGCCTTACCTAATAGTTCTGTGGTAATCGCCTGTATCTGAAAATCATCCAGCCCGGTAATAGAAAACGAAAGGTATACACGGTCGCCCTCATCCTCTATGACAGCATTAGGGTCAAAATCCTTACGAACAATGTTATTTTCTTCCTTGTCGTAAGGCTTGTTATACATATAATAGGCATTTCCACTGACAAACATCGGATAAACCGCATTATTATACTCAGAAAGACCATAACGATAATTCTCTTCTGTCTTTTTGTGCTTTCCATTCAAAAACAAATTATTATAATACCGATTGTCACCACCGGGAATAATTGACAAACCGGCAACTTCAGTAGAATGAGGCAGAAAATAGGGCGTATAGCGTCCACGCTCATTCGCAACCAGAAGCCGTCCGATCAGCATGTTGTGAACATAAGCCCCGCCCTGTGAGATATCGAGCACTCCAACATAGGAACCGAAAATATTATTGTCAATGATGTATGGTCCATGATTCACCTCTAAGAATATATCCTCACCTACATTATCGTAAAACAAGTTCTGCGAAATGCGCGTCCCCTGCGTCATCCAATCAAGCCATACAGCCCGCCATGTGTTATGAATCCGGTTGTTCCGTATCTGTGTATCAATAGCACCATGAAATTTAATACCTCCGATTTCAGCACCATCATACTGGCCTTTGACATAAATATTGTAGATGTGATTATGTTCTATAACGCTGAACGCAGCGCCCATACTTCCGCAAATGCCAGCCTGCTCACAATTATAAATCGTATTATTACGTACCAAATGCGAGCCGATATTCTTTTTGTTCCATCCGCATCGTACGGCATTGAATGTAACCTCAATATAATGCAAAGCTCCGTCTATCGACAGATCTGCCAACCATGAATTGTGTCCCGAAGAACGTTCCTTACCCAATGTAATTCCGGCGCATTTCGAATCGTGAATAATGTTGTTCTCAATGATCCACCCTTTATTCCAATGCGTAGCAACCATACCGATTTGTTCAGCAGTAGGCGCCCCCCATTGGGTCGCAGCCTGGCTGAACTCAAATCCGCTTATCGTGAGGTAGTCTATTCCTTGTTGCAACGGATAGAAACAAGTATGCCGCGTTGTTATCTCCACTTGTTCTTTATTAGGATTATAACCATGAAAATTGGCCCAAATAGTCGTATTATGGTCATCGACCTCACAACGCCATACATAAGTCGAACCATCGGGGTCGAGTATTCCTTTATCCGGCACAGGATTTAGAATTTCTTCGGGTGACAATTTCTCATAAAGGGACTTACCATTGAGAAAGACTTCTCCGATATGATGAATCCGTCCATGATCGTTAAACCAATCGCCTCCCAGCAATTCTTTATAAGGATTGTAATCACCGAAAAAGGCATTCGGAATCACTACTTTCCATACACCGCCTTTCGTTTTCGTCCATCCGGTGATGACTTCCGAACCCTTAATTTCGACCTTTTCTCCGGGAGCAGCACGGTAAACAATCCTATTATCATCGCTCGTACCTCCGCGCAGCGGATTCACCCACTCACGGTAAGTTCCGGCATGCACCGTAATTATATCACCCGGAAAAGCATAATACACCGCCCTATTGATTGTCTTAAACGGGGCTTCCACAGTACCTGCATTGTTATCATTGCCCTTTACAGAAACATGATACTCACGCCCCTGCACAAAGCAGCACAATGAGCAAAAAAGCAGAATCAGATTTAATCGTTTCATCTTCAAAATAGTTTTTTATTTAGAACAGCGTATCCCTCTATCTTTCGAGATAGTCTTTCAATTCATTATATTCCTGCCATACCCGTTGATTGAGAGAACTCAGCACACCAAGTTCTCCACGGGAATGGACTCTTTTTACATAGGTTTCGAACATCTCCTGAATCGGGGCAGCCATCAGACTTTGATAGGCTGATTCGTACGCTTGACGGGAACTCCGCTTACCACTTTTCCTATCATTCTTCTTCAACCGATAGGCAGGCAACATGGCTCTATCCACCTCGCTCAGCAGAAGCTCAAAACGGAACATGGCGATGAATCTTTCTAGATTCTCACGCTGGATGCCTTCTACCTTTTTCAATGCTTGTCCGGCTGTAAGAATCAGGTGTTCCCGAAACCGGATGCTCTCCTCGTTCAGTAATCCCCACTCGGGAGAATAGGCGAAATATTCTGGAGAGACAATATATCTGTGCTTTTGGCTGATATCCATCTGCGCCAGCAGGGGAGCCAATGCTTTCGCTGCTTTTTTACCCATCTCTTCCGTAAGATACTCTTCGTAGAGTTGCTCCACCGTCTTATCATCTTCTTTATTGGAAGCAAAGTAAGAAAAGGTTTTGAAGTTGAAACGAGGCTCTTCCGTACGCCAATGGATGGCAACCACACCATCCAGGTTTTGCCGGGCAGCCAGCTGCACGTGGTCACGCATCATCTCTACTCGAGGCTGGAAATGCCAGAGTTGGTCGTCGCCTTCTAACCAGGGCACTGCCCATACGTTTCTGTTCCGGGCAATATCGGTCAAGAAATTAGGCTGGGGAGCTTTGCCTAAATCGGGATTGAGGCAACTGAAAATAACGTCCCGTGGAAGGGCTTTATTCAGACCTTCCAAGATGGATGGCAATTGGTTTCCACCTCCCCATCCGCCCAAGATAACCTGTGCTTTAGAGCCTTTGGACTTCAAGTATTCGGTGGTCAGTTTCATATACTCCAATGCCCAGACACCTACGAAACGGGCAGATTCATCGGTTACTTCTTCAAAATAGCTTACTCCGGTCTTGTAAGCTTCGGCAAAAGAGGGATTCTGTAAAGCTCGCTGCACATCGACACCCATAAAAGAGTGCTCGTTCAACCACATCCAGATATAATCTATATCGGGATAGGTTTCCAGAATATTGTCGAGAACTGCATAGTGCAGTTCTATCGCTAACGGGTTTCTTGGATTGGGAACCATATTGGCTTCGCCCGGCCAGTAGAAACAGTCGCCCATGATATTCAAGGAGAAGTACTCCGGAGGAAGCACGCCGAACTCAAAACCCATCGCCATGCGTATGCCACGTTCGTGCGCCAGGTTCAATACGTTGCGCATCAATGCCTGAGCCTTATCGTAGTGTTCATGGGGAGTGGAAGAGGTTACAGAAGCATCACTGCCGAAAGCCTCAGCACCCGGAGGCAGAGGGAAGACACGGCCGGTATCGAATGCGTAGTCTTTCACTTTCATCGGCAGATAGCCCCAACGGGCAGTCAAGGAGTTGTCAAAACATGCCTGAGGAAGAATATTCTTGTATTCTATCTTAATCATCGGTTCCACATAGGTGGCGTAGCGTTCGCCACCACCGGTATAATTATGGAATCCTATGAAATTAATGCCATGCTTCTGGCATTCGTCCAGATAGTTCCGATAGTCTTCCAGATTCCATGCGGTAGGGCCGGAAAGGAAGTTATGCCAAGGAAGTACACCACGGATGTTGAACTTCTCTTGTGCCCGCAAGCCGGCACAAGAGAAGAATAACAAGAGAATCAGGAGCTGATGGGTGTGTCTCATAATTATAAAAGGAACTCTTAATTCAGCACAAATCTGACACGGACACCTTCAGGAGAGTTCTCGAACTTGAGAAAAGCCGTTTTTGAAGCCTCATCCCATGTAAACTCCATTTCTTGCATGCCATTACCTTCAGCATCTGAAACTTGCACCACAGAGGGTTGTACAGGGAGCAAGACACGCATCACATTCGTCGTTTCTTCCGGGGACTTCATGAGTACTGTATAAGCATTATTCTCAATCGTCTCTTCCTCTACCCTGGCGGCTGCGGCAAGAACTTGGGGTCTTTCGGGATTTTCCACTTTATCGATATTATACAATAACGCTTGCTTTCCCGGCTCCACAACAAACTTCGACAACACCGGTAGCGAAGTATCGAAAAGATTAATAAACCTACCCTCCAATACAAGCGGGGTATTATCAATTCCATCATCTATCACCGCCGCAATCTCATACGAAGCACGCTCCAGATAGAAGGAGTTCTTGAACAAGAGTTTCCCGGCATCAGCACCACGTTCATACATTTCCTTTACAGCTTGTATGTACCCGGCATCAGCACCAGCCTTTAGCACAAACTCTTTCGGGTCTTCACGGATAATCCTTACAAAGCCCTTGCCATAGCGGTATTCACCGGCAACGGCATCCGGCTTCATACCCATCTGCTCGAACAAATGTCCGGATGGAGAAAGATAGTTATTACCCTTCTGGTTCCACCATTCCAATACTTGCTGGTAAGGGCCTTTGTCTTGGGCACAATACACAAGGTTTCCGCCCTGCTTCACCCATTCGGCAATGTATTTGTGTGATTCGGGGTCCATAGGTTTCATGTTGGCGTAAGAAAGTACCACAACCTTGGCATCCTTCCACGTCTCCGGATAAGAAACATTTTCCAGATGCATAATTCGCACCGGCACCCCTCTTTTGACCAATGGCATCGTTTGTCCGTAGAAGTTGGAGAAATCCGGATCATCATATTCCCCGTGAACCGCTCCACGCTGGAACATCAGCGAATTGCTCATCATTACAAAGACTCCATCGGAACCGGACACTTTATTATCAGAAACAGGCATCATGCCCAATGCGTTAATCATCACCTGCATCTGCGTGGAGTAATCCCGTGAGATGCGCTCCCGTTTTCCGGTCTTCGGATTCAAGAAAAAACCTTCGTAAATTCTATCGGGCCAAGGCATCATTTCATAATTAGCAATTTTGGGATAAAGCAGTTGTGCGGTGAAAGTGGCTTGATAATTGACTTTATAATCATTCCAGTCACGTGGAAAATCTTCAATCGGGTCGGTGAGGAAGTAGAGCTTGCGATGCGTAGGCTCCGTCATAGACTCCATAGAGCCATATTCCAGAAAAGCGTTTTCAAAGACTCTCTCTGCCTTCACACCGTTATAATAATTGGGAGTTCGCGAAGTGCCCGTCCATACCTGCGCAATATATCCATCGACACACGACAGAGATGCCAAGCTGGCCTCCGGACTCACAATGGACCAGGCAGAATAGTTGACGAGCGAATGTGTGGGAACATAACACCGTACTTCCATGCCTTTCGTCTTTCCATACGCCTTGGCATAACTGAAAACTTCGTCCAAAGCCCGGTAGTATAAGTGATATTTAAGTTTGTTGGAAAGATAGGTATTCTCGGCCGATTCATGCTGAGGCTTCCAATCGAAACCATAAAAATCTTTCCATTCTCTCTTGAAAGCATCACTATAACCGGCGTGTGCCCAGTACTCCGGTTCTTCCAGATAGATGGCGTCAATACCAGCATCAATCACCCGTTTCACCACTTTCTCCTGCATATATCGGATGAAGTTCTTTGTCGGAACCAGGTACGGCACCGGACGGCCATGCCACAAAGTGTCACCGGATTGTGTCACTTGTGCCTCGTCGAAATGGCTGGCACCGTCCCATTTGCCCATGAAATAGTCGTGATAACCACCCCAGGCAATACCACTCATGTAGTGAATACGATATCCCCGGCCTTTCCACGACTGCATACGTTGTTCAAACGACATCTCCGGAGTTTCGTCCATGCCGTAAACAATAGCGATATCAGCTCTGTTATCCAGCGTCTCTTTCCAAGGCGTATTGGTTTGAAAAGCTGTTTTCTCTCTTTCCGTATCTCTCTTCACCGTTACGGGAGAAGTGCAACTACCCAGCATAAAAGCCAAGGCAGTACAAAAGGTTAATCTTGAATGATTTTTTTTCATATCCGTAATACGTTATTATATATAGACTATTTCTTATGAACAATGTCGATATCCAAGCTATAGGAACGTTCTTCCATCGACTCCAAAAAGAACAGTTCCGGATTATTATCAAGTTCACTCTTCCTATCGGCACAAGGATTTAGCCCTATCATATAGCCGCCTTTCTTGAATGATTGCCAGGTTTTCAATATAGGGAACTGGTTCTTCTTATATTTCAGGTTCACTTCAAAACCCAATTTATCATTGTGAAGCCCACATTCACTAAAGCCCCGTCTATCAACATCTAGATCAATGAGATTAAGCAGATGATCCTTTTCCTGCCCATCTTCAGCGTTCACATCCAGTGCAATAGGTGCTCCCTGAAAGACCAAATGTGTATCATCATCTACCAAAGGATAACCGAAGTTACATTGATAAGAAAATAAATACGGAATCCGCGAAGCTCCCAAATTAATAACCGTATCTTTAATCGAAATCTTAGACTTGCCCAACGTAGCAGAAATCGTTCTCCTTAACTCAATATAATCGCCTGAAGGAGTGGTCTGGAGTATTTTACCACAAATACTCATGGCATACTCTCCACGTAACGGATTAGGTTGTAACACCGATTCGATAGTCGCCGGATAACGACTGATCTGCGCATCCCAAGCACCCACATCTTCTCCTTTGTTTCCATAAGTGGTCAGTAATCCTCCCACATTATAATATTGCTTCTTCAATACACTGTGTATATACATCCCGGACACAACAGGTCCGAAAGGGCTGATCCACGCCAAGCCATATTGGTTGATAAATGCATCCGCTATATCCAACCCATAATCTATCACTACCTTGAAACGGAGTCCACTGCCCGTATTGAACCATGCTATCTGAGTCCCGTCTCCTGTTCCTCCCCGAATAGTTGCCAATTCAATGCCCCCAATCTGACTATAATTAGAGATCTTATCTTCATAAGACTCCAAAAGAAAATTATTATTCATCATATTTCTCTATTAAACTACTATAATCACTTAATTTAACTTTAACGTCATTAATTTATACACAATTCTTCTTTGCCCATATTTTACACTGTAAATCAAGATGTTTTCGCAAAAATATGGAATTAAAATCAGGAGAACTTTCACCTTATTAATGAATAATGGTATTATTTTATCTAAATTCATTATATTTGAAGCGAAATAATTAATATTTTATCATGAATATAAAATACGAATCAATACCAAAGAAAAACAGCCGTTATAATCTGAAAAAAGAGTTCTTTCACAACGTACAAGTTCCCTGGCATGTACACCTCGAATATGAATTAGCCTATATTCACATAACAAACGGGACAAAACATGTAGGTAGCCATTTCGATTTACTCCAAAAAGATGAAGTACTTCTATTAGGCCCTTATTTACCACACAACTGGCAAGTTAATAAAAAAGAAATCGGCTCTACCGATTACCAAATTATTATACACTTTTCTGATAATATTTTCGGACAAGACTTTTTCGATTTATATCCATTTACCACTATTAACGATTTATTAAAAAAGTCAGAATTGGGAGTATGCTTCAAAGATGAAGTTGCTTTAATCGCAAAAGAACAAATGGAACAAATGCTACAAATGGATGAATTTGAAAGAGATATCGAATTACTAAAGTTGTTAAATTATCTTGCGATATCACCTAATAAAACTCAGTTATCTTATTATGGGTTCCGGAACACTCACAATGAAGAGAAAGTACAAAGAATGAACAAAGTGTTTAAATATATCACCATTAATTACAAAGAAAACATATCACTGCAAGAAATTGCCGATATTGCCAGCATGACTCCACAAGCCTTTTGTAAATATTTCAGAGAACGAACCCAGAAGACGTTAACAGAGTTCATCAATGAAGTAAGAATTAGCCATGCGTGTAAAATGCTCTATTCAGAAGAATACAGCATAGAACAAGTATGCTATGACTCTGGATTTAACAGTCCCTCAAATTTCAACAGACAGTTTAAAAAGACCGTTCAGATGACCCCATTGGAGTTTAGAAAAAAGGTTCAAGAAAACTACTTACAAAAAGAAAAATAAAGATTCATTAAAGTACAGTTGCCTTATAGCCCCTTCTTATAGAATAAACAAGACGACAATCTTCTGTTTAAGTACGAAAGGCATCATTTTTAAATAGCTAGAAAGTATGACAAATTACATATACCTCATGGTCAATAACCACGTCATCCTCCAGGTTCTTCCAATAAGATAAGAGTAAAAATATATACAACAATTTTAAATTAATATCTCTTGATTCCACATTTCCACCCATCCGCCACCGCCCCTTATTCATTGGCATTTCAGATGCTGTGGAAGCAACTCAAAAAAGGCTATCTCAAAATATTTTGAGACAGTCCTTACTATTTTCGCTGCAACATTAGCACACCTACTATTAACTCTTTGTAATACAGTACATTAACATCTTGCACTATTTTTATTAACATCATATTTACATGAAATAAATAAGCCGCAAACATGATATTAATTTCCTAAAAGTAAGAGTGCCACCCCTCCCTCCCCCTTATACTTTCTCTCCCAAACATAGATACTTATTACGCCAAACATCAAGAACTAATAGCCTGCTAACGATCGTTATACGATTGCTTAACGGCCATCAACCGAATGACAAGAAAGCAGCCTTTAACCCAGCAAACATGCTTTCTCTTCCGAAATAGCCGAAAAAACAATGTGGAGCCGGATTACAGCAGTGTAGCATATGAAATACAACATGACAACATTTCGATAGACAAGCTATTGAACAGCAATCAAGAATTGACAACCTTCAAAATTCAGACTCCTTTTGAATTCGGCTTGAAATTCTCTTCTGTCATACGGCAATGTCTATGGCTATCAGCCAGCCTATTAGACCGGACGATAGAAGCAAAAGTAATAACAACTTCCGGAAACTACCCGATAAAGAAGCATAAAGTAAGGAATGGAGATACAGTAAAAGAAAGCTTTCGGACCTATTCCAAGCAGGAATAGCACCGATAGAACATACCTCCGACGAACAAAGCTACCAATAAGGGTCGACAACAAGACTTCAAGGGAAGAGAGGGAAATTGTGGAATACCTACTGTGGATTTTTTCCACATCTCCACACCACAAACACCCGAACTTTCCTTTTTCCCGATTAAAAATAAACAATTGATTATCAACATTATTCACTCTTAAAAGGATAGCCTGCCTTTCGTTTGGCATACCTCTTGCTAAAATATCCGCCGAAAGGACGTAACATTTATAATAAGATAAATCAATTATTTTTCAGTAATATGAAAATCAGGATGAGAAAACGGTGTGACATTCCACATTCAGCGTCGCACTTCCAAAAAAGTTTGATTATTGCAAGTTGGTTATTAGCATTTCTTTTCACCGGAACAGCCTTCGCACAAGAAAACCGAACCATTAAAGGCATTGTGAGAGATGTAACAGGAGAACCGCTTATCGGTGCCAGCGTCATACAGAAAGGTACCAACAACGGCGTCATTACCGATGTGGACGGTAACTTCACACTGACCGTTCCTGCAGATGCAACACTCTCTATCGCTTACATGGGCTATGCCACCCGGGAGATAAACCTGGCAAAACGAAAAAAGCAAGGCGACTTGAAGATTACACTCAGCGAAGATACCCAGCAACTGAAAGAAGTCGTAGTAACGGCAATGGGTATCAAAAAAGATACGAAACGTGTCGGTTATGCCATCAGTACCATCAGTGCAGACGAATTGGTAAAGGCAGGAGCACCCAATTTTGCCTCTGCCATGTACGGTAAAGCACCAGGAGTCCGCATTACACAAACACAGGGCGGTTCTGCCGGAGCTGTCTCCATCAACGTACGCGGCCTGACCTCTATCACTGGAAATAACCAGCCACTCATCATTCTGGACGGGGTACCCATCCGCAACGGCGGCACGGGCAAAAGCACGGACTTCGCCGAATTTGGCAACGACGGACAAATCCGTTCCAATGGTCTGGTAGACATCAACCCAGAGGACATCGAGAGCCTCAGTATTCTGAAAGGAGCTTCCGCCACAGCTCTCTACGGCTCGGAGGCTGCAAACGGTGCGGTAGTCATCACCAGCAAACGCGCCAAAAGTGGCAAGCTGACGGTGGACTTCAATGCCCAAGTCATGGCAAACTTACCGGCTTATCTGCCAAAAGTACAGACCGTATACGGGCCGGGAACCTACAACACCGCATACAGCGATTATGAGAAACAGACGGGAGGCTTCTATCAGAGAACCCTAAACGGACAAAGCTACAAAAGCCTCCGTTCCACCACCTTGTCCTTCGGCCCGAAATACGACGGTAGCGAGGTACTTTACTGGGACGGGAAGATGCGCCCCTACCAGGCACTGACCGACAACCCGTGGAAAGAGTTGTTTCGCACCGGCTGGACCCAGACTTACAATCTCGCCATCTCACAAGGGACGGAAACCACCAGCAACCGCTTCTCCTACACATTCATGGACGAGATTCCCAATGCCTTGACCGGAAGCTTCACCAAACACAACTTCAAGCTGACCGGTTCGTATCAACTGGCGAAACCGCTGAAACTGGAATACTCCCTTAACTACATCGTACAGAATGTAGAAGACCGTCCGCAAACCTCGCTCAACCTATACAGCGGTTTCGGCAACATGTTCTCCACCTTCCTGGACATTCCCTATCTGAAACAAAGCTACGTCACCAGTCTGGGATACCGTAATACCTTTGTCGGAGGAAACGCCACGCTGACTCCTGAGGAATCATGGGCCTACGACCCCAGTTACGCCACCGGAGTGAACAACATGCTGTGGAATATGTACCATCACCATAGCGACGAGACAGAGAATCGGCTCATCGGTATGATTCGCCCCACCTGGCAGATAACCAACTGGCTGAGTCTGCGCGCCCAGGTTTCAACTGATATCACAGATGTGAAGCAAACACTGAAATATGAAAGCGAACAACCCAATTCCCTATACGACCCCAACGGTAGCTTCCAGTCCATCAACCGCCGTTACGACATTGTCTATGGAGATGTTATGTTGAACTTCAACTATAATATCAACCGCTTCGACATTGCCGCCACCGTAGGCTGGACCGGACGCTACGAAAATATGAACAATATGAGGGTCTCCACCAATGGCGGGCTTGTCACGGAAAACTGGTTCGACCTCAATGCCAGCCGCTACACGCCAAGCAGTACCCTGCAACGTATGGAACTACTGAAAACCGGCTATATGGGTACACTGAGCCTGGGATGGGACAACTATCTATTCCTTGAACTGACCGGACGCCAGGAACGCTCGTCTACCCTAAAAGACCAGAGCTTTTTCTATCCTTCCGCTAATCTGAGTTTCCTCTTCACCCAAGCCTTCCACATGCCGTCATGGTGGAACTATGGAAAACTGCGCCTCTCATACGGTATCGTAGGAAATGCTCCTGAAACCTATACCGCCAATATCGTCTACGAGCAAGGTTCAGACAACGGATTCACCTGGAACACCATTCCCTCTTCATGGGGGAATGCAGATATCCGTCCGGAAAAGAAGTACGAATACGAGATAGGTCTGGAAAGCAAGTTTTTAAACAACCGGTTGGGTATAGATATATCCTACTACAACAACCGTGTAAAGGACCAGATACTCTCCACGCCGCAACCTTCCACATCAGGCGTAAAGAATGTGTTGATGAATGTGGGCGAGGTAGCCAACCACGGCTGGGATATATCAATCAGTGCCACTCCCATACTGACCAGAGATTTCCGCTGGGACCTGACAGCCAACTATGGTGTATATAAGAACAAAGTAGTGAAACTGGCCGATGGAGTGCCCTATCTGGAAATACTCAACTCCGGAGGCAGTGGAATAAAAATACAAGCTGTGGAAGGCCAGCCAATGGGTGACATCTATGCGCAGGTTCCCCAGGTGAACGAAAACGGTGAGTACCTCGTTTCCGATAAAGGTCTTTACCTCAACCAAACCGAATTGCAGAAAGTCGGCAACATCAATCCGGCAGGCGTAGGAGGTCTATTCAACTCTTTCTCCTACAAGAATGTATTCCTCGATTTCAGTATCGACTTCCGCATCGGAGGAGATGTCATCAACGAAATGAACCAATATGCCACCGCAGTGGGTCTGACACCCGAATCCCTAAAGTACCGTGATACGGAACACGGCGGACTGTCCTATTACTATCCGGGCGACAACAATTCCAGCGGAATTCCGGTACAAGTAGACCCTTCCACGGGTGCTGGCCCCAACGGAGAGATAATCTACCACGACGGCATCATCCTTCCGGGTGTAGTGGCCTCCACTGGCGAAAGAAACACACGTATCATTCCGGCAGGCTATTACTACAACACCACCTATAATTGGGGAACGGAGGCCGAACAGCTGACATACCGCCATTCGGTATTCGACAATTCTTATGTCAAACTGCGTGAATTGACCATCGGCTACCAGTTTCCCGAAAAGATGATTTCCAAACTGGGACTGGGCCGGCTGAGTGTGTCGGTCTTCGGACGTAACCTCTTCTACTTCTACAAAGCACTGAAAAACTACGATGCGGAGTCGTCCGTCGGAACATCCTGGGCCAACCAGGCTACCGTGGGAAGTTCTACCACAGCTACCCGCAGTTTCGGTGTTTCACTTCGTGCAAGTTTCTGACAAAACAACCATCCAAAAAACAAAAAAGAGTATGAAAAAGACAAAGATATTATCTCTTGTTTCATTGGGAGCATTCCTCCTGACAACATCAGGCTGTACGGATTATGACTTCGACAGCAAATACGAAGACCCCTCCAAAGTAACCCAAGTCACCATCAGTAATCTGATGGTAGGAGTCTTCCAAAAAGTAAAGGACTATGATGTTTACGAATACAACCGGTTCTTCGGATTCGATTCACAGTTTACAGGCAAGTATGCACAAACCTTCGGCTACTCCAACACTACAGATATGTATACCCCCGGCTATATACCCGCCATTGACGGACAGTGGGACAATGTGTATTCGGCACTGGCCCAGTTCCGCAAGCTGGAATCTCTCTACAAAGAAGAAAGCGCGGCAGAGCAAGCACAGGATGAGGCATTCTATCTTGCCGCCAAAGTACAGCTGTACGATTTTTTCGCCGCCACAGTGGACATTTTCGGGGATATGCCTTTTTCGGAAGCTTGCACACTGCCGCTTACCAACGATGTAGGTAAATCGTATGCTCACTATGACAAGGCCGAGAATATATATAAAACCATTCTTGACGAGCTCAAAGAAATTGCTCCGCGGTTCCGCTCCATCCCCACGCCGAGGAACTTCAATACACAAGACTTTATCAACAACGGGGACATGGACAAATGGGAACGTTATGCAAACTCCTTGCGACTGCGCCTTGCCATGCGCGTAGCCGCGCAAGGAGACTTGCAGACGGAAGGCCGTACCGCCATCAAGGAAATCCTGGAAAATCCGTCAGCCTATCCGTTGATAGAGGAACAAGAAAACAACATCCTCATTGTCAACCAGAAGTCTGGGCAACTGAACTTCACTGCAGGCCACGGACTGGGTGACTGGGTAACCAACCGACTCGCTTCGGGCGCCATCATCGACCGCATGCTGGGCCATGGCAACTACGATATGACCTGCAATGACCCACTGAGCGGCGTTTATGTGAAAGGAGAAGACGACCCGCGCATCCTACTCAACTTCAATCCCGTGAAGATTACCAACCAGAACACCGGTCAATTGGACGAACACCGTTATCTGGGCACAGACCTTACCGTAGCGGATGAGCTGACGGAATATTACAACTCGCAGGCACAAGACGAAGTCAATACCAGCAACACCGGTTTCTCACAAATCACGCAGAAAGGTTTCTTTTGGGAAAACGATAAATTCGACATGCTGATAATGGCCTCACCCGAAATCCATTTCCTGAAAGCGGAAGCCTATGAAATGGGGTATGGAGTGGCAAAGAATGAAGCAAAAGCGGAAGAAGAGTTCAAAAAGGCTGTCAGCCAGTCCATCACGCTTTACTACTATTACGACTCGGTAAGTACGGGTGAAAACGCACGCCGGTATAATGCCCCCACTGCCGAAGAAACAGCCTCTTTCGCTGCTGCCAAATGGAACAGCACGGAATATGCAGACAAGCTGGATGCTATCATTACCCAAAAGTGGCTGCATTTCGGTTTCCTGGCCAGTCGCGAGGCATGGAGTGACATCCGACGTACCGGCTATCCGTCCGGCCTGGTCTTCCCCGAAGTAGCCGGTACCATCACAAATGTGCCGAACCGCTGGAGATACCCGAATACGGAAGTCAACTACAATCCCTACTATAAAGAGGTGTCGGCCGAAGACACTTACTACCACAAACTGTTCTGGGCAAAATAAGGACTTTGTTTGCAAACCCATTCTGCCCGAAGAGTATATCATACTCACCACAGAATAACACAGATTAACACAGATTGCCTTAGGAGTTCTGATAATAAAGAGCTTTTAGCAGTGTTAATCCGTGCTATCCTGTGGTGAGTATGTATTTGCCCCCTCTGTTTCTTTTATTCCGAACAGTATCCCTCCTTTTTTAGAAATCTTAAGGATTTCCCGGTAGGGAGATTGCGGGAAACCACTGTCTTTAATGAACGACGGACAAACATCGCTTCCGCAAAAACTGAACTATAACATAACGGACTAAATGAAAAAGTATCCAAATGACTTGATTGGCGACATCATGAAAGCCTTCGGCAAATATGCCAACCGACCGGCATTCGTCATCGAAGACACGGCCTGCACTTATGGAGAGCTGGCAACTTGCGTACAGAAAATATCCTCCCTATTCAAGGACAGAGAAGACAAAATTATCGGCATCGTCGCAGAAAACAGACTGGAAACATACGCATCCATACTATCTGCACTGATTTGCGGAAAGGCATACGTCATCCTCCATCCTTCCTACCCCAAACATAGGAATGACAGAATTGCCGGCTTAGCAGGCATCCGCCTCGTGCTGCATACCGAGAATATCCATGTCTTGAACCTCGACACCCGGAATCTGGAACTGATATGCACCTCCGAAATAGAGCAGGCAGAGAACTCCACCACGTTCCACGCCGCAGAAGACATCCTCCATACGGCAGAAGAGGAAAATGCCTACATTATCTTCACTTCCGGAAGCACGGGCGAACCCAAAGGAGTGCCCATCTCCCGCCGCAACCTGAATGCTTTCTATACCGCCTATCACCGCCTCGGCTGGCAACTGGACGAGAACGACCGGATACTGCAGATGTTTGAACTCACTTTCGACGTTTCCATCGTATCCTTTCTGTATCCGCTGACGCTGGGTGCTTGCATATACACCGTTTCTCCGGAAGGCGTGAAATACATCAACGTAATTGAAACTCTGGAAAAATACGACCTGACCTTCGCTGCCGTAGCCCCTTCACTGCTCCAGCTGCTACGTCCCTATTTTCCGGAGATACACCTTCCCGCACTGAGATATCTGGTGGTTACTGCCGAGGCATCTGACGCGGAGCTGTTGGGTGCTTTCAGAAAATGCGTCCCCAATGCCTCTTTCATAAACCTATACGGACCGACAGAGGGAACCATCTACTGCACTGCCTACCGGATACCCGTCACCTCCTGCAAGCATCACAACGGCATGGTCGCCATCGGAAAACCTTTCGAAGGCATCGATGCCCTGATTATGGATGCAGACGGCCGCCCGCTGCCTACCGGAGAAACCGGTGAACTATGGATTAGCGGCAATCAAGTGATGGGCGGCTACTGGAATACTCCCGAAAAAAACGGGGAATGCCTCGTAGAGACCGCCAATGGAAAAGTATACTACAAAACAGGAGACCTCTGCCAAATGGACGCCGACGGCGACATCATTTATTACGGACGAAAAGACTCACAGATAAAGATACAAGGGTTTCGCATTGAGCTGAGCGAGATTGAACATGTGGCAAAAAACTTTTTCAACGGTGAATGCCGTATAGTCGTCATTCCCAAATACGACAACGACAACCAGTGCGAACTGCATCTCGTCGTAGAGAAGAAACAGCTCGACAAACAGCAGATAGAGGAATATCTGTGTAGCAGGCTTCCCTACTACATGATTCCCAAGCATATGCATTGTCTGGAACAGTTTCCGCTGAACACCAGTAGCAAAACAGACAGAAAGAAAATACAAGAACTAATTTAAACTTGACAATGGATACACAGACTATTTTGAATGAAATGAGCCTCATCTTTCGAGAGGTACTGAAAAGAGAGAACATCGTACTTGACAATGAGACCACCGCCCAGGATATAGAAGGATGGGACTCACTGACCAACATGCAACTGATAAACAAGATAGAGAAGAAATTCAATGTACGCTTCACCTTCAGAGATATTGTAAAACTCAAAAACGTGGGAGACATCTGCCATGCCATTTTAACCAAAACCAACTAGGAAATGTCATTCATATCCCTGAACTTCGTCGTACTGTTTGCGTGTACTTTCATTCTATACCATACGCTTCCTTCACGATTCAGAAAAGCAACCTTACTGACAGCCAGCTGCCTCTTCATAGGCTTCTACCACCTCGCTTTTCTGATAACGGCCCTCATCCTCACGCTTGCCACCTTCTACTTTGGCAAATGGATAGGACAGGCCAAGCGGGAAAGCGGCATGAAGGGAATTTATTTTTCAGGTGTGTGTTTTTTGGTTGTAAGCTGGTTGGCATTCCGGTATGCCGACCGGCTTACAGACTGCCACATTCTCTTTCCACTGGGAATCTCTTTCTATACTTTCCAGGCCATTTCGTACCTGACAGAAATCTACTGGCAAGAAGAAGAACCGGAAAAGAGCCTGCCCGACTTCATGATATACATGCTCTTCTTCATGAAGTTCCTTTCCGGTCCCATAGAAAGAGCAAGTGACATGCTCCCCCAACTGAAGTCCTGCAAAGCTACGGACTATACATCCATGGTCTACGGAATGAGATTGATTGTCGTGGGACTAATAAAGAAACTGATACTGGCCGACTCCATCGCCCCATACATAGACGGTGTCTTCGGGTCGGTATACACAGCCTCGGGCGTGCAATTGCTGATGGCATGCCTCCTATATCCGATAGAGCTGTATGCCGACTTCTCCGGATATACCGACATCGCATTGGGAGGAGCGCGCATGCTGGGATTCAAGCTCAGCCCAAACTTCAACCGGCCGTTCATTGCACAGACCACTGCCGACTTCTGGCGCCGATGGCACATGTCGCTTTCATTCTGGGTACGCGACTATCTGTACCTCCCGTTGTCCTCGAGCCTGCGTGGATGGGGACAATGGGGCGTATTTCTAAGTCTGGCGCTGACCTTTACGGGACTGGGTATCTGGCATGGTGCCGGATGGAACTTCGCTGTCTACGGACTAATTCAAGGTGTCATCATTTTCTACGAGATGAAGACCACAGCATTTCACCGCAGACTGAAAGCCCAATTGGGAAGCCGCTTATATGCCACATTATCCGTCGTAAGGACCTACCTACTTTTTGCTGTATCTCTGATATTCTTCCGGGCAAGTTCCATGGCCGAAGCGTTCCACTACATCAGCCACCTCTCCTTCGGCGTACATTACAGTTGGAAGGAAATGAACATCGGAATGCCGGACCACAACAGCATTGTGGCAGGAAGCGCACTCGTACTGATATTGGTTTACGAATATTTCATGTCCAAGCATGATTTGCTGGAAGCCCTCGGACGACAGCCGACAGCCGTAAGATGGAGTATCTATTATCTGCTCGCCATAATACTTTTCACACTGGGACAGTTCAACTCGGACAGCTTCATATATTTACAATTTTGACAATAAAGACACATGATGAAGAAAAACAGCGAACGGAACGCAGCCATACGTTTCATGAAAAAGCTCTTTATCCTTTTTATCCCTTTTATAGCCCTACTGGCAGTCTATTTCCTGGACGACCCTTTCATGGTCCTGAAGAACTATGAACGATACGACCAAACCCCGGTTGTACTAAACGAAGGGTACGTGGGGTGGCAGATGTATCTGAACAACCGGGATACCATCCCCATCGACTCCTATATCATGGGAAACTCCTGCACTATGGCTTATCAATGCCATGAATGGGAGAAATACCTCCACGGCGGAAGGGCCGTACGGCTATTCGGAAATGCCGAAAGCCTCGCCGCCGTCTGCCTGAAGCTGAGGGCACTGGACAAGGCAGGTGCAACAATCAAGAACCTGCTGCTGATTATCGACAAGGAATCATTGCACAACGACCGCTGCCTGACCGGACATTCCAACATTCTGCCGCCCGCCATATCGGGAATAAGCAACTTCAAGTTTCAGAAGGAATTCTGCCAAGCCTTCTTCTACCCGAACTTTCTCTTCCCCTATCTGGACTACAAGCTGTTCCATACCTATCGCCCTTACATGAAAGGGATTATAAACCCCTATGGCTCCACCCGAAACCCGGTAACCAATGATGTGCTGAATCCCAGAGAGAAAATGATAAAGGAAGAGGGAGATAAGTACTGGGAAAACCGGAAAGGAGAATTCACCAAAGAGAAAATGAAGAATTATAGAGACGGGAAATACCGGGAAGCCCCCCAAGTGCTCAGGGAAAAGCAAATCAGCTTGTTGCAGGAAATAAAGTGGATTTGCCGGAAGCATGATACCGATGTGAAAATCATTATCAGTCCCGACTACCTGCAGGTCAACATAAACCCTGCCGACGTAAAGACGCTAAAGCGCTTCTTCGGAAAACGGAATGTGTTTGATTTCACCGGTATCAACGAATACACGGAAGACATCCACAATTATTATGAACCGGGTCATTATAGGCCCGCACTTGGGAAAAGGCTGATGGAAAAGATATATGAACCTTATATCTTGTCACCGAACGCCAAATCTCCGGCATCTCCCAGCCCGGGAACGATATAGGAATGCTCGTTCATCTCCGGGTCGATTGCTGCACACCACAAGGTCACTTCATCTCCAGGGAACAGCTTTTCCAGATGCTCTACGCCCTGCTGGCTGGCTATGACACAAGCTATCTGCAACTTGGCCGGCATCCCCTTGGTGACGAAGGCCTTCCAGGCCAATTCCATACTTTCTCCCGTGGCAAGCATCGGGTCTACAATCAATAATGTCTTCTTGGACAAATCCGGAGTAGCGATGTATTCGATGTGTACATCCACCGTACGGCATTCCTTATCCTTATAATAACGGTAAGCGGAAACAAAAGCGTTCCCGGCATGGTCGAACATATTCAAGAATCCAGTATGCAAAGGCAATCCGGCACGGAAAACAGTGGCAATCACCACCTCGTCATCGGGTGTGCTGACCGACGCCACCCCCAAGGGAGTCTGTACCTGCTTGACAGAATACGTCAGTTCCTTACTCATTTCATACGCCATTATCTCTCCAATGCGTTCAATATTACGGCGGAAACGCATACGGTCGCCCTGGACTGCTACATCACGAATTTCCGCCACGTATTGGTTCAAGACAGAATTTGTCTCGGCAAAGTTGATAACCTTCATAACTATAAATGTGCTAATGTGCAAATATGCTAATGTGCAAATGTGGTGTACGTAATGCCGCATGGCAATTAGCACATTGGCATATCAGCACATTAGCACATTAAAATTTGCTGCAAAGTAAACGAATTTCACTCAATTTGCAACATTCAGTTAGCAGATATTGTTATGGTTTTATAAAAGATTTCCTATTAGAGAAAAATTTCTCTAATAGAGCTTTTCTTTAAAAAGAAAGTATTACTTTTGTAGGCGAAAAACAAGGGACCTGCTGAAAAGCAGGAAAAAAAGAGCTTTTCTACACCCGTTTTCCCTTGTAAATCAAAGGTAAAAAGAGATTAAGGAAAGAGATTATAAACCAAATACCAACATTTTAAATCATTAAAAGAAATGGCAAATTTAGATTTAAGCAAGTACGGTATCCAAGACGTGAAGGAAATTATCCACAACCCGTCTTACGATGTACTGTTCGCAGAAGAAACCAAACCAGGTTTGGAAGGTTTTGAAAAAGGTCAGGTAACTGAACTGGGTGCTGTAAATGTAATGACAGGTATCTATACCGGTCGTTCTCCTAAAGATAAATTCTTCGTAATGAATGAAGCCAGCAAGGATTCTGTATGGTGGACTTCTGAAGAATACAAAAACGACAACAAACCTTGCTCTGAAGAAGCTTGGGCTGACTTGAAAGCTAAAGCTGTTAAGCAGCTGAGCGGCAAGCGTCTGTTTGTTGTTGATACCTTCTGTGGTGCCAACCCCGCTACTCGTATGAAAGTACGTTTCATCATGGAAGTGGCATGGCAGGCTCACTTCGTAACTAACATGTTCATCCGCCCGACTGCTGAAGAACTGGCTAACTACGGAGAACCCGATTTCGTATCATTCAACGCTTCTAAGGCAAAAGTTGACAACTACAAGGAACTGGGTCTGAACTCTGAAACAGCTACTGTATTCAACTTGAAGACCAACGAACAGGTTATCTTGAACACTTGGTACGGCGGTGAAATGAAGAAGGGTATGTTCTCTATCATGAACTACAAGAACCCGTTGCGTGGTATCGCTTCTATGCACTGCTCTGCCAACACTAATATGGAAGGCACTGACTCTGCTATCTTCTTCGGTCTGTCCGGTACTGGTAAGACTACCTTGTCAACTGACCCGAAACGTCTGTTGATCGGTGACGACGAACACGGATGGGATGACGAAGGTGTATTTAACTACGAAGGTGGTTGCTACGCTAAGGTTATCAACTTGGATAAAGAAAGCGAACCCGATATCTACGCTGCCATCAAGCGTGACGCTCTGTTGGAGAACGTTACAGTTGCTGCTGACGGCAAGATTGACTTCGCTGACAAGAGCGTAACAGAAAACACTCGTGTTTCTTATCCTATCTACCACATCAATAACATTGTTAAACCGGTTTCTAAGGGTCCTCACGCTCACCAGGTAATTTTCTTGTCTGCTGACGCATTCGGTGTATTGCCTCCGGTATCTATCCTGAACCCTGAACAAGCTCAGTACTACTTCTTGTCTGGCTTTACTGCTAAGTTGGCTGGTACAGAACGTGGTATCACTGAACCGACTCCGACATTCTCTGCTTGCTTCGGTGCTGCTTTCTTGAGCTTGCATCCTACTAAATATGCAGAAGAATTGGTTAAGAAGATGAACAAGGTTGGTGCTAAGGCATACTTGGTTAACACTGGTTGGAACGGTAGCGGCAAACGTATCTCTATCAAAGATACTCGTGGTATCATCGACGCTATCCTCGACGGTTCTATCGACAAGGCTCCGACGAAGGTTATTCCTTTCTTCGACTTCGTGGTTCCTACTGAATTGCCTAACGTAGATCCGAAGATTCTTGACCCTCGCGATACTTACGAATGCGCTTGCCAATGGGAAGAAAAAGCAAAAGACCTGGCTGGCCGCTTCATCAAGAACTTCGCTAAGTTCACTGGCAACGAAGCTGGTAAGGCTCTGGTTGCTGCTGGTCCGAAGCTCTAATCTGACAATAAGGTTAGAAACATATGAAAAAGGTATCTCCTCCGGGAGATGCCTTTTTTCTTTTTTAATATCTCTATCTCATTGATAATCCGAAAGTTTTAGTAGTTTTGCAGAAACCATTATTCAAATAAAGCAATATGAAAAGTATCAGATTGATGTTGGCAGGCGCAAGTTTGTTGCTGTTCTGCAGTTGCGGTGCCCAAGTCCAGAAAGAGACCCAAGTTGCCAATGCAAATGAAAGCAAAGAGAATGCGGTGATTGAAACCATCATGTCACGCCGCAGTATCCGCCAGTACAAACCGCAAGCCGTGAATCGCGACACCATGCAGATTATCCTGGATTGCGGTATCAATGCACCCAACGGACAGAACAAGCAATCGTGGGAAGTGCGTGTAGTGGATAACCCGGATTTCATCAACGGCATTACGGAAATCTACAAGAAGGAAAATCCCAAAGCCGCCGAAGACCCGAAATTCAAGAACATGTTTCGCAACGCTTCTACAGTAGTATTTATTGCCAATGACCCGTCTTATGACCTTTCGCAGATTGACTGCGGACTGCTGGGTGAGAATATGATTCTATCAGCCTGGTCCATGGGAATCGGTTCTTGCTGCTTGGGCGGTCCCACGCGCTTCATGACCTCTACTCCGGCTGCTGCCGAATACCTGAAGAAACTGGATATTCCGGAAGGCTATCAGCTACTTTACTGTATCGCTTTCGGCTATCCGGATGAAACGCCCGCTGCCAAACCCCGTAATGCGGCAAAGGTAAAATTCATCGATTGACTTTCGTTTGAATGACGACAATAAACAAGGAGTGCCTCACCTTTCGGCGGGGCACTCCTTTCATATATAACAACTAAAACTCTTCTGTTTATCAGTTCTTGTTTGCGCGTTTACGCTCAAGCTCATCGAGGATAACCTTACGCATACGCATTGATTTAGGAGTAACTTCCACGTATTCGTCTTCCTTGATGTACTCCAGTGCCTCCTCAAGAGAGAACTGTACGGGAGGAATCAGACGTGCCTTATCATCCGAACCACTGGCACGCATATTGGTAAGCTTCTTGGACTTCGTTACATTAATCACCAAGTCGTTGTCATGGGAATGCTCGCCCACTACCTGGCCTGCATAAACCTCTTCCTGCGGGAAAATGAAGAATTTACCGCGGTCTTGCAACTTGTCAATGGCATAGGCAAAAGCCGTACCGGACTCCATGGCAATCATAGAACCGTTGGTACGCCGTTCAATTTCACCCTTATACGGCTGGTATTCCTTAAAACGGTGTGCCATAATAGCCTCGCCGGCAGAAGCGGTCAGCACGTTGGTACGCAGACCGATGATACCGCGTGACGGCATGTCGAACTCAAGGTTTACACGTTCGCCGGCACTTTCCATCTTCACCATTTCACCTTTACGACGGGTCACCATATCAATCATCTTGCTGGCATATTCTTCGGGAACATTGATGGTCAGCTCTTCGATAGGTTCGCATTTCACGCCGTCAATCTCCTTGAAGATTACCTGCGGTTGCCCTACCTGCAACTCATACCCTTCACGACGCATGGTCTCAATCAGTACGGAAAGATGAAGCACGCCACGGCCGGAAACAATCCACTTGCCGTCTTCCTCGCTCTTGCGCACGCGAAGTGCAAGATTCTTATCCAACTCCTTCATCAAACGGTCATGGATGTGGCGGGAAGTAACAAACTTACCTTCCTTACCGAAGAACGGAGAGTCATTAATGGTGAATAGCATACTCATCGTAGGTTCATCAATGGCAATAGGCGGCAACGCTTCCGGATTTTCGTAATCGCAGACCGTATCTCCGATTTCGAATCCTTCGATACCTACCAACGCACAGATGTCACCGGAAGACACTTCCTGCACCTTTACACGGCCCATACCTTCAAATGTATGCAATTCCTTGATTTTTGATTTCACGATACTCCCGTCACGCTTTGCCAAAGACACATTCATGCCTTCTTTCAATATACCACGGTGCACGCGGCCTACAGCAATACGCCCGGTATACGAAGAATAATCCAGCGAAGTAACCAGCATTTGCGGTGTACCTTCCAACTGTTCGGGGGCAGGAATATTCTCCAAGATACAGTCCAGAAGCGGATAAATGTTATCAGTCGGCTGCTGCCAGTCGGTACTCATCCAATTATTCTTGGCAGAACCGTAGATAACGGGGAAATCCAGCTGGTCCTCGGTTGCATTCAAGCTGAACATCAAGTCGAACACCATCTCGTACACTTCTTCGGGACGGCAATTTGGCTTATCCACCTTATTCACAACAACGATAGGTTTCAGACCAATCTGCAGAGCTTTCTGCAATACAAACCGTGTCTGCGGCATAGGACCTTCGAAAGCATCCACAAGCAGAATGCATCCATCCGCCATATTCAATACACGTTCCACTTCACCTCCGAAGTCACTGTGTCCCGGAGTATCAATAATGTTAATCTTGGTGTCCTTGTAGTTGATAGAAACGTTCTTTGAGAGAATCGTTATACCTCGTTCACGCTCCAGGTCATTGTTATCCAACATTAATTCACCTGTGCTCTGGTTGCTGCGGAAAAGGTTTCCGGCCAAAAGCATCTTGTCAACGAGCGTCGTTTTCCCATGGTCCACATGGGCAATAATTGCAATGTTTCTAATCTTTTGCATATAATACCTATTATTTTCAGGCGACAAAGTTAGTGATTTTGGATTAGATATGCAGTATAGATATGATTTTTTTGCTGAATATCATTGTGATATAAAAGTTTATCCCTATCTTTGCAGCCCCGAAAGGGAATATTTATAATAACTTTTAATTAAACATTATGTATTTAGACGCTGCTAAAAAGCAAGAAATCTTCGGCAAATACGGAAAGTCTAACACTGATACTGGCTCAGCTGAGGCTCAGATAGCTTTGTTTTCCTACCGTATTGCTCGTCTGACTGAGCACCTTAAGCTCAACAGAAAGGATTATAGTACAGAAAGAGCTTTGACTATGTTGGTAGGTAAACGCCGTGCGTTGCTGACTTATCTGAAGGACCGCGACATCACCAGATATCGTGCTATCGTCAAAGAACTCGGCTTGCGTAAGTAATCTACTTGCGGCAAAACCATCAAAAAAGGAAGTTTTCCAAAAGGAAACTTCCTTTTTTGTTTATAATCCGATTTATACCTAATTTTGTATCCATGAAAAGAAAAGTATCAGCAGCAAATCTTTCGATAGCAATCACTTTTCTATTGATACTGCTATCATTCGGCTTTGGTTATCGCAGCTATTCGCAGGCAGAACAACGTGTGGTCTCTGACCTGAACCAGGCACTGCAACGCACAGTATTGCAGAACAAGGGATTATGGTTGAATGCGGACACCATCCAAACCTATGCCAAGTTGCAAGAAGTGATGGGTACTCCCGTTTCCGTAAGCGGTTCCCACAGAGCCTTTACCGAAGCATTGTCCGTCACCGGATTGAAAGATGTCTCCACACTTTCGCTGCATATACTGAAAAAGAATGCTCCCGCCACCGTATTCAATGAAATTCCTGCCGGATGTCTTGCCAGCGACACATTAGTATGGCTCTCCACCACAGCCGATGCATCTGGACTGACGCTTTCTTTCCGAGGATATGCCCGCTGCTCAGCTGCCATGCTGTTCAGTTTATCCAAGCAGACAATTCCGGCAACATTGCTATTGGCCGCCCTCCTCTGGGGAGGATTCACCTTTTTCTATTTCCGTCGGCGCACAAGGACTGATGCTGATACTTGTAACGGGCAACAGCAGGAAAACACCATCACTTTCGGCAACCTTTCGCTTTCCCTCCAGGAAGCCTGCTTCTATAACGAACAGCAGGAAAAGCTAAAACTCACCCCCATGCAGTACACACTGATGGAGATGTTCTACCTTTCTTCCTCACACCTACTTTTCAAATCCGACATCTGCCAATCGCTATGGCCGGGAAAAGACAATGCAGACGAAACGCTTTACACATTGATACGGCGTCTGAAGCCCATTGTCGAGGACAACAGCAACCTCAGAATAACAACAGATCGTGGCCGCGCCTACGGACTGGAAATAAAAACCTAAACATTATAGAATCATGAAGACTAACAAACTTATCCTATTAGGGCTAATCTGCCTGACTGTCGCAATGCCGACAACCGCCCAAAACCGTAACGAAAAGAAAGCGCGCACTGAACGTGCTGTAAAAGAAGCTATTGCTGCTAAACAATACAAAATCAACGTAGATCGGATGCAACCGATGAGAGGCGGTAGTCGTAACCTGACCACCAACTACACACTGGAAATCAGAAACGACTCCGTTTTCTCTTACCTGCCTTACTTTGGAGTGGCCTACAATGCTCCGTATGGAGGAGGCAAGAACCTGAATTTCAATGCATCCATCACCGCATACACAACTAGAGCACTCAAAAAAGGCAAAATCCAAATAGACTTCAAGACCCGTAGTGATGAAGACAATTATGAGTACCGCCTCACCATCTTTCCCGATGGTTCTACCAGTATCCATGTGCAACCCATGAACAAACAGTCCATCTCGTTCACCGGAGAGATGGATACAGAAAAGTAATCATCTTCCCCCTTTAAAAGGACAAAAGAAAGTATTGTCAGTCTATTGTCAGGCAAATGTCAGACAACTATCCGCTTTTTGTTTCTTCCATCCCGGCAGAAAGCGGATACCTTCGTGTCCCGAAATCAAACAACAACCGGAACATGAAACAGATAATATGTATTCTTGCCCTGCTCCTAATGAGCGTCACGACAACAAAAGCACAAACCAGCCCGGCAACACCCTCCATCCAAGGTAAAATTCTCACAGAGGAAAAGCAACCGATAGAGTTTGCCAACATCGCCCTCCTTTCCGAAGATTCCACCTTCATACAAGGAACGTGTAGCCGAAGCGACGGTAGTTTTGAACTTCTCCCTCCCGCTCCCGGAAACTATCTACTACAAATTTCTTCCATCGGTTACAAAACCCTTTGCCAGCCTTACCCCACCGGGAGTACCCACAACTGGATATTGCAAACCGATGCCGTGCTACTTGCGGAAACCGTCATCACCGCCGCCCGTCCCGTTTTCCGACTAAAGGGCGGAAAGTTGGAGACAAGCGTACGGCAAACCCTGCTCGCATCCTTGAATGATGCCAACGACGTATTGAAACATATCCCCGGACTGCGCTCCTCTGATGAGGGGTATACCGTTTTTGGCAAAGGGACACCGGTCATCTATATAGACAACCGCCTTCTGCAAGACAACTCCGAGCTGCAACGCCTCTCTGCCGCCGATATTGAAAAAGTGGAACTCATCACCAACCCGGGTGCAGAGTACGATGCTACCGTTAAAGCCGTTGTACGTATACGCACCGTACGTAACAAAAGAGACAGTTTTGGCGGTAATTTCCGTGCAGGAATCACCCAACGGAGACGCAGCAGCCATTACGGACAAGTCAATCTGAATTATCAGAAGAAAGGACTGGCCCTACTGGGCATGCTGTACACCAATTATGAAAACAGAAAACGCCACCAGGAGGTTCGCTACCAGATACCGTCCGAAATACAATGGGATGTAAATAACCGGGTTCACTTATATAATAAGGGACTGCTTGCCGGAGGAAAAGCAAGCGCCAGTTACGACTTCACCCCCCAACACAGCCTCGGTGCCTCCTATGAGTTTCATCGTACCCCCGATGATCACAGCAGTGACCATTCGGTATATACCGTCCGGGCAAATGAAGAATTGACCGATCACACCATACATTCCTCCCAAAACCTGCAGCAAACTAGCCGGCACCAGCTGAATGCCTACTATCAGGGCAGCATAAAGCAACTCCACATAAACTTCACCACCGACCTGGTGTACGGCAAAAGCTATGATCACCAGGAGGCTCAAGAAGAAAGCCAGACCGAAGGCAATCGCGACATCAGCTCTTTCAACCACGCCGACAACCGCCTTTATGCTGCCAAGTTGATTCTGACCCATCCCCTTTGGAAAGGTGAACTGAAGACCGGTGCCGATTACACCTTCATCCGGCGAAATGACAATTTCCTGAACCGGCAGCACATACTTCCCGATACAGGCAGTCGAATCGACGAAAGTAAGTCCGCCGTCTTTGCCGAATACTCACTGACATTAGGAAAAATCAGCCTTCTTGCAGGACTGCGCTTCGAGCATGCCGTCTCCGACTATTGGGAGCAGGAAGAGTACGTGTCCGGTCAAAGTCGTACTTACAATGACTGGTGCCCCAACCTATCGGTAGACTTTCCTCTCGGCAAAGCCCAAGCCAATCTCAGCTATACAGCCAAAAGCAACCGCCCCAGCTTCTTCCAGCTACGTAGCACACTGAGTTATAACAACCGTTTCATCTACGAAGGCGGAAACCCGCTGCTTACCCCCGAAACCAACCACGACCTGCAGTTCACGGCCCTTTACAAGTGGGTACAATTCGGACTTAACTACCAATACCGCCGCAATGCCATTGCCTTCATGACCAAAGAATACGAAGACAATCCGGATGTTGTCATCTTCACTACCGGAAATTTCAAACGGATGCAGTATCTCACCGCCTCTGCCCATCTGTCACCCACCGTCGGCATCTGGAAACCGGAGCTCGGCATCTACTTCGCCCAACCGTCCTTCAAAGTCACCAATCAAGGCAGTAGCAAGAATATGAACCGCGGCAGCATTTACCTCTTTCTGCAAAACAGTCTCCAGCTTCCGGACGAGTGGATTCTCTCCCTTGATGCCGACTACCAGAGCGAAGGCAACTTCGGCGCCATGCTGCAACGTTCCTATTGGGGCATAAACGCCGGCATCCGCAAAACATTCTTCAACAAAAGGCTGACGCTCGGACTGCAAGCCAATGACCTGTGGAATTCCCGGTATGGCTCCTTCATGCTGTTCGGTCCCCGGCTGACCTATACGAAAAAGGCAAACCCGGACTCGCGCAGCTTCTCCCTGAAGCTAAGCTATCGTTTCAATGCAGCAGGCAAAGCGTACAAAGGAAAGCACGTATCGGAACAAGACTTGAAGCGGCTATAAACAGAACTTTGGGGAAGAAAGAGAAACAGAACAGAAGAATATTATACAAATAAGCCGACCACCGGAGATATTTCAGCAATATTTTCCCTCAGAATGTTGCATCAAGTAAAAGTTTCTCTTATTTTTGCGGTTTAAGAACTATAAATTATAACTTTTCGACCCCAAAATACTATCATTATGGATACCAGCAAAATTGTAGGAGAAAAAATAAAATCACTCCGTGAAAGCCAATCCATCAGTATGGAAGAACTGGCACAGCGTTCGGGACTTGCTATCGAACAGATTGAACGTATAGAAAACAATATCGACCTTCCGTCACTGGCTCCCCTCATCAAAATAGCGCGTGTACTGGGTGTACGTTTGGGGACTTTTCTTGACGACCAAGATGAGAACGGTCCCGTAGTCTGCCGTAAGGACGAATCGCAGAACAGCATCAGTTTCTCCAACAATGCCATCCACAGCCGCAAGCATATGGAGTATCATTCACTCTCCAAATCCAAAGCCGACCGCCACATGGAGCCGTTTATCATTGATGTGGCCGCTACGGACGACAGTGACTTTGTACTCTCCTCACACGAAGGCGAAGAATTCATCATGGTGATGGAAGGGACCATGGAAATCAGTTACGGCAAAAACACCTACCTGCTCGAAGAAGGTGACAGCATCTATTACGATTCCATCGTTCCGCACCACGTACACGCCTATGAAGGGCAGGCAGCCAAGATACTTGCAGTAGTTTATACACCAATTTAAATTAATGGAAAATTGAAAGGTGAAAATGGAAAATGATAAATACTTTCTATTTTCACCTTTCCACTTTCAACTTCCACATCATGTTATACGAACGCACCCTCGGCCAATGGTTGGAACATTGGGCCGAAACAACACCAGACAAAGAATATATCGTTTACTCTGACCGCAACCTGCGTTTCACCTGGAGCCAGTTCAACCGCCGGGTGGACGACATGGCCAAAGGACTTATCGCCATCGGCGTGGAGCGGGGAACACACGTAGGTATCTGGGCAGCCAACGTACCCGACTGGCTGACCCTATTATACGCTTGCGCCAAGATAGGTGCCGTCTACGTAACGGTAAACACCAACTACAAACAGTCCGAGCTGGAATATCTCTGCCAGAACTCCGACATGCATACCCTCTGCATCGTCAATGGCGAAAAGGACAGTGACTTTGTGCAGATGACCTATACCATGCTTCCGGAACTGAAGACCTGCCAACGCGGACACCTGAAAAGCGAACGTTTCCCCTATATGAAAAATGTCATCTACGTGGGGCAGGAGAAGCACCGGGGCATGTACAACACGGCCGAAATACTTCTCTTGGGCAACAATATAGAAGACAGCCGCCTGAATGAGCTCAAAAGTCAGGTCACTTGCCACGATGTAGTGAACATGCAATACACCTCAGGCACTACGGGATTCCCGAAAGGCGTCATGCTTACCCACTACAACATTGCCAACAACGGTTTCCTTACCGGTGAGCACATGAAGTTTACCGCCGACGACAAGCTCTGCGTCTGCGTACCATTGTTCCACTGCTTTGGTGTGGTACTTGCCACCATGAACTGCCTGACACACGGCTGTACGGAAGTAATGGTGGAACGCTTCAACCCGTTGGTAGTGCTCGCCTCCATCCACAAGGAGCGCTGCACGGCACTTTACGGTGTACCCACCATGTTCATTGCCGAACTGAACCATCCGATGTTCGACATGTTCGACATGTCCAGCCTCCGTACGGGTATCATGGCAGGTTCCCTCTGCCCGGTAGAGCTGATGAAGCAGGTGGAAGAGAAAATGTACATGAAGGTAACCAGCGTTTACGGGCTTACCGAAGCTGCTCCCGGAATGACCGCCACCCGGATAGACGACCCGTTCGATGTACGTTGCAATACCGTAGGACACGACTTTGAACATACGGAAGTAAAGGTTATCGACCCCGAAACCGGAGAAGAGTGTCCCGTAGGCGTACAAGGCGAAATGTGCAACCGCGGATACAACACCATGAAGGGTTACTACAAAAACCCGGAAGCCACAGCCGAAGTCATTGATGAGAACGGCTTTCTGCACTCGGGAGACCTTGGAATAAAGGACGAAGACGGCAATTACCGCATCACAGGACGCATCAAGGACATGATTATCCGCGGTGGTGAAAATATCTATCCCCGCGAGATAGAAGAGTTCCTCTATCAACTGGAAGGCGTAAAAGACGTGCAGGTAGCCGGCATTCCCTCTAAAAAGTACGGTGAAGCCGTAGGCGCTTTCATCATCCTGCACGAAAGAGTGGATATGCACGAATCGGATGTACGAGATTTCTGCATCGGCAAAATATCACGCTACAAGATACCCAAGTATATCTTCTTCATCAAGGAATTCCCCATGACAGGAAGCGGCAAGATACAGAAATTCAAGCTGAAAGACTTGGGATTGCAACTTTGCAAGGAGCAAGGGATTGAGATTGTGTAATAATAAAGGATAAGGATCAAGGATGGGGTTATGCCTATATTAAAGTCTATGCGACCCCAATAATCCCTTATCCCTTATCCCTTATCCCTAATCCCTAACCCCTTATTTTTCTTCTTTTTCCGGATATTTCATATTCTCCTCTTTCATCTGTTCCAATACCTCATGCAGGTATTTGGCAGACTCCCATTTAGCCATCGGAAGGTCGTGGAGCAGGTAGTTGCCGCAATCTTGCGGAGCGGCACCGGGGACTTCACCTTCATATTCGGCAACAAAGCGGAAGGTGTCCTGCATCAGTGTCAGTATGTCCTGCGGCTTCAAGTCACCTTTCATCAGCAGATAATTACCGGTGAGGCAGCCCATGGGGCCCCAATAGATAATCTTGTCCTGCCACTGCGGGTCGTTGCGCAGGTAGGTGGCGGCAAGGTGTTCGATGGTGTGTAGAGCACCTTGTCCCAAGGCAGGCTCGCGATTGGGCTCTTTCATACGGATGTCGAAAGTAGTGACTGTTTCTCCGTTCACTTCATCCTGGCGGGATACGTAAATGCCGCGCAACAAGCGGATGTGGTCGATTGTAAAACTGGGAATCTTCTTCATGAGTTATAAGTTATAAGTTATGAGTTATAAATTGCTGGGAAGGGTGGAGAGGAAGGTCCATATCGTGAGGAACGAACGCTCTGCCATGGTTCCCCAGAAATCGGCATACTGCGAAGCATGGTCCTCTACTCCGGGTGTGTCGCTGATGATGCGGAAGCTGAGAAAAGGAACATTGTACAGATGGCAAGTCTGCGCAATGGCGGCAGACTCCATATCAACGGCAAGACCGCCGGGGAAACGTTGCTTGATGGTATCCAGCTCCATACGGTTGGTGATGAACCGGTCGCCGGTACAGACTAGTCCGCTGTGGATGCGGCTTTCCATTCCGGCTTCGTTCAGCGACAAGGCATGTCTCAACAGAGAGGGACAGCCCTCGTAAGAGGCGGGGAAACCTTGTACCTGTCCGTACTCGTTACCGTCGCCGCACCAGACGTCGTGATACACCAGACGTTGGCTTGCCACTACATCCGTCACCTTCAGGCAAGCATCAATACCACCCGCCACACCGGTGCTGACGATGCAGTCCGGAGAAAAGCGCCGTATCAGTTCCGAAGCTCCTACCGCTGCACTCACCTTACCGATGCCACATTGCGTCAAGATTACATGGTTACCGCCCAATGTACCTTCCACATAGCGGAAACTACCATCGCCCGACGTATTCTTATCCTGCAAGCGCTCCACCAACCGGCGGTGTTCGCTGTCCATTGCACTGATTATCCCTATTGTCATATCTATAATAATTTAAGCTTGCATATTACCATTAAAGCACTTTAATCTTTTTTTGGAAAGGCAAAGGTACAACATTCTGCCGATAACGTGACAATAACAATCTGCATTTATGTATCTTTGCCACAAAAGCGAAGATAGGCTGCACCTCAACAAAACTTTTTCATGCAAGCATGAAAGTTCTGTATTCGGTTTGCACTATCTTTGCCCCACAATTGATTAATTGATAACTCATAACTTATAACTCATGAAGAAGCTTCTTCCCGACCTTATTGCCATCTTGGCATTCGTCCTCCTTTCCTTCGCCTACTTCTTCCCGGCGGATATAGAAAACCGTATTCTCTTTCAGCACGACACGGCTGCAGGAGCAGGGGCAGGACAAGAAGTCAAGGAGTATTACGAACAGACGGGCGAACGCAGCCGTTGGACAAACTCGCTGTTCGGCGGTATGCCCATGTATCAGATAGCCCCTTCGTATGACTCCACCAAGTCACTGCAGTGGGTACAGAAAGCCTACCAACTCTTCCTGCCCGACTATGTGTGCCTCACATTCATGCTGATGCTCGGCTTCTACATCCTGCTGCGCGTCTTCGGCATACCGGTCTGGCTGGCCGGACTGGGCGGTATCATGTGGGCATTCTCGTCCTATTTCTTTATCCTGATATCCGCCGGACACATCTGGAAGTTCATCACCCTTGCCTACGTGCCGCCCACCATAGCGGGTATCGTGCTCGCCTATCGCGGGAAACTGCTGTGGGGAGGCATCCTCACCGCCTTGTTCGTGGCCCTGCAAATCACCTCGAACCACGTGCAGATGTCCTATTACTTCTTCTTCGTCATCCTTTTCTTTGTGGGAGCCTACTTCGAGAAAGCATGGCGTACCAAGACATTGCCCCAGTTCTTCAAGGCAAGTGCCGTACTGATTGTGGCAGCCCTCGTCGGCATAGCCGCCAACGTATCCAACCTCTATCACACCTATGCTTACAGCAAAGAAACCATGCGCGGCAAGAGCGAACTGGTGCAGACCGGCGACGCTGCCAAGCAGACCAGTAGCGGGCTGGACCGCGACTACATCACCCAGTGGAGCTACGGCATCGACGAAACACTGACTCTGCTGGTGCCCAACTTCAAAGGCGGAGCATCTGCCGCCCTCAGCCAAAGTGAAACCGCCATGAGCAAGGCAAACCCGATGTACAGCAGTCTGTACGGCTCACTGACACAATATTTCGGTACCCAGCCCATGACGTCGGGTCCCGTCTACGTCGGAGCATTCGTCTTGTTTCTGTTCGTACTGGGATGCTTCATCGTGAAAGGACCGTTGAAGTGGGCATTGATAGGAGCCACCTTCTTCTCCATCGTCTTGTCCTGGGGCAAGAACTTCATGCCGCTGACGGATTTCTTCATCGATTACGTCCCGTTGTACAACAAGTTCCGCGCCGTGTCCTCCATCCTTGTCATAGCAGAGTTCACGATACCTTTGCTGGCTATCTTTGCCCTGAAACGCCTGCTCGAAGAGCCGGAAATCTTAAAACAGGAAAAGAAGCCCCTCGGCATCAGCCTGCTGCTCACTGCGGGCATCGCCCTGCTGCTTGCCGTTGCCCCGGGCAGCATCGGCTCCGGCTACGTGCCCGCCCAAGAGGCACAGATGCTGCAGAATGCCGTCAACCAGCAGATGATACCCGCCAACGAACTCTCCGGCATCCTTGCCAACTTGGGAGAGATGCGTGCCGAACTCGTCAGCAGCGACGCCCTGCGTAGCTTCATCATCATAGGCATCGGATGCAGCCTGCTCTGGCTCTATGCAAGCGGCAAGCTGCGTAGCTCGCTAACCATTGCAGGTATCACCATACTCTGCCTGGCAGATATGTGGGGGGTCAACAAGCGCTATCTGAATGATGCCCAGTTCGTGCCCCACTCCATCCGTACGGAAACCTTCACCAAGACAAATACAGACGAGCTGATACTGCAAGACAGCAGCTTGGACTATCGTGTATTGAACTTTGCCACCAGCACCTTCGATGACAACAACACCTCCTACTGGCACAAAAGCGTCGGCGGTTATCACCCGGCCAAGCTGCGCCGCTACCAGGAAATGATAGAGCATCACATCTCTCCCGAAATGCAGGCGGCCTACAAGGCCATTGCCACCGCCGGAGGTGAGATGGACAGCGTGGATGCCAATAAGTTCCGCGTACTGAACATGCTGAACACCAAATACTTCATCTTCCCTGCAGGGCAGCAAAGACAAACCGTTCCCATCCTCAACCCGCACGCCTACGGCAATGCATGGTTTGTAAACAAGGTGCAGTATGTGAACAACGCCAACGAAGAGATTGACGCCCTGGACAGCATCATACCCACAGAGACAGCCGTAGTGGATGCCCGCTTCAAGGATGTACTGAAAGGTACCACGGAAAGTTATAAAGACAGCCTCTCCAGCATCCGCCTGACAAGTTACGCACCTAACCGCCTAACGTACGAAACAAACAATGCCCAAGACGGTATTGCCGTATTCTCCGAAATCTATTATCCGGACGGCTGGCACGTAACCATCGACGGACAGCCTGCCGAACTGGCACGCGCCGACTATATCCTGCGCACAATGTATGTTCCTGCCGGACAGCACACCATCGAAATGCGCTTTGACCCCACCAGCCTGCACGTGACGGAAGGCATCGCCTACGGAGCACTGGCACTGCTGGTGATAGGTATCATCGTGGCAGTGCTGACAGCTAAAAGGAAGTATGTAAAGGCATAAAAAAAATATCATATCATTCCCCCATAAGCACTCGACGCATTCCGCTATTCATACCCTGATACGGAATGCGTCGAGTGCTTATGTCCGTTCCGTTATCCCCTCATGTTTGTTCTGTCATTCCCTTATGTCTGTTCTGTCAACCCCTATATATTGATGAAAAACCACGGCTGTGAAGCATATTCTTCACAGCTGTGGCACGTCTTCTTCACGACTGTGGAAAAGGCGTACCACAGCCGTGCGCACATGATAAACCCAAAGGCTTCTCAAGACAAACCACCGTGCAAAACACAACAGAAGCCTATGCAAGAGACAAGAAAGCCCGGTCAGATGCGCAAAAAAACCGTTTCTACCCTCCCGGGTAAAAACGGCTCAAGTCAATAATACATGAAAAAACGCTATTTAGAGAGAGTCTCTTCTATAACGGAATGGTTCTCTTCCTTCTTCACTCATCATCAGCAGTTCTCCGAACTGACATCAAAGTTAGGGAAGCATAACAAGAACAACAAATAGAATCTACGAAAAGGCATATCTCATCGACAGAACGGAAAAGAATGAACCCTACAATAGGGAAAAGAATGAAAAAAAAGCTATAAACAGTCGGCAGAACGATATATTTCAGTAACTTTGCTAACGTGAAAACAGGCTGCACCCCAGCATAAAAAAATGAACAGTATGGAAACTACCAGACAAAATAAAATAGCCCGTCTCCTGCAGAAGGAACTGAGTGATATCTTCTTGTTGCAAACCAAGTCCATGCCCGGCATACTGATTTCCGTCAGTGCCGTACGCATCAGCCCCGACATGAGCGTGGCACGCGCTTATCTCAGTATATTCCCCTCGGAGAAAAGCGAAGAAATCGTCAAGAACATCAACGGAAACATGAAGTCCATACGCTTTGAACTGGGTACCCGCGTACGCCACCAACTACGCATTATCCCCGAACTGAAGTTCTTCGTAGACGACTCACTGGACTATCTGGAACGAATTGATGAACTGCTGAAATAATGTCCCTTCCCTTCTTTATAGCCCGCCGCTACCTCTTCTCCAAGAAGAAACACAATGCCATTAATATCATCTCCGGTATTTCGGTGTGTGGGGTGGCATTGGCTACGTTGGCGTTGGTATGCACCTTGTCCGTGTTCAACGGTTTTCAGGACATGGTGGCAGGCTTTTTCACAGCCTTCGATCCGGAACTGAAAATCACCGTCCGCGAAGGTAAGGTTTTCGACCCGCACGAAGCGTGCATCCGGCAAGTACACGCCCTGTCCGAGATTGACGTGTGGACGGAAACACTGGAAGAGAATGCCATGGTGCAGTACAAGGACCGCCAGGCAATGGCCGTCATCAAGGGAGTGGAGGACAATTTCGAACAGCTTACATCCATCGACAGCTTGCTCTATGGGACGGGAAAGTTCCTACTGAGCGACTCGGTGGTGGACTATGGTTTTCTGGGTGTGGAACTTATATCCGAGTTGGGCACCGGCATTCAGTTCGTGGACCCGTTGCAGGTCTATGCCCCCAAACGGAACGTACGGGTAAACATAGCCAACCCCACTGCGGCTTTCAACCGGGAGTATCTCTTCTCGCCCGGCGCCATCTTTGCCGTCAACCAGCAAAAATACGATTCACGCTACATACTGACGTCACTCGACTTTGCCCGCCGTCTGTTCAATTATGACACGGAAGTTTCTGCCATTGAGATGAAACTGAAACCCGGTTCCAACATCGGCTCCGTACAAAAGAAAATAGCAGGCATTCTCGGCGACCGGTTCATTGTACAGAACCGCTACGAGCAGCAGGCCGATGTTTTCCGCATCATGGAAATAGAGAAACTCATCTCTTATCTCTTCCTCACCTTCATTCTGGGTATCGCATGCTTCAATGTCATCGGTTCGCTGTCCATGCTGATACTGGACAAACGGGAGGACGTGGAGACACTGCGCAACCTGGGTGCCGATGACCGGCTCATAGCGCGCATCTTCTTGTTCGAAGGCAGGATGATTTCTGTGTTCGGCGCCCTCTCCGGCATCGTTTTAGGATTGTTGCTGTGCTTTCTGCAGCAACGTTTCGGGTTGATTTCATTGGGGGGAGGAAACGGAAGTTTTGTAGTAGACGCTTATCCGGTAAGTGTACATGCCACGGATATTATTCTGGTATTCGTAACGGTCATCACTGTAGGCTTCTTGTCCGTATGGTATCCGGTGAGATACCTCAGCAAGCGGCTGCTGAGAAAAAGATAGAAAAACAGTTACTTCTTACGGATAATCGTCAATCCGTCACGCAGGGGGAGAATGACTTTCTCCACACGCGCATCCCGCGCCACCAAATCATTGAAGGCTTTGATACTGATTGTCTGCAGGTCTGTGCGATGGGGTTGTTCTTCCAGCACATGGCCATCCCACAAGGTATTGTCGGCAATGATATATCCACCGCCGGAAAGGCGGGCGAGCACCATTTCATAATACTCTATGTATTTACGCTTATCTCCGTCAATAAAGGCAAGGTCAAAAGTGAGGTCCAGTTGCGGTACCCGCTCCAAGGCATCGCCAATGTAGAACCTGATTTTATCCGCGTAATCGGAATTCTCCAGCCACGGACGGGTGAAGTCCTCCTGCTCGTCGTTGATTTCAAACGTATGCAGCATCCCGCCCTCCGGCAGTCCTTCTGCTATGCAAAGTGCGGAATATCCACTATAAGTCCCTATCTCCAGCACCTGCCGGGGACGAATCATCCGGACAAACATCTTGAGCATACGCCCCTGCAAATGTCCGGAAGCCATGCGGGGATATAGCAACTTGACATGCGTGTCGCGATAGAGCGCTTTCAGGTAATCGCCCTCATCATCAATGTGCTGCAAAATGTATTCGTCAATCGTCACTTTGTTAATGGATTATAGGTTAGGGATAAGGGATTAGGGGTTAGGGATTAGGGGTTAGTTCTGCGCACAATTATTAATTAATCATTAACCGCTAATCCCTTATCCTTAATCCCTTATCCTACAAGTATCTGTTACTGTTGGGCAACACACTATCTTCAGCATGCTTCAAGGCATCTTCTACGACATTGATTTCAAGGAAAGAGGTCTGTGTGCCTTCCTTACCGCTACTCAGGTAGCCCACCATGTCCGTAGGACATAAACGGCCTTCCTTCAACAAGCGGCGCAAGGCTGCAAAGTAATATTCCTGCCCGTTGGCAAGTTCGGGCATATAGATAGCTTCCACACCGTAGGAAAGGGCAAGGTGCCGCATGGTCTTTTCCTTGTAGCAGATGGCCAACACCGGATATTTGCCACGGAAAGCGGCAAGGTTACGGGCAGTACGGCCGCTGTAACTGTCGGTGATGATTGCACGGATTTTCAGTTTGGTGGTAGCCTTTACCGCTTGTTTGGCCAGGAACGCAGTCACGTCGTTGCTGTTCTCGTCCAGCGGAATACGGATATCGTTGTCAGACAGCTTGTCTTTCTCCGCTTGGGCGGCAATCTTGGTCATCGTCTTCACTGCTTCTACCGGATACTTTCCATAGGCGGTTTCACCGCTCAACATCAAGGCATCCGTACGATAATAGATGGCATTGGCAATGTCCGTTACCTCCGCACGGGTGGGACGCGGATTGGAAATCATGGTATGAAGCATCTGTGTGGCAACAATCACCGGCTTCTTGGCAAGAATACACTTGCGGATGAGCACACGCTGGATGCCCGGAATACGTTCCTGCGGAACTTCAATACCGAGGTCACCGCGAGCTATCATCACACCGTCGGCTACTTCCAGGATTTCATCGATATTATCAACACCTTCCTGGTTCTCAATCTTTGCCACAATGCGGATATCGCTGTTATGAGCGTCAAGAATCGCCTTGATGTCGAGTATATCCTGCTTATTGCGCACAAAGGAGTGGGCAATAAAGTCTATGTTCTTCTCAATGGCATAAAGGATATTGGTGCGGTCCTTCTCCGTCAGAGAAGGCAGATTGATGCGGACGCCGGGAACGTTGACGCTCTTGCGGCTGCCCAGAGTAGCCTCATTCTGTACTTCGCAGAGCAGATAGTCGGGGGTCTTCTCTACAACGACCAACTCTAAGTCACCGTCATCAATAAGGATATGGCCGTCCACATTCAAGTCTTTGACGAAATGGGGATAGGATACCGAGATACATTCACGGGTAGTCTCCTGCTCCGGGTTGCCTACCACCTTCACGCGGTCGCCCGCCTTGAAAGGAATGGGCTCAGCCAGAACCGTCGTACGGACCTCCGGTCCTTTCGTATCCATAAGGATAGCGATGCGGTTGGAAACCGAACGCACATTATTAATCAACTTCTCGGCACCTTCACGGCCAAGATGTGCAGTATTCATACGTACAACATTCATACCTGCATCGAACAACTGCTTTATAAAATCAACATCACAGCGCTGGTCAGAAATCGTTGCGACAATCTTCGTTTGCTTCAATAACATAATCTATATACCTATTTTATTTAATAATCTTTTAATGCCTCCATGGCCAGACGGTAGGAGTTCAGCCCGAAACCGAGAATGACACCCTTGCAAGCGCAGGAAATCATGGACACATGACGAAAAGCCTCGCGGGCATGTACATTAGAGATATGCACCTCAATCACTGGAGAAGTGACCGAACGGATAGCATCTTGCAGAGCGATGGACGTGTGAGTGTAAGCACCCGCATTCAAAATGATGCCGTCCACATCAAAACCCACCTGCTGAATCTTGTCTATCAGCTCTCCCTCAATGTTGGACTGGAAATAGTCAATCTGTACATCCGCATATTTCTTACGGAGTTCGGCAAGGTAGTCTTCAAAAGTAACGCTACCGTAAATGGAAGGTTCACGTTTGCCCAAGAGATTTATATTGGGGCCATTAATAATCTGTATCCTCATAACACAATTTTTTATACCTTTGCGGTGCAAAGATAGTGCAAACCGAAAGCAGATGCAAATTTATTTGCAATTTGCTGAAATGCAGTCTATTTTCGCGAAGCAAAGGTAGAAAAAAGAAATGAAATCAGAAGAAAAATCCACAAATAAGGAGAAACAAACGCTGATAATCAGAAAGTACCACCAGTATCTGAAACTGGAAAAAGCACTCTCACCCAATACAGTGGATGCTTACCAAACAGACTTACAGAAGCTGCTGCACTTTCTGGAAGGAGAGGGTATCGCTATCCTTGACACTACCCTGGATGACTTGCAGCATTTTGCCTCCGGACTGCACGACATCGGCATCCATCCCCGCTCGCAGGCACGCATCTTGTCGGGCATCAAGTCATTTTTCCATTTCCTAGTCATAGCCGACTACCTGGAAGGAGACCCCAGCGAACTGTTGGAGGGTCCCAAAATCGGATTCAAGCTTCCAGAAGTATTGACGGTGGAAGAGATAGACCGCATCATCTCCGCCATTGACCTAGGCACAAACGAGGGGCAACGCAACCGGGCCATCCTCGAGACTCTATACAGTTGCGGCCTACGGGTATCGGAACTGTGCAACCTGAAAATCTCCGACTTGTATTTCGACGAAGGCTTCATCAAGGTAGAAGGTAAGGGCAGCAAACAACGCCTTGTACCTATATCGTCCCGTGCCATCAAAGAAATAAGGAACTGGTTCGTAGACCGTAATGGAGGCTGGAAAATCAAGAAAGACTTCGAGGACTATGTATTTCTGGCACGCTGGGGCAAAAACATCTCGCGCATCATGGTATTCCATCTTATCAAAGAACTGGCAGAGAAGGCCGACATCACCAAAAACATCAGCCCACACACCTTCCGCCACTCCTTTGCCACTCACCTGCTTGAAGGAGGCGCCAACCTACGCGCCATACAAAGTATGCTGGGGCACGAATCCATTGCTACAACAGAAATTTACACACACATCGACCGGAACAGATTGCGCAGTGAAATCATAGAACACCATCCCCGCAATATAAAGTATCGCAAAGAACGGGAAATTCATTAAATTATGATAAAATTACTGCGAGGGTTAACAAACTGTAATAGGATTTAATATCTTTGCGTTGTTATGTTCATGCCCAAACAGCACACTAACATGGAATAGACAAATTTCAATTACAAACAATTAATTTATACCTAAAATGACTAAGAAATTGTATCTGCCGTTTTTAATGGCAATGGTTGTTGCATTAATGACATCATGCAGCAAAAAAATGGGTGAATTGTCATCTGATTATTTCACCGTAACTCCTCAAGTTCTGGAGGCTGTAGGTGGTAAAGTTCCCGCTACAATCAACGGAAAATTCCCCGAAAAGTACTTCAACAAGAAGGCTGTGGTAGAAGTGACTCCAGTATTGAAATGGAACGGTGGCGAAGCTAAGGGTCAATCTGCCGTATTCCAAGGCGAAAAAGTGGAAGGTAACGACCAGACTATCTCTTACAAGATGGGCGGCAGCTACACGATGAAAACATCTTTCGACTATGTACCGGAAATGGCAAAATCCGAACTGTATCTGGAATTCAAGGCTACAATCGGTAAAAAGACTGTCACCATCCCTGCTGTAAAAGTAGCTGACGGTGTAATTTCCACTTCTGAGATGCTGGAACAAACATTGGGTAGCGCTAACCCCGCCAACGGTGACGACGCTTTCCAACGTATCATCAAAGAAAAGCATGACGCCAACATCATGTTCTTGATCCAACAAGCCAACGTACGCGCCAGCGAATTAAAGACTGCCAAAGAATTCGGCAAAGAAGTGAAGAACATAAACGAAGCTGCCAACAAGAAGATCAGCAACATCGAAATCTCCGCATACGCTTCTCCTGATGGTGGTGTAGACTTGAATACTACATTGGCTGAAAACCGTCAGGACAACACAGCTAAGATCATCAACAAAGATTTGAAGAAAGCCAAAATCGATGCAGCAGTAGACACCAAGTATACAGCTCAAGACTGGGAAGGTTTCCAGGAACTGGTATCCAAATCAAACATCCAAGACAAAGAATTGATTCTTCGCGTTCTTTCCATGTATCAGGATCCTGAACAAAGAGAACAAGAAATCAAAAACATCTCTTCTGTTTATAAGACTTTGGCCGACGAAATCCTGCCGCAACTGCGTCGTTCACGCCTGACTTTGAACTACGAAATCATCGGTAAGTCTGACGAAGAAATCGCAAGCCTCGCCGACAGCGATGCCAAGCAGTTGAACATCGAAGAATTGCTGTATGCCACTACCTTGACTAAAGATGCTACCAAACAAGAAGCCATCTTCACAAAAGCTACTCAAATCTACCCGAACGATTTCCGTGCTTACAACAACTTAGGTAAACTGGCTTATCAGGCTGGTGATCTTGACAAGGCTGAAAGCTACTTCAAGAAAGCTCTCTCTATCAAGGATGCTCCTGAAGTCAACATGAATCTTGGTCTGATTGCTTTGACCAAGGGTGACAAGACCGCAGCAGAAGGCTACCTGAGCAAGGCTTCCGGTTCTAAGGAGCTGAACGAGGCATTGGGTAATCTGTATGTTGCTCAAGGTCAGTACGACAAGGCTGTTAACTCATTCGGCGATACAAAAACCAACAGTGCAGCTTTGGCACAAATCCTGGCTAAGGACTACAACAAAGCAAAGAGCACATTGGCCGCTATCGAAAAGCCGGACGCTTACACTGACTACCTGATGGCTGTACTTGGCGCAAGAACCAACAATACATCTATGGTAACCAGCAGTCTGAAAAATGCCATTGCAAAAGAACCGGCTTTGGCAAAGAAAGCTGCTTCTGACCTGGAATTCGCCAAATACTTCACTAACACTGACTTTATGAATATCATCAAATAATAAAGGTTAGACTGAAAAGAACGTGCCCGGCATAGAAATATGTCGGGCATTTCTTTTTATTCACACCAAAAAGAAGTATTTTCGCGACGAAGTATCAGAAAAAGAACCGGAATGAAGAAAATCTATCTTGCATACCTTCTGCTTATTATATTGTCTGCCTGCGGCAGCAAAAACACGAATTCAGTCCACCTAAGCGGTGAAATCAAAGGGCTGGGGAATGATACCCTTTATATATATGGTACGGACAAGTTCTATAACCGTATGGACACACTGCTTGTCAAGGATGACAAGTTCTCTGCAACCCTCACCACCGACACACTTGCCTCTACATGGTTGCAATTCAGCGACGGTACGGAATATCCGCTTTACCTGGACAAAGGAGACAACATAAAGATAAAAGGTTCTGCCGCCGAGCTTACTTCACTGGAAATCACGGGAAATGTCCCCAATGAAGAACTAACCGCCTTTCAGAAAGAGTTGAAAGGCTTGAGTACTCCCTCGGAGAAAGCATTGGAAGAAAAAGCAGAAGCCTTCATCAACAACCATCCTTCTTCACTGGTAAGTATCTATCTGCTGGAGAAATATTTCGTGCAAAAACCGCAACCGGACTTCGCCTTAATCAAAGAAATGACAGCACACATGACCGGAGGCTTAAAAGACCGTCCGTATGTGGACGAACTGCTTGATCTGATCCAAGAAGAAGAGAAGATATCCATCGGGAAAACTATCCCTTACGTCAACCTGCCCAATGCCAAAGGTACACAAATCAGTCGCACCAGCTTTAAAGACAAATATCTGTTGATACATTTCTGGGCATCTTGGGACCCGCAAAGCATGGAAGCCAACGCTGCCCTGCGCCGGATTTACAAGAAAGAAGAAAAGAACAAACTATTCGCCCTCTGGGGTATTTCCTTGGACATCGACAGAAAGGAATGGGAAGAAGCAATCAAAAGAGATACCCTGAAGTGGGAACAGAGTTGTGATTTCTCCGGATGGAACACAGCGCCCATCAAGCAGCTCGCCATACAAGCATTGCCTGCCAACCTGTTCCTTAGCCCTTCCGGAAAAATTGAAGGGAAGAATATGAGTGAGGAAGACATCAAGAAGAAACTGGAGGAGATAGAGCAAAAGGAAAAAGAGAAGAAAGAGAGTGAAAAAAAACTCAAAAAACAAAACCGACGGTAGCCTATCCTGCCATCACTAACCCCTAATCACTAAAAACGTGCTCATAAAAGTTTTTGGAGCGGCTGTTCAAGGTATTGACGCAACCCTCATCACCATTGAAGTCAACAGTTCCAGAGGCTGTATGTTCCATTTAGTCGGTTTACCGGACTCTGCGGTCAAAGAAAGCCATCAACGTATCATATCTGCTTTGCAAGTCAACGGTTACCGGATGCCTACCAGTAATATCGTCATCAACATGGCACCGGCAGATATCCGCAAGGAAGGTACAGCTTACGATTTACCTTTAGCCATCGGCATACTTGCCGCCAGCGAAGTTATCCAGTCCGATAAGCTGGAACGCTATCTGTTGATGGGTGAACTAAGCCTTGATGGTAGTCTGCAACCTATCAAAGGAGCACTCCCCATTGCCATTAAGGCCAGAGAGCTGGGGTTTGAGGGTATGATAGTTCCTTGCTCGAACGCACATGAGGCCGCTGTAGTGAACAACCTAAAAGTCTACGGCGTGGAGAATATCAAAGATGTCATTGAGTTCTTCAACGGAAAACCAAAATTATCCCCGACACAAGTCAATACCCGCGAAGAGTTTTACTCCCAACAAAGCTCTTTTGAACTGGACTTTGCAGAAGTGAAAGGGCAGGAAAATGTAAAGCGAGCGCTGGAAGTAGCCGCCGCAGGCAGCCACAATATTCTTCTCATTGGGGCCCCGGGTAGCGGAAAGTCTATGCTGGCAAAACGTCTTCCCTCCATACTTCCTCCTTTATCATTGGGAGAAAGCCTGGAAACGACCAAGATTCATTCTGTTGCCGGAAAACTCGGTAAAGGTGGCGGACTTATCTCAAAACGGCCATTCCGTGATCCGCACAATTCCATTTCCACAGTAGCCATGACTGGTGGAGGCAGTTTCCCCCAACCCGGTGAAATCAGTCTGGCTCATAATGGAATCCTATACCTCGACGAATTGCCTGAGTATAACCGCAGCGTTTTGGAGGTTCTCCGCCAACCGCTGGAAGATAGAAAAATTACTGTATCACGCATTCGATGCAATGTGGAATATCCTGCCAGTTTTATGCTGGTAGCCTCCATGAACCCATGCCCATGCGGATACTACAACCACCCGACCAAAGGCTGCGTTTGCAGTCCCGGGCAAGTACAGAAGTATCTAAATCGCATATCCGGACCTTTACTCGACCGCATAGACCTGCAAATCGAAGTTACCCCACTTCCTTTTGAAAAGATGGCAGACACTCGCCCGGGTGAGTCGAGCGCAACAATACGAGAGCGTGTGATACATGCCCGACAAATTCAGGAAACAAGGTATGCAGACATTCCCGGTGTATATTGCAATGCCCAGATGAACAGTAAACTGCTTGCCTGCTACGCCCGTCCGGATGACAAAGGACTTGCCATGCTCAAAACTGCCATGAACCGGCTGAACCTTTCGGCCCGCGCCTACGACCGCATATTGAAAGTATCACGCACCATCGCCGACCTGGAAGACTGCGAATCAATACAGCCGGCACACTTGGCGGAAGCTATCGGATATAGGAATCTGGATAGGGAGGACTGGGCAGGATGAAAAAGGGATTAGGGATTAGCGGTGAGCGATTAACAGTCAGCCCCTTTAATCTCTAATCCCTAATCTCTAACCCTTATTTCTCTATCCGAATGCGCGCATCCACCGCTATCACCTGCTTTTCAGTCGCCAACAATGGATTGATATCCATCTCCTTGATTTCCGTTGCAAAGCGCAGCAAGGTGGAAAGCCGTACAATAATTTCGGCAAATTTATCTTCATTCACACCCTTCTGCCCGCGCGTACCTTTGATAATCTTATAGGCACGCAACGAGTGAATCATGGAGTAAGCCTCCTCATAGGACAACGGTGCAAGACCGGAAGATATATCCTTCAGCACCTCCACAAAAATACCGCCCAGGCCGCAGAGTACCACATGTCCGAACTTCTCTTCATATTTGGCACCGATAAACAATTCCGTCCCTTTCAGCATCGGCTGCACCATAATAGCACTGGCTTCGGGAATCTGCATCATACGGTCGAATTCCAATGCCAAATGCTGTTCACTTTTGATATTGAGCACAACACCGCCTACATCCGACTTATGCACCGGCCCCACCACCTTTGCCACCACCGGGAATCCCGTGCGGCGTGCAAAGGCAAGCACTTCTTCCTTGTTGTCCGAAACAAACTCCTCCACAATAGGAATACCTGCAGAGCTGAGCAATGCCTGCACATAGTGCGGTGCGATATAACCGTCCGCAGGAATGGAATCTATAATCCGGCGGATACGGGGAACATCCACTCCAAAGAGCTCGATTTCATTATTGGCAGGCCTCGGGGCATTCATTATCCGAGAAAGTGCCGTGCCCAAAGTCACTTCATCGGCAAAGTTCACATGGCCTTTTGCCAGAAAAGCAGCAACCTCGGCTCCTGCCGTATTGATGGAAGGAAGAATCGGAAAAATCGGCTTCTTGCAATGCAGCATCTTCTCATGCAGCACGTCATACATTTCAAACATGGTCACCAGTCCCGGAGTACCGAAAATAGCCATTACAGCATCAATATTGTCCAACTTCTCCTCACAATACTCCAGACAGAGGCGCAGATGTTCCGGCGTACCCGTAGCCAGAATATCAATGGGATTCCCCACAGCCGCACCGGGGAAAAGCTTGCCCTTAAGTTCCTCCGCCACCGGTCCTTCCAGTTTCGGGACATTCAGTCCGCCCTTACTCAACGCATCGGTCAACATCACTCCCGGACCGCCGGCATGGGTAATGATGGCGAAGTTTTTCCCTTTCAGTTCCGGCAGTGTAAAGATACAACCTACGGTTGTCAGCTCCTCGCGCGAATAGCAACGCACAATACCCGCCTTACGGAACAAGGCCTCTACCGCCGAATCGCTACTGGCAATGGCCCCCGTATGCGAACTCGCCGCCCGGCTGCCGCTTTCGCTACTGCCCGCCTTGATGGCCGCAATCTTGCAGCCCTTCTTGATGAGCGAGGATGCATGAAACAGCAGACGGTCGGGATCACCGATACTCTCAATATAAAGAAGTTTTATTCTGGAATCCGCTTCCGGATTGAAGTGTTCGTCCATGTATTGCAATACATCCTCCACACCGATTTGCTTGGCATTGCCCACAGACCATACAGAGTTGAACTGCAAGCCCTTGGTCACAGCGCTCTCCAATATGAACACCGCTGTGGCACCGGAGCTGGAAATCAAGTCTACCCCTTGCGGATGCAGTTGCGGGATGGGCTGGCTGAATACACTGTGATGCCACGAGTTCATAAAACCGATACAGTTGGGGCCTATCAGAGAGGCTCCATACCGGTTCACCGTTTCCAGTATGCGATCTTCCAGCACAGCACCCTCATGGGTCTCCTCACCAAAACCGGCAGAAAGGATAATGAACGCCTTCACCTGCTTCTCCGCGGCAAGCACCTCCACCGCATCGGGACAAAGCGCGGCAGGTATGGCAAGGATGGCAAGGTCCGTATCGGGAATGTCCTTCACATCCGCAAAGGCAGCAACACCCTGCACTTCAGTCTCTTTCGGATTCACGGCACGAAGCTCACCGGTATATCCGCCGCTAAGCAGATTTTTCAGGATAGCTCCTCCGGGTTTGTGTACATTGTTAGATGCTCCCACTACCACAATACTGGCCGGGTGAAGCAATTGGCTTGTTATCATAGTTGTTTTTACATTAAGTTAGTGATTCATGCACAAATATACATTTTCCATACATAAAAGCAATCGGTAAAAGAGAAAATAAGCTTAATCCCTTTGCAAAATATAAATAAGTTTACGGAAGTATATATATTTGTGCCATCAATAACAATACGCAGAAAACTACCCCATATGGAAAGCCGTGTCAAAGAGATAGATTATCTGAAATGCATCTTCATCACCCTGATGATTATCTTCCACCTTGTATATATAGGTGACAAGTATCCGTATGCGAAACAAATCGTCTATACGTTCCACATGTCCGCTTTCCTGATTATTTCGGGCTATCTGGCCAATAACCGGAAGGATGCCCGAAGCTTTCTCCGCAAGTTTCTATGGATTTTCATTCCGTATGCCTGCATGGAGGCGGCCTATACGGTGATGTCGCATTTCCTGCCCGTACGCGAAAGTGTAGATGCCATTACTCCTGCTATATTGCTCGACAAGATATTCCTCCATCCGATGGGGCCTTACTGGTATCTGCATACACTGATTCTGTGCAGCCTCATCTATTATATCACATTCCGCTATGTACGGCTGTCGGTTGTCTCCCGGCTGGTTGTGGCCGGTGTCTGCCTGTTTGCCCTTTCCCATTGGGGAGGATTGATGAACTTCTCCAATGCCCTCTATTTCCTTATCGGCATGACAGTGAGCCAAAGCGGGCTTCGTTTTACACAAGTCTTTCGCGCCACAACCTTCGCCATTGTTCCATTCGTAATACTATGCTGCTTTCCCGCCAATCTGGATAGGGGTACTCTGGCAGGAGTCGCCATCACCTGGCTTTCCATCAGCCTGTTGTTGGCAGTCTACAATTATCTGCCGGCACAAGCCAAGCGGCTTTCCTTCTTTATAGGACGCAATACGTTGGTCATACTCCTTTTCTCGCCCATTTTCACCATTCTGTCCAAAGCGTTTCTACCCGTATTTGCCTTCGACCCTACGGGGATACTGTTCCTTGTCACTGCTACCGTCTTCACTCTTAGCGGCTGCATGAGTATGGCATGGGCTATGGACAAGATGCACGTTTCCAAATTCTTCTTCGGGAAAAGGAGTATATTGTGCTGAGACGAAATCATCAGATGATAAACAGTAATTCAAGGCAAACTTTTCAGCCAAATCCCCATAGATAGACTGGAGCATTCTCTTCCAGCACCCCAGCCAATACCCGCTCCGCCTGCCCTACCTCGATCACCGTTTCATATTGCTAGCCAGTTCAGCAATGTCTGCATATACCAGACATAGCCTTCGAAACGCCGATACAGCCATATAATCGAAATTCTCCTTCAAAGTCTGCTCGGACTTATCCAGTACAAAATTCAAAGATACGGTAGGTATAGCTCATCAGTACTAACCATCGGATGGCAAGAACGGAAAAAAACAGTTTGTGCAACACCATTTCACTAAGCGTATCCAACTGTCCAAGTACTGTTTTTGCCAGCAAGCAAACAGAAGCAGGCAAATTCCGCGTGGCAAATATGTCCATATAAAAAACAAGCAACATCATCTTTCGCCTGATGCTGCTGCATATTATAGAACACGTCTTTATGAACCCCGTTTTTCCAATACGCTGGAAAGTAATCAAGGCAATGTTTCTACCATTCTCCAATGCAGAAAGCATCTTTTCCGTTTCCTCCGTTTGGTCGCAAAAGTATCGGAGAGAGGCATAGCCATAAATCAGAAAAGGATTTCTCAGTTCTAAGCCGACTTGTTTCACACCTAATGATTCCACGTTTTGCGTTACACACTTTACATAATGCAAAATATGTTTATATGATAACTCCAGTTACCCCAACAGTAACTCCATTTACACTATAAGGTAACGACCGTTCATGGAATAAAAGCCGTTACACCTTACAGTGAACGGCTTTACATTAGAAGGTAAGCAATCGATAAATACACTGTATAAGACTATGGCAGTATTTCACCTTCCGCTGTCACCTTTACGTAGATTTCCCTTTCTCCTTGCTCCATCTCTACCAAAAAGTAACTGCCATCGGGAGTCTCAATAAAGTCGGCATCATCAATGACATAACCAGGATGGGCAGCCATAACAGCGTTCTTCACTACATCCTCCAGATGCCTCTTGCTGATGTCCCAGGTAGTATAGGCCCATGCACCCTCAGCGGTGAACATCACATCCTTGCTGATATTTCCATGCACGATTTCGACTTCTGTCATACCGCTCTTTTCTTTTTCAATATCCACAATGCGGGCATTAGGATATTTCTCTGCTATAAAATCCTTGATGGCGGTGGAAATATCAGAAGGGAGATAATCTTCGGGAGAACCGCCGTTGTGCGCATCGGCCACTTCTTTCACCAGAATGCCGTCTTCCGAATAATAGAGGTCCATTTCCTGATTACCTTTCTCCACTTCGATGATGTAGACAACAGCCATTTCCTTACGTTCCAGCTTGTCTACATCTTCCACCTTCCATACATTATAATAGGTACTACTCTCGTAAGAGCTTCTCACCGGAGCGGGAAGGTCCGCATAACGGAGGTCGGTTTCGGTCATCTGCCATACACCGTCTTTGGTGAACCAAGCCTCCTTCTCGAAATTGTCCTCATGGAAATCGGCCACATAATATGCACCTTTTGTTTCCCATTCTATACGCTGAGCATTGGGATGCTCCTTGGCCAACGCATTACTCAGTTCCGCGGGCACGGAGATTCCGTCGTTGTCGTCATCATCACAGCTTTGCAAGGCAAAGGCAAACACGCCTAACGCCAATAATAAGAAGTACTTTTCCAGTTTCATAGTCATTTCATTTTTTACATTATCAATATCAAATTTGTTCGTTTCGTAGGACAAAGATGAGGCCTAAATCTGGAAAGAATCTGGAAGAATACTCATATTTTGCAGAAAACAGCTATCTTTGTGCCACTAAAAGCGTTCATAACAAAAGAGATACATAATAACACAATGGAAAAGAAATTCAAACGTACCACCGTGACCTCGGCATTGCCGTATGCCAACGGCCCGGTTCATATCGGACACCTGGCAGGCGTTTATGTTCCTGCCGACATCTACGTCCGCTACCTGAGACTGAAAAAGGAAGATGTAATCTTCATCGGCGGCTCCGACGAACACGGAGTGCCCATCACCATCCGCGCCAAGAAGGAAGGCATCACCCCGCAAGACGTGGTGGACCGCTATCATACGCTTATAAAGAAGTCTTTCGAAGAGTTCGGCGTTTCCTTCGACGTGTACAGCCGTACTACTTCAAAGACGCATCACGACACGGCTTCCGACTTCTTCCGCAAGCTGTACGATAAGGGAGAATTCATCGAAAAGACCAGCATGCAGTATTACGACGAAGAAGCCAAGACCTTCCTTGCCGACCGCTACATCACCGGCGAGTGCCCCCACTGCCATGCCGAAGGCGCTTACGGCGACCAATGCGAGAAGTGCGGCACCAGCCTCAGCCCCACGGACCTGATTAATCCGAAGAGTGCCATCAGCGGCAGCCAGCCCGTGATGCGTGAGACGAAGCACTGGTATCTGCCGCTGGACAAGCACGAGGAATGGCTTCGCCAATGGATTCTGGAAGACCATAAGGAGTGGCGTCCCAATGTTTATGGCCAATGCAAGAGCTGGCTCGACATGGGCTTGCAGCCGCGTGCCGTGAGCCGCGACCTGGATTGGGGTATTCCCGTTCCCGTAGAGGGCGCCGAGGGCAAAGTGCTCTATGTATGGTTCGACGCCCCTATCGGCTACATCAGCAACACCAAAGAGTTGCTGCCCGACACATGGGAGAAATGGTGGAAAGACCCCGAAACGCGTCTGGTACACTTCATCGGAAAAGACAATATCGTGTTCCACTGCATCGTGTTCCCCGCCATGCTGAAGGCAGAGGGTAGCTACATCCTGCCGGACAACGTGCCGAGCAACGAGTTCCTGAACCTGGAGGGCGACAAGATTTCCACTTCACGCAACTGGGCGGTATGGCTGCACGAGTATCTCGTTGACTTCCCCGGCAAGCAGGATGTGCTGCGCTACGTGCTGACCGCCAACGCACCGGAGACAAAAGACAACGACTTCACCTGGAAGGACTTCCAGGCACGCAATAACAACGAGCTGGTTGCCGTTTATGGCAACTTCGTGAACCGCGCCCTGCAACTCACCAAGAAGTACTTCGACAGCGTAGTGCCCGCCGCAGGCGAACTGAACGACTACGACCGCGAGACACTGAAAGAATTTGCCGACGTCAAGGCAGAAGTGGAGAAGTTGCTGGACGTATTCAAGTTCCGCGACGCACAAAAGGAAGCGATGAACCTTGCTCGTATCGGAAATAAATACCTGGCCGACACCGAGCCGTGGAAGCTTGCCAAGACGGACATGGAGCGTGTAGCCACCATCCTCCACATCTCGTTGCAGTTGGTTGCCAACCTTGCCATCGCCTTCGAACCGTTCCTGCCCTTCAGCAGCGAGAAGCTTCGCAAGATGCTGAACATGGACAGCTTCGACTGGGCAGAGCTGGGACACACCGACCTGTTGCCTGCCGGACATCAGCTGGGCACCCCCGAACTGCTGTTCGAAAAGATAGAGGACGACGTCATCCAGGCACAAGTAGACAAGCTGCTTGCCACCAAGAAGGCAAATGAAGCCGCCACCTACAAGGCAAACCCCATCAAGCCGACCATCGCCTTCGAGGATTTCGAAAAGCTGGATATCCGCGTAGGTACAGTGCTTGAATGCGAAGCAGTGCCCAAGATGAAGAAGCTGCTGAAGTTCAAGATTGCCGACGGACTGGAAAACCGCACCATCGTCAGCGGCATTGCCCAGCACTACAAACCGGAAGAACTGGTAGGCAAGCAGGTACTGTTCATCGCCAACCTTGCTCCACGCCAATTCAAGAACGGGCTGGTAAGTGAGGGGATGATTCTCTCTGCCGAGAACTATGACGGTTCGCTGGCGGTGACTTCACTGCTGAAAGAGGTGAAACCGGGCAGCGAAGTGAAATAAAACAGTAACAAGGTAACGAGTTAACAAGGCTACAGGGAGGAAGGAAAAGCCCCGTGGCCTTGTTAACTCGTTGCCTTATCAACCAATAAACTATGTCCGATACATCACTCAAAGAAAAAACAGCCAAAGGCCTCTTCTGGGGAGGATTCAGCAACGGCATACAGCAGTTGTTGAATCTGGGATTCGGAATAGCCCTTGCCCGTCTGCTGGATGCTTCGGATTATGGTATGGTAGGGATGCTTACCATCTTCTCCGCCATTGCCGCCGCCTTGCAGGAGGGTGGGTTCATTTCGGCACTGACCAACCGGAAGGAGACTCTGCACAAGGATTACAACGCCGTGTTCTGGTTCAGCCTGATGTGCAGCACTACTATATATATATTACTCTTCTTTGCCGCACCGCTGATTGCCGACTTCTACGATACGCCCGAATTGATACCGCTGTCCCGTCTCTCCTTCTTGGGATTCGTCATTTCCAGCATGAGCATTGCACCGAGGGCATATCTATTCAAGAACCTCAGAATCAAGGACACTACCGTCATTTCTATTTCAAGTCTGATAGTCTCCGGCATTATGGGCATCACATTGGCGGCAAACGGATTCGCCTATTGGGGAATTGCACTGCAAAGCATCTCTTTCATCACCGTAATGACGGTTCTCAATTTCTACTTCTCGCGTTGGAGGCCTTGTTTCCGGTTCGACTTTACACCTATCAAGGAGATGATAGGGTTCAGCAGCAAGATAATCATTACGAATATCTTCACCATAATCAATAACAATTTGTTTTCCGTCTTGTTGGGTAAGTTCTATTCGGAACGGGAAGTGGGTAACTTTACGCAGGCAAACAAGTGGAACGGCATGGGACATACCACGATTACGGGCATGATAAACGGCATTGCACAACCCGTCTTTACCCGGGTTGCCGACGACAAGGCACGGCAACTTGCCGTATTCAGAAAGCTGCTGCGCTTCACCGCCTTTATCTCTTTCCCCGCCATGCTGGGATTGAGCTTGGTATCGAAAGAACTGATTATAATCACTATCACGGAGAAGTGGCTGCCCAGTGCCGATATCTTGCAACTGTTATGTATTTGGGGAGCATTTATTCCCGTCATCAATCTGTTCTCCAACCTGCTCATCAGCCGGGGGCATTCTTCTATCTATATGTGGAGCACCATCAGCTTGAGCCTGCTGCAAATAGTAGCTGTATGTGCCATATACCCATACGGGTTGGAGTGGATGCTGCGTATTTTCGTCATTATCAATATCGGCTGGCTGTTTGTATGGTTCCGTTTTGTCAAGAGGGAGATAGGATTAAGATTACGTGATATGCTAAAGGATATTTCCCCTTATCTCACTCTGTCCATTGTACTAGTAGTGTCAGCTCACTATGCCACTCAGCTCATAGAAAACCTATACTTAAGCATGGCAGCCAAAATCATTATGGTTGCCGGACTCTATGCGCTCGCCCTATGGAGACTGCAATCCACCATCTTCCGGGAAAGCATTGAATTCCTCTTAAAGAAGAAAAGAGCATGAGCCGCATAGCCTACATCATATCTGCCTACAAGGATGCCCCGCACTTGGCACGCCTGGTTGCCGCACTGGATGACCGGGCAGACTTCTACGTGCACATCGACCTCAATGCCGATATACACCCTTTTGAAGAAGCCTTGGGAGACAAGGTCACTTTCGTGCCCCGCCACCGGATAAGCTGGGGAGGATGGGAACAAGTGGAATACCAGAAAGAATTGCTTGCTGCCGTATTGCACAGCGGTATCCCCTATACCCGCGTAGTATGCCTGAGCGGGCAGGACTACCCATTATGGAGCAACAACGCCATCCACCGCTATTTTGAGGAGCATCAAGACACTGAATTCATCGGCGGTTTCAACCTGACACACTGCACCGTGAAACAGCAGTTGCACAAGATAACCCATTACCACCCTTTCCGTGACCTGCCTTGGAAGAGTATATGGTGGAAGAACAAACTCATCGTAGCATCGCGCAAGCTGGCACAGATACTCCCCATCCGGAAAGCCCCTTTCGCACCCTTGGAAGGCAAGCAGGCAGATGTCTATTTCGGTTCTGACTATTGGGCCATCACGCTGCCCTGCGCACGATATGTATATGAAAAGTTGTGCACGGAGGAGAAACTGGTGAAGTATTTCAGAACCAGCTTTGTACCCAGCGAACTGTGCATACAGACCATCGTATTCAACTCCCCTTTTGCCTCAAAAGGGCTTCTTTTAGAGGGAAAATACCCCGGACTTACCCGTCTCACCCCCTTGCACTACATAGACTACGGCGCATCCATCCGCGTGATGACACTCGAGGACCTGCCGGTATTGCGACAGTCTGGAAAGATGTTCTGCCGGAAAGTGGTAAGCGGGGAGTCCGACACACTGATAGAAAAACTCAAGTCCGATTTCGCAAAAGAAGATTGAAATGGAAAGTGCTCCTTTCAACTATTATCATTATTTTTGCAGACATCAATCAAAAATGGTATCCATGGTGAAGCAATATACCCCAGAAGAACTGACCCAACTACATCAGGTGCTATACGAAATACTGGAAGAGATTGTGCGCATCTGCGACAAACACAATATTCCCTATTTTGTAATCGGCGGAACAGCAATAGGGGCACTCTATGACAAAGCGATTCTTCCTTGGGATGACGACATAGATATAGGTATGAAACGGGAAGACTACAATAAGTTTCTCCAGATAGCCTCCCAAGAACTGAGAGAACCATACTTTCTTTCATGGATACATACCGACCCTCATAGTCCTTATTACTTTGCCAAAGTCAAGAAAAACAACACCTTGTTTGTCGAAGAGATGTTTAAAGATGTACCTATGCATCAGGGAATCTTTGTCGATATATTCCCTTTTGACCGTATTCCAAACAATAAGCTATTAAGGAAGATACAATATGAAGCCGTCAACTTTCTGAAATGCTGCCTGATGGGAAAAGAGGTATGGCTATGGAAACACTTCGGAAAATGTCAAATATCCAACCCTACCAATCGTGGAGCTGTTGCCTGCCTTCTGAACCGGATAGTTGATATGACACTCTCTAAAAAGACAATCTACCGTTTGATGGTGATAATGCAAAGTTGTTTCAACTCATGGAAAACTTTGTATTACAACAATGTGATTACCACTACCGACCATGTTTTGGAGACGAGTCTCAACCATTTACAACCAATCAAATTCGGTCCACTTTATCTGAAAGCACCTGATGGATTGGAAAACTTTCTACGGTACAACTATCCCACTTTACACCGGTATACAGAAGAAGAGCAGGACAAGATAAACAATCATTATCCGGCAGTTCTTTCTTTCAACATACCAAATGACCATATAGCCACCTCCTAATCCAACAAAATTGCCATGAAACCAGCCCTTGTAGATGTATCTGTACTGATTCTTTTCTTCAACCGCCCCAAACTGCTGGCGCAAGTATTCGAACAAGTGAAGAAAGCACGCCCCGCACGACTGTTTCTCTATCAGGACGGCCCGCGCGGCGAGCGTGACATGCCGGGCATAGAAGCTTGTCGCAAAGTAGTGGCAGACATCGACTGGGAATGCGAAGTACACCACAACTACCAAGAGAAGAACTACGGCTGCGACCCATCGGAATACATGGCACAGAAGTGGGCATTCTCCTTGTCGGACAAATGTATCGTGCTTGAGGATGACGACGTGCCCGCCGTCTCTTTCTTCGGCTTCTGCAAGGAACTGCTCGACAAGTATGAGCACGACACACGCATCAGCATGATTGCCGGATTCAACAACGAGGAGATTACACCCGACATCACTTCCGACTACTTCTTCGCCACCACCTTCTCCATCTGGGGATGGGCGAGCTGGCGGCGGGTGACGGACCAATGGGATGAATTCTACACCTTCCTGGACGACAAGGAGAACATGCGGCAACTGAAGAACCTCATCCACACACGGCGCTACCGCAAAGACTTCATCTACATGTGCCAACGCCACCGCGAACACGGGAAAGCCTATTACGAAACCATCTTCCACGCTTCCATGTTGTTCAATTCGGGTCTGAGCATCGTGCCCACCCGCAACATGATAAACAATCTGGGAGCCACTGCCGACTCCACCCACTTTGCCGGCTCCGTGCACACCATGCCGCGCGGTTACCGCCGCATCTTCACCATGAAACGCTACGAAGTGGAGTTTCCGCTGAAGCACCCTCGCCACGTCATCGAGAACACTGCCTACAAGGATAGCGTTTACCGCATCATGGCATGGCGGCATCCCTGGATAAAGATTACACGGTCGTTCGAGGAACTGGCGTTGAACCTACGGTACGGCAACTTCACCATCATATGGCAAACGCTGCAAAAGCGTATCCGGAAATGGATGAAACAAGACCGGCATCTGTAACAAGAAAAAACATTCAAAAAAGAAGAAACGAACAACAGTCATGAGAGTACTACTTATCAATACATCCGAACGCATCGGCGGCGCAGCCATCGCCGCCAGCCGTCTGATGGAATCACTCAAGAACCACGGCATCAAAGCCAAGCTGCTGGTGCGCGACAAGCAGACCGACCAAATCTCCGTTGTGTCACTGGACCATAACTGGCGCATGGTGTGGAAGTTCGTCTGGGAGCGCATCGTCATCTGGAGCGCCAACCGCTTCAACAAGAAGAACATCTTTGCCGTAGACATTGCCAACACGGGGACAGACATCACCTCACTGCCCGAATTCCAGCAAGCAGACGTCATCCATCTGCACTGGATAAACCAAGGGATGCTCTCGCTGAAGAACATCGAGAAGATTCTCGCCTCGGGCAAGCCCGTCGTCTGGACCATGCACGACATGTGGCCCTGCACCGGCATCTGTCACCATGCTCGCGAGTGTACCCACTACCAGCAGGAATGCCACAACTGCCCCTTCATCCATGAAGGCGGAAGCAAGCGTGACCTTTCCTACCGCATCTTCCAGAAAAAACAGAATCTATATCGCAACCGTCACATCAACTTCGTCACCTGCAGCCGCTGGCTGGAAGAACGTGCCCGGACAAGCGCCCTCTTCTGCGGGCATGCTGTGACATGCATCCCCAACCCCATCAACACCAATCTCTTCAAACCCCGCAACCGGCAGGAAGCCCGCAGCCGTTGCCTACTGCCGCAAGACAAGAAACTCATGCTGTTCGGCTCGGTGAAGATTACGGACAAACGGAAAGGCATCGACTACCTGATAGAATCGTGCCGACTGCTGGCCGACAAGCATCCCGAACTCCGGGAACAGTTGGGTGTCGTCGTCTTCGGCAACCAATCGCAACAACTGGAAAACCTGCTTCCATTCAATGTCTACCCGCTGAACTTCGTCAGCAACGAACACCAACTGGTGAACATCTACAATGCCGTGGACATCTTCGTGACCCCCTCGCTGGAAGAGAACCTGCCGAACACCATCATGGAAGCCATGGCATGCGGCATTCCCTGCGTCGGATTCAACGTGGGCGGCATCCCTGAGATGATAGACCACCTGCACAACGGCTACGTGGCACAATACAAATCCTCGGAAGACTTTGCCAACGGCATCTACTGGACGCTGACCGAACCCGACTACCCCAGCCTCTCGGAACAAGCCTGCCGGAAAGCCATCTCCCACTATTCGGAGAACGTCGTCGCCAAGAAATACATTGACCTTTACAACAAAGTGACCGGAAGAAATGCATAACCACCCCACCCCGAAATTCAGCATCATCACCGTGACCTACAACGCCGAAGCGGTACTGGAGGACACGATTCAAAGCGTTATCTCGCAAACCTACCACCACGTGGAATACATCATTGTGGACGGTGCGTCCAAAGACGGCACGCTCTCCATCATCGACCGTTACCGCGACCGCATCACCCGCATCGTGAGCGAACCGGACAAGGGACTGTACGACGCCATGAACAAAGGCATCCGCCTTGCCACCGGCGATTACCTCTGCTTCCTCAATGCCGGCGACAGCTTCCACGAGGACGACACCTTGCAGCAGATGGTGCGTTCCATCTCCGGCAACGAACTACCCGACGTGCTGTACGGCGAAACGGAGCTGGTGGACAAGGAAGGCCACTTCATCCGCATGCGCCGCCTCGCCGCCCCGGAAGTGCTTACCTGGCGAAGCTTCAAGCAGGGCATGCTGGTCTGCCATCAGGCCTTCTTTGCCAAAGTTTCCCTTGTAGAACCCTACGACCTGCAATACCGCTTCTCCGCCGACTTCGACTGGTGCATCCGGGTGATGAAGAAGGCACGGACTTTGCACAATACCCATCTCACCCTCATCGACTATCTGGAAGAGGGAATGACCACCCAGAACCGGCAAGCATCCCTGCGCGAACGCTTCCGCATCATGGCGCGACATTACGGACTGGCGAGTACCATAGCCCATCATGCCTGGTTCGTATTACGGGCCGTGATAAAGAAATAGCACAAATTTCGAGGACAAATATACTTTGTTCCCGCAAGACCTATACCTTGCGGGAATCCCCCCTATACCCAGCTCTCTACAGTATAGGAGTGAGTACCCAAAACATCCCCATGTTTTCACCTAAAACATCCGGATGTAATGGGGCAAAACATCCCCATGTTTTGGGGTAAAACATCCGGATGTTCTGCATATTAAGTCCTATACCGTGAGGGGCTAAGTCCTAAGACGTAGGAGATTAAGTCCTAAGGCAAAGGAGGCTGGGTAGCTGCAAGCAGCGCCTTCAACTCTTTTACCCCTTCCGAAGCTCCCTTTTGAATGACATGTATCGGACGCATGACGTGCGTGTCCACCGGCTTGGGGTCTATCAGATACACTTCGGCGGCACGGGGCACGTAGTTCAGCAGTCCCGCAGCGGGATAAACGTTCAGGCTGGTGCCGATGATGACGAAGATGTCCGCCTGCTCCACATACCGGATGGCAGTCTCAATCTCCGGCACCGACTCGCCAAACCACACGATGAACGGGCGGAGCTGCGTACCGTCGCCCGCCTTGTCGCCCAACTTTACTTCATATTCCTCCGGCGCCAGTTCCTTGACGAAATGCGGATTATAAGGGTCGCGGCTGGAACAAACCTTCGTCAGTTCCCCATGCAAGTGTATCACGTGCGTACTGCCGGCACGCTCGTGCAGATTATCTACGTTCTGGGTGACGACCGTTACATTGAAATCCCTCTCCAGGTCGGCAACGCCCAGATGCCCGGCATTCGGCACCACATCGAGCAACTGCTTGCGACGTTCGTTATAGAAATTAATGACCAGTTCCGGATTACGTGCATACCCCTCGGGAGTCGCCACCTGCTCCACCGGATATTTGTCCCATAATCCGCCCGCATCACGGAATGTGCTGATGCCGCTCTCGGCGCTCATACCAGCACCCGACAATATGACCAAGTTCTTCATTTTCCGCTCCTTTCCTTTATTAAAGTAAGACAAATATAAGAAGAATGTTCAAGTTGTGATATAAATAAGAAAAATTAAATACTTAAAAGCCTTATCATTCAAATAAAAGACGTACTTTTGCCACTCATAAATTTGCAATAGACTGGAAAAGAAACCAATCCGGTCGTCAACAAAAGAATCTTATGGACAAATTCAGTTATGCTATCGGCCTTGGAATAGGTCAGAATCTTTTAAGCATGGGTGCCAAAGGCATTGCAGTAGATGACTTTGCACAAGCAATCAAAGACGTTTTGGAGGGCAACCAGACGGCAATCAGCCACACAGAAGCCCGTGACATCGTCAACAAGTACTTCGCCGAACTGGAGGAGAAGATGAACGCAGCAAACATAGAAGCCGGCAAAAAGTTCCTGGAAGAGAACAAAAAACGCGAGGGAGTTGTTACGCTTCCCAGCGGACTTCAATACGAAGTTATCACAGAAGGAAACGTCGGTCACTATGCCAAAGCAACCGACCAGGTACAATGCCACTACGAAGGCACACTGATTGACGGAACGCTGTTCGACAGCTCCATCAAGCGCGGCCAGCCTGCCACATTCGGTGTAAACCAAGTGATACCCGGTTGGGTGGAAGCCCTTCAGCTTATGCCCGAAGGTGCCAAGTGGAAACTCTACATCCCCAGCGACCTGGCATACGGAACGCAGGGTGCCGGCGAGATGATTCCTCCCCACAGCACGCTCGTATTCGAAGTCGAATTACAGAAAATTTTATCTAAATAAACAAACAAGTAAAAGCAAAATGAAAAAAGTAACATTTCTCATGGCTCTTGCAGTAGCTGCCGGCATGGCATCTTGTACTGCTCAAAGTCCGAAAGCTGATTTGAAGACGGACATCGACTCATTATCTTACGCCATCGGTATGGCACGTACAGAAGGTTTGGACCAGTATCTTGCACAACAAGGCATTGACTCAACCCAGATGTCAGAATTCCTGAAAGGTTTCAACGAAGGCGCAGCCAAAATCGATAAGAAAGACGTGGCTTACATGGCCGGTCTGCAAGTAGGCCAGATGGTCAGCAAGCAATGGGTGGAAGGCTTCAACCAACAAATCTTCGGCAACGACTCCACACAGAGCATCAGCCGCGAAAATCTGCTGGCAGGTTTCGTAGCAGGTGTCATCGGCAAGGGTGGTGCTATGGATATGATGAAAGCTCAAGAGTACATGCGTACTCAGATGGATGCCATCAAAGAAAAAGCAACTGCAGAAAAGTATGCTGACAACAAAGCTGCCGGTGAAAAGTTCCTGGCTGAGAACAAGGCTAAAGAAGGTGTAGTAACTACCCCGAGCGGTCTGCAATACAAAATCATCACCAAGGGTAACGGTGCCGTTCCTGCCGACAGCAGCAAGGTGAAAGTAAACTACAAAGGTACGCTGATTGACGGAACAGAATTCGATAGCTCTTACAAGCGCAACGAACCTGCTACTTTCCGTGCCAACCAGGTAATCAAAGGCTGGACAGAGGCCCTCACCATGATGCCCGTCGGCTCTAAGTGGGAACTCTATATCCCCTACGACCTGGCATACGGTTCAAGAGAAACCGGTAGCCAAATCAAGCCGTTCTCTACTTTGATATTCGAAGTGGAACTGCTGGGTATCGAGAAGTAATGTAACAATCCGAAAGGAGGGGCAAAACCCTCTTGATACTTCTTTTAGGCGCGGATTACGAGGAATAACGCGGATTTGGTAAACTAAATCCGTGAAATCCGCGTAATCCGCGCCTTATCGTTACCCCTCACTTTTATTCATTTTTCCGTCCCTTTTTATAGATAAATTAAAATAAAGTCCTATATTTGCTTACTATTTGATAACAACAAGAACTTTACTTATTTACTATTATGGAAAAAATAGACAATCTTGACCGGCAGATTCTGGAAATCATTTCCCAAAATGCCCGTATCCCTTTCAAGGACGTAGCTGCTGAATGTGGCGTGTCACGTGCTGCCATCCATCAACGTGTACAGCGCCTGATTGACCTTGGCGTTATTGTTGGCTCAGGCTATCATGTAAATCCCAAGTCCCTTGGATACAGAACCTGCACTTACGTAGGAATCAAGCTGGAAAAGGGCTCCATGTATAAGACGGTAGTTGCTGAGCTGGGCAAGATTCCCGAAATCGTAGAATGCCACTTCACCACTGGTCCGTACACCATGCTGACCAAGGTATATGCCCGCGACAACGAGCATCTGATGGATTTGCTGAACAACAAGATGCAGGAGATTCCTGGCGTAACCGCTACCGAGACCTTGATTTCCCTGGAACAGAGCATCAAGAAGGAGATTCCTATTTGCCCCGAGAAATAACGAACAACAATGGATTTCTTGAACGAATATCATCTGTCGGGCCTTGTCATAGGTATCTGCACATTCCTCATCATCGGCTTGTTTCACCCCATAGTTGTGAAAGCCGAATATTATTGGGGCACCAAGTGCTGGTGGATTTTCCTTTTACTCGGCATCGGCGGCATCATTGCCTCCCTTTATACGGAGAACATCATGATAGCCTCCCTTTTGGGCATCTTTGCATTTTCCTCGTTCTGGACCATCAAGGAGATATTCGAGCAGGAAGAACGAGTGAAAAAAGGCTGGTTTCCCAAGAATCCAAAACGAACTTATAAGTTCTAAGGACAAAGGTTATAAGGAATTTTATCCAAAAGTCTTGCATATTTCAATAGAAAATGCTACTTTTGTCCCCGCTATCCAAGCAAGGATGCATCGGACTTGTAGCTCAGTTGGTTAGAGCAACAGACTCATAATCTGGAGGTCCCTGGTTCAAGCCCAGGCTGGTCCACAAAGGAAATCAAGCAGTTACGAATTTCGTAGCTGCTTTTTTCTTGCTCTTGCGTAAACAATGCGTAAACAAACTGTTTGAGTTGATTATGTTTACGCATAGAATTTCTATGAAACTCCATACAATCCTAATTTCTCTATATACGGGGTAATAGCATAAGATTGCGTTGTTTTCCACTCATTTGCCTGTTAAATAAGCTCAAATATATTCCATTTGCATATTTGCAAGAAAAAATGTTGTAATTTTGTAGATGCAACACATTTATGGTAAGCCATGACTTCAATGGTGCTCTTTCTTGAAAAAGAAAAGTGAGTTTGCCTAACCTTCGTGGGAGGGTCATCCCATTCCGATGAATCGAAGCGTAAAGGGAGTGTTAGTCGGAGGGCACTCTATGACAAACGAAACGCGGGAGTTGCTTCAGGGGTTGAGACCGATTAGCATAAGCCCGGTTACCAGTCAGCGACAGAAGACAACGAGATTGCACCGCTGCATATAACGACAATGTTTTTATCCGTTTAAGGATAGGGACTCTGTAGTTATATGCAGCGTTTTGTATATGTATGCCTCACGTTGCAAAGCGTCTGTATTCAGAGGTTATGTTGAACATAAACTAATGAATGCAATGGAAAAATTAACGAAATCCATGCCCCTTTTCAAAGAACGTAATTGTTCTGTCTCTATCGTGTTGGATTCACGTACTCGCAGGAAAAATGCGTATGAGTTCCCATTATCCCTTCGCTTCACGATTGACCGCAAGTTCTTTTATCTTACAGTCGGAAGTTCTTTTAGCGAGAAAAAGTTCTCAGACATCTGCAATGCAACCAAATGCAAGAGTGAGAACTACAAACTTCAAAAAGAGTGGAAAGATACCTTTGTCCCTAAATACAAGAAAGTTTTGAGTAATCTGAACAAGGGTGGCATCCTGACATTTGAGATGGTGCGCCAATGTATTATAGGTGAGGATGTGGTACTATCTGAAGAGGAAACAACCAAGTCACAATCGTTTATCAGTATATGGGAGCAAGTTATCAATGGTTTCAAAACAGATGATGGTGGAGCACGTTTTACCACGGCCGAAAGTTACGAGTGTGCGCTCAAATCATTCAGGAAGATACTTGGAGCAAATACAATTAAGGGCTTTTGTATCAGTGCAGCAGAAATCCAGAAATGGAAAGATGGGATGCACAATGGGGTTAAAGACGAGAATGGTGCAGTCGTTGGAAAAATCAGCGACACCACAGTAGGCATTTATCTACGTTGTTGCCGTGCCGTATGGAATCGGTGTGTACACGAAGGATTCCTCAAAGATATTCCTTATCCTTTTTCCAACAAGAAAGAGAAAGGTCTTGTAAGCATACCCAAAAGTGCGAAGCGCAAACAGAACTTCTTGAATGTCGCTCAAATGACAGAACTCTATAACCTTTTTGTTTCAAAGGAATATCCAGAACACTGGACGGAAGAATATACGCAACGTGCCCACTACTCATTGGGACTATTCCTTGCCCAATACCTTTGCAACGGCTTCAATATGGCTGACGCAGGGCGATTGACATACGACAACTACTATTACAAGACAGATGGCAAGGCTTTCCGCTTCAACCGAAAGAAAACCTCCCGTAGGAGTGCTGACGGTTCGGAAGTAATTGTTCCTATCATCCCTCCCTTACAATATGTATTAGACGAGATAGCGGCACCACCCACCCGGGATGGTTTTGTGTTTCCCGATATATTAAAAGGTGCGGAAACGGAAGAGCTGCGCCGTAAGTACACCGTGCAGGAGAATTCAAATGTGAAAGACCGTGTCATCAAGATTTGCCACGAGGCACTGCATTGGGACAAGTCCATCTGCCCGTCCGGTACATGGTGCCGTCACTCGTTTGCCACCAACCTGCATAATGCCGGAGTAGATATGGACTATATCTCTGAAAGCATGGGGCATGCTTCATCAGACCATGCAATCACTCAAATATACATTGAGCATTACCCTCTCGATATACAGATGCAGAACAACTCAAAGCTGCTAAACTTGGGAGAAACTTCAGAAAGGGATGCCTTGTTGGCTAAGCTGGCAAATATGTCCACAGAAGAATTGGCTAAACTATTCGCATAACCTTTTATAGAGTTTAGAGTATGTTTGATTTCATAGAACGGATAAAAGATTTCAATTTGAGGAAGGAGCATACGGATATGCTTATTCGCGCATGGAAGACTGAGAACAAAAAAGTTTATTCGGATTTTGTAAGACGGATAGAAGCAGTCAAAAAAGGTGATATGAGCATTATTACCGAAATGATGGATGTCGCTAAGAACTGTGTTCCAGAAGAAGTACGGGTATTCCATAACTGGTTAGGAGATGTCTTGAATGGGAAAGTGAAGATGGCAGATATTACCCAAAGCATTCAGGGGTTATCCATTGAGCATATCCACATGATAGCAAAATGCCTTGTCTATAAAGAACAGTGGATGGCCATAGATATGAAGACCGGAGAGGTAAAAGTGACCTCCAAGAAAGTAAACGGCTACCTGATGGTTCGTTCGGGAACACCGATAGAGATATGGAATCGTATGTCTGTAGATAAAAGAGTCTATATCGTCAGCCAGACTGAGGCATTGATGAAGAACAGCAAAGGATGCTGGATGTTCAGCAACCTTGAAAGAAAGATGATATATCAGGCCATAACTTTCTTTGCAAGACTTATATTCCTTACATATGCATCGGCAACAGGACATTTCCTCGCTAACCTCTACGACCTTGTCATTGAGCGTAAAGACAATCTTCCTTATTGCATGTATTATTATGTTGTCTTTGACCACGGACTGACAAAGATGGCGATGCTGCTAAATCAGTTTCTACTATCAGAGAACATTGATCAGGGAAGTATGCTAATGGTGAAAGATTGTATCAATGCCCTAGTTCTGCACAGTCTTGATATGGGAACTGAAACAAAAGCATCATGGGAAAAGACTGCTGATGAATGTGGAGCTGACATCTGGAAAGAGGTTGCGTTTCTTCTTCGTAGTATGAAAGGCAGACGAGGAAATAAGAAACAGGTAATGACCATTGATGACTTGATTGTCGGGAACAAAGCCGAGGTAAAACAGTGCATTATGGAATTTCTGGAAACAAACACTGAAGACATCTGCCTTGCCTATCTGCTCGTTGTTCTTGTTAAAACCGAACATATTAAATCCTCAGTGAAGTATATGACTTTTCACCGCGCCATCGAACAACTTACCCAACGACACTACGGATATGATGTTCCCCAAAAGCGATATGGAGAGATGAAGGAGTTTAATTTCAAGTGTTCTATGCAGAGTGCCAGTTATAAGAAAGCCAAGAAAATCATAGATAGGTGGACAATCTGTTTTGAGGAGTGTAAATAACACATTCCTCTTATTTTTCTATCCAAATCTTTATTCTTCCCTCTTTTTCAGTTAATACATATAGAATATTGGTCGGTAAGTTTAAGGTATAAATAAACCGACCAATACACAGAGTTTCATCCTCTACCTTTGCTTGTGAAATCGGTTTCACAGAGTTGAACCGAGACTTAAAATGTTTAATTACCAAACAAGTAAAGGTATGGAAGAAAAATTCAATTTTACCCAATTACTTCAAAAGCCCATCGCTATGATGACGGGCGAAGAACTTTGTTTTCTTATCGGCAAGAGTGTGGAGAGTATAGAAAAACCCACATCGCAGGCAACCTCCAAAGGCAACTATTATGGCATTGAGGGCATTGCCCGTGTGTTCGGTTGCAGTGTACCCACAGCCAACCGTATTAAAAAAAGTGGTGTTATAGACAAAGCCATCACGCAGATAGGACGTAAGATAGTGGTGGATGCAGACCTCGCACTGTCTTTGGCAAAGGAAGCTGGTAGCATTCACATCAAGGAGTGAGCGTATGGATGAAAATTGGAAACAACAACTGGCAACAGACAGTTATGGAAATCCGGTTCGTTCCATCAGTAATCTCCGACTCATTTTTACCTTAGATGAGAACCTCAGTCAGATAAGGTACGATACTTTTTGTCAGGATGATGTGTGTTTCAATCCTTTGTTCCGCAATGTCAATGGCAATAAGATTGATGAGGAGTCGGTGGGAAAGATACAGGACTATCTGGAAAGAACGTACAGACTACGCTTGACACAGAACAAAGTATTTGAAATACTAAAAACGACCTCATCGGAACGGAGTTTCAATCCTGTGCAGGAATTCATAACTCAAGAGACATGGGACGGACAGCCCCGTATAGCCACGGCTATCATTGATTATCTGGGGGCGGAGGACATGCCTCTCGTCAGGGAACAGACTAAACTCTGGTTTGTGGCAGCGGTTGCGCGTGTGTTTAGTCCCGGTTGTAAGTTTGATAATGTACTGACTTTGCCGGGACCACAAGGTATCGGAAAAAGTACATTCTTCAAGACTATCAGCGGAAAGTGGTTCAACGATTCTTTCTCTTTCGCCAGTGGCGATAAGGAAAAAGTAGAAACTATTACCAATGGTTGGATTATTGAAATCAGTGAGTTAAATGGTTTGAAACGGGCGAATGATGTAGAAGCGGCCAAGGCTTTCTTGAGTCGTTGTAGCGACTATATGCGTCCTGCATACGGACATAAGGTAGTGGAGTTTATGCGCCACAATGTCTTTGCGGCCACTACCAATGAGACAAACTTTTTGCAAGGGGACAATGGGAACCGTCGATGGTGGATTATCCCAGTCAAAGGCAACGGTCATGTATCAGATTGGTTGGATTGTTTGCAGCATTCCGTTCCTCAACTTTGGGCAGAGGCATACACCTATTATAGACAAGGAATGAAACTCTACTTGTCCCCAGACATGGAAATCGAGGCCAACGAAATACAAATGCAGCATTCCAATATCCTTGTTGACCCAATCATGGAGGATATTGAAATGTATCTGGAGCGTGAAGTTCCCGTGCAGTATGCAAGTTGGATGATTCCGACACGACTGGCTTATCAGAAAGGAGCATACTCAGAACCCAATTCCACAATGACCTCACTCAATATGGTTTGTGCCCGACAGATTATAGAGGAGTTACCCAATGACTTGGTAAGACGCAATACGTCCAAATACACCTCACAATATATCAACCGCTTGATGTCCATGATTCCTAATTGGAAACGGAGCAAACAGGAGAAGGTCAAGGGTTTGCATCCTGCTTATTGTGACAAGACGGGGAGGTCAAAGCATCCTTGGGTGAGGGTGGGTACACCGAGCGAAGAAGTCTGCGCCACATTACCAAGTGAACCGGAATTACCATTCTAATTTTCAAAATAAGGGAAAAGAAAAACATAATGTCCCTTTGTCCCTATTTCCTTTGAAAAAAGAATAGAAACATAAAGCAGTGAAAAGAAAAAGTTACAAAATATGCTTGGGACATGGGACAAAAAGAGTTGAAAATATGAGAACTGAAGAACTGATAGAACGCATCAGCAAACATGAGCCTTTATTGGCAAAAGCAGTCAGCCACATGGTTGCGTATGTTCAAGACCGTTATCCCTCCACGTTTCCGAGCAAGGAGCAGACTATGGCGGTAAACGAATACCTGCATAGTGTTCATGCGGACGGTGACGGCAGTATGTCGGAAGCTAATTGCGAGCATCGCAGGATTGCCTCACAGCGAATCACTATCGCTGCCATCCGTATACTTGACACCGAACAACAGGACAGGCTTCAGGACATACTTGACCATATTGCATACGACAAGGAGTATTATATGCCGGAGAGAGGGCAAGGTATGCGCTACTGACTTTTCTTTTGGCTGTACCAGTTTTAGATTATCCATAAACAGACGAATGATGAATAAAGATTTGAGCTATTGTATCGTATTATCATCGGAACAGCTTTCCTATTTGGCAGGAAGCAAGTACGGCATTGACCGAATGAAGATTTTGAACCGGCTTATCGAAGCGACCGTGTTGGAACAAACGGAGTATTCCAAGAAAGGCTTTGCCATGACATTGCAAGTCGGACAGGCTGCCTTGTCAGAAGTGGAATTGTCCTGCAAATTGGGCTATGACAAGAAGACCATCTCACGTGTGATAGACAAGATGAATCAGCTTGGCATTGTCGCATCCGTTCAAAGTAACCGCACGAGTATTCACACGCAGAAATGCGTATCGGCTTGGATGCTGGACGGCAAGCGTATCGACAACCCTTTTTATGTCCGAATGAAAAACCGCAAGGACGGCAACGAAAAAACGGCTAATCGTCCATACAACAACAGTATTCTTCCAATGAAACAACAGCATATTTTGGAGAGCAACGCAGAAGCAAATTGCCCTACCCAAACGCAAACAGACAACACAGCCGTATCGGATGAAACTTACTCCCCTGATTTATCGACTTCACCAACATCAAGCGAAACTCCTGTTACAGCTTACGATGACAAAAATAGAAATGGTTACGATGAATTGAAAGCCGAAACAAATAACCATGAGCTTCTCCACACCCCTACAACCACATCAGGCTATGAGATTGCAGGCAATGGAAGCGACAACGATGCTGCACAGGTAAATTCCACTTCGGCATATCCGACTACGACATTGGCTTCTCCACAGCCTTTGGCAGAGGAAGAACCAACTAATGACCAAGGGAATGACTGGCAATTATAAATCTTTCAGATACAGTAAAATGTACTATGTTATAGTATGTAGTGTTACAAGAAGTGCCTATGTCGCACAGGCTCGCTTCGCTTGCCAGTACCACATAAGCGTATTCCGGCAGTCGCAAGCTCCCACCGTGCTGTACTTTTTTAGATAAGATGTTTCACCTGTTATAATACAGAAAAGAATGAAGAATAAAGATAATGTCAAACAGATTGACGGGAACAAGGAAGAGGAAAAGGATAAAAAAGACACAAGACGAATCCTGCGCCTTGAAGCCAGAGTTACGGAAGACGAATATGCCAAAGCTGCGGAACTCGCCCAATCCTGTGGTTTGACCATGAGTGACTATGTGCGCAGGACGGCTTTAGGGCATCGTCCGCACCTGCGGCTAACTGAGCGTGAAGTGGAAGCCCTGTGTAGCCTTTCGGATGCGAGGGGCGACCTTATCCGTGTCGTTGCTGCCGTGAAGTCCATCCAAGCGGACAAACGAGCCATCTATTTCAGCGATACCCGATTTGTGGAGCAATGGATGAAAGCTGCCACAAAGCTCATCAACCGTTGGAATCAAATTGAAGCCTACCTTAACGAATAAATTTCCCCACCTGTTATGATTGCAAAAGCAGCTACCATTTCGCATGGCTCAAATGCCATCAGATACTCCGTCAATAAAGATCGGGCAGATATAGTCAAGACCAATCTTCTGCCCGATGACATATCGCCCGAAGCGATGTTCAAACGAATGATGCTTGTGCAGAAGATGTTTACCAACGAGAGGAAGAGAGGCAGACCGTTTACCGACAATGTGATAAGAATTGAAATTTCCCCATCCGCAGAAGAGAGCAAGGGTTGGACGATGGATGACTGGGCACGTTTGGCAGACGAGTTCATCCAAGCGTTTGATTCCATAGACCTGTCTAAAAAGACCAAACGCGCTTCTTCAAAGCAGACCAACCTCAAAGGTTCGCAATACGTTGTTGCCCTACATCGAGATGCCAAGAGTGGCATTCTCCATCTGCACATTGATGCCAACCGTGTAGATATGGAGGGCAAGATAAATGACGGACACCTGTCCGGCATGAGGGCTGTAATGGCTGCGAATATCATCAACGAGCGTTACGGCTGGGTGCAGTCCGAAGAAATAGGCATACGGCACAGGCAGGAGGTTTCAGACTGTTGCATGGAGATACTGCGCAAGATGGATGAGTTCAGTTGGGAACGCTACGAAGCGGAACTGGTGAGGCATGGCTATGGGGTACACATACAGAAAAATGAGGACGGCACGGTTTACGGCTATTCCATCAAGCGAGGGAACTCAAGTTATAGGTCATCCAAGTTGGGTATCGGTCGCAACCTTGTCCCCTCAAAGATTATGAAGACATGGCAGAAATTGCATCCGCAGGAGGGTAAAATCAACCAACCGCAAGCGGAAGACAAGCAAACAAGGACAGCCACACCGACTGCCATTTCCAAGCCACAGACTACACCGCAACCTGTAATGAAGCACTATTCCATTGGCACGGATGACAACAGGACATTTGCCGTTTCCCTATCGGAAGCCGCAGACTGCATCATCCGTCAGGAGTGTTCTTTGGAGGAAGCACATCCATTGGCTAAGCTGGAAGAGATACAGCACACGGCTCTTCTGTTGTTTGCCGGATATTTGGATGCAGCCACGAGCATGGCGGCTTCAAGCGGTGGCGGTGGTTCTGATACAGGTGGCTGGGGACGGGACAAAGACGAGGACGAACTTGAATGGGCACGCCGTTGTGCGAGAATGGCGAACCGAATGTGCAAGCGCAGGAAAGGGCTTCACAGATAATTTTTCAACCCAATATCAAAGGACATGAGCATAGGAAAACCAAAGAATGAACCCATAGACCTGAACGGTCTGATGAACGAGATAGAGAACGACCATCGGATAACCGTGGAATCGGATGCCGTTGATAAGCGCATTGAGGAATTGCGAGTTGCTCAAAGGGACTTACGGCAAGCGACCGAAGCATTGGAAAAGGCTACAATGACTTTGAATGAAGCCATTGCAGCCCTTAAATCCGCTACTGATAGTTCCGCCAATATCGTGACCGGGATTAACAACGCCATTGTCAATGCGCAAGAAAATACAAAGTTCAAAGTTAGTATTGCACAGGAAGATGTGGAACTGTTGATGAAAAACTCACAAGCTGTTTTAACCACGGACGAGATTGTGATGAAACGCCATTTTGAGAAGCAAGCTCAGGCAATGGAAGCCCACGAGCGAAGAATTTCATCCATTCTCAGCCGAAACCAAGGCTTTTGGGTTTCCGATTTTTGGGCGAAAGTGTTTTGCTGGGTTATTTTAGTGTGTTTTCTGCTTATATTTATTTCTTATTACTTGAAAACTCGTCTGTAAAGCATAATATTAATAGACCTGTATCAATAATAGCAAACAATACATATCACGAGATAAGTTTAATCCTGTATAAACCATCGAATATCAAATACTTTTCGTACCTTTGCAATTGGATTGGAGGAAACTCTATCCAAGACATATTAGAAAAAGAAGAAGCGTTATGCTTATCTTGTACTTGAAAACGTAGGAAATTTTCAAATTGGATACAAGGATAGCATAGTGGTTCTCACGCTATAGCGTGGGCTGCTATTGTTACATCCGTATCCAAGGTTTCCTACGACCTTCAAGTAAGAGTGTGGCATACAGTTCCACGCTTTTATGTAGGTTAAATTCCTCTATGGGACTGGAGATTAAATGTGTAGTGTATGAACATAATTAAAAATTGGTTGTTAGCCATTTGCGCCATTCTATTGATGAATGGATGTGCACCACTTCGAATGCCTGTAATCGTCAGGAATGCCCCTGTTGAAATGTATAAATACGCATACATTTCTCCGACAAAGGAATTAACATCAAGTACAGGAGGTACATATGGAGGACAATATGGCATCTATGGTTCTTCAACCACCAAAAGTGTTAATCCGAGTGATGTAATAGCCGGAATACTAATAAAAGAGGGATATGTTATATTACCCGAACTTAAACCAGAATTAGCTAATGAAACTTTAATCGTTAATTATGGTGAGAGTGGTAGGCGTAATAGAGGCTTAGGATATACCATAGAAGTAACCATACAATTTAATTCTGCAAAAACCAATGAAATGATATGCTCTTGTACGGCAGAAGGACAAGGTGAAACAGAAGCCGATGATATTCGTCAAGCCATTAGAAGAGCATTATCAACTTTATTCCCAAAGAAATAAAACCAATTAATAATCAAATAATACAACAATTTATGAAAAAACTTATTGTATCATGTGCATTAATGGTTATTACATTGGTATCGTATGCCCAAACCTATAAAATGTATTCTACGAGAAATTACCATAACCAACTCCGTTTAAATACGATGACAGGTGAAGTACAACAAATTCAAGATGATGGTCAATCTTGGGAAATTTGCAGTGCGAGAGAAGCTTCAGGGGATAAAGTAGGAAGATTTTGCCTTTATGAGACACAGAATATGTGGACTTTTATAATGCTTGACACATATACAGGTAAAAATTGGCAAGTCCAATTTAGTGTAAAAGGCGAAGATTATATGTTTGCTGCACCGATAAACATTTTCTCTCTTGCATATCCTGAAACAACTTCAAATTGGAGTAATAGGTTTCAGATGTTCAGAACTCAAAATATGTGGACTTTTATACTATTAGATTCGTATAATGGGCGATTATGGCAAGTCCAATATAGTACACAAGATTTGGATAATCTATTTTGCATACCAATAAATAAATATGAGTTAGTTTCTGATAACGAAAAATGTATATTCTCCATTCAACCATTGACAAGTATGTATCAATACTATCTCATAAATGATAATACAGGAGATATGTGGAAATTCCAATGGAGTACCAAAGGGGATGATTATAGGTGGATTGAGAAATTTAAATAGCTATTATTCTCGGATATGCAGTTAGTTTTATTCATAGCTTTGATTTGTTTTGTTGCTCTTTTTATAATAGTAGCAATACGAATGCACCTCAAAAACAAATCCAAAGAATTAACAGAAAAATTGCTTCAAATATCCGCTTATAGTGAGAAGTCCAGCTACGAGCAAGCCCAAGAGAGGCTGTCTAAACTTAACGATGCTGTATTTATTGATATTCCGGCAGACTTAAACAATGTTTTTTATGGTAAGATAATATCGGCAGCGCAAGAAAAGGATTTCACAAATCATTATATATCATATTTTCAAGAAGCATATTCACTTGTTAAGAAACTTGAAACTTTCAATATCACGCCATCTGTAACAATCTCAAACCTAATTCGTGACTTTGGTAATATCAAGAGGCTTGTCAAACAACATAATGATACGGTAATAAATTCCTTACTTGATACACACAAGGATTTTTTCGACCATTGTTTGAAATATCCATTGGATAAACAGCAAAGACGTTCAATTGTTTCAGAGGAAGATAATTGTTTAGTGGTTAGTAGTGCAGGTAGTGGAAAGACCTCTTCTATTGTTGGAAAAGTCAAGTATCTAACAGAAATCAAAGACATTGCCCCTCATAGAATCTTACTGATTAGTTACACGAACAAAGCAGCAGCCGAACTAACGGAGAGAATGGCTACCAACGGTTTGAAAGGCTATACATTTCATAAATTAGCCATTGATATTATCGAAAAAGAAACTGGTGTTAAGCCTTCTATATGCGATAATACTGATGCCTTATTTATAGATATTTATCACACTCTATTAGGGAATGAGGATTTTAAGAAAAGTGTAGTAGAATACTTCATCGACTACCAAACCAATGAAGCAGATTGGGAACAACGCAAGAATGAAAGGCGAGAAAAATTGTCAGAGCAAAAGAATGTACAGCTAAAAGCGATGTTTCCCGATATGGACGGTAGAACCATATATGTGAGAAGTGAACAGGAACAAAAGATATGTTTTGTTTTATCATCTCTTGGAGTGCAATTCAGATATGAAGAGCCATACGAACATCAATTGGCAGATGAAATGCACTCTCAATATCGCCCTGATTTTTCTATATACTTCGAGCAAAAGGGAGTACCCAAACGAATCTATTTGGAACATTTCGGAGTTGATGAACACGGTCTTGTCCCAGCTTGGTTTGCAAAAGACAAGAATATAACATACGAAGAAGCCAATCAAAAATATAATGATGGTATAACTTGGAAGAAAACTGCTCATGAGAAATTTGGCACTCAGCTTTTAGTGACATCAAGCGCAGATTTCCATTATTCTGACATAAAAGATAAACTCAAAAAAATATTAACAGATGTGGGCGTACCAATTCAAGAGAAAACAGACGAAGAATTATATGATTTGGTTTTGCCCAAAGGTAGTAAGCAAGAAAAAGCGTTTATACGGCTTGTAGTTACTTTCGTAACATTGGTAAAATCAAGTTGTAAATCAGTTAAAGAAGTTCTGAAGCAAGCAAAGAATGCAGGTGATGAACGAAGTGTTTTTATCATCAAAAACATATTTCAACCTGTATATGAACGTTATAAAAGTGCATTAAGCGATAGTAACCAAATCGATTTTACTGATGCGATTCTTCAAGCCACAGAGATATGTCGTACTACACATCTTGTTGAGTATGATTACATCATTGTGGATGAGTTTCAAGACATATCGGTTGACCGTTACAACTTCTTAAAAGTATTGAGAGAGGGAAATCCGCCTGCAAAGTTGTATTGTGTAGGTGATGATTGGCAGTCCATATATCGTTTTTCGGGAAGTGATATGGCTCTTTTTAATCAATTTCCAGAATATTTTGGTACAACAGAGATAAATAAGATAGAAACCACATATAGATTTGGAGAGCCTTTGGTCTCTTTATCATCTCGTTTTATTCAACGTAATAACGCACAAATAAAAAAAGATATACATTCATTCAGTTCTGATATGAAAACAGAATTGGAGTTTTGTTCTTACGACAGACGTGATTACTGCAAAACAATAGGAGAACTTATAGATTCTATTCCATTGGATAAATCTATATTTTTATTGGGACGCTATTCTTTTGATGATTATTACTTGTCATTTATGTATCAAGGGATAAAAGAAGGTAATAGATTTTACTATGTAATAGGAGGAAGAAAAATTGAGTTCTTGACAGTACATAAATCAAAAGGTCTTGAAGCAGATTATGTGATACTTTTACAATGTAATAAAGATACCTATGGCTTTCCATCACTTGTAAGCGATGACCCTGTGCTTAATTATGTCCTGACTAAAAGTGATCAGTTCCCATATGGTGAAGAAAGGAGGTTGTTTTATGTTGCAATAACGAGAGCAAAGTTGAAAACACTTGTGCTATACGACAAGCGTTTCCCATCTGTATTTGTAGATGAGTTTTTGCATCCTGAAAAGGTATCAGAAGAAAGCTATGTAAAACACCCCAATGCTAATAAAAGATGGACAAGGCGTGCAGACCAGTTTTTATTAGAACTGCATAATGAAGGTAAGAGCGTAAAATACATCGCTGCCAAAATGGGCAGAAGTCAAACTTCAATCGTAATGCGATTGAACAAACTTACCCAATAGTCGCACTAATGCTATATTTTTTCACAACGATGATGTCTGTATGTTGCCACGTTGCCATAATACATTAGAATCTTTTGAATATTTCGTTTATCTTTTTTGTTTCGTTTTTCTCCTGCTCTTGGCATATCCTTGCCACACTCATGAGTAAACTTAGAGGCAGCCTATATATGCCTTCACTCTTCAAATGGATACGTTTCGTCGTAGATTTCACTTAGAGAACGGTCGTTGAAAAACCAGTGCGGTGTGGGCTGTATATGCTTGACCTTATATCCTTTTAGCTTAGCAGAAAGCGCACTAATAGAAGTTTCTTCTCCTTCATAACACACTTTACGCTCTGAAAGAACGGTAACAGAAATTGATGGGTCATCTTTCCATATGAGAATATCGCCTTTCTGCAACCCCATCTCATAGAAGTTGAGTGGTGGACGTTTGGCTTGTGCTTTTGTGCTGGCAGCTTTATCCTCATCGGTGAGGTCATTCTGTATCTCATCCGTCACTTCTTCCGTCACATCTTCATGATGAAAAAGCTCGAGGATGGCTTGTGCCTGCTCCACGTTGATACGGAAGAACTCACGGTTCTGGTTGATGCGCTGAGGGTCAAAGGCTTTATGAAGGGCTTTTTCAATTTTGAGACAATCACTTTTTTTGACCTTGCACGCAAATTTACACTCAAACGGAATGGGAACTCCTGTGGTATATAGTTCCTTCATCCGTTTATCAATGCCTTCCTGTGTGGTCATGCCTATTTTTACAAGTCCTGGCATCACAGGGTTTGTCAGAAGATAAACTATTCCGTATTCCATATCGTTGTTTTTTTAGAGACTATTGTACAGTTTGTCTTTGTTTATAATGAAATCAAGAACTCTTTCAAATTCGCGCATCAGTATGTTGCCGTTCTTGTTAGTGAATATATGTGAGTTCATTTTTTACTTCTCCTATATTTTTGATTACTGGCATTGGGATGCTCTGGATTGGTCATTTCGAGATAGCCAGCCTCGATTAGTGACATGATGTATGTCTGAATATTCTTACTATGGTATGTCACACCTACCCTTTCAAGAATTTCTTTGCTGCTACGTGGCACACTGCAGAAGTTTACTATATCCCTCTGCTTATTTGTTATTTTAGGACGTATAGTGTCAGAGTCTGCATTGAAAGTGTCAGAGTCGGTATCTAAGTCGGTGTCAGAGTATCTAAGTTTGGTGTCAGAGTCCGCATTAAAAGTGTCAGAGTCGGTATCTAAGTCGGTGTCAGAGTCTGCATTGGGTTGATTACTTATCTGCCTATTTATAGTAATCACGAACTCATTAGTCCTGTCATTATTGGTGAACGAGACATTCACGTCCTCCGACAAGGCACGAAGCATACCACTACCTGCTCCTGTGTAGGGAAGCAGGTGGATGGCATTTGTGAATAGGAACATATTGCGTGGCATGGATGTGCCTATAACAATATCATCTACGGTAAGTCCATTAGGGAGAATTCCGGGGCTGTGTATCTCCACCCTGTCATCAAAAATGAATATGCGGATTGGGGCTGTCGCATTCAGCGATCGATGCACTAAAGCATTTACGGTGAACTCAACAAGGCTGGTGTAAGGAATCTCCAACACGCCTTGCGAGTTAAACTCATTCCCAACCTGTATATGACGCAAGTTCCGGGTGAAGAAATCCATAATAGTCTCAAACTGATGAAGCAGATTACCCTCAATATCGGCATCGTTCACCTTGTCGCGAAATTGAGTACCGCCAAGATTGTTGCCTACAAAGCAAATACATTTTGCAGTCATCATTGGAAGCCAACGTTGGGTGTACTTGCCAAACAATAACATCGCGGCCACTGTGATTTTACCATCGGGACGAATAAAACGCAGGTTACGTAACAGTTTCTCTCCATTGTGCCCACTGGCAATAGCAGAACAGACGGTATCTAAAGAGGCTTCGCGAAATGCGTCGCCCACCAAGCCTTTTCTTGCTAACACCTTATCAAACTTGTTACTAAGGAAGGTTTTGATGGTACCCTCGTCTAAATCTTTGATGGTAGCATCTCTTACTCCTGCTTCATCTGGCGAAAAGCTGCCACAGTCAGTCATCATCTCGGCAAGCTCGGCATTGTCGAACACTTTGCGCTTGTCAGCACCGTTCTTCACCCACACAATTCCCCGATTGTCATGGTAGGGCTTATTCAATCCTTCCTTAATATGAGCCACAACAAGGCTTCCGCCATCCACAGAAATTGTTTCCACATCAACAAGGATGGCAGGAACAACATTCTCAGATGCGATATTGCTAAGTGTATTGGTGGTTTCCTGTACTTCCAAATAGGACAAAGGATTGATGTTTCCGGTTTTATCTACCGCACCAACAACCAACGTGCCACCACGTGCATTACTGAAAGCCACCAGTTCGCAACCGATGTCATAGTTGTCAAGGAGCCGTTCTTTGAACTGCACCTTACTGACCTCGCCAAGTTTTATCTGTTGGATAATATCTATTTCCTTCATTGTTCAAATGTTTTTGGTTGAGCAGTCTACCTGCATCAATATTCAAAGCCTCTGCTATACGTAGGAGGTTTCTTGCGTCTGGCTGCATAGTGTTCGTCACCCATTTGGAGACAGTAGCCCTGTCTTTTCCTAATTGTTCTGCCAGCCACTTACTACTTTTTTGTTCTTCGACAAGTACAGGAAAAGCCACACAGTTTTGCTTCTGAAAACTGCTTCATCTCACCTATCCTTTTTGTCGGTTATCAAATACTTAAGGTCTACTTGTAATATCTCAGCGATCAGTTGCAAAGTATCTAAATTAGGCTGAATCCGATTACAAGCATAGGCATTGACCATACTAAAACTTTTATCAAGTCTCTTTGCCAGCCATGTTTGAGAAATACCTTTTTCGGATAAAACAGCCTTAATTCTATTCAACTTCATTCTTTAATGTAATTTTATTGCGCAAATATAGTGAATTATATTCAACAAACCAGTTTGTTTTATTATATTTGCAGCATTAATAATGATTTTAATACACCAGTAATATGCAATCAACCGTAGCATTCATATCTCATAGAAGTACTCATAAGGATTTTGTTAGAAAAATAGTTGACACAGTAAAACGAGACAATTGCATTGTTGACGAGTTCGATTTTTATCCAGCGACAAAAACGGTAAATGAAATAGTTAGAAATCTAAACTTTGCGCCGATTTTTGTATTACTAATTTCTAAAGATGCCCTTGAGTCTGATTGGATTAAATTAGAAATGTCAAAAGCTCGACAACTTTATGACACAGGTGTTATTAGAGAGTTTATGCCTTTTATAATTGAAGAAGGAGTAAAGTTAGAAGAGTTACCTTCATGGATGACTCGTGACTGGAGTTTAAATATAAAAACAATAACATCCCCCAAAATTATAGGTCAGTTTATTATTGAAACACAACGAAAAATTCGTTGTGTCGGGAATAATGCATATGGCAATTGGATAAATACGTTTATTGGCCGTAGTAATGAATTAGATGAGTTTCAAAGAGCGATGTACGACAGTGTGTATATGCCTCATCGTTCTTTAATTGTCTCGGGAAAACCGGGAAGTGGGCGTACTAGATTTATCCAAAAATGTATTCAGGACAGTAGCGGACTATCATTTATCCCTGAAGGATTTCAGATAAAACTACCTCAAAAAACATATTTAGACAACTTTATACTTCAATTGCACGAAGGCTTGGGCTTTAGTAAAGCATCATATGAGGATATTCTTAAATTAGATCATGAACATCAAATTACTAAATGTGTATCTTATATTAATCAGATAATCAACGCTCATTCATTCTTACTAATTGAAGATGAGATGAGTTTTGTATCATATGACGGAACTATTTCTGAATGGGGTAAAGAAATTATATCCCATCCTGCCATGATAGACTCGTTAAAGATATTTATAAGTAGTAGGGTTAAGCCTAGATATTCTGAGTTGAGAGCATATCCCCAGATAATTCATATAAATCTTTCTGGGTTTACAAAAGATGAACGCAAACGTCTTTTTGTAAATTGCTGTCGTTATTATAATGTTCAACTAAATGATAGTGATGTCGATTTTTTTGTGGATCGTCTTCAGTCCTCTCCCCAACAACTAGAACAGGCAGTTCGAGAAATTAAAGATAAGAACGTAAGATTTGCTAAGAAAGACATTAAAAACCTGATTGCAATAGGAGATGAAGTCTTTTCCAGAGTTATTAGTTGGTTTAAAGGAGATGAGACTGCTCTTACTTTAGCAAAAGTGCTTGCTGAAGTTGATATGATCAGTTTCGATTTACTCGAACAATTATATGAGGAAGATTATCCTAAAATAGAACAGCTCGTAAATAATTTTGAATCTTTGTCTATTTTAGATTTTTACGGTCCTGGAGGCAATAATATTAGTTTGGACGGTGGCGTTTCAGATTATATACGTAGAAGTAAATTAGATTTAGATCCTATAATGAAAACCCGTATTGAAGAAATAATCTTCAATAAAATAGATACGGCAGAAGATGATCTAGGAGAATTATCAATATTTTTACATGACTTGCGGAAGCAGTTGCTGTCTGGCAAAGGTTTTGCGTATGTCATGCCGTCTATCGTTATAAGTACAGTCATTGATCTTTATAATCAGGGTAGCTATGATTCAGTAAAAGATATTTGTTTGCATGCTTTGGAACATTGTTCAAGTTATACAGAGGAACCTCTGCAAGAATTGTACTATAGGTTGTGCCAAGTTTTAGCTCGTATGAAAGATAGAATTTTCTTTACATACATTGACAAAATTAAAGATAAAGGTAGTAAAGATTTTCTGTATGGATTTTACTATCGCTATAAAGAGGACTATTCCAAGGCCGAGGAGTATCTCCTTAAGGCTTTAGATTTTAATTCTAATATGCAAATTGCAAGACGAGAGTTAGTGAATGTTTATCTGAATCAAGAAAAATATACTAAAGCCCTTCCTTTGGCAAAAGAGAATTATAATCGTAAATCGACCAATTCTTATCATATAGAAGCATATTTTCGTTGTTTATTAAATCATTATCCTTGGAATACAGAAACTGAAGATACACTTAATCGCCTCCTTAAGGAGATGGAAGAGAATTTTAGTAAACGTAAGGATGAACTTTTAGCATCAATGCAATTAGAATACTTTATTAAATCTAGAAACCACACTAAGGAAGAAATAAAAGAAAAGATACAAGAAACGTTAATTGTTTATCCTAACTCGCCCCAAGTTTATAGAATTAAAGAAGAATTCGAAAGAGACAAAAGTAGATTTTGTAAAAGTTGTAATTGCTAAGTCTATGATTTAAAGACAGGAAGCTAAAGATGACATTTTAGTATAGGTTTGTCGCAAAAAAACTGTTTTGCGACAAAATATAGCCTATACAAACAGATATAAACGAGAATAATTACAACAGTTCTTTTCAAACCTGCGTAAACAATGCGTAAACAAACGGTTTCAGTTAGGGGGATTTAGTGAGTTTCATAGGAGATAGCTAAATTCGTAATTGTTTGATACACAGTAAATATTGAGAAAACTGACCATCGCAGAATATCACTTTGTCGTTCTCATAATCTGGAGGTCCCTGGTTCAAGCCCAGGCTGGTCCACAAACAAGAGGCTCATCTCTAACGAGATAGAGCCTTTTTTAGTTCATGGAGACCTCCGATTAAGGGTCTGTTGCTTGGTTATATTAGCCTTAATAAAGAGCAGTTGTTTCACTATTGTTTCACCAATTAAGCAATATGTAATATGCTGATAATCAACCCAGAAGTAGTTAAAGTACAAAGAAAGACAAATGACTGTTTCACCGTAAGGCTTAGATTTACTCTTAACAGAAGAATGAAACGTATATCAACAAGCCTATTCGCAACCCCTAATGATTTAACAAAGAACTACAAGATTAAAGCCTCAGCACCCATAAAACAAGATATAGACGCTTTAATCCACAGCTACTATGACAAGTGTGCCAAACTCCAAATTGAGTTAAACAACTACACGTTAGACGATGTAATGAACTACCTAAGTGGAGAACAAGAGAAGCAACAAACCATTGACTTTATAAAGTTCAGTCGTGAGTGGATAGCCTCAACCACTATCAAAGGTGCACCTAACTACACCACTGCCATTAATGCCTTAGTCCGTTTCATAGGTAAAGAGGAATTGGATATTAATTTGATTACCCTTGACTTCTTAGAAAGCTTTAAAGCATTCTTGAATAAAGAACGTGAGATACGGACTAAAAGATTAATGCAGCAGGGTAAACGGGTACCTTCCAATCGTTCACTCTCTCTATATTTGATAAGCATTAAGAAGTTATTCAATGAAGCCAAGAAGAAATACAATAAGAAGGAGAAGAATTTAATCCTAATCCCCAACTCACCCTTCATGGAACTTGAAATACCCAAGCAGGAAGCAACAAGAAAGAGAGCCATATCCGCAGATATTATAAAGAAGCTATGGAAGCTACCCTATAAAGATATGAAGAAAGGCTACAAATCTACCTGCCATTATAATTTGGCAAAGAATTGTTTCATTCTATCATTCTGTCTTATGGGAATCAATTCAGCAGACCTTTACAATGCCACTGAAATGGAAGGTTATACAATCGTCTATAATCGTACCAAGACGAAAGACCGTAGATTGGATAAGGCTCAAATGAAGGTTGACATACCCAGATTAATCCTGCCTCTTGTTGAGAAGTACAAGGATAAGACTGGTAAACGTCTCTTCAATTTCTATCAATACTATGCTGACGAGAAGGATTTCAATAAGGCTATCAACTACGGCTTAAAAGAAATTTGTACAATATTAGAAATTGACGATTTGGAATACTACGCAGCAAGGCATAGTTGGGCTACCATTGCACTTAATAAAGCTGGCATTGATAAATATATAGTCCATGCAGCACTTAACCATATTGACGATGCAATGAAAGTAACGGACATCTATATTGAACGTGATTTCGTAAATGAGAACAAGGCTAATACTAAGGTTGCGAAGTACGTGTTTGGCAAGTAAGCTAATAATTCCCCACTAAAAATCTACTGAGCTATAATTAGTCGCTATCCTTTTTCGGCTTCCACATGCTTCAAAGGTAGAATGCCTAAAAAGGATATCAAATCAACACTTCAGTAATTTAATGGATATCAGTTATATACAAATTAAAACATATAATTATACGCTATCCTATTTCTAGTGTATAAGGGAAATACTAGACTATATATCTAAAAAACGACATCAAACGAAACAAATGCAGGTTCTGGCAGATTCCCCAGCCCGATAATCTTATGCAATTTTGTACACAAAGCCATCTGATAGATTCGTTTATCCAATATCAACTTGGCTATGGGTACTCCCGAGTAATTGAAAACCAGCACCTTGTTCGCCATGGATTTTTGCGGGTCATTATAGTCATACTCGCTTAAAAGTTGATCTAAGTACAAAATATAGATATATTGGTCATCCATTGCCAAATCCAACACCTGCCCAAAGCTTCTTGCCTTACTAAACAAGAGGTTATAGTCTTTACATTCATAAAAAGACCGATCAAAATAAAAGTTCCAGTCTTTTACCATGGTTCCATTTTCCAGGTGGTATTTAGCAAGATACGGCAGTTTGCTAGGCGCAAACACCATATGCCCGTCATGCGCCGACAGATAACCTTTCAAATTCATCCGTGAAGACTAGACAGAAATTTTGTTCCCCACCGGAGATTCGCCGAACCTCTGTAAAGGCTGCAGATTGGCATCCAGTAAGGAAAAGAAACTACCGTCCTTTCCGCACAATAGGGAGACAAAATGCTGTTCATCCAGTCGTACGAAATTATAATCTGCAGGATTGAGCTCACCTTGCACACGCTTATAAGGAGTTTTTTTTCTGGACAGCTCTTCAATTTCAATAGCATTTCCGTTGCCTTTTAGAGACATCACTGCCAACATTTGTATATTGACATCATTCAAACCGAAGGTGTTTTCGTGAGCGTATGTAATTATTGGCTGTAGGAACTCGCCAGGACCATTTCCCAATGAACCCCAAGTATGGATTTTTTTCATACCCGAAGGAATGGAATATACATGGCAAAAATCATTTTGGGCGACATGCGTCATTACCAAGAATGTATCAACACAGTCAATCCATCCCATATTAATCAGCAATTCTGTATCAGATTGCTCACCATCTACTCTAATCTCCTTATCAAAGGCTGGAAATTCTGTTTTAGATTCGAAGCTACAACTTGACAAGAAGCATAGAAGAATGAATATAATAGAAGTTGTTTTCTGCATAAGTACTTCAAAGCAACATGTAGAATAATCAATGAGCCCTACTTTAAGTTTCACTTTACATCTTATTACATATCTGTTGTAACAAGCTAATGGCTAAAAGTGAAATTTAAAGCAGGCTTAATAATTGCACTTTAGCACTAATCATTATATCCAACCAGGCCTTTTGGTATGACCCAGCAAAATATTTTCACCATAATCTCCGTCAGGATATATTACAACCATTGAATATAAATCAGGGAATTATCACTATCCTTTTTCAACTTCCACATGCTTCAAAGATGAAAAAGCATTAGTGTCCACCAATGAATTCTTACAACAAATTAAAGGCAAAGAATAACCTAAAATGGATCCTTGTAACATGAACTCGAATTACTTTTGCAGTACTTTCAAATTTAACAATTGCCCACTAAAATTTCCAGTAAAAGCTAATGGAAAAACAAGAGTGGACTGGTAGTACACCACCTCCTCGCCAATTTTATAAAGTATCTTTTTATCCAAAGTCTGATGTAGTTTTCCATCAATGTATAAACTTGTAGAGGTATGGCCACCTTTAATCACAATTTGTACCCGTTGACCGATAGGAAACATATAATCAAACTCATTTAAATAACCATCTGACCAGAATGCCAATTTTCCAGACTTTGGGCTACTCTGATACAAAATGGCATTGGAAGATTTAAAAAGCACACTGCCCTTATCTGCGGATTTTGCAGTGAAATCAAAAGCCACTTCATAATCATACCCTACTTCTTCTATCAAAAGCTTTTGATTCCTTTTCAACTTCGAGACTTGAAGCACTTTCCCATCCATCGTTTTTACCTTTGCTCCAATATTCACTCCCGGAGCTTCCGACAAAGCACGACGGCAAGAATCAAACCGTGCGAAAGACAAATCATCCACAGCACCGGTCCACATTTTCAAGCTTAATGTCTGCATAGCAGGATACGCACGATGATGAATGTCCTTGAAAGTAATCCCATTTCCAATGTAATCATTCCATACGGCAAACATTCCCCCTTTCACACGCCTATCATTCCGACTAAATATTCTATCATCAAACATATAGGGTTCCCAGTTATTAAAAATCCACTCTATATTCAGGTAATCGTGGTAATAGAGTGCCGTCAATGGTATTATGTACAATTGGCTACATGCCACATTCACCAATCCAAATCCCAATTCGGCCATTTCAAAGGGATCGGCATAACCATTGTACCAAATGTCCAATAGTACCTCGTCAGACTTCACAGGAAGATCTCCTCTGGCATGCGTCAATGCACCCCATGCCACCGCTTTCTTCCCAAAACCCTCCACATATTTAATGTAATAATCAGTAAAAAAGCGAAACTTTTCAACAACATTAGGATCCGAATTATCGTATTCATCTGTACCAATATGCACTTCTTTACCCCTAAACACCGGATTTTCTCCACCTAAATACTCTGCAAACAAGCTGTCCAAGAACAAATAAGTCTCCGGATTAAACAAATCCAGGTGATCCTCTCCGTACTCCTTACTAGCAATTTCCGGCTTATAGCGCGTAAAGGCCAATGAATGCGCAGGCACATCTATTTCCGGCAAGACAGTCACTCCATACTGCTCGGCTAACATCTGAAGTTCAACAAATTCTTTTTTTGAATAATGAGCCCCCTCCGTGGCCAATCCCGGAAACACGGTACTTTCTAATCGGAAAGCTGCGGGTGTTTGCGACCAGTCATTGCCATAGAACTTTTTAAAGCCGTTGTCATTCAAATGAATCTGGAAACAATTCATTTTATAATAGGACATTATCTTCACATAATCCCTCAAAAAGCCAATGGGGACAAATTTACGTCCTACATCCAACATAAATCCACGCTTAGGATAATTGGGCCAATCTACAGCCACTCCCTGCGGCACCGCCCCATCATACTGTTCCATCATTTGAAGAATGGTCCGAGTTCCCCAAAACACTGCCTGCGTCGTTGCACCCGTCAACACCATCCGATCAGACACATCCAAATAATACTTCTCCCGATTCTCTTCTGTTTCTTTTCCAGCCAAAGTCAAAAAAATATCTCCCGAGCAGGCAGAAACGCCTTCCGCCACCTTATATTTCCTGCCAAACATCACTGCTAAATCTTCGGCAAATGTGTTTGCCACCGGATTGAGTTCTGCTGCATAGCGGGGGTCCAACACCAACCGACACGATGAGCGCCAATAGCCATCCCCGCCTTTCCACTCCTGTAATGCCGGTATCACAAATGGCCTAGAATTTTCTGCCTTTAGCCCTGGCACAAATAGTATGCAAGACACTGCTCCCAATAACACACCTGCCTTAAACACCTGCAACACTTTACCAAAGAGAAACTGCCCCAAAAACAAAATAGTCATTTTCACATCACGAAATATCCACCTCATGTAGTTTGGTCCAAAAACATCAATCCAAGCATTATGCTTGGTAATCCATCTATCCAAAGCAAATTCCATACTATTTATTTTAAAGTTTCAGTTCACTCTACAAGAGTGATTTTTTTTACAAAAGTAACTCCATGATAAGGGACTTGTGTCCAAAATCCCCCTTTATACTCCCCTAAATCCTTTTGATGCCACAAATCACGAACAGAGACTTTTTCTGTATTTCCAAGGCTGCACCATAGACTATTAATCTGTGGAACCTCAGGTGCTTTGGGGGTTAGGATATATTTCTCCTTTGCCATCGATTTTGACCAAGAAGGAATTGGTACAATTTCCCCGCGGCCTACACAAGCAAGAAACAGCCACACCGTTAATAAACACAAACTCACTCTCATCTCAACTGGTCTTTATTTTATCACCGGATTAACAAACAACTCATCCATATACACTTGTTGCGAAGCTTCGAAAGCCACCTTCATATAACGGATGCTTTCATCCAATTGATCAAATAACAAGTTTTCAATCCATGCATCATGCCGATTGTTCGGGAAATGGGGAGTATCCTTGATAGAAGCTAATCTATATTCTTTTCCATCCAACGAAGTGAACAGATAAACTTTCAGCGGCATACCTATTCCATCTAAATTATAGTCCAGCATACGAAGCATGACTTTCCGTAGTCTGGTCTTTTTCTGCAAATCTACCACAAGCTCATGATAACCTTTCTCGAATTTCACCCAACGGGCATCTTTACTGTCTTCCTCGGCAACCCTGCCATCAAGCAATGCCTTCAAATCCGCTTTTCCCAACACCATGTCAATGGTAGCCCCGTTAGCCAATCTCTCCATAAAGGCAGCTTCGGCCAATTGCCAGCAGCCAATCCGCCTTTTCCAGGCCATATAGTCATTGTATACTTTATGTGACCACACCGGTTGCCCCAACTGATAAGTTGACGTGGGGCTTTCTATGATTCCACAAACCATAAATGAGATAATCCTGTCAACCCCTGCCACAGAAGCAGCCACTTGTTGAGATAAAAGACGCGGATAAGCGGCAGGAATCAAGGCCGAAGAACGGTCGTTGGTTCCCTGTTCCCAAGTGAAAGTCTCACAATTGGCCCACATCTCAATATTCAGACGGTTGTGGATGTCTCTCAACCGTTTCCAAGTCTTCTTTAAGCGAGGCAACATGAATTTATCGCGTACACAGCCCACTTCGTCCTGATAGGCTATGATGTCGACTTTCAGCTTTGCCAATTGTTTCTCATACTCCGGATTATCAAAATCAGACAGTCCGATACCATAAGGAGAAATCAGTGTCTTCTTATCCGGAGTCAATGCTCTTGCCTTTTTGGTCAATGCATTAACCGATTGTACAGCATGTTCTGCAAAAATGGGGCAAAGACAATCCTCTACCGGCAAATACCAGCCATAAAAGGCTTTATGATTTTTATAAAAGACGGCCAGTTCCTCCATAATTTGCAATTGGCGTTGTTTGATAGCAGGATCCTGCAAATTATCATCCTGGTCTTTTGCCCATCCAGTACTCATAAAAACCTTCATGTCATATCGGGCAGCCTCATCAAGAATGGCTTCCACAGGACTCTGTTTATCTTTATCATACCACCAGGGCATTAATTGAGAGGGATAATAAGCCTTACCCTCATTGGCAACTTCCATGAATACCAGATATTCAATGCCCATAGCTGACAGTTCCCGCACTTTAGCTTTCCATAATTCCGGATCCGTATTATCAAAACTCTGCGGATTGGTATATCTATTACGTACATCCTTATATGCCAGATTTATCCAAGTACCAGTAATGGGCTTCACCCTCAAAACAGATTCCTTCACCTTCTGTTTTCTCTGTCGGCCAGGAACATCATTGCCAGCAAAAACTACTGCCGACGGCAGTACGGCTGATATCATCAGTACCCCCAATAGGATTGGCAGAAAAATCCTCTTCATAATATACACATTTTTTTAATTAATAAAAGATCAATTGCCACCGGACGTAATAATTAACGCCAAACCTAAAATAAAGAGAATAAACATCAAGGCAATCAATAGATTAGTAGATTTAGAAGCCCCTTTGAATTCCTTCCAAATAAACACCCCCCATAATGCGGCAACCATCGTAGCCCCTTGTCCCAACCCATAGGAAATGGCAGCACCGGCTGTTCCGGCAGCAATATAACTGCACGCTGTTCCCAACGCCCAGATGGCACCCCCCAAAATACCAACCAAATGAGTATTCATATTTCCTTTGAAGTATTGACTGTAAGCCACAGGCACCCCCGTAAAAGGTTTCCTCATTAACAAAGAGTTGAATAGAAAGTTACTGATAAAGATACCTATTGCAAACACAAACAAGGCAGAATACGGAGTCATCATACCAACAGCAGGCGATTCCAGATTTTCCAAATCCATAGCAGCGGCGACAAAACGATAGAAAAACGCCATCAGAATACCAGCGCAGACAGCGATCAGAACTCCTCTTTTTCGGACAGTCTGACCTGATACTTCAGAAACTTTACTGGAAGCAATCCCATTAAAAACAATGGCCAACACAATCAAGAAGACACCCCCAAAAAGAGTGACAGGATCCCCCTTCGGTACACTAAAGTAATTGACAAATACGCCTAATACCAACGCCAACCCCACCCCTATCGGGAAAGCAACCGACATACCAGCCAACGACATGGAAGCCGACAACAATATATTCGAGGCATTGAATATGACGCCACCCAGAAAAGCGCTCCAAAAATTCTCCATACCAACTTGCTGCAAGTCCTGCATAAATCCGCGTCCCCCTTCTCCAATGCTGCCCAGTGTCAAGCCCCAAACCAAAGAAAAAAGAAGTATACCAATCACATAATCCCAATAGAACAATTCATAGCGCCATGTTTGGGCTGACAATTTTTGAGTATTTCCCCATGATCCCCAGCATAACATCGTGACCCAGCACAACGCTACCGCCAATCCGTAACTTTCAACTATAAACATAATCGTGATATTTAATATTGTTTTTAATGATTACAACTCTTCACGGTAAGGAATAGAAGACTGGGCTCCCATTCTGGTTACAGCTATGGATGAAGCTTTTGAAGCCATCACAGCAGCTTGTTTCAAGTCCATGCCCTCTGACAATCCTACGCACAAAGCCCCATTAAACGTATCTCCGGCAGCTGTAGTGTCAATAGGCTCCACTTTGAAAGCATCTATACGATAAGAAACGCCCTCTTCCCTTATAAGACATCCTTTCGAACCCAAAGTGATAATTACATTCTTTACCCCCATCGCGCAAATCTCTTCCGCCACTTTCTCAACATCGGCATCATTGGCAATCTTTATGCCCGTAAGCATCTCCGCCTCGATGCGGTTCGGAGTGACCATGTACAGATGCCGGAACAATTCTTTGGGAAGACTGCGGGCAGGAGCCGGATTCAGCACCACCTTCACTCCTTTCCCGAAAGCCTTTCTGGCAGCATACTCCACTGTTTGAAGCGGAATTTCCAATTGCATCAAGAGGATATCTCCCTCACACATTTCCTCCAACATTTTATCCACATCTTGTTCGTTCAACAACATGTTGGCACCGGATGCCACTACAATACTATTCTCCGCATGATCGTCCACGCTGATCAGAGCTACTCCGGAAGCAGAATCTTCATCGAGAGCAATATATCTTGTATCAATTCCTTCCTTTTTAAAATAACCGACAGATTGCCGACCTAATACATCATTCCCCAATTTTGCCATAAATATCAGATTGCCGCCCAATCTCTTTATTGCAACAGCCTGATTTGCTCCTTTTCCACCCTGGTTCATAAAGAATTCCCCTCCCAGAATCGTCTCACCGGGAGCAGGCAGATGAGAAGTTCTCACCACCATGTCCACATTGGAGCTGCCAATCACTATAATTTTTTTCATAACACTATATTATAAATAAATTCAATCTATTCATCATCGTGCCCGGAAGAACACAGGAGGTGTATCTCCGGCATCGGATACTGCCACACGAGCCGTTATTACCTTTTCATCTCCCGGAAAGAGCGTAATAAAATTGTCACTCCAGAATACCGGATTAATCTCCTTACCCCGGACGTCCAGCAAAGTCAGATGATTGAAATGGGACAAACGATCCGATTCGTTCTTCAAACAAATAGAAAAGACATATTCCCCTTCCTCTTTGGTAACTTCAACCTCCTCCTTCAATTCCGGTTTCTCCATAGAAGTGAACCAAAAGAAATCCATATGCTGGGAATAGAACCAATATAGGTTCTCGGACAGAAGTTTACCGTATTTATCATGCAGCTCCAGCTTCACAAAGTAATTATAAGAGTATTTTCCACACCGGGGCACCGTAACAATCTCCTGATAGCAATCGGGAGAAACAGTTATCCGCTGGGAGTCCTCCCAAGCCACTTCCATGTCATTGTTGATAACTTTAGCCGTCACTTTCACGTCTTGCAGTGTCTGATGGGAGGCATTAATCACAGAAACCCTGAAATCATTCGCATTCAACTGTACGTGCACCGGTTCCATAGCTTTTTTTGCAAAATAATAAGAAGCATTGGGAGCCAGATACCAGTCGTATATCTGCCAGCACACATCGGGCCAGCAAGAATTAATCTTCCAAATCATCACACCGGAAGTAATATCCCACATCCGGTGATTAGCCGCTTCAAACATAGCGCGATAACCATCGGCACTCAGAAACTGGGCATTGTCGGCATATTCTTTTGCCGTCTTCGGATCACCGAACATTGTGCGAATGGCATTGTCATAAGAGCGATAGCAATAATTACTTACATCCCAAGCACCATGTTCAGCCCAAATGCTATCCAATGGGAAAATAGGGCTGTTTACATTAGCCGTACTCTCCGCGGTAGGAATAAATTTCCGGAGGCTGTTGTACGTCGGCATGGAAGGCATCCCCAGTTCATTGCGGAACATCTGCAAATGGACCTCACGCACTTTATCAAAGAAGTAGGAAGAAGGCGCCCAATTATAGTCGGGCGCACCGTCATCCGTCGTACCTGTTGGCAGATCTTCTTTCAGATAAGGAGTCAAGGCGTCTACATCCCAATGAAAACTGGTAGTCGGAAGATAAACACGCGTAGTATCGATACTCCTCACTTTCTCCTTGGTCAGCTTGTACAAGCTTTCATTCATCAAGACCTCATTGGCTCCTATCCATGAAATAATAGAAGGGTGATTGCGATAGCGGAGCATCATATCTTCCACTCCTGCCACCGCCAGACCATGATCCAGAGGATTGTCAGCAGTTTCAGTTCCGGGAGTCATACGGAAACATTGATAGAAAACATGCCACCACATCAGGCCATATTTGTCAAAACTTTCAAACCAGGTTTCAGAAGGAGACGGCATATCTTCACTGCCAATCAGGTTGATGTTCGCCTCTGCCATCAAGCGGGCTTCATCATAGATACGTTTTTCAGATTCCTCCAACAAGATGTCCGGCTGTATCCAACCACCCTTACAGAATATCCGCTTGCCATTCACATAATATACACGACCACATTCATCTCCCACCCGGTTCAGTCCACTTGCCACCTCACGGATTCCGAAATCAAACTCTTTGGTATCGGACACTTTTCCACCGATGCTAAAAGACAGTTTCATGTGATGCAAGTATTGCTCGCCATACCCATTCGGATACCACAAATACGGGTTTTCTATCAGCAAGGAAGGAAAGTCCTCAGGGGTCAGTTCCACTACTTTTCTCTCACCGGCACGCAGGGCTACTTTCTTCGTCAGCTTGATTGGCTTGAGGTATCCCTCCATATGCTTGGTATAAGTGGGAAATTTGACTTCGTTGAGTAATGTAATCCAAGCATTCACCTTTCCCTCGACAAGCTTTGCAGAAGTATTCCTCACTTCAAGTTTAATATTGACCTTTGCAAGCCCAGTGTCAACCTTCATAGGCATGGTAGTGGACTTTGGTAAAGTAGTGATAACAAAAGGATTTTCAATCAACACCTCGTCCGTGGCTTCCACTATCACTTTCTGGTAGATACCCATATTCCGGTCGCGAACCACGGGAGCACAATCCCAGCCACCGGATATCTTCAATGTCTCATCCTTAAAGATATCGTAGGAATGTCCGCGTACAGGACCGAATACTTTCAACTGGGTGCCGGGAGTCGGGACGCCCGGATGATCCACCTGATAAATTTTTATCGCAATGCAATTGTTGGCTCCGGCACGGGCATATCCGGTTATATCAAGTTTAAAGCGACGAAACATACCCACAATATCTTTTTTATCAGCAACCTGACGACCATTTACCCAGACATCTGCCCGGTAGTTGATGCCGTTCAAGGTCAGCCATACCTTCTTGCCTTTATATGATTTGGGAAGAACGACTTCCGTACGATACCAGTATGGATCTTGCCAAGGATTACGGCCACTTTTCAGGTAGTTGTATTTAGATAGATCCATCCGGGCATTAAATTCATCCGACACATCCGGAATCAGGTAATTATTCAGGCCGATTCTCGGATCAGGATATACGTTTTCCTTCACCAAAGCGTTCAACACGGTAGTGGGCACAGTGGCCTGATACCATCCGGCAGTGGGATAAGACAATTGCGAAACCTCAGCAGCTCCGGCGTTTAGCTCGGAAGAATTGATAATCTTCCAGTTCTCCAGTTCAAGAGATTGGGCATTGACAAACAACATGTTACATATCAACAGTATAAAAAAGAGTTTTCTCATAGTTTCTTGTTATTTTAATATTAATGCAGCCGCACCAATAAATCCGGCATTGTCTCCCAAGGCTGCAGGCAGCAAAGTAGTATGCCGGGCTGCTGAACGACAAATGAATTTACGAAATAGCCACTCTGCCTTGTCCCAGTATAAATCGGAAGATTTCAGAACAGATCCGCCTATGATGACAATTTCGGGATCGGTAATATTCACTGTCCATGACAAAGCATGAGCTAATGCCTGGGCAAAAGCATCCCATACCTGCAAAGCCATTTTATCACCGGACCGTGCCAGTTCGGCTATACGATAAGCCGGCAACTCCTCCTTTGTATATTCTTTATAAAGACGGGTGACGGCATTGCCGGATACATAATCTTCCAATATCCCTTCTTTATAAGGTGAAGTCCATACTTCTCCAGCACAACCGGAATGCCCACGCCATACTTTTCCTCCATTAATCCAAGCACATCCTATCCCCGTTCCTAAAGTGAAACCCAGGACTGAACCGGCATTCCGACCCGCTCCCCATAATGCCTCTGCATAAATCAGCGCATTGGCATCATTATCAAGGATCACCCGCAACGGAAATGCTTGTTCAACGGTGTCTTTCAACGGAAAATAGTTCAAAGTGGGAAGATTCTCAACATCCAGCAGTATACCTTTATCTATATCGAGAGGTCCGGTACACCCGATACCAATGCCCTGAATATCGTAATCCGCAGCATCAGCCAGAATATTTTTCAACAGAGAAAACAAATTGGCAATAATTACTTCGCCGGGTTCTTTCGGATTAGTTGCAATAGTACGGGGAGAAGCATAAACCAATCCCTCTCCGCCAACAATACCCGCACTGATCTTTGTGCCTCCGATATCGACTCCTATGGCTACCTTTCTTCGTCCCATCATTATTCTATTGAAGTCACTTTAGCACCATGTGTAAAACTGCCGGGCACTAGTTCCATTTCTTCCGCCCAAGCATTCACTATCAGCTGAACAGGAACAATGGACGGAATTGCAAACAAATCAGGGTCTCCGCAATGAACATTGATTTCCAGCAAATTCACACTTTCAATGCCGGAGGAGATATCCGACACCAGGATCACTTTACCATTAAAAGACAGAACATCAGCCATAAGCCTGATGCTCTGCCGATAAACACCGGACCGTGAATGCGCATAAATGATACAGATAAAGCCAGGGCCTACCATCTCTAGTGGGCCGTGGCGAAACTCACCGCCCAACAAAGCTGAAGCCGGAGTCTTGGTAGCCTCCATAAACATCAGGGCGGTTTGGGCAGCGCTTGCAAAAACCGTACCCCTGCCTATCACTTGAACAAACGGATGCCCACTTAAAAAAGCGACCGAACGGGATAAATAAATCCCCCCTTTCTCAAGCTGAAGACCGACTTCCCGAACGACACTATCTAAAAGAGCATTATCCACCCTGCGACCATCCAATGCTCCTGCAAGCAGATACACTACCAGATAGGTGGTGATAAATGTCTTCGTAGATGTCATTTCCTCCCTCCCAGCCTTACATAGCAGACTGAGAGTAGCCATCGCCGCTAAAGAACTTCCAGACTCATTTGTGACCCCAACCACTGTCAACCGTGAATGATGCCGTTCACCAAGTTGTTTAAGCAGTTCAATCACCTCATAGCTCTCGCCTGACTGTGAGATGGCAACCAATAAAGTGCGCTCTGTCAGAACTGAAGACTGAAAATGCAATAGCTCCCCGGCATTGATAGCAAAAGCGGGTATATTATAAGCGGTCATCATGGTCGCGGCAGCTTGCGATACAAAATAAGAACTTCCCATACCGGTAAGTACTATTTTGTCATAGTCACCGGTTGTCCACAGAGTACAGACAGCATCCAAACGCTCCTTTCCTTCTCTTGAATGATAATAGTCAAGAGTACGTTCCAACATTTCCGGTTGTTCTTGTATTTCTTTGATGAACTGATTCATAAAAAATATTTGTTTTTTATTGATTAAACACTACCAATTCCGCTAATGAGCTATTTTATTGCATCAGCAATAGGTCATTTTCCTTCAATATACCTCTTATAACCTTCATAAGTGTCCGTTCCCGGCTTAAAGGTAGCCCAACTGAAATTCGTAATATGATCGGTAAACATTCCGGCAACCCTTAATTGTTCTTCCAACTCTGACCAAGGCTTGGTACGCATTGTAATCTTCGGACACCAGCATTCCTTAAACGACTCGATGTCTACCCCGAAAATCACTCCGTTGGCATCGCAAGCTTTCTTTATTTCGGCAAACCAATTGGGCAGATCCACATCAAAGTCCACCAGACAACGTCCGCCTATGTCCTGAAGATAAAGAACATCAATATCGGGTGTTTGGGCAAATATCTTACCGAACCACTCCCCACAAAGATCGGCCGGCATGCCACGCCACAAGGCAGGAGCGATGCAGACTTCCTTGGGAGATTTCGACTTTATATAAGCCGCCACCGTCTGCAAATAGTTGGCCAGCATGGAGAGTGAAGGTTCTTGCTGCCACCCCACGGGATAGGAGCCATCGTGAAACTCTTCCGTTATATACCAACCATCCAGGCAGGGATGATTTCCCCAAAGGGCAAACAGTTCATCAAAGACCTGCTTGTTCCGCTCTACGAGGAAGTCGTATTGCTCGGGGCTTGCAGTGTCTTTTTTGCTATAATCACCGGGATAAAGCCCTACGATAAGCTTCATTCCATTCTGCTTGGCAGCCTCGAACATCCGGTTCATGATATCATATTGTTTCGTGACCCAAGGAAGTTTTGTTGGAACATAAAAAGAAGTTTTTTCTTCTGCACGGTCATTGAACCCCTCGGCATACTGTATAATCCAGGTATCAATGCCCACCTCTTGGCTTGCTTTAAACTCCTTATCCCAATCGGTGTTTTCATATACCCCGTCCAATTGAATAAACACACTGGAAAACTTTGGAGTCCCTTTGAACTCGGGAGCATAAGAAGTCAACTGCTCCAGATTGTCAATGCAGAACGAACCGGTACACATTACACCCTCATCATTGGTCACTTCTATCCGATACCCCTCAAAGCGGTTCAGCATCAGTTTATTATCCCCCATATCATGTCCCTTGACAAAAGTAAAGGCTTCGTATGGCATCACCACCCGAGTCCACTCTTCTTGAGTCAACACCTCTTTGTCCACATATTCAAAGAATTGCCAGCGCCCTTTGTCGTGCAGTGTCCCCTGGGTGAACATGCCTGCATCTTGAATTATCATAAAACGGAATGTACCCTTGTTGTTCTTATTACCCTTCACCCAAATGGAAAGTCCCAGAGGATGAAAAGATAAATCACTGCGGTAGTCTCCACCACTTTGCTGGATATACACCGATTCCGCTTCGGAAGAATTGCCGGAAAAAGAGTATCTGATTTCAAAACTTCCTGCACCTTCTACACAGTCATCACTGACAAAACGGTCTATCGAACTTTTAGGCGAGGCAGGAGTTACCTTCATATCATACACCACACAATTCATCTCATCATAAGCGTTCAATGTCTTCACAGCACGAGCTTCTGTCAAGATATCCTCGCTTGTGGGGAGCTGCTTATTGCTGCAAGCTGCCATACATAGCAACAAAGAAGACAAGGTTGCCAGAATCATTCTTTTTTTCATGGCTGTCATTTCGTTGTATAGGTTATAATTTCGGTAATCCATATCTTTCCGCCGGACACGGGATTTTTCCATTTAAAAGTCACTGCGTGCTTACCCACCGGACAGTCGTAGCAGAAGAACAACTCGCACTTCCGGTGATTGAGTTCCTGAGGCAAAGCAGTGGTCTCATGCAATTTCCCATCTATATACACCTCCATTTCGGCCGTATAGTCTGTCGGAAGAGCACCTGCGACGTACCCCTTCACCACCAGACCTGTGCCTACGAAAGTGAATGGATTCACCTCATCTATCGATTTTTCAACAGTAAGTTTGCCACTAACTTTCAGGTCCTCAAAGGCCACTTCCAACGCAACAGGACGAATATCCTCCCGCTTGATTTCAAAAGCATTCCCTATTTTCGCATTTCCATGCTTCCGGAGCATATCACAAGCATGTTTATAAGTCATTTCGTAAGCCTTGTTCAGACTTATGTCTGTATGAGAAAAAGGCCGGTCTTCCACCTCATACAAAGTCCCTTTCCAGTATTCGGGAATGTTGCTGTAACCTATCATGGTTCCCAATATACCTGCTGCCGATGCCGGGTTGCAGTCAGAATCCTGCCCAGCACGGGTAGAGATATCAATGGTTTTTGTAAAATCACCCTCTCCATAGAGCAATCCTAAAAGGATGTAGGCCCCGTTGATTTTCGTACCGATATTAAAAGAATTGTGGATGCCTTCGGGACAACTGATTTCTTCGCTCCACTTGTTCTGCAGTTCAAACCAAGTACGCTTCCAGTCATTGGGATATTTCTTGTGCCAACGAATGACATCGGACATGCACTTGTGAAAATCGCTTTCCTCCGGTATGATTTTAAGGGCTTCTTCCACAATATACTCCATATCATCACTGACATAGGCCAAAGAATACATGGCTGCAACATACACCCCCCCGTACCAACCTTCGCCATAAGACATGATGTGACCTACCTTATCGCAAATTTCAGCCGCTTGATTGGGCATCCCAGGCGACATAATTCCGGCAAAATCAGCCTCAATCTGGAAATCGATACAATGGGCATGAGGGTTGTTCTTCCAATGCCCGCTCTGAGGAGCTTTCATTCCTTGCAGCAGGTTATAGCGCGCTACCTGATTGGCATGCCACAAGGGATATTCCGTTCGCTTAAAGGCAACGGCAAACGAATCCACCGGAGCATCCAAACCGCATCTTTCAAAGACTTCGACAAATGTCAAATCTACATAGACATCATCATAAAGTCCCGGAAAGCTATCGTACCATTTTTTCACCATGTGTTCATTCCAAGGAATGGGAATATAATCCTGAATAATAGTTCCCAGGAATTTGAATTCGGTGGGACCACCATAACTGCACCCTAACGTTTGCCCGGCCCAAGCACCTTTCACCTTATCCTTCAGCACTTGCTCTGACAAAATTCTCTTTTCGTTCTTTTTAAAAGCAGCTTTTACTTCAAAGGTACCAAACAGAACCAATAAAGTCAAGAGAAACACTTTTTTCATTCACACTTCTTTTGATAATGATTATACCATTCTGTATATTGCTCATATAATTTTATAGAATCCGGATGCCCTGCCACAATATCTGTATCAGGTTTGTTCATAATGCCCAAATATTGATAGCAGAGCACCTTATCCACATAAGGGGACACAGCTTCCAGCTGCCTGATAATGCGTTTGCCAAAATCAGCAGGAAGCAAATTACCACCGGTTCCATCCTCAAAATAAAACAATTCGACATCTGCCCACAAACGAGCCCTGCAAGCTTTTTCATGCGCCTTATACAATATTTCATAGAACTTGGCCGAGTCTTCCAATGAAGTATGGTTCACTCCCACCCCGTCCTGATAGGCTATGATATCAATATTCATCTTCTCCAACTGACGAACAAAATGATCATCAAAACGGGCTTCCTTGATAAAATAAGGGGCTATCAGGTTCACACAATTGGGCGTCAGGCGTTGGGCAAATGCCGCAGTCTCATTGACATAGTTCACACAAGCATCCACAAAATAAGGTTGCAGCATGGCTTCATTCGGAAAATACCACCCATAAAAACACGCATGATGACTGTACCTCTCAGCTATCTCTTCCATCGCCTGGAAACGAACTGTCTGTACTCCCTTGTCCAACATCATGTTGTAAGCATCTAAATCGCCCCAAAAATCATTGCTGACAAAAAATTTGATACCACATTCATCTGCCGCAGAAAGGACAGCTTCCAGCGGGTCATCACACCCCATTGGAATCCGAGGAGCAATTTTAGAAGGATAGAAGGGTTTGCCGGCACGAGCCACTCCCATCAAAACCAAATACTCCATACCGACCTCACGGATTTCAAACACCTTCCTGCGCCATTGGTCGGCAGTAAAATGGGCCAATGCTTCATTCCAATACCCGCCTTCGGCTGCCGAATGTTGAAATTCAAACCAAGAGCCCGAAATAGGCTTGGTCTTCTTGTCCGAACACAATGTGGTGGCGGCAGCAGGAACTGCATGCATAGCTTCGGGTATGGTCACAGCCACACTTCCCAAGCCTAAATATCTTATAAAATCACGTCTTCTCATCTCTTGTTCTTTTTTTCTGTTTTACTCAATAATTTTATCAGCCAATTCCCACCCCATGAGGGTCGAGATATAAGGAATTATCCACATAGCCATTTTCCTATGTCCACTGTATCCGGGATGCCAGGCTGCACCCAAATCTGTTGTCCTGTTATAAAGTCCTTCATCCAGCCTCAGCAGAAAGAGTTTCGGATCATTCAATTCAGACACTATTGTTTCATAATAACTGAACACCGGAGCCTGCATAGCAACCGGATAAAGGCAGAGAATAGGAATATTCCCATAATGCTCGCGCAACTGTGCTATTATCTGCATATAAGCTTTTACAAACTCTCTCTTGTAAGGATGCGGTTCTGTAGAAAAATCGTTCGAGCCTAAATTTATAACCACCAAATCCGGTCGATAGCCCGTGAAATTCCATTTAACAGTAAGGTCTTCATCAAGAGTATTTAGCATTCGGTCTTTCATCGTTACTTTCGACACCCTCACCGAATCACCGTAGTTACGGGCTACTCCTCTGCCCGAATGGGCAACCAACGTATAATCGGCATCATAATAGCGGGCTACCATGGCTGCAAAGGCATGATTACAGTTTTCCGTTTCCACCCCAAAAGGCTCATCACGGTGCCTACCATCCACCCCATACCCACAAGTAAGCGAGTTGCCGATAAACTCAATATGACGGGTACGCACAGTAGGACTTGCCTGCAACTGTCCCGAAGCAGAGAGCACAAATCGGTGGATGGTTGTCTTTCCAAACTCTCCCTCAGAACGTTTTTGCATCCTCAAGCTATGAAGACGCTTATCTATCCCCGACACCACATTAATTAGAGTATCTGTCCCGCACACCTTTACAACCCGGTGCAGTTCATCATCCACAAACACATTGTAGTAGCTTGTTCCGGTTTCAGAGACTATCAAAGAGAGTCTTCCGCCCGTAAAACGAGTCTCCCAATAGGTGCCCACCCAATCGAAAGATACCGACCCGTCCGAGGAAACCAGCGTTCTGCCAACATATCTCACGGCCGGATCATTCCCTTTGAAAACCTTGCCACAACTCTTAGCAGCAAGCTCCGACAGGCAACACATCTCTATTAGGATAAACAGGTATAGATAACAGCGCTTCATCACTTTCTTTTTATTTACGTGTTTTATTCCTATATTTCAGTTCTTTCAAATATCTCATATACCCATTGAACAAGTTGATTGTACGCGCTTCGCCCACACGGATAGACATCTCCGGATCGTTGAAAACACCGGGGAACTGATAGCAAAGGATCTTCTCGAAATTGTCAAACAGATTCAAATCATGAATAATCTGCTCTATAGGACGGGGATACAAAGAATTGTCCGGATTGAATAGAAAAGCCTCAAGATCGAACCACAAGTGCGCATTCGCCTCATCGCAAACCTTCTGCAACAAATCGGCAGCCTCTTTGCCGCTTATATCGGTTGCCGGCATACGTGCAAAGCCGAATGGACAAAGAATATCCAGATATTTCAATAATTCCGGATAAGTATCCATCCCAACAGGGACATCAAAACTATTAGTGGCAAGCATTATGGGTTTCTCAGGAGCTAAAGCACTACAAAACTCCTTAAATTCCTTGAAGAAATGTACTATTTCAACTTTTCTTTCCTTACTGCGTTGTGGATCTGGTTCCCAGTTATTTAGGCCCCCACCACTTTCTTCGGATACATAGAAAGCATAAAAAGACTCATGATGCCCATACATATCCCACAGTTCTTTGGCAACCCGTTTGTGCCATTCCAAGGACTCGGGGGTAAAGTCGAACCAAGCGAACATACCAACCCCCATCAATACTTGCATTCCTTGCTTATCCGCTTCCGAGAGAATGGCTTCGATAGGATCTTCAGCTGCAATGTCCATACGGCCGGGATATAATTTAGAAGGATAGAAAGCCTTCCCCGGATAATCCTCAACGGTAGTAGAACTTCCGATATAAGCTTGATGGCGAAATACTTCCTGAATTACCACCATATCCATCTCAATCTTGTGCATGGAACGAATCATCTCTCTCCAATGGTTATCGGTCATCTTTTTGATATCTTGATTCCAGTGCTTACCTTCCTCTTCACTCCAATGATAGATTCCGGTCCAAGCACCTGAAATCTGCTGAATGGAACGAATGTCCGATTGAATTACTTCTATTTCTTTTGTCTTACGATATACTCTTTTGCCATCAGACACCTTCAAAATCACCTTATGCTTGCCCACTTTATCTTTCATGGGAATCATAATCTTCACAACATCCGATTTACTTGATGATATTTTCAAAGTTGTATCACACAATAAAGCAGATTTTTTCTCTTTATCCCAAAAAAGGGAAACTTGATAAGTTTGCAGAGAATTACCCCTATTCACAATTCCTCCACGTATATCCAAATTTATCTTATTTGAAATTTTGCCGGGAGGTATCAATGTTAAACCCACTTTCTCATTAGAGTACATATTCACAGTACAAAACAGAGAAAAAAGAAACAATAATAAATATTTCATAATAACCTTTTTTGAAAGTATAATTTCTATTAATAGAAGCTGTTGGGAAAAGTGACAAAAGATTCCATCTCATTATTAGCTACGCGAATATAAGTATCAAACCTACGTTCACCTTCATGCAAAACAATGACACGAGCTCCATTAGAAGACAAATCATTATAAACAGTTTTTCCACCTGTATAACGACCATAAGCCAACAACACTTCTTTATATGCTACTGCATAATCATTATCATGATCATGTCCAACGAAGATACCCATCACATCACCACACTCCTTAACTGAAGTGAAAAAGCCAGAATTGGTAGTTGGACAACATACCATTTCTCCCTTACAACCAAACAAACGGTTTTTATCTTCCAGTAATGCATCTTTATATTCTGGGAGAGCAATATGGAAAAAAGCCAATGCAGGCAGAGGTATACCTCCGTTGTTTTCTGCAAACTTCTTACTGTGCTCACGATACCAAGCTATCTGATTAAATTTAATCCAATCATAACCCGGAACTGACTTAATTTGAGTATAAGAATGAGAATCAATGCAATACAGTAATGCCGCATCTTTATTCTTATCTTTTGAAGATTTCACAGTCAGCACATAATCCGGAACCACCTCACTTATACGGGTAGGCATTAGACTGCCTTTCTTCTTCGCAATATAGTCATAGAGTTCCGGACGGGTATGATCGTATTCGTCGTCATGATTACCAAATACGACAGCAAAAGGAATATTACGTTTGATACAAACGTCCAACACTATATCCAACCCTTTAAAAGATTCGTTAGAAACCACAACATCTCCCGTGAATATTACAAATTCGGGCTTCTCTATATCCAAGACCTCATTCATACGATCCAGTGCTACCTGAGAATTGACCTGATCATCATATTTATAATGGACATCCGTAAACTGTACTATTTTAAATGTTCTATTCTGATTGAATTTCAATGTCTCTTTTTGTCCCCATACTGTAAAAATATTCAATAAAGCCATAAGGGAAAAAAGTACTTTCTTACATGTCATAATCTAAGTCCGATAAACTAATTAATAAAAACCCCAAAAACAAAAATAGGCGGGATTATCACTCTTAAGACGAATTCCCGCCTATCAATCACCAGCTACATGTTACTTCTTATTGGCGATACCAAGTCATCTTATACATGCGTATTGTTGTTTGGGATGTATCACCACCAATCACACAAGTTGCAATATAAATATCATATCCAGTATCTGTAGGCACAATGGCAGTAGTCAAATCACCCCAAGAGTTATAACTTGTAGCATAAGGAGACCATTCACCCCTGAATAAACAGAACTTATCATAACCTGCATCATCAGGTCCCAATTCCATCTTAGACGGGTCGGTAATATCATAAACACTCAATGTAGAAACGCCACCAGACCAAGTGTCCGCTTGCTGGTCGTTCAACGCTAAATAAGTCTCGTTTTCAATATTGAACACATTAAATCCTAAGATGCGATACTCGTGATTGTCTTGATTCAAAGACGTAATTTCATAAGCCGGAGTAAACATACTAAATTTAGCTTTATAAGCAGCGTCATCGCCGGTAGCGCCAGAATAGCGATTATAAGCAATATAATGCTTAGAATCATCTTCAAGAGTTGCACGTTGTATCATTGGAGCGCTGGTCCAATCGCCACCAGCAGGGCCATAACGAAGTACATTCGGTTTTGCATCAGGAGTTACCAATTGACCATCCTCCAATTTCCAATAATAAATTTCCATATTATGAGGACACATACCATAAATATAAGCTACTCCTTTAGTTACATCCCCCTTCACACTCATGTTATAACCCAAATCATCGGGACATCCTGCATCAGCTGTCCAATTCAATAGATTAATATGTTCTTGAGTCTCCTCTGAATAGTAATAGACCATAAATCCTGCACCATAAACATTTTCACGGTTTGTAATCAAATGACCGGCATCATCTGTACGAGCTCTCATCATAAAGGTACTTGCTGCAGGGATTTCCTTCACAAACTCACCGCTATTTCTATCATACAATTTAATAGGAGCATTGTACTCTTGAATAGCCAAGTAGTTCTGATAGAAAGCCAAACCGGTAGTATTAGATGACATATTCAGTAAAGCGGCATTTTTCTCCCATAATTTAGCATATTTAGTCTTCGGAGGAGTAGGCACTACACGAATCGTGTTATGATGCTTATTTCCCAATGCATCCACTACCGTTATAGGATAAGGATTTGTAAAATCCATCTCACCACCAACCGCAGGAGTAACATAACAATTGTGTTCTACATTCACCATGCAGATAAGACGTGTTAGATCTAACGGGGTTTCATCTGTCGTAGGTACCTTAACAATAATCTCTTCATTTTCTTCATAAGGTCCAGTCTTGGTGGCTGCAAATTTCGATGGATTTCCCGGAATCTGTATGGTAACACTCATCAGTCCGTTCACTTGAGCAGTACGGCCTGTTTCATAATCAGGAGACTCACACGATGCCAATGTAGCCCAACACAAACAAGCGATTACTGATAATTTACTTAATATTTTCATGGTTAATTTTTATTTTCAAGTTAATACATTCAGCAAATAAATTGATTTTTTACTTCCATTCATCAAACTGTTGAACTGCTTCATTCTGTTCTATTTCACCAAGGGGTATAGGGAATCTGGCATAACGTTCTTCCCAAACACGGGTCTTGCCGCCATCAATATCTACAACTTCGTATGTAAATTCATTATCACCGACCTTAATCGGCTTCACTCCATGCATACTTGTACCGTTCAGTACAGTAGATGCCAACCCCCAACGGCGAAGATCCCAAAAACGATGGCCTTCAAAAGCCAGTTCAATCTTTCTCTCATGGCGAAGTAATTTCATGAATTCTGTTTGGGTAGCAGCCGTTAAATCCTTAGTAAAACCAGCTCTTCTCCTGACCTGATTTAAAGCATCTAAAGCCTCCGGCAACTTATCCTGCATCGCCATGGCCTCTGCATAAATTAACAGCACTTCAGCATAACGCATATAATAATAAGTCAAATCTCCCTGACCAGTAAAACTCGTGCCTTTGGGTTGAATGGCTTCTTTCATCAACTTACGCATGTAGTAGCCTGTACTGGTAGTACCTCCTCCCAAGCCAAAACCATCCTTACTACCCTCATAAGTATATAAAGTTTCCCCTTTCCATTGACAACCGTTATACAAGATTGTTGCATAAAAACGCGGCTCACGCCCTTCATAAGGATTAGCAGCCATCTCAGGATTATCCCAATCAAATTCACTACCATCAGCCATTTGATAAGAAGAAACCAAATCTTCTGTAGGAGAAATCTCAGCATAACCACCATCACTTGGCGGACAATAGAAATAATCAAAAGAATAAGTGAACTTATCCTTCAGATATCCGAATTCTATGACACTTTCTTTATTTTCAACCGGCACCAAACGCGAATTGGTAAACAGTTTACCGTAATCTTCATATAGCTCATAATCTTGGTTCATTACCTGAGCTGCTGCATCAGAAGCTTCTTTCCAACGTTCAGCATATAACATAGCACGAGCCAACATACCATAAGCAGCACCACTGCTCAAGCATCCCAATTCCACTTTATCTTTTGTAGGCAAATGTTCGGCGGCAAACCTCAAATCCTCATAAATAAAATCCCAACCTTCTTGAGAAGAACAAAGCGGATGATTTTTCTCACCTAACACAGGAAGTTGTCTATAGATTATATATTGCCCACCATAGCATTTAGCTAAATTAAAACAAGTTACACCACGGAAAAAGCGGACTTGTGCTTCAGCAAGTGTAGCAATCGAGTCTGAAAAATTAGTTCGATTCTTTTCTAGATTTTCCAAAAAACGAGTCAAAGACAATTGTGAGGAGTGGCTCCCCCCCCAAGTATCAAACATATTACTAGTAGTTGTTATAGGCATCGAACCAAAAACGAATTGATTATAATCAGATACAGGATTATTCTGCTTCAACATATCAGTACAAGCTTCACCTCCAAGTCCATAATAACCACCCACCAATGAATAATAACCATTGATATAAGTAATCAAGTTAGATTCATTCGACCAAATAATATCAGAAGGATATGAAGATGTTAATGTTGGATCAATATCACAACTACCCAATATGAAACAAGTAGAAGTGAATACCGTTAATATTTTCTTTATAGATTTCATCTGATTAAATTTTTAGAAAGTAATGTTTAAACCAAATTCATAAGTACGCTGCTGAGGATAATATCCTTGATTTACTCCAGGCATTTCCGGATCCATATAATCCAGTCCACAAATAGTCAGCAAATTACCACCACTCACATAAGCACGAATAGTTCTAAATCCAGCCTTTTCCGTCAATTTCTTAGGAAGTGTATAACCTAACTGAACTGATTTCAAACGTAAATATGTACCATCTTTTACCCACCAAGAAGAGAATTTTCCACCATTATCGCGAGCCTCAATCCCTAAACGAGGAAATTTTGCATTGGGATTATCAGGACGCCAAGAGCCTTCCACCAAATAATAAGGGGTATTTCCATCAGCATAAAACGGACGGGTATAGAACGTATCGTCACGAATTCCACTATCATAAATACCGCATAAATTCACATCGAACATAGCAGCTCCCTGCCAGAACATACTGAAATCAAATCCCTTCCATTCAGCTCCTAAATTTAATCCAAATACCATTTCCGGAATACTACTACGACCAATGGGTACCATATCTTGATCCCAAGTAATCTTTCCATCACCGTTAATGTCTTTCAATTTAATATCACCTGGTTTTGTATTTGTAGACCCTTCAAACAAAGCGCTGTGAGCTATTTCTTCTTCCGATTGAAATAATCCTTCTGCAACGAATCCCAAATAGCGTCCCATACTTTGCCCTGTAGCACGTTTATAAATCGGCACATTAGCATCTTCTGTAACTTTCAAGATTTTGTTACGAGCCCATGACAAGTTGCCTCGTACATGATAATTAAAATCTCGAATTTTATTATGGTGCGTCAATACCAATTCAAAACCACGATTGTCATGTGAACCATAGTTAATATATCCCGGGAAGTAACTGCCTAAAGAAGGTGGAAATTTCCCAGACTGACCTTCCAGAGAACGAGTGGTCTTCATGTAGAATACATCCAATTCAAGCCCCAATAGGCCATTCCACATATTAGACTCAACACCAATATTATAGGTATCAGTCAATTGCCATTTCAAATCCGGACAAATAGGCCCACTCATACCTATATCTTTCAAAGCATTAGTACCAAATACGACTACGGGGTCAGCAGATAAGGTTGCTGTAGAAAAATAAGTCATAGTGCTCTCAATAGCACGATCACTACCTAAACGTCCTATAGAAGCACGAATCTTTAAATTATCCATAAAAGGAACGGCTTCTTTAAAGAAATCTTCTTGAGAAATTCGCCAACCGACAGAAACGGCAGGGAAAAAGCCCCAACGGTTATGAGCCGGAAGTGCAGTAGAAGCATCCACACGTCCTGTAAACTCAAGCAGATACTTTTCATCATAAGCATAATTAAAACGCATAACATAGCCTGCACGTTTGTCATTACTATGACTGCCCTTGACTAAATTTTCGCTGACTTTCAAACCGTAACTCATATCCATTATATCTGTAATCGGAAAATCCTCCCGTCCAGCAGATATTCCTTCATAATCTTCTCTGGCATATTCATACAAGAACAAACCTGAGACATCGTGCTTACCAAATTTATTAGCATATTCAATGGTAGGTCTTATCGTATAACGCTGCTGGGAACCGTACCAGTGTGAGACAGATGCCATTGAACAGATACGCCCTTTTTCAACATTACCCTGATGTGTCGTTTGATTCCAAGAATAAACATTATACGGTGTCATTGCAGCTTTCCTCATTGAATGACTCTTCAAAAAAGCAGCATCCAATTTTGCTGAAAGCCCCTTGATAGGCAACTTATAACATAAAGAAATATCACCTTGAAACTTAGTAGTCTTACTTGATTGATATCCAGACAAGTCTCTGGCACCTAAAGGGTTATTATTACCATTACCTGCTGTATTTTGACTTGCTATAGGCATACCGTCTTTGGTATAAGGCCTCAAATAAGGATAAGACAACATCGCTTGTTGGAATACTCCCGCATAAGCATTCGGACCAACAGAAGCACCCGGTGAACGCTGGTCATCTACAAACCCAGATAAATTCAAAGAAAAATCAATATTATTAGTTACCTTAGCATCCAAGTTTGAACGGAAATTATACTTATCATAAGATGTGTTTTCGACAATACCTTCCTGATTATAAGCTCCCAAAGAAGCAAAGAACTTGATACGCTCATTACCACCAGAAACAGAAACCGTATTCGTATATGTAGGAGCTACATTTTTAAAAAGCAAATCAAACCAGTCTGTATTACCATAGATCTCTTCATTCTCTCCAGGATTATTTATACGTTCAATATCTTCGGGAGAAAAACGTAAATTCTCCTCAGCTACACCATCCATCAACTGAGCTTTATTATACCAATAGGCATAATCCGGACCATTCAAAAATTTCGGAAAATTAGTATTCTGGCTCAACGTAACGGAAGAATTCAACGTTACAGTCGGTTTTTGTACAGTACCACGTTTTGTCGTTACCAAAATTACACCGGCAGCAGCACGTACGCCATACACGGCAGCAGCTGTGGCATCCTTCAAAATAGTAACTGATTCTACTTCATCTGGAGAAAAAGAGGGAAAATAATCTTGTATCACACCATCCACTACTACCAAAGCGTTACCGTCACCAGCACCTGTACCACGAATATAAAGATTTGAACCATCCTGCCCAGGCTGTCCACTGCTTTGTTTAGCAATCAACCCCGGAATACGTCCAGCTAACATATTAGAAAGTGTCCCGCTTGGAGCCTTCTTCAACTCTTTGTTACCCACTTGAGCAATAGAACCTGTTACACTGATTTTTTTCTGTGTGCCATAGCCTACTACCACCACTTCATCCAACAATTCGGAATCCTCTTTCAAAACCACTTTCAAAAGCTTTCTATCTTTCAGAGCAATCTTTTGAGTAGTATATCCTACATAAGAAAAGGTTAATGACACTTTAGTATTGGGCACAGTAATCGTAAAATGACCATCCACATCTGTCACTGCACCAGTCTTGCGATTCTCTGTAAAAACAGATACACCTATCAACGGATTATCCATCTCGTCGAACACACTACCCTCTACCTTCACTTGGGCACTTGCACCTAAACTTACCAAAGTGAACAACAAGAACAGCCAACAAAAATACTTGTTTTTCATTTTAACTAGAATTTAAAATCGAACAATTGAATTAGTTTTTAATATTGTTTATCCAGAACAATCTCTTCCAAGGTCTTCCAGCATTGATAGAGCCCTCTGGGAACATGGAAACAACCTTTCCACTTGCCACCCTTCAAAGGCAACAGAACTTCACCTCTACGATTCAAATAGCCAAACCATTCCGGATATTCTTGATCCTTGAAATGCGTCCATACATAACCATGTACTTTTTCAAACCACTCCAAACATTTTTCGTCTCCGGTCAACCGATAGCCTTTAAGCAATGAAATCAGCGTCTCTATATGCACCCACCAGAGTTTCTGATCCCACTCCAATTGCTGGGGAGGGAATCCCTTGCGATCCATAAAATAATAGATACCGCCAAATTCATTATCCCAACCATATTCCAACATCTTCAAAGCCGTGTTCTTAGCCTTCATTATCAATTCCGGGCGTTTCAACCGCTTACCCAAATCCATGATAAACCACATGGCTTCAATGGCATGCCCCGGAGTAACCTGACGTCCTTCAAAACAGTCTACCAAACTATTGTCGCCATTCAGGCTCTCAACAATAATTCCTCCAAGTTCCGGACGCAAGAACACCTCCATCACCTCGTGAATGCACGTATCCATTGTTTCTACCAAAAAATCCTCGTCAAGCAAATGCTCAATTTCTAATGCCAAGTTACATAGAATCATAGGCAAAGCAAAGCCTTTAAGATCTCTTGTTCCCGGATGAAGCTTATTCCATTTTCCTTTCGGATTATCAACTTTCGACAAAACAATGTCAAAAGTCTTTTTAGCTATATCTGCATACTCTTGATTTCCGGTGGCCAAACTCAGTTGCCCGAATGCCATCGTTGCAAAAGTGTATGAAAAGATATTATAAGGCTCTACCAACGGATGTCCTGCACGGTCCAATGAAAAATACCAGTTGTAATTCCCATCGTGCCCGTATTTCTTCAAGAACTCACCACCCTGAATGGCACAATCAAGCCACTCCTGACGCTTCTCCACCCTATTGTAAAGCATGGAGAACATCCATACTTCCCGGCCTTGCAGCCAGATAAATTTATCCGTGTCGAAAACATTCCCCTCCCGATCCAGACAAGTAAAATAGCCACCGTATTCGGTGTCTTGGGAATGATTCAACCAAAAAGGAAGAACATTATTCATAAGTTCGTCCTTATACTGATTCGCCAATTTCTTAAAATCCATCATCTTCATTCTTTTTTAAATAGGGCTGGGAACGTTTTTTATCCGACATGCATCTAAACCAGCCCTTTACATTCACATTATTTATCTGTTGTATAAGAAATTACATCTCTTACCCAAATATCTGCTCCTTCAACGGGGTTTACCCATTTACAAGTCACGGTATATTTGCCATAAGACTGTACATAATTAAAGAACAACTCATGCTTACGGTGATTATACTTCAGCGGAAGCTTGCATACCTCAATCAATCTATCATTGAAATACACTTCCAGTTCAGCAACGTAATCTTCGGGCACATTCTCACCTTTCAATTCACCTTTAATGACAGCCCCCACACCTTCAAATTCGAAGGTCGGGAAATTAGCAATCCAATTCTCCACTACCACTTTTTTATCAACTTTCAAGCCTTCGAAGCTAATCTCCAATTGTGCAGGTTCCAGTTCTTGAAAACAGATAGTCACCTCATCGCTTCCAACTTTTCCACCGTTTTTTTCTATCATTTGTAAAGCGTGCCCAAAACTCAATTCACATCCTTTATTAAAGCTCACTGTATTATTGAAAGGAATATCTTCGACTACAGTCAGCTCTTTTCTGAATTTCTCGGGAATGCGATTATACCCAATCATTGTTCCCAAAATTCCCCCAGAAGAAGCCGGATTACAATCTGAATCCTGACCGGCACGTGTAGAAATATCAATCGTCTTCTCAAAGTCACCCTGCCCGTAGAGAAGCCCTAAAATGATATATGCACCGTTCACATAAGTCTCAATATTGAAAGGCATCTCAACCCCATCTGGACAAGCAATATCATTGGATCCCCATTTTTTCTCTATTTCTTCCCAACATTTTTTCCAATCCTCTGGATACTGTTTATGCCAATTTATAACATCAGCCATGCATGCATGAAAACGACTTTCCCGAGGAATAGACCTCAACGCCTCCGTCACAACATACTCAACATCATCGCTCACATAAGCCAAAGAGTACATGGCTGCTACATATACACCACCATACCAGCCATCGCCATACGCCATGATGTGTCCTACACGATCGCAAATTTCAGTAGCACTATTTACCATACCTGGAGCCATGATACCTGCAAAATCCGCTTCAATCTGAAAATCCAGACAATTGGCATGGGGATTATTTTTCCAATGCCCGCTGGCGGGAGGAGTCAAGCCATGAAGAAGATTGTAACGGGCCATCTGATTGGCATGACACAAAGGGTATTCTTTAGCCAAAAAGGCTGTGGCAAAAGAATCGGCCGGAGCATCCAAACCGTATCTTTCAAAAGTCTCCACAAAAGTCAGGTCGACATATACATCGTCATAAAGACCGCCACCACCATCGTACCATTTTTTAATTTCACCCGGTCCCCAAGGCATCACTATCGAATCCGGAATCATAGTAGACAGATAGCGGAACTCTGTAGGACCTCCATACGTACAGCCGATAACCTGACCGGCCCAAGCACCTTTTACTTTATCAAACAGAGCATCTTTTGATAGAGTAAGATTCAAATTCTCGTTTTGAGAACCACCACATGAGCATAAAGTTGCCACCAAACAACCACTCAATAAAATTTTTCTAACTTTCATCATATCTATTATTAAGGTCAATTTTTTATTTTCATCCAATAACGTTCAATCTCTTCCAATGATTTTCCGGTGGTCTCCGGCACCAGTTTCCAAACTATCAGCATGTAGGGAATACACATGGCAGCAAACAGGAAGAATGTTCCGGCGGGGGTAAGATTTTGGAGCATCCAGGGGGTAAGCTGCCCAATCAAGTATGTACCTATCCACAATGCAAAACCGGCAATGGACATGGCCAGCCCACGCACCCGGATTGGATACATTTCGGAAAGCAATACAAACACGACTGCGCAAATGGAAACCGCACAGCAAAACACATAGAACAAAAAGAAAACTAGCAGGAATAGGCTTGAAATACCCCATGATTCTCCGGCAATAAAATAAAAGCCTATCAATACCAATGAAAGAATCATGCCTGAAACACCGTAATACACCAATTTCTTACGACCCACTTTATCAATAATGGCAAGAGCCAGTACAGTAGTCAGGGTATTGACTAGCCCCACCAACACCTGATAGAACAAGGAATCGCCACCGGAAAGGCCAGCCCCTTCAAAGATGGAAGGACCATAATACAAGACTGCATTCACTCCCATAAACTGTCCGAGGATGGCTATACATACACCAATAATAACGGCTTTCATAATACCCGGCGACAAAAGCAAGGACCACTCTGATTGGGTTTCGGAAGTAAGAACAGACTTCGTTTCGTTCAATTGCACCAACGCTTCTTTGGAAGAGCTGTAAATGTGCTCCAAAATATTGACCGCACGCTCTTCACGATTGCGGACAATCAGCCAACGCGGACTTTCCGGAATAAAGAAGACAATGGCAAAGAACAGCAAAGCAGGCAAAGTCTCCATTCCCAACATTCCTCTCCATACTTCATTCACAAAAATCCAGTTAAACCAGCTATCGGCAGCTCCTGCATGGGTCTCAGCATACATAAGCAACTGATAATTCATTAGATAAGCTCCTAAAAAGCCAATGGTAACCGCTAATTGATAAAGTGATACCAAGCGTCCACGATACTGAGCTACCGATACCTCGGATATATAAAGAGGGGATACAATGGAAACCACACCGATACCTACACCTCCGACAATACGGTAAACCACCAACTGATTGAAATCTGCACATACCGCACAACCGATAGCAGACATAGAAAAGAGTATGGCCGACAGAATCATGGTACGTTTACGACCAAGCTTGTCACTTAAAATACCAGCAAAGAGCACTCCTACAATAGAACCTATCAACGCACAGCCCACATACCACCCTTGCGACATGGTATCTAAATTAAACTGAGCGGTTACCTTGGCAATGGTACCGGAAATGACTGCTGTATCATATCCGAAAAGAAATCCTCCCAAAGCTGCCACAACAGACAAGAAAACTACATAACCAATATTGACCGAAGATTTCATAGTATAAAAATTATCGATTAAATTCAAATTATTCTTTTACAAGTTGCTTATAAACAGTACCGAAGCGATCGGTCACCAGTACTTCTATGCGAGCCTTTTTATCTTTAGGAACAGCCTTAAACAAATGATTGGTAGGAAAAGCATTCACCCAGAGTGCACCCATCTTTTCACGATCGGAAAAAGCTTCTATAGCAGTCGGATCCAAACCTTTACAACGGGTCATCTCACCCATACAAGTACCATTCTCGAACCACTCTACCTTCCACTGCTCATCCCAATTCCAGACATTGGCCAGCACTTCTTCGGGAAACTCTTTCGAACTACCCGGAGCATAAGCCTGAAACTGGTATTCCAGCGGATAATCTACCGCTTTGTAGTGCCACTTCACCTGATTACCATCTACCTCATAAAGTCCAAAGCCTTGGGGGGTACCGTCAGAACAAAGCATGGATTTCCAAAAACCTGCACATACAGCAGCTGTATTGTGTTCCATTAACCGGTCGTTGAACACCACGTTACCGTTCACATGGGTATGTCCGGTAATGAGGTGTGCCTCATGGTCTTTCAGCAAATCATACAGACTATTGGCATTGCTTGTCTCGTCGGGTAGCAAGGCATTGAACTTGATGTCCTTGGTAGTGCTGGAAGGAATATGCATCATTACAAATACCAGATGATCTTTCGGCACCAAAGCCAAATCTTTCTCTATCCATTGCAGTGTACGTTCATCAATGTAACCTATATAACGATAATCCCTATTGATATAAAAACAATTGTCTAGTATAATATAATGTGCCTTTCCACGATTGAAAGAATAATAAATGGGACCAAAATAGTCCTCATAGGTCTTGTATGAATGTTCAAAAGAACGTACACCCATTTCCATATCATGATTTCCTATGATACGGTAAACAGGCAATCCCAGACCGCCAGACACTTGAATGTAATCTGGGTATAAACCAGGAGTATTACCCACAATGTCACCACAATCCAACACGAAGGCATCACGCTCCTTGGCATACTTTTCCATAAAGGCTCGTGCCTTACCTACATAAGAACGATAACTGTCTAAATGCTCCTGACAGCTGACTTGCACATCAGTCTGTACCATAAACACATGCTTCATATCATCTTTCAGATTCCTCTTCAATTCAAAATCATACTTTAAACGGCCTTTCTTAAGCGGGAAAAAGAAAGCGATATGCCCACCACCCTCTTGCGGCAGATAACCTGCAGGCGTGGAAAGATATACAAACCGAGCATCCCGGTTGCGCGGCAACTCATAACGGCCCTGAGCATCAGTCAGCACCACGTCAAAACCATCTGTCACCACAACACCAGCAAGCCCTTTGCCTTTACAGGTCACCACGCCTTCAACGGGATCTGGATAAATTGCAGCCTGTATGATTGAGACAACCAAGAACAGACAACAACTGCAAAACAATCTGAGCATAAAATTCATAATCACTTAATATTGAAATATTCCTTATACCTATTATACAAGTGTCCTGCTTGCAAATATGCTGATTGAGGACTCATAAAATGAGAAAACTCAAAAGTGATGGCCTTATCATAACCGGCTCGCTTGGCAGCCTCCAGTTTCATCCGTAACTTGTCAAACTTAATAGGCAAAAAGTCGATGGGCATGTCACGATCAAAGGTTTCAGCATTTGTCCAACATTTCATGCCATACTTATCAGCCAGCTTTTTGTTCACCGTAAAGAAAGCATCCAGTTCATCGTAATCGATATGTCCGTCCT